>JAABUN010004038.1_pt1 | contig 21025 bp, 15 predicted proteins | sample 5559311 | NCBI WGS metagenome assembly JAABUN01 (sample SAMN10711877, study PRJNA513370) | rock metagenome | isolation source: Antarctica rocks | place: Antarctica: Victoria Land, Siegfried Peak sud
CTCTGACCCGTACCAAGTATCTCGTCTTTGGTCAACGTAATTCGTTTCGTTCTATCCGTGCTCATACCTGCCGCAAAGTCGCGGCTCACAACTTCGCTTACCTCTTTATCCCCTAGCAGTCGAGGTACTCTATTTCCCTGACCATCAAAACGGAAGAGGAAGGCGTCAGTTTCACCGTTATTTTTGCCGTTGACTTTACCGCTCGTCAGACCACTGACGTAGAGCTCGCCTGAAGTACGGGCGACTAGGCTCGTCGTGCCGCTGATCACAAAGTCGTCGGGTCGCCCTACCCGGTAAGTCCAGCGCGTCCTAAACGTTGGCGAGAGTTTACGGATAAGGGGATCAAAATTGAACCCTTCGTCAGCTAGCGCAGCCGCGACGTACACATTGGCGTGAGCATCAGCGGTGACGTCTGTCAGGTAACCGTAAGTGCCAGACGTGCGTTCAAAAGCGGTTGTCAACAACAGCGAACCCGACGCGTCGTACTTCGCTATAGCAGGGTAGGTTTGAGCTTCTGCCGGGTGAGTCCAATCACCCCCCAGGTAGACGTTCCCCCCACCGACCGTCAGGTGACTAAAGGCGTAGTTTCCCTGAGTCGCGCCGACCTTCCAGACTCTCTGGCCGGTGGACGTGTACTTGCTAAGGTTTTGGAAGAGGCCGGGGCGACCAGCCTCGAAGACATCAAGGGTGGTGAGGACGTAGAGCGACCCATCGGAGGCGACGGCTAGGTCTAGGACCGCCTCGGCTTCTTCGCCTTCAGTAGACAAGGGTCGGCTCCAGAGCAGCGCGCCCTGACTGTTGTACTGACGCAGACTTCCCGGAAACGTTCCTTCAGGAGCATCCGTAAAGTTGAAGCTGTTGATACCCACGTAGGTCGTCCCGCTTCCGGTTGTCGCCAGAGCTTGCGTATAGCTAATTGCCCCAGGAGCTGCCTCACTGTCACGTAAGTTCACGAGCCAGCGCAGCGCCCCGTTCCGGTCGTACTTAGCTAACGCGTGAAAGAGCGGTTTGTTTCTTAACCCATCGTCCCTACTGTTGTAAGCGAGGTAAGCGTTACCTGCCGTGTCGGTGCCGAGGCCACCAATCTGCGTGTAGTTGAAGTTGAGCAAGGGTGAGCGGCGATCCCAGACGAGTGTGCCGTCGCGCTTATAGCGGCGCAGGACGGCGCGGCTACTGGTTCGGTCAGCGCGTGCGTAGATGCTCGCGACGAAAACGTAGGAGTGGGCGCTATTTGTGGCAACGGCCTCAGCTCTGTCATTACCAGGTGCACCGAACTGAAACGTCAACGGCGGAGCACCGAGGTCTATAGGTTGACTGCACCCAGTTACGACAAAAATAAGTGTAGTGGCAGCGAAAAGGAGTGGACGCCAAAGGTTCATAATTATCTCCCAAAAAGGTAAAAGGGTTTGGTATCGACCTCGCACTGTACTTAAGGCGACACGGCGACGTCCGAACAGCTCAACTCCTCTCTGCCCCTCTGCGTTGATGACAGACGATATAAAACTAATCTTAAGTTCAGCTTAAGCTCATGGAGGCTTTTGGGGGACGACAACGTGTAAAACCTACCTACCGTTATGGGTTTGGGGGAACTGAGATGCATACGCTGACATTTATCGTGCCAAACGGTGATTAGAGGTACGCTAATACTAATTGGCGGACGGTTTTACGCAGTAGTCAAATTGACTCCGCGCGTAAAGCCAACATTCCGAACCGAATCATTGTGCCCGAACTGCCTCCCACAACGTTGCCAGATATGGTCAATCTCTATAGACAGTTAGATTAAGACGATTAGGGAAACACTTGACGAAGCCATGCTAAACTAGCTGCGGCACAGTTAGTCACAAGCTTCAAGAAGCTACCGTCACCAAAACGGGGGGTTTTAGCGACATGCGACCTGGCCGAAAGCGCACTTGAACGTTATAAATAGACTCTTAAATTGGTCATAGCAATACAAACAGGCGTCCCGATATCCAGCCGGTAACCGGTCGGCTCGAGCTTACCCGTTTCGTCGTTTATCCAAAAACTCACGAGATTGTTCGTCTGCTGATTGGCAACGACGGCCAGCTTACCTTCCGGGTCTAGGGCGAAGTCTCTCGGTATTTGCCCTTGGCTAGCGATATGCTGAACAGAGTGCAAACGCTGCGCCGCTCGCTCGAATCTGAACACGGCAACGCTGTCGTTGCCCCGGTTCGAGGCGTAAACAAAGTCGCCCGAAAGGTGGACGCGAACCGCCGCGCCGGTGTTTTCTCCCTGAAAACCAGCGGGCAGCGTAGGGACACTACTCAGCAGTGTGAGCTCATAACCGTAACGTCGTAAAACGCTGAGGCTCGAGTCCAGTTCGTTAAGCACAAAGGCGACCGGCTCTTCCGGATGAAAGACCAGGTGACGTGGGCCAGCCCCGGCGGGCATTTTAAGACGAGAGAGGGGCTCGAGCTTAACGCCTTCAGTGCCCAGCCAGTAGCTGACGATTTCGTCTGTACCTAAGTCCGGTACGTAGACGGTCTGATTGTTAGGGCCGAACACCGTGGCGTGCGGATGCGCGGCTTCTCGCCTGTCCAGGTTTACGCTGCGCCCGGTGTGATAGTCCGTGTGGTAGACGTTATCGGCAATCTCGCCGATGGTGCCATCTCGACCAAGCGGATAGAGCAGAACATTGCCGGTACTGTAGTTAGCTACCGTCAAAAAACGTTTGTCGGCGTCCAGAGCCAAATAACAAGGTGCGCCACCTGGAACGCTCCGGCTGTTTAGCGGCTCTACAGCGAAACCTTCATTAATGGTAAAGGCGCGAACCGCAGGACTCAGCTCAGCGGCACATTCCTCTACCGCGAAGAGGCGGCGATTTTCCTCGTCCAGGGCAAGATACGACGGGTTTTTACACGCTTCAAAGCACGACTCGAGCACCATCTGACCTGTCGAGGATTCCAGAGTGCAGGTGTAAATTCCTTGACCGCTCGCCGCACTCGAGTCCCCGGCGGTATATGAACCTACGAAAAATATCTGTTTCATCTAATCTCGGTACTAGCTCTCAGCGTAGACCGCTTGCCGCAGCCCCTTGAGATACCCGACCGCATACAATCGTCCGACCGACGAGTACCCGGCGTCGCTGTTGAGGTCGCCTTCCATCGTCGGCACATGGTCGGGTCTAAAAACGCCTTCAAAACCGATGTCACGGTAAGCGCGCATACAAGCAAGCATATCGGTCTGACCATCATCGTGAAACGTCTCCTCAAACTTTTCGGCGGTGCCGCGCACATCCCGTAGGTGAACGAAAAAGATTTTTTCCTGTTCGCCAAAATGTCTGATAACTGCTGGTAAGTCGTCCGTCATCAGCGCAAAGTTGCCTTGACAGAGCGTAATTCCGTTCATGGGGCTGGGCACTAGCCCCAACAGCCGGTCGAAGTTCTCTACATTACGCATAATTCGCCCGAGACCCCGGATCGGCGAGAGCGGTGGGTCATCCGGGTGCATGGCAAGTTTGACCCCGGCTTCTTCAGCGACCGGCACAACCTTTTCTAAAAAGTATTTTAGTGTATCCCACAGCGTTTCTTCACCCACCTCGCCGTACTCGGTCAGGGGCGCGTCTTTCATCTGCGCGTGGTCGTAACCTGTTACCAGCGCCCCGCCGCGCGCGGGCAGCGTCACCGAGGTGCGTAACCAGTTGAGAACCGGCATCCATTCGTAACACCAGACAGGGATGCTCAGCTTGCCCATGTTGCGAATAAGGTCGCAAACCGTGTCGATCTCTTCGTCGCGTCCGGGTAGACCGAGTTTGGCTTTGTCGAGCGGTGGGCGACTTTCTAGAACTGCGAACTCGAAGCCCGCGCTTTCGTAGGCGTTTTTGACGCGCAGGAGCGACATATAGCTCCAGGGCAGGTCTTCTTTAGGAACGTTGGGCTGGCGGCTGAAATTCATCGCGCCGACCACATAATCGACGCCGCACTGCTTGACTAACTTCCACAGCGGCGAGGGCGTCGGGGGGAGAAATTCGGCAATTTTGATCATAGGGCCTCCTCAAGGCGAGTAAAGTTTTGAATTTACGGCAGGGTAAATGTTATTGACCGGCCTCGAGTCCCTCTCTAAAACTCGGCGAAAACGGAAAACTCGGGGTCGAAGTCGATCAGCGCCCTGGCTTTAGCAAAACTCATGAGCGTCTCGTTACCGCGCAGCTCTTTTTTCCGCTTCGTAACCTCCGGATAGAAAAGCTCAGCCAGTTTTTTGCTGCTCGGCCCGACACTGTTGCAAGCGTCGGTAATAAAGAGCGGGTGGCTACCCTCATAGCTCGCGCTGAGGCTCTTTTCAATGGCTTGGGCCGCGTCGCGGTCATCCAAAGACGTCAGGTAGTTAAAGCGGTCGAAGGCGTAACCCGACCAGAGGGGGTCGGTGTCGGGAGCGGTAGACTGCCGTTTTGCTGACGCATACTCGAGCCCCTTGCCTTACGTAGAGCGAGGGCCGCCGCTTTTAAGGGCTCGAGTCTCGCCTTGCGTTCAGCTTCGGGCTGGTTCAAGAGGCGGTCGAGCTCGTTTTGAACCGTCTCCCGGCGCGCAAAATACTCTTCTCCCAGCTTCTTGCGGTTGTATACCCACGGAAACCGCAGCGAGGTTCCCGAAATCCCGGCGCGCCGGTAAAAGTAAGCGGCAACGTTCTCGACCACTTGTTTGGAAAACGAATAGGGGTCGTTGGTCATGTGGGGATGGTTCTCGTCGATGGGAAAGTACTGTGGGTAAACTTCATCAATACTCCAGCCGCAACCGATGGCGTTGATCGAACTCGCCTGCACAACACGTTTAATGCCCATTTGCGCCGCCGCTTCGTAAACGTTAAAGGTACCCGCGACGTTGATCTGAAAGACTTCCTGACCGGGAGCAAGGTTCGGGCCGCGGAGCGCCGCCAGATGGACGACCGCGTCGCAGCCTTGAAGCTGCGTTTTGAGCGCATCAAAATCTATAACGTCGCACTTCACGTAGTCGAAGCTAATCTCGTCAGCACCACCGGAAGGTGCGTCCTCGAGCCCGATAAGCCGCAGCTCCCAGCCCCGGTGATAGAGGCGTCGGCTGAGGGCTCTGCCGATATCACCCGTACCGCCTGTGATCAGGACTTTCATAAAGGTCGTCTCGGCTTGGTCATTTGTCCTGTTTGCGCCACACCTCGAACTCGGCCCTGGCCTCGTCGGTAAGCGGATAGTATTTACGCAGGTCGCCGCCTTGCTCGAGCCTCAGCCGTGAAAAGTCTTCCCACTCGGCGTGTTCTTTGGCGTGTGCTAACAGGTCGGGTGCTAACTGTGCCGGAACCACCACTACCCCGTCGTCGTCCGCCACGATGATGTCTCCCGGCATCACCAGACGCCCACCGCACGCTATAGGCACATTGACCGCGAAGGGAAAGATACCGGTTTGCGTATGATAGTTGGGCGTAACGCCTTTGATCCAAAGCCCAAGCCCCAGCTCTTTCGCTCTCGGATAGTCCCTGATGCAGCCGTCGATGACAACGCCTTGCCCGCCGCGCCCCTTAAAATAGGTGAGCATCATTTCGCCAAAAACACCGCTCGCCATGTCGCCTCTAGCGTCTACGACGACGATATCCCCTTCCTGGGTGTGGTAGAGCACGTGACGGTGAAGCTGTTTTTCAGGGTCGGAATATTCGTCTTCTTTATACTGATCTTCGCGTAGCGGCATAAATTGCAAGGTCAGGGCTGGCCCTACCATCGTAACGCCCGAAGTCCAACCGACAGGGCCACGAATCTGCGAATCGCGGACGCCCATGCCGTGAAGTTCACCGCTGGCAGTGGCGCTGCCGATGCGCTTAAGTCCTTCGATGATTTCTTGAGGGGGGCGGGTGATATCGGGGGTTTGAATCATCGTGTCGTTTCTCCTTCTAAGCGCGAATCGAAATCTGCACGTTTGCGCCTAAACAGCCACTGAAAATCAGAGCCGCAGCAAGGCGTCACTCGACTACCCTCTCAGCGTTTGCGACGTGAGCGTCTCTACCCTTAAAGCCGCTGAGCTCGAGCCCCTCTACTCCCTCCGCCGAAATAGCCTTACTGTAATATGCCGGACGGTTCTCCCCCCAAACCACTTCACAGTTTCTCAAGCTGACGTTTTTGGCATTATGTACTGTGAAGCCGTTTGTGGGCAGCGTCGGCATACCCTCCCCTTCACGCGGGCGCAAGTCCTGCCTCGAGCCGTCCCACTTGCTGGTCTTGCTGAGTTCAATGCGGACGTTCTCGAGCACCACGTCTTCGACTTTGCCCGGCTGATCGGCGTATACAAACGCACCGTTCTCACTTCGTGCGAGTACATTGGAAATTCGTACATGGCGAACGCGACCCGAACCGTCAGCCTCACGCCAGGCTGTGCTGTTGATATAGATGGGCTCGCCGCGTCCCCACCACAGGTCGTGAAAGATGCGCGTTTCGATAATCATGTTCGAGAAAATCACGTTGTCCACGTCGCCGGGTTCGCCTACATGAATAGAGAGCCCCCGGTGCGTACCGCGAATGATGCAAGCGTCAAAGATGACGTTACGGATAGGACTACAGATTTCGTTACCGAGTTTGAGAGCGCTCGAGGTGCTCATCAACGTGCAACCCGTGACGGTAATGTCCTCACACGGCCCGTAAACCTGCGTTGCCCGGTTCGTTTTGAGGCAGATCGCGTCGTCGCCCGATACGATGTCACAATCGCTGACCCTTACGCGGCGGCAGTTCACCAGATCGATGGCGTCGTTGTTGGGTAGCTTGAGGTCGTTACGGATACGAACACCGTGAATTACCACGTCTTCACAGCCGGTTAGCCGCAGCGTCCAGAAAGCCCCATCTTTGATGATGATGTCTTTGATACTCAGTCCGACGTTGCCGATGAGATGCAGAGTGTAAGGGCGAGCGAGTAACTGCGGTTCGTCACCGTTGCCCCGCATTTTGTAGATATAAGCTTGATCTTCAGCTATAAACGCCTGCCCGTTGCCATCGAGCGTACCACCGCCCGTAATCGCTGCGTCGTGCGCCTCAAATGACGTAATCCAAGCGCGTTTGGGGAGTTCGGTCTCATCGAAAAGGCCGTTCGTTACGGCGTCACTGAAGTGCTCAGGGCTGTAATCGGCATAATTCGGGCTGGCTAGGAGCGTCGCGCCGCGCTCGAGACGCAGTTCTACGCGCGCCTTTAGTGCAAACGATCCCGTCATAAAGGTGTGTCCGGCGGGTACCACGACCGTACCACCGCCCGCCTCATGGCACGTGTCTATGGCTTTTTGCAGCGCAGCCGCGTCGTTAGAAACGCCGTCACCGACAGCGCCGAAATCCTTGATGTTATAGACCATAATTCTCCTTTAATAGGGCCAGGTTCGCGCTAGAGGGCGCTCAAGCCCCAGCAGCCGCGTCAACATAAATCTACGGTGTTCTGCCAACATCCCTTGATAGTCGGGCTCGGTGGTCACATCGTGATATTCGTGCGGGTCGTCTTGCAAATCCCAAAGGCTTTCGCTACCGTCAGCGTGAATCAAGTAGCGATGGTTATCCGCGCGGAGATTTTTCCAGCCGTGATGTTCCATCAGCGCCGACCCTTTCCCCTCAAAAGAACGGTTTTGCAGCGCGGGCAGTAAGCTCTCGCCTTGCAACTGAGGTGGAATTTGTAGCCCTGCTGCCTCTATCAGTGTAGGCAAAACGTCTACTGCCTCGATAATCTCAGGAGCCGTACGACCGGCATCTTTGATACCCTCGGGCCAGCGAAACATAAGGGGAACTCTCGAGACCGCATCGTCCCCCGGATAGCCCTTGCCGTATTTGAGATGCTCGCCCAACCACTCGCCGTGGTCTGAGGTAAAGACAACCAGGGTATTTTCAGCCAAGCCTTGCGCCTCAAGCGTCTCCAAAATCTGCCTTACATAGTGGTCAACCTCACTGATCATCGCGTAGTAGCCGTGACGCGCTCCGCGCAACCGCTCGTCCGAACAGCGCGCCGCGTCTCGCCCGGTTTGCAGCTCTTCGGGATAGCTCGGCAAGTCAAAAGTCTCAGGATCGTAGAGGTCTAGAAAGCGTTGCGGTACGACCCAAGGGGCATGAGGCGAGTAAAAACTGGCGACGCACAAAAAAGGCTGCTCGTTCTGCTCTTCCAAAAAAGCGCACGTTTGTTCCCCCACAAAGGCGCGGTGCGTCAAACCTTCGTCGCCCGCGAAGGGGATGGGGCCTGAAAAGTCGTCTCGAGAACCGCTGAGCGGACCCTGTTGTGGATGCGTAATCCTATCTTCAAGCCCCATAACCTCCAGATACGTTTGTCTGGCCGGGGGCAGACCTACCGAAAGGTGCCCCAACTGAGACGCGTCTTTAGCTCTGACCCAGGCGCGGTAAGCGTCCTCGTAAACGCCCGGTTCATCGGAGATTTCCAAGTGGTCGAAGCCGTAGGCCGGGTGAGGCAACCGGTGGTTGCGGTTGGCGTGGGGTAAAAAGTGCAGCTTGCCGATGTTGGCTGTTTTGTACTCTGCAGGTTTCAAGTAATGAGGCAAAATTTGGGTGTCTTCCGCTACCGGTACGCCCATGTGGGTGATGCCTAACGTCGAGGGGTACTGTCCGCTTAAAAAGCTTATCCGGCTCGGCATACACAGCGGGCTCTGTACGAAGTGACGGTCGAAATCGATGGGTTCATCGACAATACGACCTGTGACCCCGTCACCAGGTCGCAGCCGAAACTCGGGGCGGCGTCGATGAGGCGCTCCCAACCGCGCCTCGTCTCTTGCGCCTCGGCGTTATCTATCAGCGCGTCGCCGTAGATGTTCAAACTGCTGATCACCGCGTCACTATCCGCGAGTGCGGCGTGGCAATCTTCAGCCAAGCGGGACAGGTCGCTGCCTGCAAGCGTCTGCCAGAACATGACCGAGAACGATTCAAACCCGTGCGGTAAAGTTTGCCTGAGGTAGTCTCCGGTGTTTTGATTAGGCACCAGCGTGCCGATACGGATATCTTGCATTACGAACCTTTCTAATGAGCGTCTGATAGTTGAGGTTAGAGCTTTAGACCCACTGTTCCGCCCTAAACGCCTGTATCAAGCTCGAGAAGCGTGCTCGAGCACCACGCGTTCACCCGTCCGAGCGCTCTCTACCGCGCCGAACACCATCGCCAGCGACTTGATATTGTCTTTCGCTTCGGTCGCGGGTCTAGCGCCACCCCGTAAAAACGCCAGCATCTCGCGCAGCGCCCCGCGCTGCTGGGGATAGTCGAGAGTTACGGCGGGTAGCCCTGAGTCTCTCAGCGGCCTCTGAAACCCTTCGTCCCCGGCAACTACCTGCGCCTGCGGCGCTGCGTCTCGTTCGTATAAAACGCTCCCCCGCTCGCCGACAAAGCGCCAGTCCCCGTTCCAGCTCGTCGGCTGCCCTTCGGCGCACCACGAGCCCTGATAGCTGAACACGAGCCCGTTCGTCATCTCGAAGATGCAACTTGCCGCTGCGTCGCCTTGGTACCACGAGCCCTGCGGGTTAAACCCTTTGGCGTAGACGGCGAGCGGGTCTGCGCCGCTAAAAAAGCGTGCCAGGTCGAAGTGATGAATCGCCATGTCTAAGAGCAGCGGGTTCGCCATCTCGTCCCGAAAGCCGCCGAAGTGCGCGCCCAGGTAAAAGGCGCAGTTGATCATCGTCACCGCACCTAACTGCTCACCTTGCAACGCCTGCTGGATTTGTACGTGAAGCGCGTCCCAACGGCGGTTTTGGCTGACCATAAAGAGCTTGCCCGTCTTTTCGGAAAGCTCGAGCAACCCCTGAGCCTCCGCCATAGACGACGCCATCGGCTTTTCACTGAGGACGTGACAGCCTGCCTTGAGTGCCACCGTGACGACCTTCGCCCTAGCCTCCGGCACGGTCAGGTCGAGCACGAAGTCCGGCGACTCGGCAGCCAAGACCGCCGCCAAGTCCGTGCTCGCTTTGGCCCCAAGGTCGAACGCGTCGATACGGCGCTGGGCAGCCTCGAGCTGCAAATCCACTACGGCGACGACCTCAACGTCTTCGGCTTTTACGCCTGGCAGCCACGCCCCGGCGATGCCCCCGGCTCCGACGATAACGACGCGGGGACGCGTCACCGCGCAATGTCCTTGTAGAACGTGTTCACTTTGCTCCTGTCTACGCACGTCAGCTTTGCTTAATCGGAGGGGCTCGAGACCTCTAAAGTTGGGTATCTCGAGCCCCTCACCTCAGCTATTCGGCGCGAATATTGTCAAGGTACGAGGTTTCGCCGCCGTTAAAGTAGATGTACATACCGCGCACGTCGCTAGCATCGAAATCAGCACACCCAAAATCGTCCCAAGTGGTGGTGACGGTCTTGGTCGTCCCGGCCTCGACCCAGCTGCCGCTGTACTGACACCAGGTGTAATTGGGACCGACTTTAAGCGCGACGAGCGGTGACGTACCCCCGCTTTTGAGGTCGAACTTGATACCGGTTTTACCCGATAGGTTGCGCGCTTCGGGAAAGTCGAGCCCGAACCAGCCGCCGCCGGTAGCCGTAATCTCGAGCCCGTAGCTACCTTCAGTGGCAAAGGCGCTGCTCTGCGTTACGGTGCCACCGGCAGCTTCCCAGTTTGCCGGAGCCCAGCCGTCCGTTCCCTCCTCGAAGCCGAACAACGTCGTCGCGCCCGTCGGACTTGGGAGAACTGTGACCGTCACCGTAGCGGTGTTAGAGGTTTGCTTGCTCCAGTCGGCTACGGTATAGGAGGTGCTCACCTTGCCCGCAAAGCCTTGAGCCGGGGTAAAGCTGAGCGTATCGCCCTGAACCTCGAAGACGCCCTTACCGGGAATGCTCGAGCTTGTTTGCCGCCCCGCCGCCGGGCTCAGGTCGAGAGTATCCGGGGCGAGCGGCGCGCGGTAGCTGATGTCGTTCTCAAGAGGTTTAAGGGTCACAGGCATGCCGAACTCAGTCGTCGCTGCGTCGTGGTCGGCAATCGGCGCAAAGTTTTTCTGCTCTTTACCCAGCGCGAGTGAAAAGTTACTCAGCGTGGTGCAAACCGGCGAGGGGCAGTAGACGGTAAAGCCGTCGTAATCGGGGTACAGGGTGCCGTCGTCTTGCACGTCGCTCAAAATCCAGTAGAGCATTCCGTCGATCTTTCTTTTTAACGCCAGGTCAGTCCAGGCCTTAAAGACCGGGTTGCGGGTCGCCTTATCCTGCCAGCCGAATTCGCCTAACATGACTGGTTTACCGATGCGGTCGGCGGCTCGGATGTGACTAGCGATCCAGTTTTCCGCCCAGGCTACGTCCTTGCCCCAGTGGTCGGGGTAGAGGTGAAACGACATAACGTCTATCGTCGGAAGCTTGGCAAAGGCAACCGTGTCAACACCTTCACCACAGTTTACGGTCCACTCGTCGCTGCTTGGGTTCGTGCAGTAAAAACCTTCGTCGCCGACCGAAACCAGGTGGTTTTTATCGACACTTTTGATGTGGCTGGAGATGTCGGCGGCCCAATCGGTGAGGAGCGCGGTGTCACAGTTCGGTGAGCGCGGATAAGCGCCGCTGCCGACGCAGCGCGGCTCGTTGGCCAACTCCCAGGTCATGATGGTCGGGTCATCTTTGTAAGGGACGCCGGTAATCGTATTGACCCGGTTGAGGACGTGCGAAACCCAATCTTTATACCAGCTGCGAATTCGTGGGTCGCGGTAGAAGTCGTCGTGGTAACGCCCACCAGCCCAACGCACGTACTGGTCCATCCCGCCAAAAGCGTTCCAGTTGTTCGTCAAGGGGATGACCAGTTTAATGCCCAGTGCGCCCGCCTTAGCGATGATGTAGTCCATACGCCGTAAACCGTCCGGCCCGTCGTTATAGGCGGGTTTGTTGCCGTCCCAATACTGAAAATAAACGCCGTTCGAGGGGCCTTGAATAGAGTTCGAGCCGTCCTGATTGCCGATGTCGTACCAGCCCCAGGTGCGCACCACGTTAAGGTTGTTGGCTGCGGCCTTCCCCAACACTGCATCGACCATTTTTGGGGAGCTGTACATAAGGTAGTAGTTGTTGGTTCCGGCGAAGCGGAACTTTTTGCCCTCAAGTTTGAGGTCTGAACCGCTGCGGGTCACAAAACCGGTGTGCTTGCCTGACTTTGTGGGCTTGAGCGCGCCCGGTGTGGTCTGCGCGCAGGCAACCAGCAATACGCTGCAGCAGAGGACGAACTGTAAACCCAAGAATGCTTTTTTCACCTTTTCTCCTTACCGCCCGCCGATACTGCAACGGGAGTTGTCTCTGTCGGGATACCCAAAAGATTGGCGCACCCAAACACAGGTACCGCCGTGAGTTCTTCTTTGGTCAGAACTTTTTGAGAGTGAATCTCGAAAGTAAACGACTCGCCGGGAAGGAGCGTGACGAGTTGGTCGCTGATCGTCGCATCTGGATCTAATCGGTCAACAAAAATGGCGGCGTCGCGGAGCAAGCTGTTCGCGGTTACGGTCAGCTCATAGGTGTCCCCGTCACGCTTAAGCCCTGCTTCAACCTCAGGTGCGGGATAGCTGAGATTTTTGTCACGCTCGAAAAACCATAGAGCGCGCTCTTGACCGATTTGAGCGACGATAAATTCTGTACGGGCGTCGTGCGGGGTGCTTAAGCTGGGGGACAACTCGAGGATACCCTGAGTGCTGCGCTCAGCAACGTTCATCGCAACGCTGTCCTCAGCCAAAACCTCCCCCGCAAAATTCAAGCGTTGCAGCGTGACCTCGCCCGTCCACACCTCATCGCTATCGTTGCAGGCGAACAGCTCGAGCTTACTGCCGCGCGGCTGAACCGTTAAAAGTCTATCGACGTAAAAACGTTTCGTCGCGTACCAGAAAGGCTTTTTACGGCCGTAACCGTCCACCGCCGCCCAACTCGTCACCGGCCAGCAGTCGTTAAGCTGCCAGTAAAGCGTGCCCATACAGGTCGGCTGATGGCTGCGCCAATGTGTCACGCCGTACTCGACGGCGCGCGCCTGATTGAGCTGCGTGGCGTAGTGCCAAGCATCGAAGGTTTGGGGTTCAGGAAAATACTCGAGCAATCTATCCATCAGTTTCTGATTGCCGTCGCCAGCTTTTTGGTGATGCAGTATTCCCGGCGAGTTGGCCTCGAGCGGACGCTCGCTCAAAGATTCGGCAATCGTCGCGTAGGTCGCCGGAGCTTGGTGCCCGAATTCAGACACGAAGCGCGGCACATAAGCGCGGTAAATCTCGTAGTCGAGCGTGTTCCAGGCGTCCCAGATGTGTTTGTTACCGTGGTTGTCAGCTAGCGGGTGGATGTCGAACGAACCCGAATAGGGGCTGCCCGGCCAGTAAGGACGGGTTGGATCGAGTTCGGCGACGATACTGGGCAGCAGGTCGAGGTAATACCCTTTGCCCCAGCTGCGCCCCTGCAACCGCCGCTGCCAACCCCACGAAAAATACCCCCAGATATTTTCGTTGTTGCCGTCCCACAAGACCAGGCTCGGGTGCGCGCTGAGCCGCGTGACCTGATACCGCGCCTCGGCCTCGACCTCGCCGTAAAACGGCTCTTCCTCCGGGTAGGCGGCGCAAGCGAACAAAAAGTCTTGCCACACGAGGATGCCCATTTCGTCGCAAACGTCATAAAACGCCTCTTGCTCGTATAGCCCGCCGCCCCACACACGCAGCATGTTCATGTTCGCGTCTAGGGCTTGGGTGATGCGTTCGCGGTAACGCTCCGGGCTGATGCGCGTCGGAAAGCAGTCGTCAGGAATCCAGTTAGCACCCTTGACAAAGATGGGTTTGTGGTTGACTTTGACGGTAAAGGCCGAGCCGACGCTGTCTACCGACGTATCGAGTTCCGTTTTGCGAATGCCGATGCGCTTGGTCACTTCGTCAAGAGATCGCTCGCCTTTCTTGAGCTTTAAGGTCAGGTCGTAAAGCGGCTGTTCACCGTGACCGACGGGCCACCAGAGATCGGGGTGGTCTAGCTCGAGCTGCAAAATTGCCTCGTTCTGTCCGGCAACTACCTTGGCGCTTGCCTGCACCCCGGCAAGCTGCGCCTCGAGCCGAACTTCTTCGCTGCTCGTGGCCCAGTCCAGGTCGGCGTGGATTTCGACTCGAGCTTTTGTCAGGTCGTCGTTCAGATAGACGAGCGGACGCACCGAGGCCACGCGCGCGCCGCTCCAGGCGTCAAGGTAAATTGGCTGCCAGATGCCCGAAGTCGTCAGTACCGGCCCCCAGTCCCAGCCGAAATTACACGCCATCTTGCGAATGAAGTTAAAGGGCATCCCGGCGTAGGCGTTGGGCCGGTCACCTAAGCGGTCGCGCATCTCCTCGGCGTAGGTCATGGGTGCGGAGAAGGTAATGCTGAGCGTATTTTCCCCGGACTTAACCAAAGGTTTGACGTCGAACCGGTAGGCGCGGTGCATATTTTTGGTATCGGCGACGTGTTGACCGTTGACCTCAATATGAGCAACGGTATCCAGACCGAGGCAGACAAGCTCGAGCCGGTCATGTTCTAACTGTTCGGCCCTGACCTTGAACGGAGTTTCATAGCGCCAGTCCGTGCGACCTATCCACTGCAACTCGTTTTCGTTTTGGTCGAGGTAGGGATCGGGGATGAGCCCTTGGGCGAGTAAGTCAGTATGGACGCAACCCGGCACTGCTCCAGGAATGTTTTGACCTCGTAGTGATTCGGGTAGATGGTCTAGGTTGCCGACGGCCTGAAGCGTCCAGCGGTCGTTTAGATAGCTTTGGGTCATTGTGTTGTCTACCTCGAGAGTTTGAAAGCAAGGTCACGGGTGAAAGATGGCAGCGAAACGCTCACTTGATTTTGAGAAACTTCTACGGTCTGTTCGTTTCTCCAACTTCCCCCTTGTGGATCGTATAAGCGAAGCTGGTAAGTGCCATTCTCCAGTCCTTTAAGGGTGAGCGATTGACCTTTGAGTATCGGTGGCTCGTAGCGCCAGTCCGGGTCGAGCTGTTTTTTATTGCGGAGCGCGTCGCGCAGGGCGTCCTCGAGCCCGTCTTGAATACTCTCAGCGGTATAAGCACTGTTTTGCACCCAGACGAGCGCGTGATTTTTAGACTGCAGCGCAAGTGCGTTCAGGTCGTCCGAACTGAGGGCGACTTCGGTGGGCTCGAGCGCCGCCAAATCTTCCCCCTCCAGAAAGTTCGCGATACCGCCAAAGTGACCCCACAAATTCAGCGGTTCGACGTAGGTGTCCCACCACCAGTACATCGCGGTGCTGGCGTAACCGCTAAAGGCCGCCGCCCACAGGCCGTTGTGAAGATGGACGCCTTCTTGGTCAAGTGACGTTTTATCTTCGGTACCTGTCGAGTTACCGAACTCGCCGAATAGAATAGGCTTTTCGGCGAGAGGAGCCAGCTGCGCGTATCCTAAAGGCAGCGCCTGTAGCGGATTTTGGGTCGTGTACTGGTGCTGCTGCATCAGGTCGAGACCGTCTAAACGCCACACCGCACCACCACTTGCGCCGCTCCCGTAGCTGTGAGTTGTGAGGTGCCGGTAGACGTCCACCCGGCGCAAATAGCGGGTCATTTCAACCAGCCAGGGTTGCAGCTGATCGGCGCTGATCGGTGTCCAGTTGACCTCGTTCCACCATTCCCAGGCGAGCAGACTCGGCGAATAGCTCCAGCGTGAGGCGATGTAGTGCAGGCGGCGTTTGAAAAGAGCTTTAGCCTGCTCATTGGTCACAAAGCACTGCGGCTCCCCGCAGGGGCCACCGTTCGCCATGTTGTACGGATTGTCAGCCCACTCGGGATTGGTGGTTTCGCTAAACTGCCCGTGGTTGATAAGCACCAAGATGATCTTGAGGTCGCGCGCTTCAGCCAACTCGAACACCCGGTCGAGGAGCCAGGCACGGTCTAAGCGCTCCGTGTAATTTCCGAGTCCGGTGTCGTTCCACTCGAGCCCGAAAGACCACGCCGCCATCCACACCCGCACTGTGTTCGCACCCTCTCTTGCAAGCGCGTCGAACCAGCGCTCATAGTCGGCGAGCGTCTGCTCTTTTGACGAGGCCCAGCCGAGGTTTAGGCCGATAGCGAAAAAGGGCGTCTCGTCATCATAGGCAAGATAGCGCGGATTGCCCTGGTCTACCCGTAAAAAGCCGTGAGATTCGGACGGGGTAACAGTAAAAGTGGCGCTTGCTCGGCCGCTCGAGGCCGTCCACTCTCCCGCTTCGGTAGGCGTAAAGCGCACCTGCCAGTGAGGAAACCCTTTAGTTTCTAGTTCAGGCGTAAAGTCCTGATACCAAAAGGCGGCTACTTGAAGCGTTTCGCCGCCCGGTGAAACGAACTTGACAACGGGCGTCGTTGCAGGGTCGTAGGGATCGGCGGGCGCACTCCCGGGAAGGGTAAAAGCAAGCGTCTGAAAGCGCGCAACCGATGACGGCAGCTTTTGAAAGGGGGTCACGGCGCTTCCCGAACCCCTAGCCTCTGCAGCGGCCAGTGACGCTAGCAAGATCACGAAATAGAGCGGCCATCGCCACATCTCCTTAACCCTTGACGCCCGTAAGGGCGATACCTTCGACAAACTGTTTTTGAAAGAGAAGAAAAAAGAGTACGGTCGGTATCGAGGTCAGGAGCGACGCGACCATCACGACGCCGGTCGTCGCCGGACTTAGCAGCGTGTTGCTCATCCGCGCCAGAATAAGCGGCAGGGTCGCGTGCGCGTCGTCTTGGACGACGATTAAAGGCCACAAGAAGTTGTTCCACTCACCGAGCAAAACAAAAATTGCCATCGCTGTGAGCGCTGGCCCTACGAGCGGCAAGATGATACTCCACCAGATACGCACTTCGCTCGCCCCGTCGATGCGGGCCGCGTCTAACAGGTCGTCGGGTAAAGTGCTCATATACTGCCGCAGAAAAAACACCGCGAACGCTTTGGCGAGCGCCGGAACGATAAGCGCCGTATAAGAGTTGATCCAGCCGAAGTCGCGCATGGTTAAAAAGTTGGGAATGATCGTAACCTGCCAGGGCACCATCATCGAGGCGACGACGATCAGAAAGATTACGTTCCGACCGGGAATCTTGAGTTTGGCTAGAACGTAAGCCGCTGCCGAGGCGAAGACAAGCGATACGACGGTGTTGATTACCGTAATCACCACACTGTTGAGGTAAAACGTACCAAAACGCCAGGGAACGTTGGTAAAGCGCTGAAAAAGCCCCTCGACGTGGTTGGGTGGGCTGTTACCTTGAGGATCGTAAAAGTTGTTTGAGGTAGGATTTTCGACCGTAAAGGTGGGGGGCGTCCGCATAAGTTCAGGGACGGGTTTAAGCGAACCGATCGCCATCCAGTAGTACGGGACCAGCATGGTGAGGGCTAGGAGGACAAACGGCACCTTACCGAATACGCTCCAGAAAGTTTGACGATTTTCACCGACCATGACGTCTCCTTAAAGGGGCAGTGCCTATCACGTACTGGTAACTTTTCCGAGGAACAAGTTGATAGCTGTAATAATAAAGACGATGATAAAAAGCACCCAGGCCACCGCCGACGCGTAACCGAGGCTAAAAAAGGTAAAGCCTTTCTCGTAGAGGTAGGGAACTAAAAAGAGCGCCGAGTCGAGTACGCCGCCGATCCCTTCCGTAGAACCGAACAAGATATAGGCGGTGTCGAAAGTCTGAAACGCGCCGATAATGCCGGTGATGACGACGTAGAGGATGGTCGGACGTAGGAGCGGGAAGGTAATACGCCAAAAGCGCTGCTGTTTGGTCGCGCCGTCGATGGCCGACGCTTCGGAAAGCTCACCGGGCACCGCGTTGAGGCCCGCTAGAAAGAGCACCATTGAACCGCCCATCCCGCCCCAGACCGACATCAGGACGATGATCGGAATTGTCAAGCTGGGATTGGCGAGAAAGGTCATGCGTCCTAAACCCAGAGACTCTCTAAGGCCGTTGACAAGGCCGTAGCTTTCCCCTGCGAAAATCCAGAGCCAGAGAACACTGACGGCAATAGTTGAGGTGACGGACGGTAAAAAGAGCAGCGTTCGCATCACATAGTTAAAGGCGTTGCTGGCGCGAAAGGTGATGGCCAGCGCGAGACCGAGGATGTTTGAAAGCAGCACGGCCCAAAGGGTATAGATGGCGGTGTTGCCGAGCGCTTTATAAAAACGGGCGTCGGCGAACAGCTCTCTAAAGTTTGCCAATCCAACCAACTCCGGTGTTCCCAGCCCGTTAAAGTCGGTAAAACTTAGATACAGTGAGCGCATAATCGGCCAGATGGTAAAGAGGATAAAGATGATCAGAAAGGGTGAGAGCATCAGGTAGCCCTCGAGCCACTGCTTCGTTTTGAAACGCCTCTTCCCCCCACGAGGCGCTTTGACCTGCGGGGCACTCTGGGTTGCTTGCATACGCACATCTCCTTAAAAAGGTGGGGCGGCAGCTTGTCCGCCCCAAAAGCCCAAAGTTAGTTCAGTTTGCTGTTCATCTCTTCGGCGGCTTTGTCGAGCGCCCCCTGCGCGTCTGCACCGTTAAAGATGATTTCCTGAAGCTGATTTGTGACCGTATTCGCAGCCTCTTCCCAACCCGCGCAGTTGGGCGGCCCGGCGGCGTCTTCAAGCTGCGCGACGAGCGCGTCGAGCCCGTTCTGATTGTTTGTCTCAACCTGCTTGACGAACTCGACAACCGGCGGAATCCGCAAACCGCCGAGCTTCGTCGCCTCGGCACCCATCGCCTGAACGACTTCAGGGTCGTAAAGCGTACCGATAAACTCGGCAGCGAGGTCGGGGTTTTGCGAATTTGCCATAACTCCGATGATGCTGCCACCGATGAACGCGGTGTTGTTACCCGATGGGCCAGCCGCAAGGGGTGCAAAGGCAACTTTTTCGGCGAGTTCGGGGCGGCCTACCCCTAAGTTTAAGAGCCAGTTGCCGCTGTAGCCGATGGCGTAGTCGCCGTTGTCGAGACCGGCCTCGAGGTCGGCTTCAGCAGGGGTGCCGTAGTTTTTGTACAGGCTGGCGAAGTACTCCGCTGCCTGCACGCCTTCAGGGCTATTGATGGTCGCGGTGGTGCAGCCCTCATCGTAGAGCGAGCCTCCGGCCTGGTAGAGAAAGTTGTAAAAACCGAGCCAGTCGGCGCTACCCCAGCCGAGCGCGAAACCCTTGTTACCGAGATCGGTTAAAGCGGTCGTCAGCTCATCCCAGGTCTGTGGCGGGGTCGCAGCACCGGCATCTTTAAGCAGGTCGGGCCGGTAGACCATCATAAAGGTGGTGAGGTCTAGGGGAACACCGTACACCTCGCCCGAAGGGGGTACGACCGACTTGTAGATACCCGGTTGAACGAGCCCCTCGATCTTGGAAACAACGTCCGGGGCAACCTCTTTAAGATTGACCATGCCGCCGAGTTCACCGAACTCGATACCCCACGAAAGACCACCGGTAATCATGTCCGGCCCTGTGCCGCTCACGGCTGCCGAAAGAACCTTGGCGTGTGCGTCGTTCCATGACTGCACCTGGATGTTGATGGTTACGCCGGGGTGGCTCTCCTCGAAAAGTTTCGTGGCAGCGCCCAGAACCTGAGCGCCCGCATCGTCGCCGGTACTCCAAATGGTGAGGGTCTGAGCCGATACCAGGCCGAGGCAGAGGGGGGCAAAAAGGGCGAATAGTAGCTTTTTCATCTTATCTCCTTAAAGTATTCGTGAAGGGGTTGAGTCAACGTGTGGACTGTAACGGTCGGGGGGTCTAGGCAAGTTACCTCCTTTCAGCTATCAAGCTCTGAGCGGGCGGGCTCTGGCCGTTTTTTTCAAGCAGCTTGGGGTGGGGCGCAAGGGAATCGTAAATCGGCAAGATCGCTACCCCTAAAGCAGCCGCGTCCTCACCGGCCTCAGCGTGGATAAGTCGTGGTTGGTAAGCTTTCTGGACGATACGCAGTTCTGGCAGCAGCACTGCAAGCTGCTCGATCAGAAAATCGATAAGCGGTGCAGGCCACGAACCCCCAAAAACGATGATTTCAGGATCGACAAAAAGTTCTCCGGCTACAAGGGCAGGTGCGAGGTGTCCAGCTGCGCGCTCGAGCCAAGTTAGCAATATTTCGTTCTGACTTAGAAAAAGAGGCTCGAGGTCGTTTGGAGTCGTGACAAGATAACCAGCACGCTTGAGTTCTTTGTAAAGTAAGGGTAGATTGAAGTAACTTCCTACGCGCTCAACCTTACCTTCTGCCGTACGGACCGGGATAAAGCCAAATTCGCCGGTGTTCCCTTGAAAGCCGTGAAACGGTCTACCGTTTAAAACGATACCGCCACCTAAGCCGACACCTAAAAAGACGTAGACGAAACTCTCTACACCCTGACCGGCACCGTAAAAAATTTCACCGATAGCTGCGGCAGTCGCGTTATTTTCTAAGAATATTGGCAGGTTGAGGCGCTGGGCAAGCTCGTTAACGACCGGCACGTTTTCCCAGCCTGGAAAAGAGTGGGGGTTGACAATTTGGTCTCTCACGTGACCACCACTAATGCGGATAGGCCCCGGTAGACCTACTCCAACGCCCCAGACCTGACTGAACTCGAGCCCTTGATCGGCAATCAGCTGTTCTGCTACTGCAGTCATTAGTTTAAGCGCCTTAGCCGGTTCCGGAAAGTCGAGCTTTTGATGAAACCGTCCCTGAACGATCCCATTTAGGTTGACGAGTACACCGGTCAAATGATCTTGGTCGAGGTCTAGCCCCACTGCGAAAGCACCTTCAGCGTTGAATTCCAGCTGCGTCGAAGGTGAGCCGCGACTGCCCTGCTTGCGCCCCGTTTCTAAAACCAGATTTCTTTCGATCAGCTGAGCCGTGATGTTAGAAATCGTTTGGGGCGTTAGTTCCGTGCGCCGCGCAACCTGAGCACGTGAGACGGGCCCATGAAGGCGAATGGTCTCGAGCACGATACGTGCGTTATAAATTTTGGCGTACTCGAGATTCGTTCCCTTGAGCACAGTATGCCTTTCCCCAACAAAAAATACAGGATTATTTATATTGTCGATATAGTAATTCAAATTGATACTAAACGACTATGCACTAAAAGTGCATAGGTTTGAGACGGACTAAAGTCCTACTCCTCTATGATGAACGTGTCCCTGTCTTGATTCGAAGGATGACGATGATGCTCCAGATACGCTTGAACCAG
>JAABUN010004039.1_pt1 | contig 21018 bp, 20 predicted proteins | sample 5559311 | NCBI WGS metagenome assembly JAABUN01 (sample SAMN10711877, study PRJNA513370) | rock metagenome | isolation source: Antarctica rocks | place: Antarctica: Victoria Land, Siegfried Peak sud
GCCGGAACGCTGGCTGACCGATGAAGACGACGGCTGGCCCCTGGTGCCCTTCAGCGACGGACCCGTCGTGTGCCCCGGCAAGCAGCTGGTCCTGCTCCTGACGAGCGCGGCTCTCGCCTCGTTGGTCGGTGGGAACGACTTCCGGGTGGAGGAAGGACAACAGCTCGATCCTTCCCGGCGACTGCCCGGAACGATGGACAACTACGCGGTGCGCCTGGGCGTCTCTTCCCGGGACTGAGCGGCACACGCACGGAGGAAGCTCAGCCGCGCAGCACCTTGTGGTTGGCTGCCTGGGCGAGGGGCCTCAGGACTAGTTGGTCGATATTCACGTGGTGCGGCGCGTTGAGCGTGAAGGCGACGGCCTGCGCGACGTCGTCGGCGGTCAGCGGGTATGCCACTCCCTCATACACCTTGTCCGCCGCATCCCGGTTCCCGCCGAGCCGGTTGAGCGAGAACTCCTCGGTGCGGACCATGCCCGGGGAGACCTCGATCACGCGGACATTGTTCTCGGCTTCCTCGAGACGAAGAGAGTGTGCCATCGATGCCTGGGCGGCCTTCACCCCGCAGTAGCCGGCGCCGCCCTCGTACGCCGCGATCGCCGCGGTGGAGGTCAGGAACAGCACGCTGCCCTGGCCGCCGTCCCGCAGTGCCGGGAGCAATGCCCGGGTCATGCGCATCGATCCGAGGACGTTGACGTTGTACATCCACTCCCAGTCCGCCGTGACGGACGCTGCGACACGTTCGGTACCGAAGGCGCCGCCGGCGTTGTTGACCAGGGCGTGGACCGGCCCGCCGGCGGTGATGTCCGCGGCAAAGGCGTCGACCGACCCCTGGTCGGTGACGTCGAGGGCCATCGCCGTCGCACCGGTTTCCTCGGCGAGCGCCTCGAGGCGATCGATGCGGCGGGCGGACGCGACGACGTCCCAGCCCTGGGCGCGCAGGGCGCGTACGGTTGCCGCGCCGATACCGGAGCTTGCCCCGGTGACGACGGCGCGAAGTGCGGGCGGTGCTGGACTGGCGGGGGAACCGGGGGGAACTGTTGTCATGGAGCCACTGTAGCGATTCTGGGAAAGCAGATGGCCACCACGCGCTGCGTGGTGGCCATCTGTCCGGCATGATTACTCGGCGGGAGCTGCCACCTTCTCCGTTGTGGTGTTCGTCTTCATCTTGTGCTGGACAGCCAGGGCTGCTCCGGCTGCGAGGGCAACCCCTCCGCCGACTCCGAGGAGACCCAGGTCCGGTCCGCTGGTGTTCGTTCCTTCGATGCCCGTTCCAGGCGCTCCGGAGGGTACTGGTCCTCCAGCGGCACCTGAACTGGCGTTCAGTTCACCGTTGACACCGTTGGGGAAGAACCCGCCGGAGGTCTTCGCTTCGGGGGTCAGGTAGACGATGTTGAGAACCTGTCCCGGCGTGCGGCTGAAGACGAGTCCGTTGGCATCGGTCGGAACCAGGTTCGCCGTCTCGTTGATGACGATCGGCTGATCGAGGTCCTCCGGGCCGTCCACGCTGTCCCGCAGATCGGAGATCGCGATCGTGGGCGCGAGGAGGTCCAGCCCGTAAAGGGTGGTCCGGATGATGCCCGCGTGGTAAGCCTCAACGGCAAGAAGACCGGCCGCGGCATCCAGGAAGGCCTTGCTGTCGATCAGGGGCGCAGCCCCCTTGTAGGCGGTGACTCCGACGTCCTCGAAGATGAACGCGCCGAGGAGGAAGTTCTCCTCGGTCTCGTACACATCGAAGGGCTCGCCTTCCTTGATGAGTCCCGCGGCGACGGCGGCTGCGGTGAAGCTCGCTCCGATGTCGATGGCGGGACGGGACACCGCGGCACTGCCGAGTGCCCCACGAAGCAGCGCGACGTGGGCCTTCTCGTCTTCGGCGATCTCCCGGGCGTACTGCGCGATGGACGGGGTCTTGAACGGTACTGCGTGCCCGCCGGCAACGTCGCCGGGGGTGCCCGTGCCACCGATCATGTTCGAGGCCAGGCCGTTGCCGTCGATGGCCCGCAGGTAGAACTCTGCCTCGAGGTATTCCAGGTTCAGGGCGAAGTTCAGGATCGCCGCGTCGCTGGGACCTTCCGTGGACTGCGCGCTGGCCGGACCCGCTGAGGCGAGCATCGCCGCAGAGCTGACGCCGAGGCCGGCGATTCCTGCCGTCTGGAAGAAGCGGCGACGATCTACCGCGTTTTCGGCGCTTCGGGTAATTGCCTTGGCAATAAAACTTTTATCGAACACAACCAGTACCAACCGTTCGTTAGAGACTCGTGAAGGTGTCGGGACATCATCCACCTACCCCTGATCATTATGGGTCGGGCGGATAATCGCAAGGGCTGAGCGCGACTTTCGGGAAAATCTTGGTGGGCCTCAGGCCTGGTCGGTGGAAATGAGGTACGCGTAGGCGACGACATTCTGGTCGAACTCACCGGTGGACGGATCGAATCCCCCGCAGGTGATGAGCCGCAATTCCGCACGATCCGCATTGCCATATACCTCAGCGGCGGGGAATGAGGCCTTGTCGTAGGTGTCCACCCGGTACACCTGGAAGACTGCGACCGTCCCATCCGCTCGGGTCACGGAGACCTGATCGGAGTCGGCCAGTTCGTGCAGCCGGTAGAAGACACCGATACCGGTCTGAGTTGAATTGACGTGACCGAGGATGACTGACGAGCCCAACTCGCCGGGTGTCGGAGAATTCTCGTACCAACCGGCAGGGGAATCAGCATCGCCGGGCGGGACAGATACGGTTCCGTCGTCCTCCAGGCCGAGTTCCATCAGCCCGGAACTCACACCGATGATGTCGATGGCAAGGTCGGTAGGGAGTGAGGGCGGCAGGACCGGGCCGAGAACAGCCGTCGACTCCCCGGCATCACCGGGGGCCGGTGCAGGAGTGGCCGGGGTGGTCGGGACTTCCGCAGCGCCAGGAAGGGGCGGGATATCCTGGGGTGAGGGGGCATCTGCCGGCTGCGCCTCGGCGTTCGCTTGTGCCGGTGAGGACAGCACGGGTGGAGCAGAAGGTGCAACAGCACTCTGGAAAGTTGCTGTGTCAGGGGCAGCATCGGCGGAGATACCCACTCCGGCAGTCGCCACACCGCCAGCCAGGAAAGCGACGGTCACCCCGGTCATCAGCCGGCTGCTCCAGGGCGCACTCTCGATCGAGCCGACACGATGCCGATTGATTTTGGTGCAGTGTCTCATGTGTCCTCTGACCCGCTATCGGATGCCTGCTGTCCGCTGTGCTTACTGCTGGGGTACTTCAGACACTACCGTGAATTCAGCCGGTGGGTGAGTCTGTCGAGCGGTCCCGCGAACAATGGATGCCGATTCGGCCATCTCGGCCGGTTTCACGGATGCATTCGTGGTCACGCCCACCGGGGTTGGGCTTTGAGCATCAGGAGGCACCGGAGGTGAGGCTGCGGGAGCCGGGGGGCACGATTCGGTCGGCACCGTCCAAGAATCGATCGGATCATCGGCGAGCGCTTCCTTGATGATTCGTCGGGGATCGTATTGACGAGGATCAAGTTTCCGCCAGTCCACATCGTCGATCTCGGGGCCCATTTCCTCGCGCAATTGCTCCCGCGCTCCGGTAGCCATCCTGCGGAGGGACCTCACCAGTTGGCCGAGTTGCGCGGCGTACTCCGGCAGGCGCTCCGGCCCCAGGATGATGACGCCGAGCAGTGCCAGCACTATGAGTTCGAGACCGTTGATACCCAGCATGATGAGAAGACTACAGCGACACACCAATCCCCCGGTCCAATTCACACAACGTAGGCCATTCGCCGCCAGTTCGGGAGTTCGATCGCGGGCCGCCCTCAGCTGTTGGACGCGGGCCATGATCCAAGGACGAAGGACACTGCCTGCGCGCCGCCTGCGACGGCGACCTCCGCGCCTAGTCCGGCGGCTGCGCTGTCTCCCGGTCGAGGTGAGTCAGTAGCGGTGACCCGTTGATCTCGTCCTCGACCCGGCGGGCGAAGGTCCGTAGTTGCCTGCCATCGCGCCTTGAGTATTCGCGCGGTTCCTGGTCGATCACGCACAGCGTGCCGATCGTCCAACCTCCTGGTCCTCGCAACGGATACCCGGCGTAGAAACGGATATAGGGCTCCCCGAGCACCAGCGGGTTCTTCCTGAATCGTTCGTCCTCGAACGCGTCTCGCACGATGAGTGGGCCGGCATTGCGAATTGTCGCGTTGCAGAAGGTAATTTCACGCGGTATATTCTGCTGGATCGGCCCGATCCAGGACTTCAGGAACTGCCGACGGTCGTCAATGAACGCGACGGTCACCGAGCTGACCTGGAAGTAGTCCTTCGCCTCCCTCGTGATCTGGTCGAATCGTTCCTCCTGTGCTGTATCCAGCAGCCGACTTCGCGTCACCGCGTCCAGACGTTCCTGTTCCTGTTCCTCAGCGGTGAAGAGGAACGCGCCCGCTACGCCGAGTGCACGCCTCGAATCCACGGGCGACTCCGCGACGGAATCATCGGAACACCGCCGGACCCGGGTCCCGGTGCCGAGGTCGGAGAGGAGTTCGTTGGTGGCATCGGCCAGCACGTCGCACTCTTCGTCCTGCAACGTAAGCAATCCGGCAAGATACGCCTCGAGTTCAAATCGCGAAACCGCCCCACCCATGCCGTAATAGATGATCCAGACATCCTCGAGAGTGAGCCCTGTCGCCGACAGTGCCTCTCTCATCTGCTGAAGCTGTCCTCGTGCACCCACGGCGGAGACCTCCGTTCCGATAGCCTGCCATGGCCATCGGGTTGTCGTTGCAGGACTTGTCCGTACGGTCCGCACGCATTTTCCTAACCCTACTTACCACTTTACGTCAACAGCCCCCGCGCTGACCGCATTGAGCTGCATGCACAACTGTCACACGGGTCGCATCTGTCACTGCTGGTCCGATAGTGCCAGAGGCCGCGGAATTCGACGCATCATAGACCTCGGCGCGCCGGAATCACACCTGTTCTGATCGCGGCGGGGGAAGAGGGTCCGGGGACGGACATCGAATGTACGCTGATGAACGTCGCTCATCCGGGGGCAGTGGCGACGACCAGAAGCTTCTCCCTGTTCATCGATGAACGCGCGGTCCACCTTCTGCGGCAACTGCCAATGGTGCGGTTTCCAACGGGGGTGTGACCGTTGCGTGTGAAAGGTCGCCATGTTTCAGCACGCCAAACCCCTCCTGACAGGAATCGTCCTCTCCCCGCTTCTCCTCCTGGGCACAGCCCCACTCGTCCAGGCCGCTCAGCCGGCCTCGGGCTCGGGCTCGGGCTCGGTGAATGGTTCGCAGACGGTTCAGCGGGAGGTGAGCTTCGAAGTCCAGAACGTCAACCGCAGCAAGATCCCCTGCGAGGCGGACGGCCAAACCTACACGGTCCGCGGGAGCATTACCGGCCCCCGGGAGGCACTGGAGGATCCGCAGGCAGTTACCCTGTTCCTGCACGGACTCAGCTACGGTGAGTTCTTCGGCAATTTCGATGAACAGCCCGGCTACAACTTCGCCGAGAAGCAGGCAGCAGCAGGCCATGTGACGGTCACTGTCGACCGTCTTGGTTACGACTCCTCGGACAAACCCGACGGCACCGGAATCTGCTTCGGATCCCGTGCCGATGTCGCGCACCAGATCGTCACCCAGTTACGCAGCGGTGATTATCAGGCCGACGACGCCGCAGGAGGCCCCGCCTTCGAGAAGGTAGTGCTTGCCGGGCATTCCGTCGGAGGGATCATCGCCCAGGCGGAGGCCTACAGCTTCGGGGACATCGACGGTCTGATGGTCCTGTCCTACTCCGATACCACCGTGTCACCGGCCGCAATGGGTGCCCTCGAGACGGCCATCGCAGCATGCGAAGCGGGTGGGAGCACCTCCGAGGGGGACCCCGGTTCCCCCGGGTATGTCTTCTTCGGCGCCGAGACCCCGGAGATGTTCATCAAGGCCCACTTCTTCACCGACAACGCGGAACCCGCCGTCGTCGATGCCACGGCTGCGCTGCGCAACATGGACCCCTGTGGCGACATCACCTCCTACAAGGCAGCGGTGGATACGAACAACGAAAACGTCGGATCAATCACAACGCCGACCCTGGTCCTCATCGGCGGTGAGGACGCGATCTATCCCATTCAGGCCGAGGAGCAGGCCGCGCTGCTCACCGGGGTCGAGGACATCACCTCGGTCACCATTCCCGACACCGGTCACGCCCTCACCCTGCACAAGAGCAAGGACCAATTCTCGGCTGAGGTCTCTGCCTGGTTGGAGGCCAACTTCGGCTCCTCCCAGATGGGCCAGATACCGGCCGGAGGTGCTGACACAGGCGTCGCAGGCACGCCGACGAATAGGACCACCGAGATCGCCACCGGCATCGCAGCGCTCACCGGCACACTGCTCCTCGCTGCAGGAGCAATGATCGGCATCCGCCGCAGGACGTCGACGGACTGATCGACGGACTGATCGACTGACAGACCGACTGACAGACCGACTGACACCGCTCAGGCTGGTGCCCTGGTTGGCGAGGATCACACCATTGCCAGCACCCCGACGGCAACGGGCACGACGGCGGCAACAAGACTGGGAGTTGTGTAACTACCTGTGATGTCACGACCGAGGGAGAACAGGATCGGCCCGAGTGCTGTCGAGCCGACGTTGATGGAGGTGATGATTCCGCGGATCCCGCCAATACTGTCCGTGCCGAAGTAGTGCGCCAAGGCGATCGGTTCGATCGCGCGGATGGATCCGCCGGCAGCGCCGAGGATCAGTCCGTACACCACCGCAAGGCCGAGACCGTCGATGACCGGCAGGAAACAGAGGGCTGCTGCTAGGAGCGCCATCGATCCGGCGAGGGCAAGGCGGGGGTCGAGCCGGTGGGCGACCGCCCCGACGAACAGGGTCGCCAGGATCGCGGTGATCGTTTGCGGGATGAAGTTGGCGGCGGCTTCGGTGGCGCTCAGTCCCCGGGTAGTCAGAATGGAGACCTGGTGGAAGGCGAGAGCGGTGGAGAGCATGCCTGTTGCGGCCAACGCCGAGGCGATGACCCAGAAAATAGGGGTGCGCGCCGCCTCTCTGGTGCTCCATCCGGGCTCGGATCGCGCTGCGTTGTCGGTGGTGTGCGCAGCGAGCAGCGTCCGCGGCACGTGATGCCTGGGGATCAGCAGAATCATGGGTAGGACGATCACCAGCACCTCGACAGACTGGACCCGCCATGCGAAAGCCACCCCCGCCACTGCTCACAAGGCGTTCGACGAGGATCGGGGTGAGGGATATCCCGGCCGAGCCGATGGCCGACACCAGCCCCACCGCCACTCCACGGCGGAGCTGGATGGCCTTGACGACGGCGGTTGTCGCGGCCAGAGTCAGCGTTCCCTGTCCTGCCATGCGAAGGATGACGAATCCTGCGGTCAGTCCGTAGATATCGCCGACGAAGCTCAGCGCCAGCAGGCCCGCAGCGAACGCGAGGACGGCGATGAGGATGACTTTCCGCGCGCCCCAGCGGTCGATGCCGCGTCCGATGAACGGTAACGCGGCGGCCCCGGCGAGGGTTCCGAGGAGATAGCTGAAGGAGATCCCGGTGCGCGTGATGCCGAGCTGGTCGATCAGGGGATCGGTCAGCGGGGACAATCCCGCCGTCTGCCCGGGCGCGGTGGCGGCGCTGATCAGTGCTCCGGCCGCGACGACGCCCCACCAGGAACGGCCTCTCACAGCGCTCGAGGGGTCGCTGCCGACGCCGTGCATTTTCTGTCCTCCGCCGGAATGCGTCGGAGCCACTCCTAGTGACCGCCACCGAGGTGCCCGCCGAGGCGTTCGCGGATGGCGAGGCTGGCGGTGTTGAGGCCTTCAACCTGCACTTTCTTCCCGTAGCTGTTGTATTTGGCGGTAATGGAGTCCAGGGCGGCGATGGTGGAGGCATCCCACAGGTGGGATCCGTACATGTCGATCACGACGGTTTGCGGATCCTCGGCGTACTCGAACTGCGTGTAGAGGTCGTTGGAGGACGCGAAGAACAACTCGCCGGAGACCTCGTACTTCGCCACCAGGGTGCCGAAATGGTCGTCGACAGTGCGCTCCACGGTGACAAAATGCGCAACCCTGCGGGCGAAGGCGACCATCGCGACGAGGACGCCGACGATGACCCCGATCGCGAGGTTGTGGGTCCATACCGTGACGATCACGGTGGCGAGCATGACAGTGGTCTCGCTCTTGGGCATCCGCTTCAGGGTATTGAGGCGCACGCTGTGCCAGTCGAAGGTGGCGATGGAGACGAAGATCATGACGGCGACAAGCGCCGCCATCGGGATCAGCGCGACGACGTCGCCGAGGGAGACGACGAGAACGAGGACGAAGATGCCGGCCATGAAGGTGGAGATGCGGGTCCGCGCGCCGGAGGCCTTCACATTGATCATGGTCTGGCCGACCATCGCGCAGCCGCCCATGCCGCCGAAAAACCCGGTGATGATGTTCGCCGTTCCCTGCCCCCAGGACTCGCGGGACTTGTCCGAGCGCGTGTCAGTGACGTCGTCGACGAGCTTGGCCGTCATCAGGGATTCCATCAGTCCGACCACGGCCATGCCTGCGGCGAACGGGGCGATGATCTGCAGGGTCTCGAGGGTCAGCGGAACATCGGGGAAGAACAGGGAGGGCAGACTGTCTGGCAGCTCACCTTTGTCACCGACCGTGGGAACGGTGACCGCGAGGAGTATCGCGGCTGCAGTGACGACGACGATGGCGACCAAGGGTGCCGGAACCGCCCGGGTGATGCGCGGGAGCAGGAAGATGATGACCAGTCCGACGGCGACCATCGGATAGACCAGCCACGGGACGCCGATGAGCTCGGGCAGTTGCGAGGTGAAGATCAGGATCGCCAGGGCATTGACGAAGCCGACCATGACCGACCGGGGGATGAAGCGCATGAGCTTCGCTACGCCGGAAAGGCCCAGGACCACCTGGAAAACCCCGGCGAGGATCACTGCAGCGATGAAGTAGTCGATGCCGTGGCTGTCGACCAACGGGGCGATGACGAGCGCGGTGGCCGCGGTGGCCGCCGAGATCATCGCCGGACGACCGCCGAGGAACGCGATGGACACAGCCATGGTGAACGATGCGAACAGGCCGATCCGCGGGTCCACCCCGGCGATCAGCGAGAACGCTATCGCCTCGGGGATCAGCGCAAGCGCGACGACCAGCCCGGCAAGAACTTCCGTGCGCAGGTAGCGCGGTGATCGCAGGGTCCGCCAGACGGACTGGCGTTGTTCAGGGGTAAGGGTCGAAGCCGACATGGCAGTAGCCATAGATGTCCCTTTCGAAGGGTCAGGAGGGGCGCGCGGGCTGTCCTCGATGGTGAAGCAGGAGGGGCGCCGCACTGCGCCGAAGAAGAGGTGGGCTCCTCGAGCCCTCCAACGACCATACCCTAACGTGACGGTAGAGTTCGAACCGCGGGTTGTTCGCACTTCTGGAGAGAGGTCTGTTAGTACTTCGCCAGGGCGTCGATGAACTCGTCGGCACGGGCCAGCGTCTCGACCATTGTCGCCCTGCGCTCCACTGCGGTCTCCCGAAAGGCAGCGAGCCGTGATCGCAACTCATCTACACCGGCCGCTCCGGTCTCACGCTGAAGATCATCCAGGACTCGCAGGAGGTCCGCCGTTTCCTCGAGCGAGAACCCGAGGGGCTTCATCCGGCGGATGACGATCAGCCGCTCCAGATCATCTTCGGTGTACACCCGAAACCCGCCCTCGGTCCGCGCTGTCGCCGGAAGGACACCCACCTCGTCGTAGTGGCGGATCGTCCGGAGGGACAAGCCTGTCCGCTCCGCAAGCTCGCCTATGTGCATGGTTCGCTCCCGGGAACGCTCCGTCGCCTGGCCGTGTACCCTCGCTCGCGTTCCGTCGGCGGCGTGCCCCCCGACGTGTTCCGGTGTGTCGCTCATCGCTGCTTCACTTCTCATTCCAGGGATCAACCTCACGTCACGTCAGGTTAGAGTTTAACGGCTACCGCGACATCCCGTGGTTCTTCTGTACACCGGCGTACAGCCCCGACCATCCTCCGCGATGGACTCTCCGACGACGCCCTTCCATACCCCTTCTGTTTTCTCCCCTTGCCCTGCTTTCCCTTTTTGCCTGAAGGAACCCTGCCATGTCTGCCGCTGCTCCCGCCGCGAACACCACAGAACTCACGCCCGTCCAGCGTCAGTCCGTCACCCGGACGCTGCGCACGCCACGGCTCCTGAAGACCGAGGTGCTCGCGGGCATCGTCGTCGCACTCGCGCTGATTCCGGAGGCCATCGCGTTCTCGATCATCGCCGGCGTGGACCCGCGGCTCGGGCTCTTCGCCTCCTTCACCATGGCGGTGTCCATCGCGTTCCTCGGCGGCCGGCCCGCGATGATTTCCGCTGCGACAGGGGCGATCGCCCTCGTCATCGCACCCCTGGTCGACAGCCATGGCGTCGATTACTTCATTGCGGCAGTGATTCTCGGCGGGCTGTTCCAGGTAGTCCTCGGCGTCACCGGCGTCGCACGGCTCATGCGTTTCATCCCCCGGTCCGTCATGGTCGGCTTCGTCAACGCGCTGGCCATCCTGATCTTCATGTCCCAGGTGCCCGAACTGATCGGCGTGCCCTTTCTCGTCTACCCGCTGGTCGCCGTCGGGCTGCTGATCGTCTTCGGTCTGCCCCGCCTTACCAGGGCGGTGCCCGCTCCCCTGGTGGCCATCGTGGTCCTGACCGTCTTCGCCGTCTTCGCGAACGCCGTCGTGCCCACGGTCGGAGACAAGGGCGAACTGCCGGAGAGCCTCCCCTCGCTGTTCTTCCCGAATGTCCCGCTGACCCTCGAAACCCTGCAGATCATTGCCCCGTTCTCCCTGGCCCTGGCCGCCGTCGGGCTGCTCGAGTCCCTGATGACCGCCAAACTCGTCGACGACATCACCGACACCCGCTCGAACAAGACCCGGGAGTCCTGGGGTCAGGGCACCGCGAACATCATCACCGGGTTCTTCGGCGGCATGGGCGGTTGCGCGATGATCGGGCAGACCATGATCAATGTGAAAGCCTCGGGTGCCCGCACGAGGATCTCGACCTTCCTCGCCGGGATGTTCCTGCTCATCCTGGTCGTCGCACTCGGCGGCATCGTGGCGCTGATCCCGATGGCGGCCCTGGTCGCCGTCATGATCTTCGTCGCCATCGCGACCTTCGACTGGCACAGCATCCAGCCCAGGACCCTCAGGCGCATGCCGAAGAGCGAAACCGCCGTCATGCTCGCCACGGTCATCGTCACCGTGTGGACCCACAACCTCGCCATCGGGGTCGGCGTGGGCGTCCTCGTCGCGATGGTCGCCTTCGCCCGGCGCGTGGCGCACTTCGTTACCGTCGAGCGCTCCGAAGGCACGCGCGACGGCGCTCCCCACGTCACCTACACCGTGGACGGCGAACTCTTCTTCGCGTCCTCGAACGATCTCTACACCCAGTTCGAGTACGCCATCGACCCGCACCAGGTCACCATCGACCTGCACGGCTCACACCTCTGGGACGCCTCGACCATCGCCGCCCTGGACGCCATCCAGGAAAAGTACCGGACGCACGGTACGGAGGTGGAGGTCGTCGGGCTCAATGAGGCCTCAACCCTCATGCGCCGCCGTCTCGGTGGGAAACTCGGCGCGGGCCACTGACCTCAGAATGTGCTCCGGGACAGGCTGCGGAGCCCCTCGATATCCTCGATGATGATCCTCCCGCGCCCCTGCCGGATGAAGCCGCGGCCCGCGAGATCGGACATGGTCTTGCTGGTCGCCTCCCTCGTGGCGCCGAGCAGGCCGGCAAGCTGTTCATGCGTGAGCCGCACGGAGACGGACTGCTTGAATCGCGCTCGCGGCGCCGTGCCTGCAAGGGTCGTCAGGGTGGACGCCGTCCGGGCTGCCAGCGGGCGCAGCGCCATGTCCGTGAGGCGTTCCTCGAGCTGTGCGACCTGCTCCCCCAGGAGGCGGGAGATCTTCACCGCGATCTTCGGATTCGAGAGGAAATGCTTTTCCACATCAGCTGCACTGAGCTGGCAGACGGTCGAGTCCTCAAGGGCCTCCGCACAGCTGCCGTTCATCCGCTGGCCCACCAGCAGCATCTCGCCGAAGACGGCTCCGGGCTCGAGGATCGCGATGGTGAGGGTCTTGCCGTCCTCGGCCACACGGAAGATCCTGACCCTGCCCGCTTTGAGGATGAACAGGGATACCGACGGCTGGCTCTGGCTGAAGAGCAGTTCGCCGCTGCGGAACCGTCGCGGCGGTGAGTCGCGGTCCAGCGCTGCGAAATCGCGGGCTGTCAGGTCAGCGAACAGCTCGACCGCGTTCAGGCAGCTGAACGATTCTCCTGTCTCGGACACGACGTCGATCTCCCGTTCATGAGGTGCGGCGGTTCAGTCAAGGATATGCCCCTTTGCCGGGGCTCAGCTCGGTACCGCCCAGGCCCGGTCGTGGCGGAGGCCGACGCCGACGACCTGGCCCGGCAGGAGTGTCGAACCTGCCGGCTCTTCCACCGTGAGAATTTGGGCGGCGTCGCCCGAGCCGACGACGAGCCGCACCAGGGTGTGCGCACCGAGTGATGAGGTACCGACAACCCCGAGCTTCGCCAGCGCCGGCGCACTGCCCTGCGGGATCAGTTGCAGTGCCTCCTGCCGGACCACGAGGAACGACGGGCCCTCCAGTGCGCGGTCCTGCACGGGCACGGCAGCGAAGTGGCTGTGATGCACCCCGTCGATGACGTGTCCGCGGATCTCGTTGAGCCCCCCGAGGAGCCGGTTCACCGCTCGGGTTGCCGGCTGATAGTGCACCTCGTGCACCGTGCCGTGCTGCAGGATGCTGCCGGCGTCGAGGACAGCAACCGAATCGGCGAGGATTGAAGCCTCCCGGCGGTCGTGGGTGACGAGGACCACCGTCGGTGCCAATTCAGACCGGATCGCCGCCATCAGTGCGTACATGTCCTCCCTCAGCGGCATGTCCAGGGAAGCGAAGGGCTCATCCAGAAGGAGTATCCGCGGATGACGGGCGAGCGCGCGGGCCAGGGCGACGCGTTGTTCCTGTCCGCCGGAGAGCTGCGCCACGGAGCGGCGAGCCAGGTCCGCGAGCTGCACCACGTCGAGATACTCCATCGCTTCGCGGCGCGCCGCCGTCCCCTTCCTACCGGCCATCCTCGCCGCGAAGGCCACATTGTCGATCACCGTCAGATGCGGAAAGAGTAGGGGCTTCTGGAACACCAGCGCCGTGCCGCGACGTTCCGCCGGGATTCCCCGTACGTCGTCGCCATCGATCAGGATCTGGCCTGCGGTCGGCTGGTCGAGTCCAGCCGCAAGACGCAGGAGCGTGGATTTTCCGCTCCCCGACGCTCCGAGCAGAGCCACACATTCGGCGGGATGCACCGTCAGCGAGACGTCATGGAGAACTTCGTGCGACCCGTAGGAGCGCGACGTGGCACGGAATTCGAGCGCGGTGCTCATGATCTGGCCTTTCGCGACATCAGGGGCAGTCCGAGGGCTGCCAGGAGAACCAGGGGAGGAACGACGAGGGCGAGCGAGAGTGCTGCCGTGAGCTGCTCATTGCCGGCGGCAGACGCCGCGGCTCCGAGCAGCATCGGCAGGGTCGTGAGTTGGCCCCCGCCCACGAGCAGCGTGGTGATGTAGTCCCCCCAGCCTACGAGGAACGCCAGGAAAGCCGCCCTCGCGGTCGCGGAGGTCAGCAGCGGTAGGCGTACCCGGAGGATGGTCTGCCGGGGACGCGCTCCGAGGGTGCGCGCCACGTCCTCGAATCGGTCATCGTAGGATACGAGCGCGCTGCGGTACATGAATGCCGTATAGGGAAGTGCCGTGACGGTAAGGACCAGGACGACGCCGACGAAGGCGGGCAGGCCGAGCCGGAGGAACGAGATGTTGATTCCCATGACCAGGGCGAACGGCGGGATGGCCAGGGGTGCGAGCAAAATAAGGTCGACGACGCGGGACAGCGGCCGTGGGAGCCGTTGTGCCGCGAGTGCCCCGATCATGCCCAGCGGTGTGGCGACTGCCGCAACGCTCAGCCCGAGCAGCAGGGACGACGCTGCCGCGGCGACTGTCCCGTTCCGGATCAGCAGGGGCACGGCATCGGCTGAATAGGAGGACGGCAGGACACCTGGGGCCCGCCACGTGCCGGCGACCGACCAGAGTACCAGGGGTACCATTGGCAGGAGGATCCAGGTCACCACGAGGGCGCCGGCGAGACTGCGCCGGAACCCGCCGGCCGCGGGATGTTCCTGCCGGGACGGACGGCGATCCGGCAGGACCACGGGCCGGGAGGCGTTTCCGACCGTCGGCGTCATCGAAAGCCCCGCAACCGCCGAAGCATCGCGGCACCACCGAGGATTGCCGCGGCACCGGCGGCAACCGCTAGCAGCGCCGTTGCCATCGCTTCCGGACGGGCATCGAGGTCCACGGAGCCGAAGAGCCGCACCGCGCGCACCGGCAGCGCTTCGGGCTCGGTTGGCCCCAGCAGCCAGGGGGCCTCATACGCGCCCAGGGTGTAGACGAAGACGATCAGCGCGGACACGCCAAGCGCCGGTCGGGCGAGAGGCAGGATGACGTAGACGATCCTCTGCCGCGCCGTCGCCCCGAGACTGGCCGCCGCGTCGCAGAGTCCCGCCGTCGAGCGCGCCATGCTGCCCACGACCACGAGGGCCACGAACGCCGATTCCTTCCAGACATATTCCGCGATGACCGCCGTGAACCAGGGCCCGCCGACGAGCTCGGGGAAGTCCGCAGGCATGCCCAGGATACGGTGCAGGAACCCGGCGTCGGACAACAGCAGGCCGATGGCTGCGGCACCGATCAGATGAGGGATGGGGATGGTCGCCGCGCTGATGGCTGCCACGAGGCGTCCGGCCCTCGGTGCCGCGAGGATGTAGACCGCTATCAGGAATCCGATCACCACTGCGAGCGCGGTCGAGGAAGCGGCGATGTAGACCGAGACCCCGATCGACCGGATCAGCACGCCCGGGCTGACGGACCAGGCCCGCGTGCTCGGCGTCGGCTCACCGACGAAGGGCAGAAGGCCCAGGCTCTGGGCCGCTGCTCCCAGGAGCGAGGCACCGAGGACGACGACGACGGGCACCACGGCGGGCAGCGCGAGGATCACGCCCCGCCCTGCAGCCCGTCGGTTCCGCGCTGGGTCAGCCGTCATGATCAGGACGCGACATCCTGGCGCCACGCCTCATCGAGGACGTGCACCCAGTCCGCTCCGAGCTCACCATGGGCGTTCCGTGCGAGTTCCTCGTACCCTGGCACCACCGCAGAGGCAGGCAGCTGATCGAACAGTGCCTTCCCGTCCTCGTCCAGCAGGGACACATCAAGCACTGGGAACTGCCCCCACACATCCGGGTCCGCCTTCGCCGCCTGCTGGTCCGGTGCGAGAGCGAGATCTGCTACCACCATGGCGCCGGCTGCGTCGCCGGCATTCGCGGGAATCGCGAGGAAGCTGGCGTTGCCCACCGTTCCCTCCTCGAGCGGCAGGACCTTCGTGCTGCCGGGCAACGCTCCGGAGGCCACGAGGTCGGTGAGGGTCGCCGGGCCATAGGTCATCGCGATATCCACCTCCCCATCGGCGAAGAGCGTGGTCAGCGCCTGCTCGTCGCGCGGGTACGTGGAGCCCTCGCGCCAGAGTGACGATTCCAGGTCCTCGAGCGCCGCCAACGCCGGCGGCGCGTACTCCTCGAAGGCCTCCTCGGAGTACTCGAGGGGCACCTGCTCGGCTCCTCCAGCTGTGCTCAGCAGTACTTCCCGCAGGAAGACGCTGCCCGTGAAATCAGGCGGCGCAGGATACGTGAAGCGGCCCGGGTTCTCCTTCGCCCACGACAGGATGCCCTCGAGCGTCGTGGGCGGGTCCGGGACGGTCGCCTGGTTGTAGAAGAACGTGAATTGGGCCTTATGCCATGGCGCCTCGCAGCCGTCCACGGGTGTCCCGAAGTCGTTGAGCAGCAGCGGGTCGTCCTGGTCCGTGAGCGCCAGGTTCGGCAGCAGGTCCGTCCATCCGCATCGCCATGCCTCGGCCTGCTTTCCGGTGCTGAAGTTCGCACCGTTGGCCCACACCAGGTCCACCGATCCGTCGGACCGGCCCGCCTGGCGCTCGCTGAGGATCCGGTTCACAGCATCTGCGGTGTCCGCGATGGGAACCCGCCGCAGGGTGATGCCCTCGGCCGCTGCGGCCGGCGCGAGGATGTCGTCGACGTAGGCGTTGCCCTGCTCGTCTCCGCCGTACATCCACAGGTCGACCGTCTGTCCTTCGGCTGCTTCCAGGACCTCCTCGAAACTGTCGAACTCGGCGGCGGACTCCGGCGGCTGGTCCGCGCAGGACGACGCGGTGAGGGCGACGACGGCCGCGGCGGCGAGAAGACCGACACGGTGTGAAGTATGAACGGTGGTCGGGAAAGGTGTCATGGATCCTTCTGAAAGTGTCAGGGGGAGTTCAGAGTATTGTTCGAAGCAGGGGCAAGCGGTGACGGGCTGGACCAGAAATCTAGGGCGGTAGACAATGCAGCGAGACCGCGCCGCGCATCGGGCCGGTGATCGTGCCAGGCCTCCCCTGTTCCCGCTTTCGCCGCTGCACCGTGTCCTCCTGCTCGCCGTCGTGATCATCGGCGCAACGGTGGTCGTCCTGACCGTGCCGATCCCGGACGTCGAGGAGCTGCGGGAGATGGTGGAGCGGGCAGGGTGGTGGGGTCCCATCGGATTCGTTGCCGGCTACGCAGTGCTCACGCTCGCGCCCATCCCGAAGAACGTCCTGTCCATCGCCGCCGGTGTCCTGTTCGGGTTCTGGACCGGGCTGCTGCTCGTCTACGGCGCCGCGCTGCTGGGAGCATCCGGCGCATTCTGGCTGGGGCGGTGGCTCGGTCGCGATGCCGTCGAGAAGTTCACGGGAACGCGCGTGGAGAAGGTGGACGCCGTCCTCAGCAAGCGCGGTTTCGCCGCTATCGTCGGTGTGCGGCTCGTACCCGTTCTGCCGTTCACGGCGATCAACTATTCGGCCGGGCTCACCGCCCTCGGCTGGTGGCCCTACTTTCTCGGCACGATGGTCGGCATCCTGCCGGGTACGGCGAGTTACCTCGCGCTCGGGGCCTTCGGGCTCGACGTCGGCTGGCCGGCGCAGATAGGCGCGGCCGCCCTCGGGGCCCTGACCCTCGCCGGCCTGGTGTACGCGGTCCGGTCCCGCCGGAAAGCGGGGAGTGAGGATGTTTGACGCCCGGCTGAGGCCCCTGCTGGCTCCCGCGCTGGACCGGGCCGCCGCCGCCGTCGACATAGCCTGGGTCACACCCAACCGGCTCACCGGGCTCAACCTCGTCCTCGGACTGGGTAGCGCCGGCCTCGCCGCAGCCCAGTTGTGGCTACCGGCGCTCATGGCCTGGCTCCTGTGCCGCCTGGCGGACGGTGTGGACGGCCCGCTTGCCCGGCGACGCGCCCGGACCTCGCCGGCGTCGGACACCGGTCGCGGGGGTTTCTGGGACATCTCGGCCGACTTCGTGGTGTACGGCGCAACAGTGATCGGAGTCGCGGTGGGCGCGACGGCCGGTTTCGACGCGCCGTGGCTGCCTTTCCTCCTGGTCCTCTTCGCCTACTACATCAATGGCAGCGTCTTCCTCGCGTTCTCCTCGATTGCCGAGAGGACCGGCCGTAGCATCGACGACGGCCGGTCCCTGTCCTTCCTCGGCGGACTCGCCGAAGGCGCAGAGACGATCGTGATCCACAGTCTCTGGCTGCTTTTCCCCTTCTTCGCCTGGCAGATCGCCACCGGATGGGCACTTCTCGTGCTGATCAGCGGGACGCAACGCATCGTCGCCGGGTATCGCAGCCTCGGCTGACCTCGCGCGGGTCACGGAGTTCCACGCGTGCTCCGGAGTCCTCATGCGGCGGTGCGGCCGATCCTGCTGCGGGCCGTCCGCCAGCGCGTGACCCGCACGAGCACGGACAGGCCGAGGCGAACGAATCGCCTGTCGAGTGCCGAGCGCGCGTCGGCGATGGCCGCGTTCCACAGGCCGTCGTTGTAGGTGGGATACGGGTGGATCACACCGGCCAGGTTCCGCGTCGTCAGCTTCTGCTGGACGGCGAGGGTCAGTTCGCCGAGGGACTCCCCTGCTCGTGGGCCGACGATGGTCCCACCGACGATCCGCCCGCCTTTCCCGATCACGAGCCGGGAGAAACCGGTCTCCCGGTCCTCCGTGACAGCGCGGTCGCTGTCCTCGTGCCGGATGGTCGAGACGCTGAACTCAGGGCCGTCCGGCGTCGTCATGCCGACCGCGGCGACCTCCGGCGACGTGTAGGTGACGCGAGGGACGGTGGTGTCCACCGATCGGCGGATCCCGAGGACCGCGTTCGACGCCGCGGCACTCGCGTACATCCCTGCGAGGTGGGTGAATTTCGGGTGGGGTGTCACATCCCCGGCAGCCCAGATCGTCGGGCTCGAGGTGCGCATCGCGGAATCGACGACGACATGTCCCCTTTCATCGAGGTCCACCCCGACCTGCTCGAGGCCGAGGTCGTCCGTGCGCGGTTTCCTGCCCGTCGCAACGAGGATCACATCGGCGTCGAAGGAGCCGCCGTCGGAGGTCCGCACCGTACTGGCAGGGCAGGCACCTTCCGGTGTGTGCACCTCCTGCACCTCGACGTCCTCCAGGAGGGTCACCCCGTCGCCTCGCAGGCTGTGCCGGATGATGGCGGCGGCGTCGGGATCCTCCTTGGGCAGGATGCCCGAGCGGACCAGCATCACAACGCGCGATCCAAGCCGGGCGAAGGCTTGGCCCAACTCACAGGCGATCGGACCGCCGCCGATGATGACCAGGTCCTGCGGTAGTTCGGTGAGGTCCCAGACCGTCTCGGAGGTGACGAACGTCGCTTTGCGCAGTCCGGGAATCGGCGGGACGAGCGGCGCGCTACCCGTGGCCACGAGGGAGTGGTGGAAACGGATCTTCTCGCCGTCGAGCTCGGCCTCCCCCGGACCGGTAAATCGAATGTCCCCGTGGCGCACCGAGACCCCGGCCGCCTCGAGGGCCGCCGGGGAATCGTCCGGCTGGATCGCAGCGATAGCCGCACCGATTCTCGCCGTCGCGCGGGCGAAGTAGTCTCCGTCGGTGGCCGGGACGTTCCCGCGGGCTGCGGCCGCCGAGAGAAGGGTCTTGGACGGGACGCAGCCGGTCCAGAGGCAATCGCCCCCGGTCCTCGACCGCTCCACCAGGACGGTCCGCGCCCCGAGCCGCGCCGCCGTTTTGGCGCCGACGATTCCGGCAGTGCCCCCGCCGACGACGAGGAGGTCGATGATGTCGTCCGAGCGATCCATGCTGGATTCCCTTCGATGCGATGTGATGCTGTCCCCCGAGCTTAGGCTGATGGGTAGTCTGCTGCGGTCCTCGATGACCGCCCGTCCCCTGAGGAGTGGTTCCCCTGGCCGAGAAGTACAGTCATTTCGCTCCGCTCTACGATCTGCTGTCGGGCGAATATCCCGTCTATCGAGCCGGGCGGACGCTCGGTGTGGAGTCCCTCGACCTGCAACCCGGCGCACAGGTGCTGGATGTCGGCTGCGGCACAGGGCTCAACTTCGGCCTGCTGCACGACGGCGTCGGATTGAGCGGGACGATCATCGGCGTCGACCGTAGCAGGGCCATGCTCGCCCGGGCCCGCCGCCGAGCGCAGCGCCGCGGCTGGACGAACATCATCCTGATCGAAGCCGACGCAACCACGCTCGACGTCGGGTTTGTCCAGGACACCGTCATCGATCAGGGAGGGCGCGCCGCGTCCGACGCCGCCCTGGCGACCTACGCGCTGTCCCTCATGACCCCGTGGCAGGCCGCCTGGGAGCGGATGCTGCAGCTGACCGGACCGGGCGGTACCCTGTCCGTGGTCGATATGCAGGAACCGACCAGCAGGTTCTCCGTGCTGACGCCCCTGGCACGGGCCGCATGCCGGCTCGGCGGGGCGGACATCACGGCGCATCCCTGGCAGGCGGTGGAGCGGGACTGCGGGGATGTTCGGGCGTTCTCTGCCCGAGGCAACCATCTGCAGGTCCGCACGGGCCATCATCAGCCCGACACTAGGCGGGACGGAGGAAGGAGTCTGTAATGCAGGACACCGAGAAATCAGGGCCGGTCCTCGGCCGTGCGCTCGCCCGTCTCCACGTCACTCCCGTTGTCCCTCGCACGAAGCTGACGGGGAACGACGACGGGTGGGGTCCGAGAAAGAGAGCGGGATGCCCATGAAGCACTCCGACACCGGCACACTCCGCGATTCACTCCGCACCCAGCTATGGCCGGTTCCGCTCGCCGCGGTGGTGATCGCCGTGGCGCTCGGGCAGTTCCTGCCTTTCCTGGATCGGTCGCTCGAGGATGACCTGTCCCCGCTGCTGACCCGTTTTCTCTTCGGTGGCGGTCCGGAGGCAGCCAGGTCACTGCTCGAGACCATCGCGAGTTCGATGATCACCGTGACCTCGCTCACCTTCTCGCTGACAGTGGTCACCCTCCAGCTGGCCAGTAGCCAGTTCTCGCCCCGGTTGCTGAGGACCTTCACGAGGGACCGTGTTGTCCACAACACGTTGGCCCTGTTCGTGGCCACATTTGCCTACGGATTGACCGTGCTTCGCAGCATCCGCGTGGAGACCAGCTCAGGTTCCGGTTTCGTGCCCGAGCTGGCCGTGACCTTCGCCTTCGTGCTGGCGTTGGCGAGCGTGGTCGGGCTCGTCCTGTTTCTTGCGCACCTCGCGCGTCAGATCCGCGTCGAGACCATGCTGCATGATGTCCATCGCGAGACGCACGGCACGCTGGAGCGGATCTTCCCGACGAACCGCGAGCCCGTCGATGCGTCAGTCATTCCGCCCACTGCAGCTACGCCCGTGCCGGCCCGTTCCTCGGGCTTCCTCCTGAGCGTCGACCGGCGTTCCGCCCTGTCCGCTGTCGTCGCGGCGGATGCGGTGGTCGTCGTCGATGCGACCCCCGGAACGTCCCTGGTGCGGGGGGTTCCCTTCGCCCGGGTCTGGGGAACGGACGGATCGTCCTTGGCCGGGGATCGGCT
>JAABUN010004040.1_pt1 | contig 21017 bp, 26 predicted proteins | sample 5559311 | NCBI WGS metagenome assembly JAABUN01 (sample SAMN10711877, study PRJNA513370) | rock metagenome | isolation source: Antarctica rocks | place: Antarctica: Victoria Land, Siegfried Peak sud
CAGCGCGCCCCACGTCATCGCGCAGCGGGCGACCGTCCGGTTTTCCTCCAGCGCCTCCATAGCTTTCCGGCGTTCGGCGCGGCTCTGGCCGGGGTGCAGCAGGTCGGACTTGCGCTTCCACTCCAGGCCGCGCCCTTCTGCCGCACTGGATACGGTTAAGCTGCAGCCCTGCAACGCGGTGCGCTGGACTGGACCGTCCGGCATCACATCCAGCGCCGCGACGAGCTGTCGGCGCAGGTCCCGTAGCCGGTCCCGCGCGGTTCCAGCCAGCGCCCCCAGGCTTTCGGACGTCAGCGCGTCCAGCGTGAGCGTCAGGCGGTGCTTTCCTTCCGCCCCGATCAGCCCCGTCCGCCAGGCCGCTTCGTCCACGATCACCGCGGCGACTTCGCCCAGGGCCGAGGGCTTGGCGTGGAACAGGGAGTTGTGGGCGACCAGCCACAGATCGGCCCGCACCTTCTGCTGGGCCTGGTAGGCGCAACCGTCGAACAGCGGGCACTTCACCGTCCGCCTGGTGCCATCGCTGTCCTTGATCGTGCGCTTGCAGGCCGCGGTCTGCGCCGACAACCCGACCGATTGAACGTCCGCCACCCGTTCCAGGTCCCCGCACATCCGAACCTTGGCAGCTTCCGGCACGTCAGGATCGGCATAGGACGGGTCTGCCGGGTCCAGCGCCCCTCGACCGCGCCATGCGGCCACCCGCAGCCCGGCGGCCTGGACGAACGGCAGGGCCTGCCACGCCGCCGCTTGTTGTTCACCCAACGCATGGGCCGGCACGGCTATGGCGATGGTGCGCCCGTCCCCTCGTGCCCGCATGGCCGCTAGGACCTGGCCGACCTCCTCCCGGGCCGCATGGCTTTTGCCGACTCCCACATCCACCTTGACCCCGTGCGTGAAGGTGGAGGGTTCGGACGGCTGCGGCGTGTCGCCATTTTCGACTGGCAGACTGACCGCCGTTGCCGCCGCAGCTTTCTGATCCCCCTCGACCCGCGCCGCCGACAGCCGATCCACCCGGCCAAAGAACGCGCCCACGGCCTGCGCAACCACCCGCTCCGCATCCGCTAGGGACAACCGCTCGACAACCACCCTGCCCGGCTCCAGCGCCGCCTGGACGCGCGCACGCACTGCACCAGGACCATGGGCCAGGATCACGTCCGCCATGTCCGACTTGTCGCGCCGCCGGGTTTCCCAGGGCGTCGCCACCACCAGGTCAACGCCTGCCTTGCGCCAGGCCCCCACAGCTTTGCCCAGCGCCTTGGCGGCCCCTCCCTGCTTCGCATGATGGGGAGCGGGGTTGTCGTCGCTGATCGCCACCACGCGACGGCCCAGCGGCAGTTCGACGCCGCCGATGCCGCCCAGGGCAATCCAGCACTCGTGTCCGGTGCTCGACCAGACCGCGAGGCCGGTTTCCGGCCCTTCCGCAAGCAGCAGCGGCCCAGCGGCCTCACCCGGCAAGCGCACTACGGCGCCGGCCTGCGGCCCGTTCGTGATCTTGACGGCCAGCAGCCCACGCTGCTCGACCTCCTCATCAGTGGCCTTGCCGCCCGAGGCGCCCAGGTGGACGCGCTGGATACGCTGCACCGTGCCATCCGCCCGCGTGGCGACCAGGACGAGGGCGCGATAGCCCGAGTGCCAGCGCACGGCGTCCGGCCAACCAGTGGCCGGGCGTGGGATGCCTCTGCATTGCCTCAGATACCAATCCGCAGGCGTGCCATCCGCCGGCACGGCATCCCGAGCGACATACTGCGCCCAGGCAGTGCCAGAACGCCGTGCCTCCTCCGCTTCCGCCTGGCCGCGGGCATCTGCCTCAGCCTGCCGAGCGCGACGGTCGGCGTCCTGCTGCGCCCGCCGTGCCCGGTCAGCCTCGTTGTCCGGCAGCTCCGACGGCAGCCCGGTCTGACCGCGTGCCCACGCCACCGCGTCCGCAAAACCGCATCCGTGCTGCTGCCGGATGAGCGCGAGTAGGTCGCCGCCTTCGTCGGACTCTTTGCTGTGCCAGATGCCGCGCTTTGCGCCGCGCAGCTCCAACTTGAGGCTGCCTTTGCTGCCCCAGCGCGAGGTGTGCTTCGTCGAAAGCAGCTTGTTCGGCACCCCCAGCAGAGCTTCCGCGATTTTGTCCGCATCGGCCCGGAGCGCGGCGCGCAGTTCGTCCAGATTGTTGTCGCCACCGTCCACTAAGTCAGACCCCGCGCCCGCAGGGCATCGGCAATCTGGTGCAGCTTCGCAGCTTGCCGCGGCGTGGGCACCGTGCGCCGGTCCCGCAAGCCGCAGATGAAGTACACCTCCCAATCCGACAGGCTGCCTTGGTGGCGCTGGCAGAAGGCCAGGGCATCCCGCCAAGCCGAACCCGTCCCGGGACCACCGGACGCTTTGCTGCCGCCCTGATGACCGCCACTACTCAGGATCAGGGTGTCCCAGGTAAGGCCCCGCTCCCGCACCATGCGCGACGCCAGCGCCGCCGCAGCAGCACGCTCCCCGTCATGGTCAGAGCCGAGCATTCCCAGGATGCCGACCAGGCGCGTCCGCTCCGCAGGCGTGAGGGGGCTAAGCATGGCCTCCCCCGACCAGCGCCAGCACGGCTTCGACCGCTGCATAGACGGCTTCGTCGTGCGTGCCGTGCAGGGCGACCCGGCCGCCTTGGTCCAGAACGGCGACAAGAGCGGCCTGATGCTCAGGGACAAGCTGATGCGGGCCGGAACCCATCGGCAGCAGGTAGATCAAGTCTACGTCGCCGCGCTGCAATGCGTCCGGGTCGTCAAGGCCGAACAGCACATGGCAAATCGGGCGGGTGCAGATGACGGTGCCGAGATCATTCAGGACCGGCATTGAGGCGTCGTGCAGTGGGACGCCTTCCCCGGTGAACAAGGCCGCGGCGGGCGTCACGCCCTGCCCCCGCCGGGATGCGTGACCATGATGGGGCGCAGGTCCGGCCAGATGCGCCGCAAGGCGACCGCTGCCGTCGCCTGGATGGCGCCGTAGGTCGGACCGCATTTGCGGCAGATCGCCAGGGACAGTCCCTCAGTGGGATCGTCGCAAGCTGGCCGGGCGATGATGATGGCGTATCGGCCGCCGCGCAGCGCCCGAGGGCAGCAGCCGCACAGCATCGGCTTTCGGCGGGACGCGCCTTGGATGTTCGCCAGAACTTGGTTCGTCAGCCGCAAGAGCTGCACCGCTTCTGCGCTACCGCCAAGCGCATCAGCAATCATCGCCGGCATGTCATCCTGCTGGATGACCTGGACCGTCAGCAGCCCGCCGGCTTCGTCGTTGACGCGCTGGACGCCCTCCTGCAGCGCGGTCATTGCATCGCGCTCCGGTCCAGAGACGGATGAGGGAAGCCTGGCGGTGGCTGCATTGTCAGCCCCTGTGCGCCGACCGCCCACCGTTCCGCCGCTGCCTGCCAGGCTGGGAGGTTGACCGAGCTGCACTCGATCATCAGCACCCGCAGGTGAACGGCGGTTAAGGCAACGACGTGTTCATAGTGTTCCGGCCTGCCTGCTCCGCCGTGGATGACGATGAAGCGCGCCCAGCGCAGGACCCGTGGTGCCAAGAGCCAAGTGGCCGGGCCGTCCGGCGTCGCGTGGTCGTCATCACCGAGCAGCGCCAGGGCCGGCAGGCGCACCATCGCCGCCCACTGCTTGAACAGCCGGGCCGACGAGTGCCGGTGCATTTCCAGATGGGCGATCTGCCCGCGGTAAAGGGCCTGCAACAGCGGCACCCGGTGCCCGGCGCCGGCTGCCTGCAACCGGGCGATGGCGGGCGGAATGTCGTCCCAGGTGTCGATCTTGAAGAGGGCGCCGGTCATCGACCAGCCTCCCGCAGGGCTTGCGCCCGCAGCGCCAGCCGTTCCGCCGCGATGTGGCAGCCCAGGCCCAGTAGAGCATCGGCGTTGCGGTCCAGTCGGCAAGCCAAGGTGACGGGCGGCATGATGACGGTGGCGGTGGCCAGGATGGGCCTGGCCGGCTTGTGACTGCGCGAAGGCCGCTTGGCAGAGGTGGAAACCTGCATGGTCGTGTCCTTGCTGGACACGCACGGGTCTGGCGTTCAGGCCGCGAAGGACTTATACGTGCAGTGCCCGCACGGCACCGCTAATGCCTTCCCAGCCCCATGACGCCAGGCGTACGCGCCTGATGCTGTGGGGCTGGTTGCTTTAGGCGGAGGCGTGCTCGACTGCGGCGCGGGGCGCCGGGGCCTGCGAGATCGGCGCCAGGCCGAACGCGGCAGCCACCTTCGGCAGATCGCCGCGGCGCACGCTCCAGCGATTGCTCACCACCTGCTCGGCAGGGAACAGGCCGTTGATCGCGCCCTTGTACAACCGGTCATAGCCCGGCGACCGGGCGGCGAAGCCACCCGAGATCAACTCACGGTTAACGTGCAGGAGGGGGATGCGGTCCTCATCGGACATGAAAGGCTCCTATGGACTGGGGGTTAGGTCACTCATCAGCAGTGACCAGCCCAGCCAAAGGAGCATCCTTGAAAATCTTTGTTTTCGCAGATATCTTCCGGGGTGGTGAAGCCGCCGGACCCATTGGCGTGGGCTGGTCACTCAAAGACGCCGGCACCCCTTGGCGGGGGTTGCCGGCGTTGTTGCTTCCTGGGGCCGCGTTGGCGCGCGACGGGTCCAGAAAGGAAGGGGTCGTCAAGGCAAGCTGCTTCTCAGTGTCGGCCCAAAGTTCGCCCATCACCATCAACACATCACCCGTGATGATTGTCTGTCGGCTCAGTCCGGGACGAGGTGTGGAACCCAAGGCGTAGAGGTGGCTGGTTTCCCCAGCGCTGGTGTTGACCTGGATCACCGCGAAAAGCGGGTCCAGGCTCAGATGCAACTCCCACGAGCGAAGGGTGGCGACGGTATCCGGGAGCCAGGTAGCGTTGTTCCGGCGGGCTGCACCTGCCTTGTCAATGGAATGGGCAAGCTGGTCTTCGAGGGTCGGAAGCGGCTGCATGGCCTCATCCGAAGGCTTGAAGGATTGGCAGTGCGGAAGTGCCCGCAGCTTCATGATCGCAGCGGGCGCCTCACTTGGCTGCAACCCAGCGCAGCCAAGCATGACATAGGCAAGGTGCAGTGGCTTGAGGTGAGCAGCGCCACCCTTCCCGCCACCCGGCCGCCCCTTGGGCAGCAATTCGGCCACCTGCAACGCGCGAAGCATCCGCTCCAGGGTGGAGGGCAGGATGCCCAACACTGGAGGCAGCCGTTCCATCGCGAGGGTGCCGGTGGCCATGCGCAATAACATAAACAGGACCCGCCTCCCACGCAAGGGGGACGCAACGCAGCGTCATGTCTTAATTGCCCCCTTGCAGATGTAAGATAATTCACCCTATCTTACCTGCTGATATGATGAACAAGCAAGAACCTGATCCGATGATGCACCATAATGCTGAACTGATGGATCATCAGTCATCGGAACCGATGCGTCATCCTCGCATCCCGCCGCAGGCGCACGACGACGAAACCATGCTGCGCCTATGGCTGGACGGGAAGGCGCGGCATACCCAGCGCGCCTACGCTGCCGACGTGGGCGGCTTCCTGGCCTACATCGGCCGGCCGCTCCGCACCGCCACCGTGGGCGACATGCAGGGCTACGCCGCCACCGTGGCGCACCTGGCCCCGGTCAGCAGGGCGCGGAAGCTCGGCAGCGTGAAGTCCTTGCTCAGCTTCGCCCACCGGCTAGGCTACGTCGCGTTCAACGTCGGCGCCCCGGTGCGCCTGCCGACCGTCAAGGAGACGCTGGCCGAGCGCATCATCCCCGAGGCCGACGTTCACCGGCTGCTGGTGCTGGAGGCGAAACCGCGCAACCACGCCTTGCTGCGGCTGCTGTATGTCGCGGGCCTTCGCATCAGCGAGGCGTGCAACCTGCGTTGGCGCGACCTGGCCGCGCGTGATGATGCCGGGCAGATCACTATTATGGGCAAAGGTGGCAAGACTGGCGCCATCCTGCTGCCCGCATCCGTCTGGCGCGAGTTGGCGGCGCTGCGGGACGATGCCGGCGCCGACGCCCCCGTGTTCCTGTCCGGCAAGGGCGGGCACCTGGACCCGGTGCAGGTCCATCGGATCGTGAAGGCCGCCGCCGCACGGGCCGGGCTGCCGGCGGCGTTGTCTGCCCACTGGCTGCGCCATGCTCACGCGAGCCATGCTCTCGACCGCGGCGCTCCGATCCACCTAGTGCAGGCCACCCTGCGCCACTCCAGCGTGGCGACCACGGGCCGGTATCTGCACGCCCGCCCCAACGACAGCAGCGCCCGGTATCTCGGGGCATGAGCGGCACTGCGCCTTTGGCGGCAATCCGGCGCTGGAACCACGCCACTGCGGTCTTTCGGATTAGCGGAGCGTCGTCGCCGGATGGTCCATGGCCGGCAAGGGTGGTGATGAACGGGCGCCGATTGATTGTGGAGGTGCGGTGGCAGAACCGCGTGATCTCATATTCCGGCGCTTTGGACACGACTGGAGCCTACCAGCTCCAGATTGATGAACCTCCCGGTGGCCGCGCTGAACTGGAGCCGGACGATCTTAACGAACCGGGCAAGCTTGAGGGCGGATGGAATGAGGGCGGCGGTAATCGCGGGACCTGGACCGTTCACCTTGGCCAGCTTGTTTGATGATCTGCCATACTTCATCAGAGATGAGTCATCGGTAATATGATATGATGATCCATCAATGCCTATAGTTGCAGTGGGCAACCTCAAGGGCGGCGTCGGCAAGTCAACCCTGGCCGTCAACCTGGCGTGCGAACTGGCCGCGTCCCGCAGGGTGTTCTTGGTGGACGCCGACGCCCAGGCGACCGCCGCCGAGTGGATGGCCGGGGGCTTCCTACCGGTCAAGGGCGAGGCGTTGCCCCTGGACGACGAGCGCAAGGCTGCGGCCTGGATCAAGCGGGTGCGCGCCGCCGACGCCGACTTGGTGCTGATCGACCTGCCGCCACACACCGGCGCTGCCACTGCTGCGGCGCTGATCGTGGCCGACCTGTTCTTGGTGCCGGTTGCACCGTCCGGCCTCGACCTGCGTGCCGCCGCGAAGGCGCTAGACTTGTTGCGCCAGGCCCGCCAGGCGCGGGGCCAGGGGCAGCCATGGGCGCTGCTGGTGCCGTCCCGCGTGGACCGCCGCACCGGTGCCGGTCGGGAGATCGAGGCGGCGCTGCACGAGATGGGCGAACCGGTCGGCCCCGCCATTGGGCATCGCTCCGCCTTCGTGGACAGCGCGACGGCGCGGGACTGGATAGGGGCGTTCGCACCCCGATCCGTGGCGCACCAGGAGGTGCAGGCGTTGGCTGCCGTCGTGGACCGCATCACCCGGAGGAAGGCATAGCATGGCGCAGCGCAAGGGCAGCTTGGTGGGACTGATGAAAGCCGCCGACGACCAAGTAAAGGCGGAGGCGCAGGCCGACGCTGGCCCGATCCGCCCCGGCGGCGAGATGGTAACGACGGCGGTTCACATCCCGAAGGCCACGCTGTCCCTGTTGCGCCGCGTGGCCGTTGCCAGGGCTGACAAACATGGGGGCCGGCCATCGGTGTCCGGCGTGCTGGTGGACCTGGCGGAGCGGGCGCGAGCGGAGCTGGAAGACGAGACACGTTGACAGAAACATTAGGAAACGGAGTTACCAGTGGCACTTGAGTTCCGACACAATGGTCGCAAAGTGTCGCAGGATGACTTTCTAAAAGGCATCACCGAAGGCGTCATTGAGAAAGCAATGACCTCTTATGCAGAGGAACTACATGGTAAAGCCGCTTCCGTAGTCGATCCCGAAACCGGCAAGCACGCACCAGTCATCGTGCGCAGAATAGGCGATGAGCGATGGTCAATTCATACAAGCGGTTCGCCGGCCTTCGCCCGCGCGCTTGAACAACGACTAGGTTTCAATAAGGGAGAGGTCCACGGCATGAACGAGCCTGTTAATCGCGAACGTCTTGCCTACTTGGCGCACGCTTCCGAGAACAAGAGCATTGCCAAACCTTTAGCTGAAGGGCTGATGCAACGCGGCGTCAACGTCTGGTATGACAATTGGGAGATTGGATACGGTGATAGCCTGCGCCGGAAGATGGAGCAGGGACTAGGAGATTGCACCCACTTCATCGTGCTACTTACTGAGGCATCGATCAAAAAGCCATGGGTCAACGAAGAGATTGATGCTGGTCTAATGAGCGCTGTTGAAGGGTCGGCTAAGTTCATTGGCCTACGTCATGATCTGCCGTTGTCCGCGTTGTCCTCCTTCCTGAGAACCCGTCTTACACCCGAGTTCCAACTCAGTGAGGATGGCATCAGTTCACTAGCTGATGAGATTCTTGGTGTTAGTAGAAAGCCTCTTCTTGGGAAGAAGCCCAGGTATGTGCAATCCCACAAACCTGGCTCAACATGGTCGGCAGCAGCTTTTGCTGTAGCAGAATACTTTGTGCGTAACACTGTATCGGGTCGGGCTATGGACCCACAGACAGATTACAGTGAAATTCAGCAAAAGACTTCGCTATCGATGACAGATGTCAGAATTGGTGTGCTTGATCTAATCGGGTCCGGTCTCTTGGAAAAGAGTGAATATATTGGTGGTGAGTCTTCCATTTATCCAAAGATGGACTTGTTTGTAACGTTCGATGCCGATTTTATGGAGTGGGACCCGGAAAAGGATGGCCGGGACTTAGCTGTGTATCTGCTTAATCTCGATGTTGGCCAAGTCGGAGCAGATGAGGCTGGGAGAGAGTTGGGCTGGCCGCCACGTCGCTTCAACCCGGCTGCCGCTTACCTCGCTTCCGTTCGCGCAGTAAAGCCTTATGAAGCAATGGGTGATGGTGAATATTGGCCCTATCTCTTCATGATAGGGGATGAACTCTTGCGGTTTGTCCGGAGCCTGTAAAAATTGGCAAGGGCAGCTCAGAGGGAGCGCTCTTGCCGTAAGTCCTATGGGGATTTTAGCAGTGTATGTAGTAGCTTCTGAAATCCTCACTGCCCCTTCGCCTTTCTCTCCTCCCGCTCCGCGCACACCCGGCCCCACACCCGGCGCATGGCGTTCCCGGTCGGCGGCTTATCCCACCGTCCCTTCAATCCGTCCTCAGCCGCAATGTCGGCGATGGCGGACGCGGTCAGCTCCGGATAAGTGCAAGCCGCCCCGAGCTACCGTGCCCGAGACGGTGCCGCCGGGATGGGCGGTTCCAGCCACATAGGCAAATTGCACGCCTTGCGACCTTCAAGGGTTTTGACCGCAAGCCCGGTGCAGGCCGCTAGCATCAGGTTCGCATCGTTCGACCGCATCAGGTTCGCCCAGATCGCCGCTGCGGTAGGACCGTTCCGGTAAGCCAGGGCGAGCTGCTGGTCAGTCTGCCGGATGGCATCGTTGGCGGAAGCCTGCCCCCACAGGAAGCCGCCCCCTGCCGCAGCCAGGATGCCGATTGCGAAGGCTCCGCCGTAGGTCAGCAACGTGCGCCGGTTGCGCGACCGCGCCAGCTCCGCCGCGCGCCGATCCGCGCCGCGCACAGCTGCTTGCTCCAGCCGCAGGACGGCTTGCTCGACCGTGTCCGAGTCCAGCGGCTGCCGAATGGCCTGGATGCCGGATGCAAAGGCCCCCAACCCCGCCGAGGATGCCGCCAGCAGGTAGCGGATGGGATCGCCGGTCATGCCGGCCTTCGCCACCGCTCCATCAAGGTCCGCCTGCGCCGCCAGAATGCCCGCAAGCACCTGGTCGTCGCCGGTCGGAGTGGGCTGCGGGGTTACGGCAGCCATGCCGTGACCGGGGCGAGCATGGCGTCCATCCCGTTCATCCAGGCCCGGACCCGGCTGCGGTCAAACACCCCGAGTGGGGCGACAGTCCGAGATGTGGGCAGCACCCCATCACGGGCTGATGCGAAGCCCAGCCGCTTCCCCTCGATATCGGCTGCCACGGAAGGCTCCAGCCGCGGCATCCACAGCACCACAGCCCCGCGCGCCACCGCCGCCTTAAATGCGCTGTGCCGCATGACGCGGGCGAAGGCATCTTCCCGCGCCATGGTCGGATCAGCCAGCGCCTCATTCAGCACCAGCGCCGTTGCACGCGGTTGGAACCCCTGCGCCTCAAACGTCGCCAGCGAAGCCAGATCATCTACCCTCGGGCCGAGCGTGTAGATTGCGACCGGCGCCACGCCGGCGCCTTCCATCGTCGCCGCCAGGTCGGGCACGTCGGATAGGACGCGCCCCAAGCTGGTATCCCCGCCGCCCAGGTCCAGCAGCGCCGACGTGCCATTCTCCATCATAGCCCGCAGCAGGCTCTCCAGCCACCGCGCGACGGCTGCGGCGTCGTTCGTCGGCGGCTGCGCCACCCCGTGAAGGAAGTTGGCCAGGGACCGATTCTGCGGGTCCAAAGCAGCAGCCAGCGCACCGCCGCTGCCGGCTGCCACCTTCTCCATCACGTAGCGGATCAGGGTCGTCTTACCGCTCCGCCCCGGGCCGATCACGAACCACACCTTGGGACGCCCAGCCAGATCAGGAAGCACGAGAGCGGCCGGACCATCGGCTTTCCGCCCCGCAAAGGACGGGATGGGCGACGGCAGGCCCACGGCAATTTCGTCCTCGTCATCGGTGACGCGCGGGCCGAATAGCTGGACGACGGATGGTGCTGGCGCGGGTGTGGGCTTGGCTGCCATGGCTGTTCTCCGGTTGTTGTTCAGTCGCGCCGAACTCTCGAAACGCCGAAAGTCGGGGTCGGGGTTGCTTCGTCCGCCCCTTCCGTGGGGTCAAAGGCGGGGGCCGGGCGGGCAGGTTGGGTTGGAATTGCAGCCAGCGGTGCAGGGCGCGGGGGCGCTTCGACGGAAGGCGCAGGCGAGGGCGAGGGCTTCACCCCTTGCCGGGCTCTGCCGCCAAAGTCCTTTTTCACCCGCGCCCAGGTGTTCTGCGCGCCCCGGATGGTCGGCGGCTTGCCGTCGCCGTTCAGGATGCCGAGTTCGTTGAAGCCGGCGACCAGCGCAGACCAGTCTGGCCGCTTGTTCTCAAACGCACGCACCATCGCATCGTGGTGGTCGCGCATGGCGATGTAGAGCGGGCTATGCCGGTCCAAGACGGACTGCGCGAGTAGCCCTTCCAGCGATAGCTTCTTACCCGCCATCCCCATCCCGTCCCGGCCTCATGCGTGCCAATCTGCTCATGCCGCCCATAGCCATGTCAACGCTCAACCCATACCTATCTGCTTACCTATCTGCTTACCTATCTGCTTACCTATCTGCTTACCTTGAGTCATATGTTCCACATATGGGAAACATAAGCGTCTGGTAAGAAGAAGGAAGTTACACACCATTGCACCCTCAGCGGGTGCCAATCCTTGCGGCAGGGACGATGGGTGCGCTACGCCTTGCAGGCAGCAACGCGAGGCCGACGCCATGCCAGCCCCTAAGCTTGAAGCCATCGCCGCCGCGCAGGACCGCATCGAGCAGCGCCAGGCTGCTTACGAAATCGTCGCCCACCGCATCTTGGGGTGCCTTGAAGTCCACAACGAGAAGCTGGATGCGCTGCTTGCCGCCACGGAGGCGCCGCTCGGTCCCAGCCCGGTACAGGAGCTGCTAGCGGGCATCCTGGCCGCCATGCAGCAGCAGGCAGCGGCGCTGGAGGCCCTGCCGGACGGCATCGTGCAGGCGCTGCGTGAGGACGCCGCGGCCGACCTGACCGACGAGGACATGGACACCGAGGGCGCAGGCCGGTGGAAGCCAAACGGGTGAGGCCGGCGCGGTGCTGACATTCAGCAAGGGGGTTGGACGCGCTCCCAGCGCCGCAAGGGCGATGGCGGAGTACCTTGCAGAGAGCACGGTGCCGGACGAGGCGATGGCGCTGGCCGACTACTACGTGCGCGGCATAGAGCGGGTCGAGGCCGAGGGGACGGCGGCTATCCCCCGCTCCGACATGGCGCCCGCGGTCGCTGCGGCGCTGGGCCTGGACATGGGCCGGACGGCCAAGGTGTCCGAAGTGGCGAACCTGCTGCAAGGGCTGCGCGCGGACGGCGAAGCCATCGAGGGCCGGCAGTCCTACAAGGTAGGGGCCGCGCAGGATCGGGTCAGCTACATCGACCTGACGTTCTCCGCTCCCAAGTCGGTCAGCGTGGCGATGGCGTTGGCCCCGACCGAGGCCGAACGGCACATCATCGTCGGCGCGCACCGGGACGCCTGGATGGCCGGCATGGCGCACCTTGAGACGATCATCGCGCACGCCCGCAAAGGAGCGGCCGGCAGCAAGGGCAGCGTGCCGGGCAAGCTGGGTTGGGTCAGCTTCGACCACTACACCGCCCGGCCCACGATCCAGGTCCCGCATACTGAGGCGGACGGCACCAAGACGACGCTGATCCAGAGCGTCCGCAACCCGGCGGTGCCGGCGGACATGCAGCTCCACACGCACGTCACTGTCCCCAACGTCGTCTTTGCCGATGACGGCACGGTGGGCAGCATCGACACCCTGGCGATGCACGACCGGGTCCACGAGGTCGGCGCCTACTATCAGGCCCACCTGGCGACCAACTTGCGCGCGCAGGGCATCGAGGTGGTGCTGGACGACCGGACGGAGGCGGCCCGGATGCCGGCGGTCCCAGAGGCCATTTCCGACCTGTTCAGCAAGCGCAGCCACGACGGCGAGGCGGCGGCGCGGGAGTTCGTGCGTTCGCTGAGGCGGGATTGGGATTCGCTGCACCCGCGCGAGCTGGTCGGACTGATGCGCTACGGCACCCGGAGCGCGCGGCAGGGCAAGGAGACAGCGGCGGCGCCAACCGAGGGATCGAACGTCGCCGGCTGGCGGGCGCAGGCGGCGGCAGCGGGCTACACGCACCGCAGCGTCATTGACCCGGAGGCAAAGGCCCGGCTTCCGGCGACCGAGCAGGACCGGTTGCGGCGGGGCTACACGGCGGCGCTGCCGTTGCTGGCCCGGCAGTTTGAGCGGCGGGCGACCATGTATGCCAGCGTGGCCCGCACGGCGGCGGCGCGCGGCCTGATCGCGTCCGGCGTGGAGAGCGCCGCCGACATTGACCGGATCACAGCGGCGATGCGCGAGCATGGGGTGCAGCACGACGGCAGCACCGTGCCCTTGGTGTGGGCCAGCGTGCCCAGCGAGGGCGAGGGTGAAGGCCGGCGCCCGAAAGTGAAGATCACCACCGCCTTGCATGTTGCCCAGGAGCGGGAGGCGATGGCGCTGGCGGAAGCCGCAGCGACCGACCATAGCGGGGCGCTATCCCTTGGACAGATCGACCGCGCGGTGCAGGACGTGTCCAAGCGGGACGGCCTGGACTTTACCAGTGACCACGGGGCCGAGCAGCGGCGCGTGATGGAGGTGCTTGGCACATCGGGACGGCTGGCAGTCGCGGTCGGCGTCGCCGGATCGGGCAAGTCCACGCTGCTGCGCCCCCTGGTCGCGGCCTGGTCGGCGCCTCCCGAGCGGGAGGGCGACGAGCGCGCGATCTACGGGACGGCGCTGGCGACGCGGCAGGCCAACCAGCTCGCGGACGCCGGCATAGACCCGCGCAATACCCTGCCCATCGCCGGGCTGCTTGCACGGGCGCAGAGCGGCGACCTGGTGCTGAATGAGCGCAGCGTTGTCGTGGTGGACGAACTGGGGCAGGTGGGCACCGCCCAGGCCCTCGCCCTGCTACGGCTACGGGCCGAACACGGCTTTTCCATCGTGGCGATTGGCGATGACCGGCAGGGCCAGGCGATTGACGCCGGCAACTCCATCAGCCTCATGCGGAAGGCGCTGGGGTCCGAGGCGGTCCCCGAACTCGAAGGGTCAGTGCGCCAGGCGCGGGAGCGCGACCGCGATACGTCCGCGATGTTCCGGCAGGGGGACGCAGCGGGCGGCATCGCGCGGTTGCAAGAGGACGGCCATGCGGCGCTGGTCCAGGGCGGGCACCGGCGGGCCGTCGAGGCGGTGGCGGACCTATGGCAAGCGCGGCACGCCGCCAACGCCGGTCGTGCCGGCTACACGCTGACGGCCAGCGCGCCGACGAACGCCGACGCCCGGCTGATCGGTGCCGCCATCCGCGAGCGACGCCGGGCGGCGGGGCAGGTAGGGCCTGACCAGGTGACGCTGCAAGCGACCGACCAGAACGGGCAAAACTACGTCCTGCCGCTGGCGGAGGGCGACCGGGTGCGCCTGTTCGCCACCACCCGCGCCAACTTCGGAGGGCGCGGCGGTGTGATGGGAAACAATGGGTCAGTGGTGGAGGTGGAGCGCATCGAGGGCAACGGCGTCCAGCTCCGCACCCCGGCGGGCAAATCCGGCTTCGTTGCGTGGGACACCTTGCGCGACCCCGGCAACGGGCGCGTCAAGCTGACCTATGGCGATGTGCTGTCCATCGACGCCATCCAGGGCGCGACCAGCACGGAGCACATCAACGCCCTGCCCAGCGGTTCCCAGGCGGTTACGGGGTTCAAGGCATACGTCGCGCAATCCCGGTCCCGTGAAACGACCTTCCTGGTTGTCGCGGACGGGATGGAGCGCGGGGAGATACTGGCCCGGCGCGCGCTGGGAGCCGACCAGGCGATCACGGAGGCCGAGGTGTGGGCCAACGTGGCGCGCAACCTGTCCCGCCAGCCCGAGAAGGGGCTTGCGACTGACCTGATGGCGAGCGTGGAGCGGACCTACACCGGCACCGTCCGGTCCCTGGCAACCGCCTTCCAACCGCACCAGCAGCGCCAGGCCACGGGCGGGCCAAAACCGGACCTGCGCTCCGCTTTCACCGAGCGGCGGGCCGAGCGCGACGTTGCTGCGGCGGCCGACACGGTAGGGCGGGCTGCGTCGCAGGCTGCCGAGGCGACCCGGCTTTTGTCCGGTCCCAGGGCACGGGAGGCCCGGAAGGCAATCCAGGCCGCAAGGCGGTCCATGCGCGCGCCATCGCAGCGCCCGAAGCGCCAGGGGGCGCAGCAACCGATGACCAGCACCCAGGCACAAGCCGAGTTTGCGGACGCGCTGCACAGGGCGGGGCTGCGGCCCAAGGGGGCGCCCGCGATGGACGGCCAGCGGCATCGGGTTCCGGTTGAGGGCGACAAGCGAGGGCGTATGTCGGGCAGCTACGTGGGCCACCTGGACGGCTTGCCTGCCGGCTCCATCCAGAACTTCAAGACGGGCGAGACGATCACCTGGCGAGCGTCGCAGGGCTATCAGGAGAGGTCGCCGGAGGACCAGGCGCGGGAGCGGGCGCGCGTCGCGGCCGACCAGGCGGCGCGGGAGGCGAGCCGCCGGAAGGGCGAAGCGGCGGCGTCCGACAAGGCGCAGGCGACATGGGCCAAGGCCCACCCGGCATCGGTTTCGCACCCCTACCTCACCCGCAAGGGCGTGGCGCCCCACGGCTTGCGGCAGGACCGGCGAGGGGTCTTGCTGGTGCCCATGAGGGACGTTGAGGGCCAGCTATGGGGCGTGCAGACGATCACAGCGGACTGGGGCAAGCTGTATATGGCGGGCGGCAAGAAGCAGGGCACGCACGCCCTGCTAGGCGAGCTGCGGCCGGGCCAGCCCTTGCTGATAGCAGAAGGCTTTGCGACTGCGGCGACCATGCGGGAAGTGACCGGCCTGGCCGTCATCGTCGCCTTCGACAGCGGCAACCTGGCGGAGGTGGCCCGAGCCTACCGCGAGCGCGACCCGACCCGGCCCATCGTGATCGTGGCTGACAACGACCATCACCTGCCCCGTAGGGAAGTGCCGCTGCCCAACGTGGGGGAGGTCAAGGCCGCCGCGGCGGCGCAGGAGGTCGGCGGAGTGGTTCTGCAGCCCACTTTCGCGCCCACCGACGCCGGGACGGATTGGAACGACTTTGCAGCGCAGCACGGCAAAGATGCAGTCCGGGTGCTGGTGCAAGCCGCGCTGCAAAAGCATGGGATCGAGTTGCCGGCCGAGATGGCGAAGCAGGCTCAGGCCGCGCCTGCCGTCACTCAGGCCATGCGCGACGCGGCGCGGCAGCGGGCCGGACAGACGGCGCAAACTTCGGATCAGGGCGCCCGAGAAGCTGCCCGCCGCGCCCAGCAGCGTCCGGCAGGACCGAGGCTATGATGCGGCGGCCCGGCATTTCCGGGCTGCCGCTGCCCCACAATGGAGAGCACGACCGAAAATAGTCCAGCTACTTTGAGGCGATGGCGCAGCTACTTACCGTAGCTCTCAATTTCACGCGCTCTGTGCCAATGCTCATCGGCCCGGTTTTCCGAGCAACCCTCCTGCTGCCATAGAAAGTAAGCGCGCTCGCGGATGCGTTGCTCTGTCCTTTCGCACATTTCGTGCTTGATCTCTACGAGGTCGCCGTATGGCAGGAGTGGCCCGCCTCGGCAAACGTGCGGCCTTGCGTGTAGGGCCTCAGTCTCAGGGACGATTTGCATGATGGTGGCGAGCTTCAACGCTTCTTGCTCGGGATTCACAAGTCTTGGAGTACCATCCTGATCTTCCACCGCGATCGGAAAGACATGCAAGACCGTGTTCCTCGCGTTCAACACGTCTACCAAACATTCCTTCATACCACAGCCCTCAAAGTGACTCTTTGTGGCTGTGGGGTACACGACGTGGAACCTACTTGCGAATTCGCAACTGTTGCAAATTGTGAACGTTTGTTGGCGCTCTGCCTGGGGTTGGGACTCTCACCCGCTGGACCGCGCCAGCTTCGCCCGACGCAGGCGTTCTTACCAGCCTCCCGATCTGTTAAGCCGTGGCCATTCTGCACAGCCTCGCGGATGCTACGCCAACGAGAGAATAGACCTGGAGGCCAGTGCGATCATCGACCGGGAAGCGGCCACCATCCGCGCCGAAAGGCAGATGGCGGACGCGCTGGCAGTCTGAATGCGCCTCGCTGACGCGGCGGGCCGGATGCGTGAGCCGCCGCCCGCTCTGGTCGCCGCCGCTGCCCTTGCAGGGCTGATAGGCGGCATACGCACGCAGAGGTTTGAGGCTCCCCCAGAACGGGAGGTAGGCTAAGCAGCCTTGCGTGGCTCGCCACACAGATGGCCTCCGGCCCTGCCAACCCGCGCAAGGCTGCTTAGGTTTTCATCTGTGCGCAAACCTCCAGAGATTTGCTTAGCGGCGGGCCGCCGCTGCCGCCACACCTTCGGCCCCGCCGATGATGCGCTGCCGTTCCCAGGTGAATAGCCATTTCAGCACCGTGCGCAGCGCCAGGACGGCGGCGAAGGCCAGGATGCCGTTCCAGTCGTGGACCACCAGGGTCTTCAGCAGGGACGCCGCCGTCTTCAGCCCCAGGCCCCACAACGACCCCTCAATCACTAGCGCCTGCGCCCGGCCCGGCAACCTGTGCATCACCAGGGATGCCACCGCCGCCGCGCAGCAGCCGGCGATGCCCAGCGCGCCCGCCAACTCGATCAGCGATGCAAGGTGGACGATGACCGTTTCCGTCATGCTGGGGCGGCCGGCGCGCGGCGGTTCTCTGCCTTGTCTATCTCCTGCTGCAGGAAGTAGTTCAGCGCCGTCCGCAGCACGACAATAGCGGCAAGCTGGCCGATGTCGTTCCAGCTTGGCGTGATGGCCGTGCGCAGGATGTCCGCGGCCAGCTCGAACTCAAGCGCAACTGCCAGCCAGCGGCCGAGCGTCAGGCGCACGATCTCCTTCGCGTCCTGCCCGCCGCCGGTACGCACCGGGGCGCCGGGGAGGAACAAGCGCACCGAGCCGATCACGGCCTGCACCGCCGCCAGCCCGATCAGCACGGCCGCTGCCCCCTCCACCCCCTGCGCCAGCACCAGCGTCAGTTGCTTGATCCCGTCCAGCATCGCAACCCCTCTGCCTACTGGGCAGCAACGCGGACGCGGCACGGGATTGCTGGCACATCCCCGTGAAGTCACCAAGCAAACCTCTGGAAGCTTGCGCACAGAGGGGAAGCTAAGCAGGTTTGCGCGGCCCGGCTCCGCTGACGTCCATGTGCGTGACAGGCCGCATAAACCTGCTTAGAATTTCGGTGTGGCAGGCACGTCATCGGGGGTTGGGTCTGGTACGTCATCAGGGGCGGGAAACTCCGGAAGTTTGTCGCCTTTCTCTTCTAGGCGCTCAACCTCTGCATTAATGGCGGCTTTGTCAGCGTCCGATAGATTGCTCCATTCCGGAATACTTCTCCCAGCGAAAATCACATCGGCCATTTTGTTGATTTCGTCTGACGCAAGTGGAGATTCGGGCATATTGTTCTTTCAATCCGTTGTGGACCAGGGATGTACTATGACCCCACCAGCTCCCGTCGCCATGCAACCATGGCCTGCCTCCTATGACCACTTTCAAGGATCAGCAACCCCTTAAACCGGCGCTGGAAGTAACGCCGGCACCTCATCACTGGTGTCCACAGTTTCCACATCCACCTGCGCGCCGTCGCCGCAACTGTCCGCGGCGTGCGTCACCCGCCAATAAACCTTGCGATCATCTTCCGCCGTAGGTGACGGCGCGCGCCGCGTGCAGTAGCCGCTGGCCGCCCACCACTCGACCGGCAGCCCCTTGCGATAGTCCGGCCTGACCGGCTGGCCATTCGGCTGGTGCCAGTGGATGCAGGACTGGCACGCGACCACGCCAAGCCCCGTGCCGTCCCCCAGCGCCGCGCCATCGCCGCAGCGGTCGGTAGCCCTCACCTTGGGCCAATGCACCAGGTCAAATTCGTCCTGGCCGGGCGAGGGGGCGTGCCGCCGGCAGAAGGTGCCCGGAGACGGGAATGGGGGCCAATAGGCGCACGCCCCGCAGTTCGCCGGCAGGTCCGCCTTCATCGCAGGGTGGACCGCGCTGGACGCTCAATCTGCTGACGCCGGCTCGCATCCATCGCCGTGGTGCTGTCCGGCGCCTTGGCGCGCAGCCGTGCCGCGTCCCGCTGCGCCTGGGTGATGACGGGTGCTGGCGCAGCCTGGACCGGCGCAGGAGCCGCAGGAGCATTCTGGCGAGGGGCCACGGGGCGATCTGACATGCTTACGTGTGCTCCAAAGGGTGAACGCGCCTGCTATTCGGCAGCAGTGCGGTAGCGGTCTGCTTCGACCCGGGCTTTCAGGTCCGGGCGGCGGAAGTAGATCGGGCGACCGCACCGGAGGGGGGCGGCGCCGCGGCGGAAGATGATCGCTTCGTCGGCACGCATCCGGGTCCGCACTTCATCGGGCTTGATGAGTTCACGGGCCTGTTCGGACACGCCTTCGTTCATGCCCCGGTTGCGAGAGCCGGCGCCGGTGCCGCTTTGCGTGCTGCTGGACTGCCCCTGAGTGCGGGCGAGCACGGTGTACTTGCCAGCGGTCCGGGACACTTCCTCTGCCGTGCCGTCATCGTCCACCGCAGCGAACAGGCGCCAGGAGCACGAATTGAACCAGGACCCTTTGCCTTCCTTGCCCCAGGTATCCATGAGCTGCCCCAGGGACTGCCACATGCAGAGCAGGGTGATGCCGTACTTGCGCCCGGCGTCCCGGGCATCTTCCAGCACCTTGAGCCTGCCCAGGAAGTTGACTTCATCAAGCAGGAACAGCACCCGGCCGGACACCTTGCCTTCCGCCCGGTAGGCCGCGCTCAGCAGGGAGCCGACGATCACGCGCGCCACTTCCGGCGTCGCGCGCAGCGACTCCATCGGCACCTGGATGAACACCGTCAGCTTGCCCCCAGCCAGCTCATCCGTCCCGAACGAGCCATCGGACAGCATGTCCGCATACGCCTTGATGGACAGCCATTGCGTGTCGGCGTTGGCGTTCGAGTAGATGCCCGAGAAGGTTTCGTGGAACACGTCCACCAGCGACCCGGCCAGGTCCCGCGCGAGCTGGCTTTCGGAGCCGGCCTGAATGTCCGCGAGCAGGCCCTTCATCTTCTTTTCCGGGGTGCGGACCCGTGCGCGGAACTCCCGCAGCGTCTTCTGCGCCGCCGGCACCTTGCTGTCCCACAGCAGGTCCGCCAGCAGGCACGTCAACAGCTCCTTGCCACGTACCTTAAAGATCGAGTTTTCCCCGGACTGACCTGCCGGCGTCTCACCTGCCACGCGCTCGATCACCGCTTGCACGTAGGTTTCGGCCAGCGGGTCGCGCGGGTCTATCCAGTCCAGCACGTTCACGCCGCCCAGGCCGGGGCCGACCATGACGACCTTATGCCTCATGTCGCGCCGCATCTGCGCCGTCATCGGCCCGACCTGGCAGGACGGGTCCAGCACCACCGCAGAGCCGGTCCAGACGGCCAGGGTCGGGATCGTGACCGCCGTGGTTTTGTAGCCGCCGCTGCCGGCGAACACGACGCCATGCGTCGCGTCGGACGTGCATGGGTCTATGAGCAGGGGAGCCTTGCCGCCCTGTCCCCAGGTCGCGGGATCGTCCGGGTCGAAGCGGACGCCGGCCACCTTGTCCTTGTCCACGCGGTAGGCTTCGCCCACCACGACGCCGCCATAGGCAGGATGCGGGCCAGGGAACAGCTTGCGGGCGTCCTCCAGCGTCATCCAGTCGGCGTTGCCATGGGTGTCGGACAGCGCCCGGCGTGGTGGCGGCGGCACTTCCCCGCGCCGGGCGCCGCGCAGGCGACGGCTGGTAGGCCAGCACAGCGCCAGGAAGGCCGGCAGGGCGGCGAGCGTGCCGGCCCCTGCTGCCGAGAGAGTTAGGGCGCGGCGGACGGCGGGCGCGTCCCCGTAGTCCCGCCAGTAGTAGTAAGCCGCCGTGGGCAGGGCGTGCGCCTCAATGCGGCTATAGGTATGCAGGGCCAGCGTGGTGCCTAATGATGTCATGGGCAGCCAGGCGGCGGCACCCAGGGCGAGCAAGCCGCCGGCTAGGGCCGGACGGAGCTTCAACGCTTGGTTCTCGTATTCGCGATGTGGCGGATGTCCCGCGCCACCTGGCCGATAAGCAGCGCCGGCCCAAACATCCACAGGAAGCCGCCCGCGACCATCAGGGCTAGGGGCAGAAGGCCGGCGTAGGCAAAGGCGCACGCGAGAAAGATCAGGACGTAAGACGGACGGGGGAGAAAACGGCGCATGGGGCTACTCCGCGGCTTGGGCGTAGGGGTGGATGCCGGCTTCGCCGTCCGGCTCGTAAAGGACTTGCTCGATGTAGCGGCGCCCCGTCGCGCGGTCGTGGACCATGTGGACGACGACATGGACGTTGCGCTGTAGGGCGGCTTTCAGGTCGGCATC
>JAABUN010004041.1_pt1 | contig 21006 bp, 15 predicted proteins | sample 5559311 | NCBI WGS metagenome assembly JAABUN01 (sample SAMN10711877, study PRJNA513370) | rock metagenome | isolation source: Antarctica rocks | place: Antarctica: Victoria Land, Siegfried Peak sud
TTTTGCATGGATTGACACCAACAGAAGAAACTCCAAAAATTATGAACGACATAATAATACAAGCGTTGCAATGGTGCATTTATCAGCCATAAGAATTATGCTGAAACGTTTTTAGACAGCTTCTAAGTTTCAAATCTTATTTTTGCGTCTTTTATAAATTGGAGACTTGTCCGAGTGGTTGAAGGAGCACGCCTGGAAAGTGTGTATATCCGAAAGGGTATCGAGGGTTCGAATCCCTCAGTCTCCGCTATTTATCTTATCAAAATCACTTAAAACGCTATAAATGCTTGATTTATAGCGTTTTTATTTTAGGTAAACTGTTCAAATCGTTCTTTAATCCCAGAATATTCATTAGAAACTGGTTTCACTCTTTTACTATGTTGATAAAAGGAGGTTCTATTCCACCTGCATTTTCCCATAGTTTAGTAATCCAACTTCGTCGTTTTATGTTCAAAGACATCTTAAGTATCCTGTCTCTGCCGTTCTTTGTTATGTAAGAACCGATGCCTAAGCAACTATATCTGATCGTTTTTAAAGTTGGTCTGATTTTATCTTTTACTACTACCTGCTTAAATAAACTCATCAGGTTAAAGGCTATCATTATAAAGTTTAATGTTGTTTCTGTTGCATCAAAACTTTGCTGGTTAATCTTATCTAATGCATAGTCATATTTCAACTCCTTAATTCTGTTTTCACAGGTTGCTCTGTTTCTGTAGAGCCTCCATATTTCTGCAGCGGGTAAAGTCAGGTTAGTGATATAGCAACTATGCCTGTAGCCGTTTATAATTTCATCATCTTCAAATAGTCTCAATACCTTGCCTGCAGCTTTAGGACGCCTGGATACTTTCTGTCTTACCATTATCAATCGTCTTGTTTCATCCCATGTTGGTGATTGATAGTCAGTGTGCGCTATCTCAATACCATCATCAATTTTCATCCATACCTTTTGACTTTGGATTGTACGTTGTATTGTTACATACATAGGGCAGCCAATGATGTAGGATATAGGAGTAGCATGGTTTTCAAGCAACTCAAAAATCTTTTTAGAATAAAATCCGGTATCTGCTCTAAGCAGACCAATGGTTTTGTTCTGCAGGTTTGATAAGGTCTGCTGCAGAAAAGCTTCGAAGTTATTGGCAGTATGAGCATCGCCACTGCGTAACCAAAAATTGGCTACCATTTCTACATCTGCAATGAATGCCATTAAAGGATGATGAGACTTACGTCCTGGCTTTCCGGGGTTATAACCTATGGCAGCACCTTGTTGTTCACCGTATCTTGTTACAACTGATGAATCTAAGTCCAGAGTGAAGTTATCAAAGGCAAGGTTGTTGAAAAACCACTTATACAAATAGCTAAAGACCTCTGCATTATCCTGCATAGAAAACTTCTGAAAATTAACGTACAAAAGCACGATGACCTGCCATTGATTTCCATCCGAACATTTGTTGTATTACACCATCAAAACGGGTCACTTCAAGATGTTCATACCTACTTGCCCCACACCAGATAGACAGGATAAATTGAACAATAAGCTGAACCGGATCATACCCCCTGTTTGATCGCTGAACAGGTAAAGGGGCAACGCTTAGCACTTCTGCAAATGACATTTTCTCCATCATTTTTTGAAGTATGGCTATGCCACCCCACGCTGTTATTTCCTTATCGGTAAATTCTATTTTAAGGTTTGACATGGTGTAAGAATATCTAACACCTAATTTCTCACTTCAATTTCATAACTATGTAAAAAGAAATCAACAACAGCAAGGGTTTTAGTGGAAAAAGCTCTAATGACCGTCATTAGAAAACTTTGCTAATGGAGTTTTTGGGATTAAGTCAACCTATGAACTTACCCAACAGATCACAGGCAATGGCTGGACAAAGAAAATGTAGGAAAACATGAATGGCAAATAGTACGACAGCTCATTCATTGGCACGACTGTGCCGAGCAACAATTGCATTTAAAGTGATAGAATTATTCGTTCTATTTCAAAAGAAAATTCAGGAAAAAAAATCAAATGAACACCCGTACACCGTAACTATAACTTTCTTTAAATTCTTTTGGAGTACAACCTTTTCTTTTTTTAAAAATTCTATTAAAGTTGGAGATATTATTAAAGCCACAATCATAGGCAATTTCAGCAATAGATTGAGTTGTTTCTATCAACATTCGCGATGAATGCCCTAATCTTATTTTGGTAAGGCTGTCAATAAATGTCATGCCTGTACGGGCTTTGAAGAAGCGACTAAACGCAGATTCAGTCATATTTACAAGCCTGGCTACTTCAGTAAGTGAAATGGGTTTTTGAAAATTCAGATTGATATAATTTATTACTTTCTCTACTCGCCTGCTGTGATAGGAAAAAAGATCGTTTGTATTAAAACAGGCATCGGAGAGTATCCGCATGTTTCTTGATGTTGAAAGATCATGCAAAATAGACAACAACTCCAATACAGAATCAAATCCGGTTTTTTTGTTTAAACTTAATATTCTTGATGAAAGTTGTTGTGTTGTTTGCTTTGAAAATAAAATACCTCTTACCGATCTTTCTAACATTATGCGTACAAAGCTTAACTGGTTTCTTCTTAATAATTTTTCATCAAAAAGATCTTTATGAAATTGGATAGTTACTTCCGTAATTTCTTTGCTTTTGCAATTGCCGGTAAACCATGCGTGTTGAAGGTTAGATCCAACAAGCACTAATTCTAAGTCTTCAATCTCCTCCATATGATCGCCAATCATTCTTTTAGCTCCCTTACCATTTTTAATAAAGTTCAGTTCAAACTCTTCGTGATAATGCAAAGGGAAATTAAATTCTGCTTTTGTACGGGAAAATATTGTAAAGCAATCTCCTTGTGTAAGAGGAGTAGTTTCTCTTAAAATATTGTTATTCATAAACAGTGGTGAAAAGGGTATGATAAATAAAAAAAATAATGAAAATATTTTGTAGCAATAAAAAAAATAATAGACATAGAAGGAAGATAAAAAATTCTGTTTGTTATAGGAAATAATAACTTAAAAAGTATTATGAAAGTGCTGAAAAGTATTAATATATATTTTTTTAAAAAGAGATATTTGATGCGAAAAGCTTGTCTTATTTATTTAAAAGAAAAGGTTAGGAATTGCCTGTTTCAAAACAAATATTATTTAAGTGAAATGACTATGAGAAAAGTAGTATTATTCTTAATTTTTTTGTTGCCTGTGTCATTACTTTTGGCTCAGTCTTCGTTTATTAATCACCATCTAACTAAACCGGCACCTGCTGATATAAAGGCTACAATTCAGACAATTAATTTATATAATAACCTAACCAGGCTTCTTAATAAAGGAATTATGATTGGTCATCAGGATGATCTTGCTTATGGAGTTGGATGGAAATACGTACCAGGCAAAAGTGATGTAAAGGAAATAACAGGTGATTATCCTGCTGTATATGGATGGGAACTTGGTAACCTTGAATTAGGGCTCGGTCACAACCTTGATAGTGTTCCTTTTACAAAAATGAAGCAATTCATTCGACAGGGATATGAAAGAGGTGGCGTAATTACTATAAGTTGGCATAGTAGTAATCCGCTAACAGCCAAGAGCGCCTGGGATACTACACATGGAGGTGTTGAAGCAGTTTTACCCGGTGGAAATAAACATGAGCTTGATAAAGAATGGCTTGATAAACTTGCCTCTTTCATGCTTAGCTTAAAAGGCAGGAAAGGGGAGTTAATACCTATACTGTTTCGCCCATACCATGAACTAACGGGAAATTGGTTTTGGTGGACAAAGAATACATGTACGGCTGAGGATTTTAAACAGCTGTGGAGATTTACAGTTGATTACCTCTGGAATGATAAGAAGGTTCACAATCTTTTATACGTATACAATACCGCTGATTTTTCTGATAAAAACGACTTCCTTAAAAGATACCCGGGTGATGATTATGTTGACGTAATAAGCTTTGATGCATACCAGTTCGGTGATCCTAATAGCAATGATGCATTTGTAAAAAATGTGGATTACAGATTAGGTATAATTGAAGAAGTTGCTAAAGAACGAAATAAAATACCTGCATTTGCAGAGACTGGTTATGAAGCCATCCCTTATGCTGAATGGTGGACCAAAACCTTATGGAAAGTAATAGCTAATCATAAAATTTCTTATGTATTGTTATGGCGCAATGCAGGTTTACTGTCAAGTGGTAAGTGCCATTATTACATTCCTCAAAAAGGAGATACTTCGGAAAAGGATTTTAAAAAATTTTATAACCTGGATAAGACTTTGTTTGAGAAAGATGTAGCGAAAGAGAAGTTGTATAACAGTAACTGATGCTGTACTTTATTGCTAATAGTAAAAAGAGAAGTTAATTTTTGTTAGATTTTTCAAATAGTCTTTAAGTATTTTCTGATGATTAACTTAAAAAACTTTTTCAATAGGAGAAAGAAATGAAGTTAAGACATCGGTTGGTACCAAGAAATTTCAGACGTTGAATAATGAACAGAACGTACAAGGATGCGACGCAGGATACGGGTTTGGAGATTTTGCATCTTCCATGTTTTGGAAATTATTTTCAGTGTACCTGCTGTACTACTATACAGATGTATTTGGAATAGCTGCTGCTGCTGTAGGAACAATGTTTTTAATTACACGTGTTTGGGATACTGCCCTCGATCCGCTTATTGGAATTATATCAGATAGAACAGATACGAAATGGGGTAAATTTAGACCATATATTTTATGGATGGCTGTTCCTTTTGGTATTATAGGCGTGATGACTTTCACATCTCCCGGATTTAGCGCTGCCGCAAACTTGGTGTATTCGTACGTTACCTATACTTTAATGATGATGGTCTATTCAGCTATTAATGTGCCTTATGCTTCATTAATGGGTGTGATGACACCAAATATTAAAGACCGTACCACACTATCAACCTTTCGTTTCATCTTCGCTTTTGCAGGAAGCATTTTAGTGCTTGCCTGTGCTGAACCATTGGTTAGTGTATTTAGCAAAACATCATTGGGCATACCTGATGTTCAAAAAGGATGGCAGTTGACGATGATGGTGTTTGCAGTGATAGCAGTGGTGCTATTTTACTTCACCTTTGCCTGGACACGGGAAAGAGTAAAACCACCAAAAGAACAAAAAGCCTCTTTAAAAGCTGATCTTGCTAACCTCTTTAAAAACAAACCATGGTTTATTCTTTTAGGGGCCGGTGTATCAACCTTAATATTTAATTCTTTGCGTGATGGATCAGTAATCTATTACTTCAAATATTACTTCACTCATCAGCAGGCGTTTCGCCTACCGGTGCTTGATGTAGCAATTAATTACAGCACGCTTTACCTTGTATTAGGCCAGGCTGCCAATATTATAGGTGTTGTATTGGCAAAGCCAGTTTCAGATAAAATAGGAAAGAAAAACACTTTTTTATATTCTATGATAATGGCGTGTATTCTTAGTTGCATTTTCTTTTTGTTTGATAAAAACGACATTGTGCTGATCTTCTCTTTCCAATTTTTAATAAGCATTTGTGCCGGTAGTGTTTTCCCTTTATTATGGTCAATGTATGCAGACATTGCTGATTACTCTGAATACACAGCAGGACGACGAGCAACAGGTTTAATCTTCTCTTCTTCCTCTATGTCTCAAAAGCTAGGATGGACATTAGGCGGCGCTTTAACGGGTTGGCTGCTGGCGTTGTGGGGCTTTGAAGCAAACACTGCACAAACACAGGAGGCGCAAACCGGTATAAGAATGATGTTGAGTTTTGTGCCTGCAATTGGGGCATTATTATCAGCAGCATTTATTATTTTTTATAAGTTAAACGATACGTTTATGATGGAAGTAAGTAATGAACTGGTATCAAGAAGAGCAAAAGAAAACGTACAGGAATCACAAGTGGCATTATAGATATAATTCACAACGAATTAAAAATTATCCATACAAGCAATAAATAATTATTAACGCCGGGAGGTAAATAAACTTCAGAAAAATGAGTGCAAATTTTGAACGAAGACTGCAGGCATTACAGAAGGCTTATAAAGAGTTGACAGAAAGGAAAAACAAAAAACAAGAATTAGGCAATGGCATATATGACCGTTATGAAGACCCTATACTTACGTGCAAGCATGCGCCTCTTTTTTGGAAGTATGATCTTAACCCGCATACTAATCCTTATCTTATGGAAAGGTTTGGGATAAACGCAGTAATGAACGCCGGTGCAATTAAATTAAATAACAAATACTATGTTGTAGCACGTGCAGAAGGATTGGACAGAAAATCGTTTTTTGTGGTTGCAAAAAGTGATAACGGTATTGATAATTTTAAATTTTGGGATCATCCCATAACAATGCCCGAAACAAGTGTGCCCGATACCAACACTTACGACATGCGTGTTGTAAAGCACGAAGATGGCTGGATTTATGGTTTGTTCTGTGCAGAACGACGAGATCCAGGAGCACATGAAGGCGACCAGTCTGCAGCTATTGCACAATGCGGTATTGCACGAACAAAAGACCTTAAAGTATGGGAACGTTTGGCTGATTTAAAAACACCTTCTCCCCAGCAGCGCAATGTTGTTTTACATCCTGAATTTGTGGAGGGAAAGTACGCTTTTTATACTCGTCCACAAGATAGTTTTATTGAAGCCGGTAAAGGTGGCGGCATTGGTTTTGGTTTAAGTGCAAGTATAGAAAATGCGGTTCTTAATCAAGAGATAGTGATTAATAAAAAAGTATATCATACAGTGTACGAAGCTAAGAATGGTTTAGGTCCTGCACCCTTTAAAACAGAAAAGGGATGGTTGCATCTTGCGCATGGGGTGCGTAACACTGCTGCAGGTTTACGTTATGTATTATACATGTTTATGACTGATCTTAAAGACATCACGAAAGTTATTCATAAACCCGCAGGTTACTTCATGGCCCCTGAAGGAGAGGAGCGTATTGGCGATGTATCGAATGTAGTTTTTAGTAATGGCTGGATTGCCGATGATGACGGTACTGTATTTATATATTATGCATCTTCCGATACTCGTTTACATGTAGCCACCTCAACTATTAGCAGGTTATTAGATTATGTAATGAATACCCCGGAAGATGGTTTGAGATCTGCTGCTTCGGTTAATACTTTAAATGAGATAATAGAAAATAATCTTTCTTATTTACAAAATGGAAGACAAAATGCAACTTACAAAAGCGCTATAAACGAAGTTCATATATAAGCAAGCATCTGGGCGTTACTATTCTTAGTTGATGCCCTTCTTTTTTTGTACATGGCAATAGAATTTATAAAAAAAAATCATTGCAGCCTTGCCCCCCATTGTCCTGCCAGCCCTAACATGTAGGAGAAAGGATAGAAAGCTAAGAAGCGCTTGGTAATAAACATCTGTGTATTTGCTTTAATGTAATTCTTCTTTTGGGGCTTGGTCCACCTGTACAACTACCATTAACCAGCATTATGAAAATTGAATGATACAGAAGCTTAATAATTATAAAATAGAAATGCAGCAGGAGTTACAAAACATTCTTGCTTACTGGATGCAATACGCCATCGATAAAAAAAATGGAGGGTTTGTTGGAAGAATAGATAATGATAATAATATAGATATAGAAGCGCCAAAAGGTTCCGTACTAAACAGTCGTATACTTTGGAGCTTTTCTGCTGCATATAATCTTACTAAAAACGAGCAATATTTAAAGATGGCGAAAAGAGCTTTCCGCTATATTGTTGATCATTTTATAGATAAAGAATTTGGTGGTGTTTATTGGACTGTTGATTACAAAGGCAATCCTTTAGATACGAAAAAGCAGATATACGCATTATCATTTGCAGTATATGGGTTAAGCGAATATTATAAAGGTTCCAACAATGAAGAATCCAAACGATTAGCCATCCAGCTATACGAAAAAATTGTAGAACACAGCTATGATAAAGTTTATGGTGGTTATATTGAAGCTTTCACAAGAGACTGGAAAGGAATCGCTGATTTACGGTTAAGTGATAAAGATGAAAATGAAAAGAAGTCAATGAATACTCACCTTCATGTGCTTGAAGGATTTACAAATCTTTACTTCATGTGGCCTGATGATACCTTAAACCTTCGGATAGTTGAACTCATAAATATCTTCCTTAATCATATTATTGATACTGAAACAAATCATTTGATATTATTCTTTGATGAGCAGTGGAACAAACGTAGAAACATTCAATCTTATGGTCATGATATAGAAGCTGCATGGCTGATACAGGAAGCTACTGAAGTAATACATGATGAAGCATTGATTGATAAGGTAAAACAACGATCGGTAAAAATTGCGGATGCGGCTGCAAAAGGGCTTGATAAAGATGGCGGATTATGGTACGAATACAATGTTGGTGAAAAACATCTTATAAAAGAAAAACATTGGTGGCCACAGGCTGAAGCAATGGTTGGATTTTTTAATGCCTGGCAGATAACAAAAGATGAGCATTACCTTGAAAAATCTTTGAATAGCTGGGAGTTTGTAAAGAACTTCGTTGTGCATAAAGAGAAAGGAGAATGGTATTGGGGTGTAACACATACTCATTCATTTATGCCAGCACAGGATAAGGTGGGTATATGGAAGTGTCCTTATCACAATAGCAGGGCTTGTATTGAGATTATTAAAAGGGCATCGTCTCTTAATTTTTAATAGTCTTAATAACAACTTAATGTTATAAAATAATCAGAATACTTACGCGATAAAAAGTCTTAAGCCTGTTTAATCAAACTGTAAAATTTAACTTACTCTCAAGGTCTCGTATAAGTTTATAACGAGCAACAAGTAATTGTTTTATTGAATCTGAAGTTGCTATAAATACTCTTTAAGATTTCATTATTCAGATAATCAAATTTCAATAATGATAAGATAAAAAAGTATTAGTTATTGCTTGATTGCAATTCTACTTTTGTTATCTAAAATTGATTGCAATGCTAAAACTTCTCTTGCGAACGTTCGCAATGTCTCTTTTCTTATTTTACTTTTCTGCTATCCAGGCACAACAAATGAAAAAAGTTACCGGAACTGTGTTTGGAGAATCTAACAATCCTTTATCCGGCGTTTCTATAAATGTAAAAGGAACGAATACAGGAACAGTTACTAACTCAGAAGGCAAATTTTCTCTGTCGGTTAATGTGGATGCGAAAATACTGGAAGTATCGTTTGTAGGTATGCAAACAAAAGAAGTATTAATAGGTAACACGCCTTTATCCATTAATCTCACTCCAGTCAGCAGTCAGTTAAATGAAGTAGTAGTAATTGGGTATGGTTCGGTAAAAAAAAGTGATTTAACCGGTGCAGTGGCAACAGTAAAGGGTGAACAACTTACCCAGGTTGCAACGGTAGACCCCGTTCAGGCAATGCAAGGACGGGTGGCGGGAGTGGAAATTACTTCTAACAGCGGTCAGCCTGGTTCTGGTACACGTATCCGTGTTAGAGGTGTAGGCACTATTAACAACAGTAATCCCTTATATGTTGTAGATGGGTTTCAAACAGGAAACATTAGCTTTCTAATGCCGGGAGATGTCGAGTCTATTGAAATACTAAAAGATGCTTCTGCAACAGCAATATATGGTTCAAGAGGCGCTAATGGTGTGGTATTAGTGACGACTAAGAAAGGTAAGGCGGGTAAAACGAAATTAAGTTTCAACGGATATGTTGGAGTGCAACAGGTTTGGAGAAAGCTTGATCTCACTGATGCGGCAGGCTATGCCACCCTGGTTTCCGAAGCTTATCAAAATGAAGGTCAGGCCATCCCGGCAAACATTGCTGGCCGTCTTCAGGATGCAATTAAAACAAATGCTTCTGGTACAAACTGGCAAGATGAAGTAACTCAAAACGGGATGATCAGTAATTACAATCTCTCTGTTTCAGGAGGTACAGAACAGAACAGGTATTTAATTAGTGGAGGTTATTTTCAGCAGGACGGCACTGTTAAAAGCACCGGATTAAAAAAGTATGTAATCAGGTTAAACGATGAACTTGTATTAACTAAAAATATCAAAGCGGGCATTTCAGCCAATTTTACAAGATCAGGTAATTATGGTTATAATAATTTAACTCGTGGCGCTGTTCTTGCTAACCCAATAACTACTCCCTTTACATCTACTGGTGAATATACTTATAATGATATTGAGAATGCCGCTAATATTGTTAGGAATATAGAAGACCAGGCTTTAAACAAGTCTGAAAATAGTAATCTGCTTTCCAATGCATATATAGATATAAAATTATTCGGGGGTCTTACAGTTCGTTCCGACTTTGGTATTAACTACAATAATGCTCATGGCAAACCTTACCTGCCTCAATATTTTATTGGTTTAAATGATCAGAGAAGCGTAAGTTCATTAACTGAAAATAGAAATGAATCTGTAGGCTGGGTATGGGCAAACTATTTCAATTATAATACAAGCTTTGGCTCTGGTCATTCTCTATCCGGCACTTTAGGTCAGGAATCACAAAGGAATTATGGAAATGGCATTTCTATAACTGCCTTCGATGTTCCCCGGGATGCTTTATTACAATATGTTTCCGCTTCAAGAAGCATCACCTCAAACTTTAGTAGTTCACAACAGGATGAGTCACTTCTTTCTTTTTTTGGCCGGGCTAATTATGATTATAAAAACCGTTATTTATTAACAGCAACTTTAAGATACGACGGATCATCAAAATTTTTAAATGATGTAAGATGGGGGGTATTTCCTTCTTTTGGTGCAGCCTGGAAGGTTTCTAACGAAAACTTCCTTAAGGATGTAAATGCAATTTCGTCACTTAAATTAAGAGCCGGATGGGGGCAGGTAGGTAATCAAAATGCTGCTCCTAATTACGCTTATGTATCAACAGCAAGAAATAACATGAACTATGTTTTTAATAATGTGATAGTACCAGGAATGATACCAACTCAACTAAGTAATCCAAATCTGAAATGGGAAACAGCCATAAGCAGTAACATAGGTGTAGATGCAGAATTATTTAATAACAGGCTATCTGTTACTGCTGACTATTTTATTAAGAAAACAAAAGACATGATAGCCTTATTGCCCGTGGCAGATTATATAGGAGCAGCGCCTCCAAGTGCTAATGTTGCCTCTATGAAAAACAAAGGTTTAGAACTTGCTGTTAATTACAGGAATGCTATTAACAAGTTTCGTTACGATGTGGGTGTCAATTTCACTAAAATAAATAATAAAGTAACCAGTTTAGGGGGCGCCTCTCCCATTGCCAGTGGAAATGTTATCTCCCAAATGGGAAACACAACATTAACTGATGCGGGTTATGAAATTGCTTATTTTTATGGATTAAAAACAAATGGCATTTTCAAATCTCAGGATGAAATTAATGGTTACAAAAATTCAAATGGCGCTTTAGTTCAACCAAATGCAAAACCTGGTGATGTAAGGTTTATGGACCTGAACAATGATGGCAAAATCAGTAACCTGGACAGAACTTATTTAGGTAGTGCAAGTAGTCCTGATTTTTCTTACGGCGTATCTGCAAATCTTGGCTATAATAATTTCGATTTTAGAATATTGCTTTATGGTGTTAGCGGTGCTGAAGCTGTGAATGGCTTATCACGATACTTATTAAAAACAAGTAACAGCACAGGATCCTGGAATAATTTCTACGCCTCAAGATTAAATCGGTGGACACCATCTAACCCTAATACAAACGAGCCACGCATAACTACCAGAAATTTAAATGGTAACGATCAATTTAGCGATAGGTTTGTAGAAAATGCCAGTTATTTAAGGGCCAGAAATATAGAAATAGGATACACACTTCCCAAATCAATCCTATCAAGATATAAAATCAATGGACTGCGTTTTAATCTTTCTGTTGATAATTTATTTACCATCACAAAATACACCGGCTTTGATCCTGAAATCTCAGAAGCAGGGTATTTCGGAGATCCGCTTTCGTATGGAGTGGATTTTGGTAACTATCCTCAGCCACGCACCTATAGATTAGGACTTAACCTTCAATTTTAATTTATAAAACATATATATGAAAATTTTAAAAACATTGCTCGCTATAGCAGTAATTGCTGTTACTGTTTTTACTCAGGGATGCAAAAAATTTCTTGATAAAGAACCTTTAGGCGCGGTAACTCAAAATAACTTATTTAATGATTCAGTTAACGCCGTTCAGGCGGTCAACTCTATTTATGATGCCGCTTCATGGGATGAGGGACCAAAGTGGGGAAGTGGGCCTTACGTGGGACACATGTATGAATTTATGTTTGGTGATGTAATGAGCGATGATGCTGAAAAGGGAAGTACTCCCAGTGATTTTTCTGCACTCTCAGATCTAAAAACATGGACTGCAGACCCATCTAACGGACCCGTCGGTACCTTATGGTCACATTGCTTTTCAGGCATTGCCCGTGCCAACACTGTTTTAAGCAGCGTAGAAGCAGGGACTATCAGTGAAAGCCTCAAAAAACGATTAACAGGCGAAGTATTATTCTTCAGAGGCTATTTCTATTTCTATTTGGTAAGAACTTTTGGAGGTGTTCCATTATTTGATAAACTGCCTCAACCTTCAGAATCTGCAAATATTTCCAGAAGCAGTATTGCTGAAACGTATGCTTTTATAGAAAAAGATTTTAAAGCTGCTGCAAGCCTCCTTCCCGAAAAAAGCGCATACCCTGTTGCAGATTTAGGCAGGGCAACTAAAGGTGCTGCCAATGCATACCTTGCTCGGGCAATTATGTATCAGTTAGGTACGGTAAATGGTAATAGCCATACCTGGCAGGAGGTATATGATATAACAAGTACGGTTATCACCTCCGGGCAGTATAGCTTAACACCAAATTATGCAGCTATTCAGGAGAATGAAGGTGAAAACAATATGGAGTCTATTTTCGAAATACAGGTTACTACTTCACTTATAGCTAATGGCCCGGCAAAATCCGGAACTACCAATAATGTTTTTCAAAATAACAGAAGTACGTGGGGATATGGCTTTAACAATCCGACTCAAAATTTAGTAAATGAGTTTGAGCCAAACGACCCTCGCTTGCCTGTTACTATAATTAAAGATGGTGATGTAGTGTTAGGAATATCAAATAAAATTGACCTTGCAGGTAACGCCACCGGATACCTAAACAGGAAAGCCGCTATTCTACGGCCGGCTGAAGTTAAGTCAGGCGATCAGAACATACGTAAAATGCGTTATGCAGACATTTTATTAATGAAAGCAGAGGCTGCGGCAAAAACAGGAAAAGAGAGCGAAGCCATTGGTTTGGTTAATCAAATAAGGCAACGGGCGAGAAATGCAAGTAAACCTAAAGGGTCAACCGTAGGCTCATTAACCTATGAGGCTAATAACACCCCTGCAGGTACACTACCAGACTTGCCTTTGACTTTATCCGGACAAAACCTGTTAAACGCTATATGGCATGAGCGCCGGGCAGAATTTGGTATGGAAGCACTGCGTTATTGGGATCTAATACGAACAGGACGTTATTTGAATATTTTACCGGCAGATGTGAGAGCAAGGTGCTTAACCCGTTGTTTAACTCAAAACACAGTTAATCCCGTGCCGCTGCTTCCTATTCCGTTAAATGAGACTCAAACATGGAAACTGCAGCAAAATCCGGGTTATTAGCAGATGTTGATCTATTCTCAGGTATTTCAATTTAAGTATCAGGATGTTCTTTAAAAGACGAATCTCCGATAGGAACTAATCTTGTTATTGCTATAAAAATGAAAGGCCTGCTATGTATTATTCTTCTTGTAACATCTTGCTATACTAATGGGCAAGTTTATAATGTTAAAGATTATGGTGCAGTAGGTGATAATCGAACGCTCAATACGGGGTTCATACAAAAGGCAATTGATGCAGCCTATTTAAAAGGGGGTGGACGTGTTGTAGTGCCTGATGGTATTTTTCTAACTGGTACAATCCGGTTAAAAAACAACGTGGAGCTTCATTTAGATAAAGATGCTGTTCTTTTAGGCAGCAGTTACTTATCTGATTATGAAAGGAACAACAGGTGGTATGCTATTGTGTTAGCCGAAAAGCAAAACAATATTGCTATAACAGGTAATGGAACTATAGACGGGCAAGGTAAAGAGGTAGTGAAAAATGTTATCAAACTTATTGAAAACAAAGCAATAGCAGACCCGTTAAATAAGAACAGGCCCGGCGAACACTTTCGCCCTCAATTAATAGAAATAACCGGCTGCACCAAAATCCTTATAAAAAATGTAATGCTTAAGAATGCTGCCTGTTGGGTACAATCTTATATCGAATGCAATAATTTAACGATAGACAGCATTCGGGTAGAAAGTACCACGTATTGGAATAACGATGGCATTGATTTAATTGATTGTAAAAATGTTGAGGTTAAAAATTCTAACATAAACGCAGCTGATGATGGTATTTGTTTGAAATCAAGCAATCCGGAATCGGCTTGTGAAAATATTAATATCAGCAATTGTAAAGTACGGTCCAGCGCCAGTGGTATTAAGTTCGGAACTGGCTCAGTTGGCGGATTTAAAAAGATAAGCATTGATAATATTTATGTTTACGATACTTACAGAACAGCTATAGCATTGGAGATGGTTGATGGTGGCATTTTGGAAGATATTTCAATATCAAACATAACAGCCAGAAATAGCGGTGGTGCACTTTTTATCCGGTTAGGGCAAAGAAATAAAGAACTTAAGCCCGGAATAATAAGAAGAATTTATATTAAAGGCATGAATGTAGAAGTACCTAATTCTAAACCGGATGCCGGCTATGACATAGAAGGTCCTCCGGCGGAGGATATATATCCTCACAATTTACTTCCTTCATCAATTACTGGCTTGCCAGGTTATTCCGTTCAGGATGTTACTTTAGAAAACATTGTAATTATCCACGGAGGCGGAGCTAATAAATCTAAAGCCTATGTGTCACTTGATTCGTTGGAAAAAGTGCCTGAAAGAGCTTCGGATTATCCTGAATATAGCATGTTTGGTGAGCTGCCTTCATGGGGTATTTATACTCGTCATGCAAACGACATAACGCTGAAAAACGTTGTTCTAAAGTGTACGGAGCAAGATTTCAGACCTGCTCTTGTTTTTGATGATGTAAATCAGTTAACTATAACTAATTTAGAAATACCAACAGTAAAGGTATTACCGGCTATAGCATTACGGCAGGTAACTAATGAATCACTCAAAAAGATAAAAATGCCAGGTAATAAAAAGAGTGCTATTATTAGAAAGTAAAGCCGGCGAATTAATTATTTTTCATGTGGCATCATGTTACGACGGAAAACACAATGACTATTGCTTTGCATCATTGAATTGAAAATTACATAAGAATTATATTTAATCTAATTGGAACATAAACTATGCGCTATTTATTTCTTTTAGCAGTAGGCGTTATCTTTCTAACAAATTATTCTATCGGTCAAACATCAAAGAATATACTTGCCGCCCTTCCATCTCCTGTTTTATTTAAAGGGAATAATAAAACTGCTTACCGCGACCCTGCTGTATTATATTATAAAAATAAATTTTACCTGTTTTTTACACTTGTAAGGGTAGAAAATGATGGTAAAGTATATTCATATACAGCAATGAGCCAATGCAAGGATTTACGTATATGGTCGGATATAAAAATATTAACGCCTCGCAATCAGAACCTGGACTACAGCAGCCCCGGTAATGTAATACGGTATAAAAAAGAATGGGTTCTGTGTTTACAAACCTATCCTCGCCCGAACTATACTGCAGAGCAAATGCCGCGCTTTGGCACCGGTGACGCAAGGATATTTACCATGCGCAGCAAAAACCTTTCTGACTGGAGCAAACCTGAATTGATAAAAGTAAAAGGTCAAAATGTTTCCGAAAAAGAAATGAGCAGGATGATTGATCCGTATTTATTGGAAGATAAAGATGAGCCAGGAAAATGGTGGTGTTTTTACAAGCAGAACGGAGTGAGCATGTCTTATTCTCATGACCTTGTAAACTGGACATTTTTTGGTCATACAGAGTCGGGTGAAAATGCTTGTGTACTGGTAGAAAATGACGAATATGTTCTTATTCATTCACCTAAAAATGGTATTGCCATAAAACGATCTAACGATTTAAAAAACTGGCACGACTGGGGCAACTTAATCACTCTTGGACAGTCACAATGGGATTGGGCTAAAGGAAGAATTACAGCAGGAGTGGTTTTAAATCTCAAGAAAAATGAAAAGTTTGGTCACTATGTAATGTTCTTTCATGGCTCAGGACCTTTAACAGAAGAGCAAGGCGACTTTGATAAAAATGCATCCATAGGTATTGCATGGAGTGATGATTTGATTAATTGGAGTTGGCCGGGCAAGAGCGGTAAATAATTTTCAAAAACATCCTCATGAGATTACCTATTCTTCTTGCTGCAATCATGGCGCTTACTGTTTTTGAAGCATTTGCCCAGGTTAAACCTAATAATGTTCTTAATCACAAAAAGATAGCTGTTAAGCATTTTGGCAATGATCATCAATGGTATCAGGATAATATTCCCTTTTTTGAGTGCTCAGATAAAGATTTGGAAAATGTCTATTACTATCGCTGGCAGTTGTTTAAGTCGCACTTTAAAAATTTAGGCAAAGAGGGGTATATTGTTACCGAATTTCTAAATGCTATGAATTGGGACTTGAAGCCTTACAATTCATTAAACGACGCTACTGTTTTTCATATTTATGAAGGCCGCTGGTTAAGAGATAGGGTTTACATGAATGACTACATCAATTTCATGTACAAAAAAGGTGGCAACGACAGGCATTTTAGTGAAGCCATTGCAGACGCTGCTTACGCCTATTATCTTGTAAATCCTGATATAAAGTTTATTACCTCCCTATTGCCTGACATGATCAGGGTTTACAATGCCTGGGATGATCATTACGATTCTTCAAAAAAGCTTTATTATGTTGAGCCGATAAATGATGCAACAGAATATACTATTTCTTCTATAAACGCAAGCGGAGGCAAAGATGGCTTTAAAGGTGGACACTCTTTTAGACCTTCTATTAATAGTTACATGTATGCCAATGCAAAAGCTATAAAGAATATTGCTTTATTGAATAAGGACGTAACTACAGCAAATAGTTATGAAGAAAAAGCGGATGCAATTAAAAAGCAACTTCAGGAAGATTTATGGAATCGTGAATTACGACATTTTACAGACAGGTATAAAGCAGATAATGATTTTGTAAAATACTGGGATTTTATAAGAGGAAGAGAATTGGTTGGCTTTGTTCCCTGGACATATCAAATACCCGATAACAACGACATATTTAATTCGGCTTGGCAGCACCTTATGGATACCACAAAGTTTAATGGCAAATATGGGTTGCGTACAGTAGAACCGTCCTATGCATATTATATGAAACAATACCGTTATGATAAAGCAACGGGGCTAAAAGAATGCCAGTGGAACGGGCCAAGCTGGCCTTATCAAACCACTCAGGTTTTGATGGCGATGGCTAACATATTGAATAATTATAAACAGAACTACATAGGCAACACCGATTATGTTGATGTATTGAGAAAATATGCCAGGCAGCATTATAAGGGAGATTCTCTTAATCTGTTAGAAAATTATGATCCTGATAAAGGAGGTTACATTGTAAATATAGATGAGAGAAGTGAGCATTATAATCATTCGGGTTATAATAATTTAATTATTACTGGTTTTTGTGGCTTAAGGCCAGGAGCTAATAATGTGCTAACGATCAACCCGCTTATTACAGCCGACATAGAATATTTTTGTTTGGAAAACGTTTTCTATCAGGGACATAATATTACCATTCTGTTTGATAAAAGCGGAAAGCGATACAATAAAGGATCTGGCATAACAGTTTATCTTAACGGTAAAAAAATAGAGAAGTCAGCAAACAATACTTACCAATTGCCCGAACCTATTGGAGTTTCTGCTGCAACGCCGCCAAGAAATATTGCAGTAAATGTTTCAGGTAAAAGCTTTCCAAAAGCTTCGGCATCTTATACTTATACACCCGACCAACTTAATATGGCAATAGATGGAAGAATTTGGAATTTTACTGATGTAAGAAACAGATGGTCTTGCTACGGTACCAAAAATAAGTTTGATTGGTATGCTATAGAATTTGAAAAGCCCGAGCAGGTGAAAGCAGTTAGATTATTTTTTTATAATGATGGAAAAAATTTCAAAGCGCCCAAAAAAATTACTTTAGAATATTTGAATAACGGTAATTGGCAGCCAATTGAAATGATTTCCAAAACATATAGAAAGCCCGGTGGCAATACAACAAATTTTATTTCTTTAAAACCGGTCATAACAAATAGGGTAAGAGTAATTTTTAAAAACCCCTCTCAAAAAGGAAACTATACTGCACTCTCAGAGGTGGAGATATATTAGAAGAAGTAACTACTACTACAACATCCTCTTATTTTACACAGGAAAAAAACCTGTAATAATTAAAAGAGCACAGAAGAGCTAAGACAATTTCATTAGTCAATATACTATCCTTTATTGCAAAAATTCAAAAACTGACTTAACATTTGACTGGAAGTTTTTGTTGTCAAAGCCCTACAAATTCCTGGCCGATATAACAACCAATTTCAGTTTTTGGAATTGTCCAATCTATGTTTTTTAGATCAATAAAGCCGATGAAGTTATTGCTTGAATTGTCTATTAAATAAATGGATAATATTGCTTATGAATTCTTTTCGCATCAATTTCTTCTAAGAATTTTTTTGTTGCAATTAAAGCCTTTGTCTTTGAAACTGTACCCGTAAAAAAGTCTTCAAGTCTTTTTCTGTTTCGGTCAACCAAGTCAAAATAAGGCTCTAAGTCATCAATTTTTAGAGGTCGAATTGTATAATTGTCAAAAGTTATCATTTTTACTTTTAGTCAAATCTTTGTAACCTGAAAACATAGCATCGCACCTTTCGCTTATGTATATTAGATATGAAATCCTTATTATTAATACTTTCTGTAACAAAAGTCTAAACCACATTATTCAAACCAAGAGCACATGTTAATCTGCTAATTCGCCCCAAATAACATTGATGAACGCTGTACTGATGATTATGGTGAATACGGCGCAACAATTAAGAGAAACGATTGGTGATGAGCGTTGTGATGAATGGCTAACCAAATGGATAAAAGAAATTGAAGCTGACTTTGTGAAAGATGATATTCAATGTGTGATGGAACAGGTAGCGCCGGATGGTAGTATTATAGATCATATTGATGGAAGAACAGTCAATCCCGGTCATGCAATGGAAGGGGCATAGTTTATTTTGCATGAAGCAAAGCACAGAAACAATGATGCACATTTAATAGAACTTTGTTGTAAGATGCTCGATTATATGTGGGAACGTCGATGGGATAAAGAACAGGGCGACATTTTATATTTTAGAGATGTGTACAATAAACCAGTGCAGGAATATTGGCAGGATATGAAATTCTGGTGGCTGCATAATGAACTCATCATTGCAACCTTGCTCGCTTACTTGACGATTGGCAATGAAAAGTATGCCCAATGGCATAAAATGGTTCATGAATATGCCTACAAATATTTTCATTATAAAAAGCATGGTGAATGGTTTGGTTACCTGCACCGCGATGGGACCATTGCACAAACCGCCAAAGGAAATTTATATAAAGGTCCCTTTCATTTACCCCGGCAAGAGTGGTATTGTGCAGTTGTTGTAAAAGCATTTTAGCAAACAATTCATTTCACAATGAATAGACTGTTTTCATTGGCTAATTATTCAAACATCAAAACAAAAAAGAATGAATAGAAAAGAATTTGTTAAAAAACGCGGGTATGGCAGCAGCCTCGTTCGCGATATTGCCCGGCACTACCGTTTTTGCAAAAGCGGCAAATACCAAAGTAAGAATAGGATTGATCGGTACAGGTTTACGTGGTCAAAATCATCTCGATCTTCTTTTAAGAAGGAGTGATGTAGAACTTGTTGCCATTTGTGATATTGATGACCGCATGCTTTACAAGTGCAAAAGAGATCATAACCAAGAGTGGCAAATACATTCCCGAAATATATACCGGCGATGTTAATGCATGGAAGAAGTTGCTTGAAAGAAAAGGCGGCCTCGACGGAGTTATAATTGCAACCCCCTGGGAGTGGCACAAGCCTATGATAATGGGCTCGTTAAATGCAGGTGTAAAATACGTAGGCACTGAAGTTATTTTAGGGATAACACTGCAGGATCATTGGGATATGGTTAAGGCGGCAGAGAAATACAACGCTCATGTTATGATGCTCGAAAATGTTTGCTACCGCCGTGATGCTATGGCAGTATTGTTCAATCATCAATGGGTAAGAGATGCAAAAGGACAGTGGACAGAACTGAATAAAGCGAGGTTTACGGGTGATAATACTGCGGTAAAAGAATACAGGTTAGATTATTCCGGGGGATTGATGAACAATTAGTTTTATCTTAAGAATGGCGGGTTCTTTAATAACTATACAAAATTAAATACACTGTTTGAGTGGCTGTTAACCAATAATACACCGGATATAAATTTTGAAAAGCTTCCTTGAACTTGCTTCGTTTTTCCAATACTAAATAAATAAATGAAAGTTGGAAACGATAAATAATGACAAGGGAATTAAGTGGTTTCAGGGCTTTGGAAATAAGAAGTATTAGCTGAATTTGTTCTGATTGAATCAGAGTTGCGAAAGGATTATATATTCCTTATGATAGGGAAGTAAAGACGCTACATAACCTTCATTCTGATATCTAACGAGAAAATTAACCTTAAGTGTAAAGCAGGTTCATTAAATTAAATAGTGGGCTAATTAATAATTTGAGGTGCTAGGAATAACTTTGTTATTAAATGAAGAGCTATGCCACACCCTCGTCAACAAAACTTATCCGGAGAAGTATATAAAGTTTTAATACCCTCAGAATATTTAGCAGATTTTGAAGTAAACCATATTGAGAACAAGCCCGAAGAATGGGTGATAGAATTAGTAGAAAAAGACGATCGTATTCCTAAAGTTCTG
>JAABUN010004043.1_pt1 | contig 20992 bp, 22 predicted proteins | sample 5559311 | NCBI WGS metagenome assembly JAABUN01 (sample SAMN10711877, study PRJNA513370) | rock metagenome | isolation source: Antarctica rocks | place: Antarctica: Victoria Land, Siegfried Peak sud
CGTGCACATCGACTGCGACAGCTGTGAGGCAAGGCCGTTGGCCTGTGGTGACTGCATCGTGACGGTGCTGTTGGGCACCGCGCCCGAGGGCGTCCAGCTTGACCCGGCCGAGCAGGCGGCCATCCAGGTGCTGGCCCAGACTGGGCTGGTGCCGCCGCTTCGACTTCGTCGATCGACGGCCTGAGCCGGCCGGCCACGTACCCTGAGCAGGTGAGCGCACCCGGCGACGTGCCGACCCCTGTGGTCGGCCGCAGGCGACGGCCGCGGCGGCGCCGTACGCGGACCGTTGCCTGGGTCTCGCTCGCGGCCGGTGTCTCGTTGATGGCGGGTGCGGCGCTCGGCCAGGCCGGTCAGTCCACTCGGCCTGCCGAGCCGAGGTCCGCGCCGAAGTCCGCGCCGGCACCGCTGGCGACGGGCAGTACGACGTCCGCGCCGGCGTTACGCACGTCCCCGGATGCCGAGGAGCAGCGGGCGATGGCCTTGGTGGCGCTGCTGAAGGCGCGCTCGGCAGCGGTGCTCGGTGGCGACAAGGCGGCCTGGATGGCCACCGTCGACCCGGCGTCCGCACCCTTCTCCGCCGCGCAGTCGCGGGTCTTCGACAACCTTCGTGAGGTGCCCTTCAGCGGGTTCGGGTACGACTTCGCCGGGGTGGCCCCCGAGCTGTCGGCCGCTCGCCAAGGTGAGCTGGGCGCCACCGCCTGGGTGGCCCGGGTCGTCGCCGACTACCAGCTCGAGGACTACGACCGCACCCCGACCCAGACCGAGCAGTACCTGACCTCGGTGCAGCGCTCGGGTCGCTGGTACCTCGCGGCCGACAGCGACGGACCGACGGCAGCCCAGCCCTGGGACCTGGGCAGGGTGCGCCTGGTGCGGGGCGACCATGTGCTGGCGCTGGGGACGGCCGAGGTCTCGGTGCTGCGGGACTACGCGGCGCAGGGCGACCGGGCGGTGGAGCGGGTGTCCACGGTCTGGGGCCGCGAGTGGCCACGGCGCGCCGTGCTCGTCGTGCCACGCACCGAGGACGAGATGGGCAAGCTGCTGATGCGCACCGACGGGCTCGACCAGGTCGCCGCGGTCACCACCGGCGAGCTGTCCGGGTCGGGCACCGCCGGCAGTGACCGGGTCGTCATCAACCCCTCGGCCTTCGCCAAGCTGGGCACGACCGGTCAGCGGGTCGTCCTGACCCACGAGATGACCCACGTCGCCGTGCGTTCGTCGACCTCGACGGCGGTGCCGATCTGGCTGTCCGAGGGGTTCGCCGACTACGTCGGCTACCAGGGCGTCGGACTCGGCCGCCGGACCGTGGCAGCGGACGAGCTGGCGCTGGTGCGACAGGGCGAGGGCTTCACCCGGCTGCCCACCACCGCGGACTTCGATCCGGCGACGACGACCATCGCGCCGGCGTACTCGGCCGCGTGGCTGGCGTGCTCGCTGATCGCCGACCGCTACGGCCGGGCCAAGCTGGTCGAGCTGTACCGCGTGACGGCCTCGAACCAGAGCGATGACCCCGACACCGCTCTGACCCGGGCGTTCCAGAGCGTGCTCGGGACGAGCGAGGCAGCGTTCACCACCCGCTGGCGCGCCTACCTCACGTCCCTGGCCGCAGGGTGAGGGTTCAGCTGCAGTACGTCCAGGACTGCCCGAACGCCCCTGTCGCCGACGAGCGGCTTCGGCGCGCCCTTGACGCGGTCGGCCTGGACGACGTCACCGTGCAGCACGTCCTGGTGAGTGAACCGACCGGTTTCCACGGCTCCCCGACCATCCTGATCGACGACGTCGACCCCTTCCCCGGTGAACCGGTTGGCCTGTCCTGCCGGCTGTATCGAAACGATCAAGGCCTGGCCGGTGCGCCCACGCACGCCCAGCTGGTCTCGGCCCTGCGCAGCCGCAGCTGACCGCGCTCACAGGACCACCAGATGGTCTTCGGTGGCGCCGCGGACGCACGAGAGCGAGACCGAGCGGTCGAAGGTGACGAAGCGGCCGTCGTACCCCGTCGCCAGGGCGAGCAGGTAGGCGTCCGTCACCTGACGTGGTCCGTGCAGGCGCGAGCGGTCGATGACCCGGGCGTCGAGCAGGCTGGCCGTGCAGGGCCAGAAGGCGTGCTCGCCACTGTCACACGCCGGGCCCAACAGGGCGATGGCCTCGGCGGGCGAGACATGACCTGGATAGCGGGGCTGGCTGATGATCCGCACGAAACCGTTCTGGGTGATGGCGCACGACGCCCACCCGGTGTCGATCTGGTCGTCCAGCCATTCGTGCGCCCGTCGGTGGTCGACGTGGTCGCTGTCGAGCAGCGCCAGCAGGACGTTGATGTCGAGCAGCGCCCGGGTCACTCGAGCTCCTCCTCGCGGAGCCGGTCGATCAGCGCGTTGGAGATAGCCGCGCCCCTGCGCGGCAAGGGGTGGAACCCGTGCTGGCCGCCGGTCTCGCGCTGCGCCAGCGGCTGGTGCTGGCTGGTCAGGGCCTGGCGAGCCAGGTCGGAGAGGACGGACCCGACGGTTCGCTTCTCGCGGCGGGCCCGTTCCCGCACGGCCAGCAGGACGTCGTCGTCGACGCTGAGCGTGGTGCGCATGCACGTGATGTTAATGCATCATCTGGCCGGGCCCTAGGGTTGCGCAGGTGAGCCCCGGCCGCACACTGATCGTGACCAACGACTTCCCGCCGCGCACCGGTGGCATCGAGTCGTTCGTGCTGGCCATGGCCTCCCGGATGCCTCCCGACTCGGTCGTCGTGCACACCGCGCGTCAGTCCGGGGATGCGGCCTTTGACGCGACCCTTCCCTTCGAGGTGGTGCGCGACCGGTCGCCGATCATGCTGCCCACCCCCGCCATCGCCCGGCGCAGCGCAGCCCTCGCCCGGTCACGGGGGTGCGACCAGGTGTGGTTCGGCGCCGCCGCGCCCTTGGGTCTGATGGCGCCCGCCCTGCGCCGCGCCGGGGTCCGGCGAACCGTCGCCACCAGCCACGGGCACGAGATCTGGTGGTCGAGCGTGCCCGGCGCACGTTCGCTGCTGCGGGCGATCGGTGAGCGCAACGACGTCCTGACCTACCTGGGCGAGTACTGCCGCTCCCGCATCGCCCGCCCCCTGACGCCTGCGGCCCGCGCCCGGATGACCCAGCTCACACCGGGTGTCGACGACACCGTGTTTCGTCCCGACTGCGGCGGTCAGGCGGTGCGCGAACGACACGGCCTGACCGGGCGCCCGCTCGTCGTGTGCGTCTCCCGGATGGTGCCGCGCAAGGGTCAGGACGTGCTGGTGCGCGCGCTGCCCGCCATCCAGCGGCAGGTGCCCGGTGCTGCGCTCCTGCTGGTCGGTGACGGTCCGCACCGCAAGCGGATCGAGGCGCTCGTGCGGTCGATGGGCCTGGTGGACGACGTGGTGCTGACCGGCCGGGTGCCGTGGCAGCAGACCCCGGCGTACTACGACGCCGGCGACGTGTTCGCCATGCCCACCCGCACCAGGCTGTGGGGCCTTGAGCCCGAGGCGCTGGGGATCTGCTACCTCGAAGCGGCTGCTACCGGTCTGCCCGTCGTGGCCGGCAGCTCGGGCGGTGCGCCGGACGCTGTCCTGCAGGGTGAGAACGGGTACGTCGTCGACGGTCGATCCCCGGACGCCGTCGCGGCGCGCTGCGCCGAGCTGCTGCTCGACCCCGACCTGCGCGAGCGGTTCGGTGCGCGGGGTCGCGAGTGGGTGGCGCAGCGGTGGCGTTGGGACGACCTGGCGCTCAGACTGCAGCAGCTGCTGACTGGTCGACCGGCCGGCTGACCCCGGGCGTGGCGGCGAGCGAGAGCGCCGCGAGCGCGGCTACCAGCCAGTACTGGTTGTAGAAGGCCTGCTTGTTGACCAGGTTGGCCACGAGCAGCACCAGCGCCAGCCAGCCCAGCAGCTCTGGCAGCGGTGGGCATCGTCGCCGCACCATGGCGCAGGCCAGCGTCAGCACCCCCAGCACGATGACGCCGGTGAGCCAGAACGGGGGTGTCCAGCCCAGCTCGGTGCGTGCCGCGATGAACAAGGTGTCGGCGAACCGCAGCGGCGGGAAGCTCACCAGCAGGGTGATCGTGTCGTGCACGAACGCCGACGGCGAGGCCACGAACCACGGCGCGATGAGCAGCCCGGCGAGGCCACCCGTCGCCACGGTGCGTCTGAGCCCGAACTGCGGCCAGCAGGCGAGCACCGGCAGCAGCAGCGCCATGTGCTGCTTGCTCGCGCAGGCCAGGGCGAGCGGGACGACGGCCCACCAGGCCCGCCCCCGGGACACCAGCAGCGCCCAGGCCGCGAGGCAGGCGAACAGCAGCGGCTCGGTCCAGGCCTGCTCGGCCTGGGTGAGCGTCCCCGGCGCCAGCGCCAGCAGGGTGGCCGCGGCCAGGGCCTGGGACGACGTCCCTGCGCCGCGCCGAGCACCCAGCGCCACCAGGGCGGCCAACCCGATCACGAACACGACGAGCAGCGCCCACCGGACGTCGCCGGCGACCCACCTGCCCGGGGCGAGCAGGGCGGCGGTCCAGGGCAGGTAGGTGAAGGCGTCCTTGATCCCGGGTGAACCCACCCAGGTCATCTGGTACACGTTCTGGCCGCGCGCCGTGCCGTCCGCAGCCTGTTGCAGGATCACCCAGACGTCGATCCTGGGCGCCGGGTCGGCGATGACGGCCGCCGCGGAGGTGGCGACCAGCCCGGCCAGTGCCACACCGAAGCCCACCCTGCTCGCGGCAGGGCCCCGGTTCGCCCACGCCAGCGCGCTCAGCAGGCAGGTCGCGGCGACCCCGTGGGCGAGCCACCGGTGCTCAAGCGGCGAGGTGTAGCTGAAGAACGGCACGGCCTCGGCGACGAACCCGCAGACCACCAGGGAGCCGGCGACCTGCCAGTGCGGCAGGACCCCGGGTCGCCAGCGCCGCACCAGCGCCGCGGCGAGCAGCACGGCCGACGCGGTGAGCATCAGCACGATCTCGAGCCGGTACTGCACCACGCTCCACTGCAGCGCGGTCAGGTAGCCGAGCCAGACGCCGAGCACCAGGATCGACCAGCGGGCAGGTGGCACCCGCCCACGGTAACCGCGGCGCAGGACGGCCTCGGCCGGCCCGGCGGCGCTCACGAGCGGGCCACCACGGCGACGACCCGCGACCGCACCTCGGGGTCGTCCCAGCGCCGCGCGGTCAGCCGGGCGCGCCGGGCGATGACCAGGGCCAGCACCAGGCTGAGGGCGAGCGCGAGGTCGGCGCGTCCCGTGACGCCGCACGCGCCGTACGCGATGCCGGTGGCGGTCGTGGTGACGGCCAGCCGGGCGGAGTACCCGGCCAGCACGCCCGGGGGGGCCGGGGTCGCCCGGGCGCCGCGCAGGTCGGCGGCGTACGGACGTCGGACCGCCCAGTCGAGCGAGCGAGAGACCACCTGCCCGGTGATGACGACCGTCGAGCAGGCCAGGGCGAGGACCTGGTCGGGATCCGGCGCGGTGCGTGCGCGGGACACCGCCAGGACCAGGGCGAGCACCATCGGGGCAGCGACGGTCTCGGTCAGCACGATCGCGCGAGCCAGCAGCAGCTGACCCGGGTGGGCGGGCAGGCTCTCGCGCCACCAGGCGCCCGGGCCGTCCAGGCACCACGCGTTGACGCCGAACAGCAGGGCGGCGCCCGAGGCGACCAACCCGGGCAGCACCGGCATCGTCTCCCACGGGAGGCGGCCGAACGCGGCGACGGCGCCTGGCAACACCGCGAGCACTGCGGCGCCCCGACGCAGCGGCACCGACCGCCACACGCTGGCCCGGTCGCCGTGCACCAGCGCGGTCAGGTCGCTGGTCGGGTCGGGTCGTCGCGGCCAGCGCCGGATCTGGGCCCTGGACTCCTCCCGGCGGGGGCGCCGGGCCAGCGAGGTCGCCACCACCAGCCCCGCCAGGTAACCGCCGACCACGATGGCGCCCAGCTCGGCGAGCCGGGCCCACCACAGGGCCCAGCTGCCGTCCGCGCCCCAGAAGGCGGCCAGCCCGAAGCGGCGGGTGGGAGCGTCGTCCAGCAGCGCGGCCGTGCCGGTCCGGGTCACGCTGACCACGGCCGCGAGGACCGCGGCGGCGTGGGGCAGGGTGCGCACCCACTCCACGCTCCACGACAGGGCCTGGGCGACCGTCGTCGACGTGATCACCCAGGCGAGGGTGACGAGCACCCCCCGCGACGAGGCTGGCCCCCGACGGCACCGCATAGGCGGTCAGCGCCACCAGCGACAGGGCCTGCATCATCCACGCCAGGTTCAGCGGAGCGAGCAGCAACGCACCGAGGTGGTCGACCTGCGGTGCCACCGGGTAGGCCACGGCGTGCTCGCGCAGGATCAGCTCACGCCCGCCGGCCGAGCCGATGGCCGCGACAGACGCCGTGACCAGGAACATCAGGTAAGCGGCCGGCAGCAGGGCTCGCGCGTCGACCTCGCGCGCGGGGTCGATGCCACGGGCCCGCAGCGGCACCAGGACGAAGCACGCGACGACTGCGGTGAGCACCAGCAGAGCCGCCGTCGACCGCAGCCGCCCGTGCGAGATGGTGCTGACCCGGAAGGCGACCAGTGCCCGCACGTCGGCGATCACGTGAGCAGCTCGCGGTACCGCGCCCGTCCGACGTCGCCGCACAGCTCGTCGGCGGCCGAGCGTGAGACGGCCCGCCCACCGCGCAGCACCACCGCGTGGTCGCAGGCCTGGGTCGCGAGCTCGAGCAGATGGGTCGAGAGCAGCACGGTGCGCCCCGCCTCGGTGGCCTCGCGCACGACCGTCATGGTCGCATCGACCCCGAGCGGGTCGACGCCGTCGAACGGCTCATCCAGCAGCAGCACGGGTGGCTCGTGGAAGGCGGCCAGCACCACCGACATCCGTCGGCTCATGCCGTGCGAGAAGCCGGACGTCACCCGGTCACTGGCCTCGAGCAGGTCGAACCGGCCGAGGAGGTCCTGGGCGCGCGCCGGCCACCCGTCATCCATCCGGCGCAACCGCGCGGCGAGCTGCAGGTGCTCCCACGGGGTGGCCCGCGGAACGAGGCCACCGACGTCCGGGCAGTACCCGGTGCGCCGCTTGGCGGCGACGGGGTCGCGGCGGACGTCGGCACCGGCCACCCGCACCTGGCCGGAGGTGGCGGGCACGACGCCGGCGAGCACCTTGAGCGTCGTCGACTTGCCGGCTCCGTTGCGTCCCAGCAGGGCGGTCGCCTGCCCGGCGGGCACCGACAGGTCCAGACCGCGCACCGCGTCGACGTCCCCGAACCGCACCGTCAGGGCGTGCGTCATCACCTGCGGCTCGGGCACCGCATCAGTCTGCCCGCTGCTGGCGGGTAGCGCGCCGGTCAGGCGTAGAGCGCGTCCACCTCGTCGGCGAAGTCGCGCATCACCACGGCGCGCTTGAGCTTGAGCGAGGGGGTCAGGTAACCGGCCTCCTCGGTGAAGTCGAGGGGCAGCACCCGGAACCGGCGGATCGACTCGGCCCGGCTGACCGCGAGGTTCGCGTCATCGACCGCGCGCTGCACCTCGCTCTGCACGGCGGCGTCAGCGGCGGCGTCAGCCACACCCAGCTGCGGGTGCCCGTTGTTGCGCAGCCAGGTCGCCAGCATGTCGACGTCCAGGGTCACGAGCGCGCCGACGTACGGCTTGCCGTCACCGACGACGATGGTCTGCGACACCAGGGGGTGCGCGCGCAACCGGTCCTCCAGGACGGCGGGCGCGACGTTCTTGCCGCTCGCCGTCACCAGGATCTCCTTCCCGCGGCCGGTGATCCGCAGGTACCCGTCGCTGTCGAGCTCGCCCAGGTCGCCGCTGCGGAACCAGCCGTCCTGGAACGCCTCGGCGGTGGCCGCGGGGTTGTTCCAGTACTCGCGCAGCACGTGCGGGCCGCGGATCAACACCTCGCCGGCGTCACTGATCTTGATCGAGACCCCTGGCAGCGGCAGCCCGACGCTGCCGACCTTGACCAGCTCGGGGGTGTTCACGGTGCTGGGCGCGGTGGTCTCGGTCAGGCCGTAGCCCTCGAGCACCGTGATGCCCGCGCCGCGGTAGAAGTGGCCCAGGCGCTCGCCCAGCGGCGCTCCACCCGAGACGTTGTACCGGATCCGCCCACCCATGGCGGCCCGGATCTTGGTGTACACGAGCTTGTCGAAGGCGGCTCGCCGCACCCGCAGGGGAACGCTGATCGTGCCCTTCTGCTGCGCCGTGCTGTAGGCGACGGCGGTCTCGGCCGCGAGGGCGAACAGCTTGCCCCTGCCTGCGGCCTCGGCCTTCTGCTGGCTGGAGTTGTAGATCTTCTCGAACACCCTGGGCACCGACAGCACGTAGGTGGGCCGGAAGTCGGCCAGGTCGTCGAGCAGGTTCTGTACGTCCGGGGTGTGCCCGACCCGGGCGCCGGCCGTGAAGCTCAGCACCTGGATCAGCCGGGCGAAGATGTGGGCCAGCGGCAGGAACAGCAGGGTCGACGCGTCGTCCGCGCTCACCACCTCGGCGAGGCGCGCGACGGCGTTGTCCGACAGCGCCATGAAGTTCTGGTGGGTCAGCGCGCAGCCCTTGGGTCGCCCCGTGGTCCCCGACGTGTAGATGATCGTGGCCAAGTCGTCCGGTCCGGCGGCCGTGCGGCGTGCGGTCAGCTGCTCGTCGGTGATTTCGGCGCCCGCCTCGACCAGGTCGTCGAGCCCGCCCGCGTCGATCTGCCACACGTCGATCAGCCCGGGGACGTCGTCCCGCACCGAGCCGAGCACCCGGGCGTGGGCGGGGGTCTCCACGACACAGGCGACGGCGCCGGAGTCCGCGAGCAGCCAGCCGACCTGCTCGCTGGAGGAGGTCTCGTACACGGGGACGGTAACCGCGCCGGCCGTCCAGATCGCGAAGTCCACGAGGGTCCACTCGTAGCGCGTCCGGGACATCAGGGCCACCCGGTCACCTGGCGCGACACCGGCCGCGATCAGGCCCCGCGCCACCTGGTCGACCTCGGCCTTGAACTCGGCGGCGGTCACGTCCTGCCAGCCACCCTGGGCCGGCCGGCTGAACAGCACCCGGTGCGGCCGGTCCTGCGCCTGGCGGACCACCAGCGAGCTCAGGTTCCCGCTCGTGGCCAGCGGGACGAGCAACGGGACCGAGAACTCGACCACGGTGGTGCCTCCTTGCACGGGCGGTGTGCCCGAACCCTACCGACCGGGTCGCCGCCTCAAGGGTGCGCGGCGACGTGCCGAAGCGCGAAGGGATGTCCACCGACCAGCGTCACCGTCCGACCACGTGCCCCTCGTGCGGGGCCGCGGTGCGCACCGACGTGTCCTGGTGCAGCCTCTGCTACGCCTCGTTGCTGCCGGACCGGGTCGTCGAGCCGGTGCCGGTTCCGGTCGTGCCACCGGCCGCCGTCGCATCGGTTGACCAGGTCGAGGCGATAACCGACGGGTTGTTGGCCGAGCTGGCCGCGAGCCGCGACCCGCAACCGGCCTGGGTGGGCCACCTGCCGACGTCGGCCGCGGGTCGAGGGGGCCTGATCGTCGGGGCCGTGGCCGTCGGCACCCTGTTGCTGTTCGCGGCGATGAGCCTTCTCGGCCTGTTCCTGTGACCCCGATCGGCGCGGGGTAGCCTTCACGGCGTCCTGACCGCGGCACCTGCGCGGGCACGCCCGTCTGCGAAAGGCACCGCCCATGGCTGACCGCACCGAGTCGAGCATCGCCATCGACGCCACGCCGGCCCAGGTGCTGGCGGTCATCGCCGACTTCGAGTCCTACCCCGAGTGGACCGGCGCGGTCAAAGAGGTCGAGGTGCTCTCGAAGGGTCCCGGCGGTCGCGCGGCGCGGGTCGCGTACGTGCTGGACGCCGGTGCGATCAAGGACAGCTACAGCTTGGACTACACATGGTCGGTCACCAAGAGCGGCACCGGCAGCGTGGCCTGGACCCTAGGCCAGCCCGGTTCGCTGCTGAAGGCGCTGGACGGCGCCTACACGCTGGTCGCCGCCGGTGGGGGAACAGCCGTGACCTACCAGCTGACCGTCGCCGTGAAGATCCCGATGCTGGGGATGCTGAAGCGCCGGGCGGAGAAGGGCATCATCGACACCGCGCTGAGCGAGCTCAAGAAGCGGGTCGAGAGGTGACCGCGGCGGGTGGGGGACTCGGCAGCGCCGCCGACGAGGCGAGCCGGCTGGCGGACGCGCTCGGGGGCTGGTTCACGTCCGTTTCGAGCGGTGCCCACGACCCGGTGACCTGCACGGCCTGCCCGGTGTGCCGCGGTGTCGCCGTCGTGCGGGCGGTCAGTCCGGAGGTCGTCGCACACCTGAGTGCGGCGGCCGGTTCGCTGGCCGCCGCCCTGCGCGAGCTGCGGACTCCGCCCCCCACCGAGGAGCCCGGATGAGCCTGACCATCGGCGTCGACGTCGGCGGCACCAAGATCGCCGCGGGAGTCGTCGACGCCGACGGCACCCTGCTGGCCACGACACGGCGCGAGACGCCCGCTACCGACCCCGAGATGATCGAGGCGCAGATCCAGGACGCCGTCACCGAGCTGCGCGCCGAGCACGAGATCATCGCCGTCGGTGTGGCGGCGGCCGGGTTCGTGGACTCCACGACCGGCATGGTGCTCTTCGCCCCCAACCTGGCCTGGCGCGACGAGCCGCTGGGCGCCGATCTGCACGCCCGGCTGGGCCTGCCGGTCGCCGTCGAGAACGACGCCAACGCCGCGGCATGGGGTGAGTTCAGGTTCGCTGCCGCCAGTCACGTCGACGACATGGTGCTGCTCACCGTCGGAACAGGGCTCGGCGGTGGCATCGTCACTGAGGGCCGGTTGCTGCGGGGCGCCGGTGGGCTGGGCGCCGAGCTCGGCCACGTGCGCGTCGTCCCGGACGGGATCCGTTGCGGCTGTGGCAACCGGGGTTGCTGGGAGCAGTATGCGTCCGGCTCGGCCCTGGAGCGCGAGGCCCGCGAGCTGGTGGCGTCGGGCAGTCTGCACGCGGCCCGGTTGCTGGAGCTGTGCGAGGGCAAGCCCAAGCGCCTGCGCGGGCGGATGGTGACCCAGGCCGCGCACGAGGGCGACCCGGCGTCCGTCGAGCTGTTGGCCGACCTCGGCCGCTGGTTGGGCGAGGGGATGGCGTCGATGGCCGCCGTCCTGGACCCCTCGGCCTTCGTCGTCGGCGGTGGGGTCGTCGAGGCGGGTGACCTCTTGATCGAGCCCGCGCGGTACGCCCTGGGTCGCAACCTGCCGGCGCGCGGGCACCGCCCCGACATCGAGGTGCAGGCTGCCACCCTGGGCAACCAGGCGGGGATGATCGGCGTCGCAGACCTGGCCCGGGCCAAACCGTGAGCGAACGTCGGCCCGAGGGTGTTCGCACCCTGCCCTCGTTGCAGCGCCCGGCGATCGGGGTCGACATCGGGGGCACCAAGGTCGCCGCCGGGCTGGTCGACACCGACGGTCGGGTGCTGCAGCGGGCCCGACGAGAGACACCGCACCGCAGCAAGAGCCCCCAGGTCGTCGAGGACACCATCGCCGAGGTCATCAGCGAGCTGCGCGACTACCGCGAGGCGATCGCCGTCGGCATCGGGGCGGCCGGGTTCGTCGACGCGACCCAGTCCTCGGTGCTGTTCGCCCCGCATCTGTCATGGCGGCACGAGCCCCTGCGCGAGGCGATGCGCCGGCGGGTCGGCCTACCCGTGGTGGTCGAGAACGACGCGAACGCGGCGCTGTGGGCCGAGTGGCGGTTCGGCGCCGGACAGGGCGAGGACAACGTCGTCTGCGTCAACCTCGGCACCGGCATCGGCGGCGGTGTGCTGATCAACGGTGAGCTGTATCGCGGCCGGTACGGCGTCGCCGGCGAGTTCGGCCACATGCAGGTCGTCGCCGGCGGGCACCGCTGTGAGTGCGGCAACCGGGGCTGCTGGGAGCAGTACGCCAGTGGCAACGCGCTGGTCCGCGAGGCCCGCGAGCTCGCTGCGGCCGGGTCGCCCGTGGCGCACAACCTGCTCGACCGCGTCGAGGGCGATCCGGCCCGGCTCACCGGACCGCTGGTCACCGACGCGGCGAAGGACGGCGACCCCGCGGCCACCGAGCTGTTCGAGGACATCGGCCGCTGGCTCGGGGTCGGGTTGGCCAACCTGGCCGCCGCGTTCGACCCGGGCCTGTTCGTCATCGGGGGAGGGGTGTCCGAGGCGGGTGAGCTGCTGCTCAACCCGGCTCGGGAGGCGTTCCGCCGGCAGCTGACCGGACGCGGGTTCCGCCCCGAGGCACGTATCGTGCGCGCCCAGCTCGGCAACGAGGCGGGCCTGATCGGTGCGGCCGACCTGGCCCGTGACCGCACCCGCATCTTCCGCCGCCGGCGCAGCAGGTCGGGCCGGCTCTGAGACCCCTGCGGCTGTTGACCTACAACGTCCACGACCTGCTCGACGACCCGGACGCCGTCACGCACGTCATCCGCTCGTGCCGACCTGACGTGGCCTGCCTGCAGGAGGTGCCGCGTCGGCTGTTCGCGACCCGACGGGTCCGCCGGCTGGCCCGCGAGGTCGGGATGCGGTGGTCCGCCGGCGGCCGGGGGTCGGGTGGCACCGCCGTCTTCACCAGCCGGGACGTCGACGTGCTGGCTGCGGACGTCGGGCGGTTGCCCGTGCAGGGCCCGTTCACCCGCACCCGCGGGTACTCCCTGGTGCGGCTGCCCGGCCTGACGGTCGTCAGCGTGCACCTGCCGCTGCGACCACACGAGCGGCTGACGCACGTCTCGATCGTGCTCGCGCGACTGCAGGGCGCCGGTCCGTGCGTCGTCGCGGGCGACCTGAACGAGCCGCCGGATGGCGACGCGTGGACCTCCCTGCACGCCTTGGTCACCGACCCGGCCGGGGGCGGGCCGACGTACCCGGCGCGGGAGCCGACCCGGCGGATCGACGCGGTGCTGGTCTCGGCCGGGCTGTCGGTCACCCGGCTGGCGGTGGCCGGCGCGGCCGAGCAGCTGTCTGCCGCCGATCTGGTAGCGGCGAGCGATCACCTGCCGCTGCTGGCCGACGTGACGGGCTAGCCGTACACGAATCGACAGCATTCCCTGAGCGGAAGTCGGGAAACCGGGGTGAATCGGGCGCCCGGGCGGGGAATGTGTCGATTCGTGTACGGGGCCACGTGCGATAAGCTGGTTCACCAACAGCATGGGCAAGGCAGCAGCGAAGATCTACGCCCCGTCGGTTGGTTATTGGCGGATCCTCGCCGCGCCGACCGCGAAGTCCTGGGACGCAAGGTCAGCCGTCACCCGCCGTTGACATTGCCCCATGGGCCTTGAGGCGGCCAATCGGACTGGTGCCCACGGCCGACGGGGCCACCCCGACTTTCCCCGTTGCTCGAGCTGGCACTGCGCCTCTCATTCAGGTCGTGGGCCCACGACGCCCGACCGCGTACACGAATCGACACGTTTCCTCGCCGCCGAGCCTGAGAACCGGGGCAGCCCGGACACGGCCGGGGGGAATGTGTCGATTCGTGTGCACGCGAGGCTCGGGGTAGGGGGACGGACGGACGGATGCCCGCGATCCCGACGTTCTGGTTACTTTCAGCGCAAGAGTGCCCCGAGATCGTGATCCCGGCCCCGATGGTGCGAGGGGTCAGCTGTTCCAACCGGGCGCGAGCTCGGTGGCGAGCTGCTCGAGGAACAGCCCGACGTCGGTCACCACGCCACGCGCCTGCGAAGAACCTCGGTCGGCGAGCTTGGTCACGGTGGCCGGGTTGATGTCGACGCAGACCAGGGGGATCGAAGCCGGCAGCAGGTTTCCGGTGGCCACCGAGTGCAGCATGGTGGCCACCATGATCGCGAAACCGACCCCGGGTAGCGCCGCGCGCATCGCCCGTTGGCCCGCGATCACGTCGGTGATCACGTCGGGCAGGGGCCCGTCGTCGCGGACCGAGCCGACCAGCACGAACTGCTTGCCGCCACGCACCAGGGCGTGCATCACCCCGCTCGTGACGACGCCCTGCTCGACGGCGGCGGCGATCGAACCGGTTGCTCGCACCCGGTTGATGGCCCGGATGTGGTGCTCATGCCCGTGCTCGACGCCGCGGCCCTTCGACAGGTCGACCCCGAGCGACGTGCCGTAGAGCGAGGACTCGATGTCGTGGGTGGCGATCGCGTTGCCGCCGAAAAGGATGTCGACGAACCCCGCCTCGACCAGCGCCACCATGGCTGGCGCGGCGCCCGTGTGCACGACGGCGGGGCCGGCGACCCACAGGACGGTGCGCCCCGAAGCCTTGGTGTCGCGCATCTCCTGGGCGATCTGGCGCACCAGCAGAGCCTGCGGCTTCTCGCTGGACACCTGCGAGTTCATGAACTCGAACGTCGACCCGGCCGGCGAGCTCACCGCCACCTGGACGACGCGCACGCCCGAGGCGCCGCACACCACCGTGTCACCCCGGACGACGTCGCTGACCGGGACGGTACGCACCGACCGGTGCGTCGGCGGCCCGCTCACCACCAGGCCACAGTCCATCTCGGGCTGCTGCACCCGCACCCAGCGCCCGTCCAGGCGCACCTCGGTCTCCAGGTTCGTCGTGGAGTAGAAGTCCAGCGGGAAGACACCGTCGGCCTCGACCGCGCTCAGGACGGCTTCGCCCGGGTCGGTGAGGTTGACCCCGTGCGCGTTCAGCCGCATCAGCATCGAGGCCAGGTCGAGGTCGGTCGGCGCCTGCACCCGGATCCGCGCGTAGGACTCGTCCTGGTGGTCCTTGCCGACGTCGAAGCGCTCGATCACGTAGTCGCCGCCCAGTGAGCGGACGTCGTCCACGCATCGCGAGAGCACGCCGGTGTCGAGCAGGTGGCCGCGGATCTCCACCGTCTCGCTGACGGTCGAGGTCAAAGGACAGCGCCGTCGTCGTCGGAGTCGGCGTCGCGGTGGGAGGGCAACCGCATCACGAGCGCGACGAAACCGCCCACGAAGGCGACCACGGCAAGGCCCAGCCACAGGGGGCTCGCCGCGCGCCAGAACAGCCCGGCGAAGAGCAGGAACAGTGGCCCGAGCAGCACCGCTGCCCAGGCCAGCACACCGGCGACGTCACCGCGGGGCAGTGGCGGCGGCTCGGGGGGGACGTATCGTTCGTCCGGCTCGGCGGCCGGCACGTGGTCGCGGGGTCCGGGCTCGGGCGGTCGGGGGGCGGGGGGCGCCACCACCGGGTCGACCGCGGTGGGCGGCGGATCGAGGAGCGAGGGCGTGTCGTCCCACCCGGCGATGATCCGCAGGAAGGCGGCGTCGACGTCCTCGTCGGGACGGTCCCGGTCGGGCAGGGGGGTCATCGGGCCGTCACCCGGTGGATGAACTCCACGGACGTCTTCTCGATCAGGTCGGCGTCATTGTCGAGGGTGGCGACATGGAAGCTGTTCTCGAGCACCACCTCGGTCACATCCTTGCTCGAGACCCGCGACAGCAGCAGCGCAGAGCTGCGGGGGGGCACCACGTGGTCGACCCGCGATCGCAGCACCAGCAGGGGCTGGGTGATCTTGGGCAGGTCGTGGACGGTCTGGCCCCACGAGGCCACGAACGAGTGCAGCGCCTTCAAGGGGGTGCGGTCGTAGGCGAGCTCGCTCGACCCCGCCTTGGCGATGTCATTGCCGATGGCGGCGAGCGAGGGCACCAGGTGCTTAACCACCGGCAAAACGCGCAGCCGGCGGTCGTCAGCGAGGAACGCCGGGTTCACCACCACCAGGGCGGCGACCTGGTCACCGCGGTCCACCGCCAGCCGGGCGGCCAGCGCACCACCCATCGACAGACCGCCGACCACGACGGCGCGGCACCTGGCGCCGAGCTCGTCGAACGAGCGTTGCGCGGCGGCGTACCAGTCGTCCCAGCTCGTCATGTTCAGGTCCTGCCACCTCGTGCCGTGCCCGGGCAGCAGCGGCAGTCGCACGGTCAGCCCCTCGTCCGCCATCCGATGGGCCCAGGGCGCCAGGCTCTGCGGGGTGCCGGTGAGCCCATGGCACAGCAGCACGCCCACGTCGCCACCATCGTTGGCGAACGGCTCGGCGCCGGGCATGACGGGCACTGATCCTCCTCGGGGAGCGCCCAGATCCTCGCCGGGCTCGACCATCGTTCCACGGCGGATGGCCCCGGTCGAGGGGTGCCCTACAGTTCACTCTCACCAAGGGAGGCGCGTGCAGTGTTCTACTGGTTGCTGAAGACCATCGTGCTGGGCCCCGTGCTCAGGTTGATCTTCCGGCCGTGGGTCGACGGCCTCGAGCACGTCCCCGGCAGCGGCGGTGCGATCCTGGCCAGCAACCACCTCTCGTTCTCGGACTCGATCTTCCTGCCGCTGGTGGTCGAGCGGAAGGTCACCTTCTTGGCCAAGGCCGACTACTTCACCGGACGCGGTCCCAAGGGCCGGTTGACGGCGGCCTTCTTCAAGCTCGCCGACCAGCTGCCCGTCGACCGTGCGGGTGGCCGCGCCAGCGAGGCGGCACTGCGCACCGGGCTGCGGGTGCTGCGCCGAGGTGATCTGCTCGGTATCTATCCCGAGGGCACCCGATCACCGGATGCGCGTCTGTACCGCGGCAAGACCGGGGTGGCCCGGATGGCGCTGGAGGCGGGCGTGCCGGTGCTGCCCGTGGCCATGGTCGACACCGAGAAGGCCCAGCCGGTCGGACGACGCATCCCCTCGATCATCCGGGTCGGCGTCCGCATCGGTGCCCCGCTCGACTTCTCCCGGTACGAGGGCATGGAGGACGACCGCTTCGTGCTGCGGGCCATCACCGACGAGATCATGTACGAGCTGATGCGGCTCTCGGGCCAGGAGTACGTCGACGTGTACGCCGCAGACCAGAAGGAGCGGATCGCCGCCGCCAAGCGAGGCAAGCCGGTCGCCCTGACCGGTGATCCCGTCGACCAGACCGATGGTCTGACCGCCGGCCTGGACGACGAGCCGCCGGCTCGGGCCGCCGGCTGATCGCGGCGTGGGGTCCGGGCCGGGCGCCACAGTAGGGTCTGGGCATGCGCATCGGTGTCTTGACAGGTGGCGGGGACTGCCCCGGTCTGAACGCGGTCATCCGCGCCGTGGTGACCAAGGGGGTCAACGCCTACGGTCACGAGTTCGTCGGCTTCCGCCGCGGATGGAAGGGTCCGATCGAGGGGCTGACCCAGCCGCTCGGCCTGGACGACGTCGACGAGCTGCTCGCCCGGGGTGGGACGATCCTCGGCTCCTCGCGCACCAACCCGTACTCGATCGAGGGCGGGGTCGACGCCATTCGTCGGACGCTGCAGGACAACGGGATCGACGCTCTGGTGGCGATCGGTGGCGAAGACACCCTCGGCGTCGCGAAGCGGCTGACCGATGACGGGGTCGGCGTGGTCGGTGTCCCCAAGACCATCGACAACGACCTGGGCGCCACCGACTACACCTTCGGGTTCGACACCGCAGTGTCCATCGCGACCGAGGCCATCGACCGGGTGCGGACGACGGCCGAGTCGCACGAGCGCACCATCGTCGTCGAGGTGATGGGGCGGCACGCCGGGTGGATCGCGCTGCACGCGGGGATGGCCGGTGGGGCCGACGGGATCTTGGTGCCCGAGTTCGAGTTCGACGTCGACCAGGTGTGCGGCTGGGTGCAGTCGCGCTACGACCGCGGGCACGCCGCGGTGCTGTGCGTCGCCGAGGGCGCGGTGCCCATCGGTGGTGCCGAGGCGCTGGTCGCGGGGGAGAAGGACGCGTTCGGGCACGTGCGCCTCGGTGGCATCGGCACCTGGCTGGCCGGTGAGATCGAGGAGCGCACGGGTCACGAGACGCGCGCCGTCGTCCTGGGTCACGTGCAGCGCGGCGGCACGCCGACGGCGTACGACCGGGTGCTGTCCACCCGGTTCGGGCTGGGCGCCATCGACGCCGTGAACGAGCGCGACTTCGGGGTGATGATCGCCCTGCGAGGCACCGACATCGTCCGGGTCGAGCTGGCCGAGGCGACCGCCGTCCTGAAGACCGTGCCGGTCGAGCGGTACGCCGAAGCCCAGCAGCTGTTCGGCTGAGGCCGGGCGGCTGCGCCGTCCGTCATGCGGACCAGCGTCCAGGTGCGCGATGCCGCCGCCTACCCTGGCCAGGTGAGTGAGACCACCGTCCTGGCCAGCCCCGAGGTGCTCGACGGCCTCGACACCTGGCGCACCCTTCCAGCGGCGCAGCAACCCAGCTGGCCGGACGAGCAGGCCCTGGCGTCGGCGCTGACCAGGCTGTCGTCCTACCCCCCGCTGGTGTTCGCCGGAGAGTGCGACGACCTGCGCACCCGGTTGGCGGCGGCCAGTCGCGGGGAGGCCTTCCTGTTGCAGGGCGGCGACTGCGCCGAGACGTTCGTCGACGCGACTGCCGACAACATCCGCAACCGGGTCAAGACCATCCTGCAGATGGCCGTCGTGCTGACCTACGGAGCGAGCATGCCGGTCATCAAGCTGGGCCGGATGGCGGGTCAGTTCGCCAAGCCGCGCAGCAGCGAGCTGGAGACGCGTGAGGGTGTGACCCTTCCGGCGTACCGCGGTGACGCCGTCAACGACTTCGCGTTCACCGCCGAGGGCCGGCGCAACGACCCAGAACGGTTGCTGCAGGCCTACCACACCAGCAGCGCCACCCTGAACCTGATCCGGGCCTTCACCCACGGCGGCTTCGCCGACCTGCGGCTGGTGCACGAGTGGAACCGGGGTTTCGTCGGCAACGCGGCCAAGGCCCGTTACGAGGTGATGGCCCGCGACATCGACAAGGCGATGAAGTTCATGGCCGCCTGCGGCGCCGACTTCGAGGCGCTGCGCACCGTCGACTTCTTCGCCAGCCACGAGGCGCTGCTGCTGGACTACGAGCGCGCCCTGACCCGCATCGACTCGCGCACCGGCAACCCGTACGACGTGTCCGCGCACTTCGTGTGGATCGGCGAACGCACCCGCCAGCTGGACGGTGCGCACGTGGACTTCCTGGCCCGGGTGCGCAACCCGCTGGGCGTCAAGCTGGGGCCCAAGACCTCGCCGGACGACGTGCTCCGGCTGATCGACCGGCTCGACCCCGACCGCGAGCCCGGGCGGCTCACCTTCATCACCCGGATGGGCGCGGGCACGGTGCGCGACGCGCTGCCCTCCCTCGTCGAGACCGTGACTGCCGCGGGCGGGCAGGTGCTGTGGGTCTGCGATCCCATGCACGGCAACACGTTCGAGGCGCCGAGCGGTTACAAGACCCGCCGGTTCGACGACGTGATCGATGAGGTGCGCGGTTTCTTCGAGGTGCACAAGGCCCTGGGCACGGTGCCCGGCGGCGTCCACGTCGAGCTCACCGGCGACGACGTGACCGAGTGTCTGGGCGGTTACGAGCAGATCGACGACGCGGCCCTGGCGACGCGGTACGAGACGGTGTGCGACCCGAGGCTCAACCACCAGCAGAGCCTGGAGATGGCGTTCCTGGTCGCCGAGATGCTGGCCGCTCGATGACGTCGGTCGTCGACCTGCGAAGCGACACGCTGACCCGTCCGGTCCCGGCGATGCGGCGCGCGATGGCCGAGGCCGAGGTCGGTGACGACGTCTACGGCGAAGACCCCACCGTCAACCGGCTCGAGGCACGGGTGGCCGAGCTGCTCGGGCACGAAGCCGGTCTGTTCACGGCCACCGGGTCGCTGGCCAACCAGCTGGGGCTGCGCTTGCTGGTCGAACCGGGTCGCGAGCTGCTCTGCGACCAGACCGCTCACGTGGCCCGGGCCGAGCTCGGCGCAGCGGCCGTCTTCAGCGGGATCACGACCCGCACCTGGCCCAGCACCGACGGCCGCCTGGTCGCCGAGGTCCCGCTGGCCCTGATGGAGCCGGACGCCGGCCCCTACCTGGTCTCGACCGCGGCCATCGCCGTCGAGAACACGCACAACTTCGGCGGGGGCACCGTCCAGGCGCTGGACCAGGCTCAGGCCCTGCGCGCGGGCGTGAGCGGCACCGGCGTCGCGCTGCACCTGGACGGCGCGCGGTTGTTCAACGCGGTGGTCGCCAGCGGTGACACGCTGCTGGACTGGGGCCGCGTCTTCGACACCGTCTCGGTGTGTCTGAGCAAGGGGCTGGGCGCGCCGGTGGGATCGGTGCTGGTCTCCTCGGCCGACCAGATCGGCCGGGCCCGGGTGTGGCGCAAGCGGTACGGCGGGGGGATGCGTCAGGCCGGCATCTTGGCCGCCGCGGGCGAGTACGCCCTCGACCATCACGTCGACCGGCTCAGCGACGACCACGAGCATGCCGCGGCCATCGCGAACGCCTGTGCCGCAGCACGTCCCGGGGTCGTCGACCCGGTGTCGGTGCAGACGAACATCGTGGTGATCGACCTGCTCGGAACGGGCCTGACCGCCCCTGCGCTCGTCGAGGCGTGCCGCGCGGACGGGGTGCTGATGACGGCTTTCGGTGTGCGCCGGGTGCGCCTGGTGACCCACCACGACCTGGACGACGAGGCCACCTCGATCGCCGCCACCGTGCTGGCCCGGCACCTGTCGACCTAGGGCCTCTGCGAGGATCCTGACGTGAGCCAGCCGCACGAGCCCACGCTGCCCCCCGGGCAGCGGCTCGCGGCCGACTGGCCGGTCGTGCACTACGGGCCGGTGCCCAAGCTGCGCCCGGACAGCTGGGACCTGACCGTCGCTGGCGCCACCGCCGACGGCCGTCAGCACAGCGTGGACGCCGCGCAGTTCGCCGACCTGCCGCGCGTCGACGTCGTGGGTGACCTGCACTGCGTCACGCGGTGGTCGGTGCCGGCCTGCCGGTGGACGGGGGTGGCGGCGCGCACGCTGATCGAACTGCACCCGCCCGACGACGCGGTGACGCACGTGATGGCGTGGGCCGAGTACGGCTACTCGGCCAACATGCGTCTGGAGGACCTGGCCTCACCGCGCGCCGTCTTCGCCACCCACCGGGACGGCGCCGCCCTCACCCCCGAGCACGGGTGGCCGCTGCGGCTGGTCGTGCCGCACCTTTACGCCTGGAAGGGCCCAAAGTGGGTGCGTGGCATCGAGTACCTCACCGAGCCGGCCCGGGGTTTCTGGGAGGTCCGCGGTTACCACGACCACGCCGATCCCTGGCGCGAGGAGCGTTAC
>JAABUN010004044.1_pt1 | contig 20987 bp, 20 predicted proteins | sample 5559311 | NCBI WGS metagenome assembly JAABUN01 (sample SAMN10711877, study PRJNA513370) | rock metagenome | isolation source: Antarctica rocks | place: Antarctica: Victoria Land, Siegfried Peak sud
CGGTGTGCAGGGAGGCTGCGAAGTCCGGTGGAGGGTGGTGCGCTCAGCCCGTCGTCCGGGGATGACGGGCTGAGCGCACCATCCTACCGGGAGAGAATGCGGTACCCGATCCAGTTGTGAAGGTTTATCAGCCCGCCCTCCACCGACTCCGATAGACATCGAATCTCGCTCTAAGGGGAGACCTCAACCCCCTATTCCATCTCGCGCACCGGCACCCGCGTGCCGCCCTCGGAGGAAGCGACGACGGCGTCCGCGACGAGGGCGGCGCGGTAGCCGTCCTCAAAGGTCGCGCCCATCGGGGCCACGTCGTGCTGACCGACAACGGCACCGAGGAAGTGCGCGACTTCGTGGACGAACAGATTCTCCCAGCCAATCATGTGGCCCTGCGGCCACCAATACTTCCAGTAGGGGTGCGACGACTCGCTCACGAGTACGGTGGTGAAGCCGGTGCTGCCTTCGGGCTGGGCTTCGGGGATATGCACCTCAAGCTCGTTGAGGCGTTCGAGGTTGAAGACGAGGCTGCCCTTCTCGCCGTTGATCTCGAAGGTGTTGTGGTTCTTGCGACCGAGCGCGAAGCGGCTCGCCTCCAACGTGCCGAGTGCGCCGCCGTCGAACTCGACGATGGCGGCAAAGGCGTCGTCCACATCCACAATCTGCTTCTCGCCCGCCGCGTTCGTGCGTTCGGGGATGAAGGTCTTCGTGAGGGCGGACACGGTGACGATCTCGCCCACGAGGAAGCGGGCGAGGTCAATGATGTGCGTGCCGAGGTCGCCGAGCACGCCGGAGCCTGCCACGTCTTTCTCCAGCCGCCAGACGATGGGGAAGTTCGGGTCGAGAATCCACTCCTGCAAGTAGCGGGCGCGGAAGTGGTAGATGCGCCCCAACGCGCCGGACTGGATGAGGTGACGGGCGTGGATGACCGCCGGGGCGAAGCGGTAGTTGAAGGCGCATAGGTGCTTCACGCCGGCTTTCTCCACCGCGTCGAGCATCTGCTTCGACTCCGCCGCCGTGCGACCGAGCGGCTTCTCGCAGATGATGTGCTTCCCGGCCTCCGCCGCCGCGATGCACGGCTCGACATGCAGATTGTTCGGGCCGCAGTTGTCGAACACCTGGATGTCGGGGTCCGACAGCAGATCGCGCCAATCGGTCGTGGCCTTCTCGAAGCCGTACCGCCGCGCCGCCTGCGTCACGGATTCCTCCGAGCGCCCCGCGATGGCGACGAGGCGGGGCAGGGCGGGCGGCGGCCAGAAGATGTACGGCATCTGCTTGAAGCCGTTCGAGTGGGCCTTGCCCATGAAGGCGTAGCCGAGCATCCCCACACCGACGGTCGGCACCTCCTGCACATCCTCCGCCCGCCCCATCGTCACGAACCCGACATCCTTCGGCATCGCCCGCTCCCTTCGTTTGTTCCTGCATTATCTGCGTTGTTCGCCGTTCCGTGGGCGGCATTGTACCGCGACGAGCGGGGGAGAACGCAAAAAGACGCGGAAGGCGCGGGGGTGCGCAGGACGCCCCTACGTGCGGTCGTCGCCCTCGGTACCACGCGGGCGGTTGGCGATGGCCCATGTCACGCCCGCCTCGCCGGGAACGCGGGCGAGCGTGCGTTCCGGCGTCGCGTCGCGCTCCGGGACGATCCGCCAATACGACCCCGCGCCGCCCTCGCGCCCCATCCAGCCGCCGCCCACGAGTTCGCGCCGCAGCGTGGCGGTGTCCGGGTGATGCCGCCCGATGATCTCGTTCACTTCCTTCTCGGTGTAGTGTCGCCCCAGCGCGAACCGCTCCGCCAGCCAGTTCAGAATCACCTCGCGCTTCTTGCGGCTCGTGGGAATCTGCGTCAGCCGCTCGCCTTCGAAGTAATCGCGCAGCACTTTCGCGCCGAAAGCGTCGCCCGCGTCGTCCGCCACGAGCGCGGCCATGCGCTCCGGCGTCAGCAGGTCGCGGTTCATGCGGCGCAGGGTGTCGGTGTCGAGGGCGTAGAGATGCGTCGTCCCTTCCGCCCGCATCCGCACCAGCCCCGCCTCGCGCAGCTTGCCGAGGTGGTGCGAGACCGTGGGTGGCTTGACGCGCAGCGTCGCCGCGAGTTCCTCCACGCTCCGTTCGCCCACCGCGAGCAGCCCGACGATCTTCAGGCGGCTCTCGTCGCCCAGCACCCGGAAGAAATTGACGATCACCCGTTGCTCCTCGTTGCCCACCTGCTACCTCCCGCCTTCTTATTCATTCGACGACCATCTACGTAGATATATATCAAAATAGTGCGGTCGTTGCAAGAGGGGTGGCACGCCATGTGTCTACTGGTACCAGTCGTGCGACTATCCCCGGCGGTGTGAGCGGATGACCGAAGGAGGCACAAGTGAGCGTAGATCGCGTGATCGGGGTGGCGGAGGCGATTGCCGACCGCTTCAAGAGGTACGAAGCGGAACACGGGCGGGCGTATGCGTGGGAAGACGCGGTGCGCGACAACGCGGGCGGCTGGCAGAACGCGCACCTCGACCGGAGCATGACGGGCGGCACATCCGCCGTGACGCCGTTCAGCCACCCGCCGCTCCCGGATGAAGACCTGAAACGGGCCTTCGAGATGGCGCAGGAAAGCATGGGCGAGAACAAACCCGCGTGACGAGCGACGCGAGCGACTGGCGGCGCGACCGCGTCGGGGCGGCGGCGCGGGGCGAGAACCCGATGGTCATCGCCCCGATGCGGAGCGGCTACGCGGTAATCGGGGACACACAGTTCCTACCGGGCTACTGCGTGCTGCTCCCGGCACGGCACGTCGGGTCGCTCAATAACCTGTCGCTGGTCGAACGCGCCGCTTTCCTCGCGGACATGACGCTGATCGGGGACGCGCTCCTGCGGGCATGCAAACCGCCGCCTGTGCGCATCAATTACGAGATACTGGGCAACACCGACGCCTACCTGCACGCGCACATCTTCCCGCGCTACGCCCATGAGCCGCCCGAACGCGGTACCATGCCCGTGTGGCTCTACGGGCGCGAGATGTGGACGGCCCCGGAGCACCTGTACACCGACGCGGCGCACGGCCCGCTCCGCGAACGTATCGCCGCCGCCCTGCACGACCTGATGGAGGCCGCGTATGCCAACTGACGACGCATCGAACATCGCGCCGGTTTCGCCGCTTTCGCCGCTTTCGGTAGACATGGAACGGGTGCTGCTCGCGGAGGCGACAGCGGCGCGGGCGCGGGCCTACGTGCCGTACTCGCGCTACGCGGTGGGGGCGGCGATCCTCACGGCGGACGGGAGCATCACGACGGGGTGCAATGTCGAGAACGCCTCGTATGGCCTCACCTGCTGCGCCGAGCGCAACGCGATCTTCGCGCTCGTCGGCGCGAACGACGCCCCCGCCGCCCGTCGCATCGTCGCGGTGGCGGTAGTGACGGCGGGCGACGACCCCGCGACGCCGTGCGGTGCCTGCCGTCAGGTGATCCGCGAGTTCGGCCCCGACGCCGCGATCATCATCGGCAACACCGAGGGGCGCGTTACCCTGCGCACGTCGCTCCCCGAATTGCTGCCGCACTCCTTCGGCCCCGAACAACTGCCGGGGGATTGAACCACGAAGACACCTCGAAGACACAAAGACACGAAGGAAATTCGGGAAATGGAACGGGGTATGCTGCCGTTGCGGGAGACGCATTCGTCTCTCATTCCCTTTGTGTCTTTATGTCTTCGTGGTTCAATTTTCTCCATGCAGGGAGGCAACGATGACGGTCAGCGGCATGTTCGCGGGGTTCACGGAGCGGCAGCGGGACTTCCTCGCGGAACCGCGCTACGGCACGGTGGCGACGATCCGCCCGGACGGCACGCCGATGCTGTTCACACTCTGGTACGACCTCGACGGCGACGACATCTGGTTCATCACCGGCCCGGGCAGCGCGAAGATACGGCAGATCGAGCGCGATCCGCGTGTCGCCTTCCACGTCGTGGACCCGAAGGGTGCGCCCTACTTCGCCGCGAACGGGATCGCCACGGTGACGTACGACGACACCGGCGAGAAGCGGCTGCACATGGCGACGCGGTATCGCGGCCCCGAAGGCGGGCGGCATTACGTGGAGCAGAACCCCGCCAAAGGCCCGACCGCCGTGGTGCGCATCCGCATCGAGCGCACGAACAACATGGGGTTGCAGCAGCGCACGTCACGCGGCGAATAACGGCAGCGTAGCGTGCGTCACCGTAGATCGGGGCATCCGCGCCGATACTGTTGTGGCACGGGGGTTGCTGTCCCCGGATGGCGGCGGTACAGGCAGCAGAAACGGAGGCAAAAGGCCATGCAACAGGCGACGGTGCCACTCCTCGTGGGGCTTCTTTCGGACGCGCTCCAGACCGAGCAAGTGATTGCCCGCGTGATGGAAGCGCAGATTCGTTCCACCAATGTGCCGGAACTGCGGATGCAGATGGAGCGGCACCTGCAAGAGACCCGCGCACAGGTGGATCGCCTCGCGCAGCGGCTCGGCGAGATGGGCATCACGCAGCCGGTGCGGGGGCAAGCACCCGCGCCCTTCGTGGCGATGCTGCAGGCGGCGGAGGCGGGCGCGAACCTGCCCCCCTCGGCGGACGCGCAAGTACACCTGCTGATGCAGAATACGTGGTCGGCCTTCGCCACCGAACACTACGAGATCGCCATGTACCGCACGCTGGAGGCGCTGGCGAACAACTACGGCGACGAGATGACCGCGACACTCGCCCGCCAGAACCGCCGCGAGGAGGAGATGAGTGCGCGTTTCCTCGAAGGCCATACCATTGATGTGGCGAACCTCGTGGAAGCGGGCGACGTGAGCACCGCCACGCCGGGGCTGACCCGCGAGGCCGCCATCGCGGGGGCCGCGCAGATTCCGGGGCCGGTACACGACACGGGCGCGATGACCGCCCCGCCCGTCGCTTCGGACGTGACGCACATCGGCCCCGCCGGGGGCAACGAGTGGAACCTGCGCTCGTCCGCGATCCGCTCGGAGTGGGAGCAGGGCAACGATCCCAGCACGAAGTACCAGTGGGGCGAGGCCGAGCCGTACCTGCGCCACGGCTACGAGGCGGCGGCGAACGGGCGGTACGCAGGCCGTCGCTTCGAGGATGTGGAGACCGAGTTGCGCACCGGCTTCTACGCCACGTCGGCGGGCAGCGATGTGACGCCGACCTATGCCACCCCGACGGTCGTGGTGCAGGGCGACAGTGTGATTCCGGACGTGTTCAAGGGCGATGTGTACGTGGGCGATGTGTACGGCGACGCCGTGCCGACCAACCCGCCCACCGAGCCGCAACCGCCCCGCCCCGTGACGCCGATGGACACGCCGCTCCCCAACGCCGGACTGCGCGACACGGGCCACAGCATGGGTACCACGCCGGAGAGCGAGGCGCAGTTCCTCGCCGCGCAAGGCACCGACCGCTTCCAGCCGGGGAACCTGCCCACGCCGGAGCAGGCTCTCGTTGCCGAGCAGCGGCAGCAGCAGGTCGCGGGCGTCAGGGCGGGGCGCGATCCCGGCGCATGGGAGACGTTCCGCGCCGAGGTGAAGCGCGGCTTCGAGAGCTTCGGCGGGGCGGCGAAGGACACGCTGGATGTCACGAACGAGGACAAGCCGCAGTTCCGCGAGCCGCGCCGCTGACGTGTACGCGCACCTGCGACCGCACCTGTCTCCGAGACCACACCTCCGCTCCGCCACATCGAGGCGGGCGGGGGTGTTGTCTTTGCGACGAGCGACGCTGTGCCGCCCGCACCCCGGAGAGGAATGCCACCATGACCGCCACGCCCGCCACGCCCGCCACGCCCGCCGCACCCACGACCGACGCCGCCCGCGCCCTCGCTACGGAACAGTACATCGCGCTCACGACGTTCCGCAGGGACGGGCGAGCCGTGCCGACCCCCTTGTGGTTCGCCATTGAGGGAGGCAAGCTGTATGCCTACACGGGCGCGGCGTCGGGCAAGGTAAAGCGCATCCGCAACAGCGGGCGCGTCACCGTGGTCGCATGTGACCAGCGGGGCAAAAAACTGAAGGGGCCGACCTACGAGGCGACCGCCCGCCTGCTCCCCGCGAGCGAGGGGCCACGTGTGGATGCGCTGCTACGGCGCAAGTACGGCTTCCAGAAGCGGCTGTTCGAGTTCATGGAGACGGTAGCCCGACGCTTCGGAAAACAGCTCGGCGGCGAGCGGGCGTACATCGAGATCACGCCCGCCTGAGCGCGATGGTCATTGCATGCCTTTTCGTTGATGGTCGGAGCGGAAATGCGCCCACCCCCCTGCCCCCTCCCCTTCGGGGGAGGGGGAGCGTACGGCGAGACCGGGGTCTATAAGGAAGGCGTACATTTTCCCCTGCGTCACCCCTGCCCCGTGGGGAGGCGGGTGTCCTCTGGGCGGCAGGGGGTAGGCGCATTTGAAGTTTAATCAACAAGCCGCAGACACGCTGCACGGGAAATTTCCGTGCGGCGCGTTCTTTGTGGTATAATCCGACTGTGTGATTCTTTTCACAATTTCAGGAGGGGCGTTATGGCTCGCGTGCGTCTGCTGGTCGTCGGTCTCTTTGTGTTCGCGCTCGCGGCGTGCGGGGCGACACTGCCCGTGACCGCGCCCCCCGGTGCCGCCACGGTGCCGCGTAGTTCCGCCTTCGTGCCGCTCCCCGCGAACGCCACGACGGCGAGGGCCACGACCGGGAGCGCGGTCACGGGGGGGATGAGCACGGCGGGGGAGCCGATCCCCATCGGCGTGTCGGTGGCACAGACCTCCACCGCCGCCGCCTTCGGGCAAGATGAGGCGAACGGGACGCGGGTGGCGGAACGCTTCTACAACGAGCGCGGCGGTGTCAACGGACGCCCGATCCGCCTCGTCTTCGAGGACACGGGCGGCGACGAGATGGGGGCGATCAACGCCTTCCAGACGCAAGCGACGCGGAACCGCGTGGTCGGCATCGTCGGGCCGACGCTCTCGCAGCAGGGGTTCGCGGCCTACCCGCTGATGGTGGCGGCGAAGGTGCCGGTGCTCGGCCCTAGCACGACCGCGAAGGGCATCCCGCAGATCGGCGAGTATGTCTCGCGCACCTCCGCCCCCGTCACGGTGGTGGCCCCGAACTCGCTCCGCTACGCCGTCGCGCAGAACCCGAACCTCAAGCGCGTCGCCGTGCTGTACGCGCAGAACGACGCCTATAGCGTGTCGGAGACGGCGGTGTTCCAAGAGGCGGTGCAGGCGCAGGGTCTCGAACTCGTGACGGTGCAGAAGTTCCAGAACACGGACACCGATTTCACGTCGCAGATCACCGCCACGCTCGCGGCGAAGCCCGACGCGGTGATTGTCTCCGCGTTCGCGGCGGACGGCGGCAACCTCGTGCGACAACTGCGCGAACTTGGCTATCGGGGTCTCGTGATCGGCGGCAGCGGGCTGAATACACCGAATATCCTGCCCGTCTGTCGGGCGCAGTGCGACGGCATCCTGCTCGCGCAGGCGTACAGCCCTGCCCTCGACACCGAGACGAACGCCGCCTTCAAGCGCCTCTATGTCGAGATGTACGGCACCGACAAGCCGCCGCAGTTCGCGGTGCAGGCATTCGTCGCCGTGCAAATCTTCGTGGAAGCCCTCCGCGCCGTGGACGCGAAGACGCCGCTCCGCACCCTCTCGCTCGAACAGACCCGCGTTGCCCTGAACACGCAGGCGCACGCGGGCAGTTACACCACGCCCCTCGGCGACATCTCGTTCGACGCGGAGCGCGACATCGTGCAGAAGACGTTCTACGTCGCGCAGATCAAGATGAACCCGGACGGGATCACGGGCGAATTTCGGTTCCTGACGTAGAGAGGTGGGCGGTAAGGTTACGGTATCCGACCACCGACCCCGATACAACGCCGCAACGCCACCGAATACGCTCCAAAGGGACCGCACCCCCTGTATAATCCCCGCCACGAGAGCCGCGCCCCGTGGAAGGAACCGCCCGATGACGCTCGCCCCCGACACCGCCGACACCGCCACCGCGATCACCACCGACGCCGAGGCCCGCGTGTTGCCGCGCACCGCCCGCCGCGACCGGCGCGGCTTTCTGTCGCTCGGCAATGTGCCGCTGCCGAGGCTGGCCTTGCAGTACGGCACGCCGCTCTATCTGTTCGACGACGAGCACCTGCGCAGCGGCATCTGGCGGATGCGGCGGGCTTTCTCGCAAAGGATGCCCGCGCCCGCCACCACCTCGATTTCCTACGCCGCCAAAGCGTTCCTCTGCCTCGCGGTCGCGCAGATGGTCGCGGAAGAAGGCGTGGGGATGGACGTGAACAGCGGCGGCGAGTTGCACATCGCCCTGAAGGGCGGCGTCGCGCCCGCACGCATCCATCTGCACGGCAATGCCCTGCCCACCGACGAACTACGGGCGGCGGTGGCGGCAGGCGTTGGGCGCGTGGTCGTGGACAACCTGCCCACGTTGCACGCGCTGGACGCTACCGCCGGGTCGCTCGGCAAACGGCAGGCGATCTGGCTGCGGCTCAATCCGAGCGTGCGGGCGCACACGCACGCGCACATCACCACCGGGCATCTCGACAGCAAGTTCGGCGTCGCCATCGAGACGGGGCAAGCGGCGGAAGCGGTGCGAGCGGCCCTCGCCGCCCCGCACCTCGACCTCGTGGGCATCCACGCGCACATCGGCAGCGGCATCGCGGACAGCGAGCCGTACCGGGAGACGACGCGCCGCCTCGTGCGCTTCGCCGCGCAGATGCGGGGCGAAACGGGTTGGACGGCGGCGGAGATCAGCACGGGCGGCGGCTTCGCGGTGCGCTACCTGCCCGACGACGAGATCATCGAGCCGGAAGACGCGGCGGAGGCGATCATCGGCACGCTCGTGGCGGAGTGCGCGGCGGCGAGCTTTCCCGTGCCGCACCTCGGCATCGAACCGGGGAAGGCACTCGTCGCCCCCGCAGCGGTGGCACTGTACTCCGTGCTGAACGTCAAGGACGTGCCGGGGGCGCGGCGGTTCGTGGCGGTGGATGGCGGCATGGCGGACAATATTCGCCCCGCGCTCTACGACGCCAAGTACACCGTGCTGCTCGGCAACCGCGTCTCGACCGCCGAAAGCGTCGTCTCCACCGTGGCGGGGCGGTACTGCGAGTCGGGCGACCTGCTGGCGCGGGATGTGCCGCTCCCGGCGGACATCGCGGCGGGCGACCTGCTCGTCTTCCCGGCGGCGGGGGCATACGCGATCCCGATGAGCAGCCAGTACAACGGCGTACCGCGCCCCGCCATCGCCCTCGTGCGCGAGGACGGCACGCACCAACTGCTGCGTCGCCGCGAGACCTACGACGACCTGCTCCGCCACGACGTGCCGCTGGAAGAAGCTGGGGATTGAACCGCCAATACTGCCCAGAGGGCGCCCGCAAGAACGCCAAGAATCGAAATGCGAACCACAAAGGCATAAAAACACGAAGGGATACCAGATAAACACATTGAAATGTATTTATGTTCCTATTTCCCTATTGACCTTCGTGTCTTCGTGTCTTTGCGGTTCACGTTTCGATTCTTGGCGTCTTGGCGGTTCAATCCCCCGACCCGGTGTGAGCAACCCGTTATCGGTCGTCGGTGTAGCGGTTGAAGACGGCTGCACGCGGTACAATACGGGGGCGTCGGCGGTACGGATTTTGCTGACCGCTGACCGCTGGCTGCTGGCTGCTCGTACCCCCCGGTGGTGCCATGCTCGTGGAACTGAACATCTCGAACGTCGTCATCATAGACAAGCTTCGGCTCCCCTTCACGGGCGGGTTGAACGCGCTCACGGGCGAGACGGGCGCGGGCAAGAGCATCATCATTGACGCCCTCGGTGCCGTGGTGGGGGCGAAAATGCCCGCCGAGATGCTGCGCGAGGGGGCCGACCGCGCCCGCGTCGAGGCGGTCTTTGACCTCTCCGACCACGACGACCCCGCCCTTCGCGCCGCCCTCGACGACGCGGGGATCGAGATGGAGGACGACACCCTCATCCTCACCCGCGAACTCTCGCGCACGGGCCGCAGCACCGCCCGCGTCAACGGACAGACCGTACCGGCGGGGACACTCGCCCGCATCGGCGAACGGCTGGTAGACATCCACGGGCAATCGGCGCACCTCTCGCTCCTACGCTCCGCCACGCATGTGGATTTCCTCGACGCCTACGCCGGGATACTGCCCCGGCGGGCGGAGTGCGCCGCCCTCGTAGGGCGGGTGCGCGAGGTGCGGGCCGCACGCACCGCCATCGAGCGCGACGACCGCGAACTTGCCCGCCGGGTGGATTTGCTGCGCTTTCAGGCAGACGATATCGAGGCGGCGAAGTTGCGCCCGCACGAGGAAGACGAGCTGCGTGCCGAGCGCGAACGGCTCGCCAACGCCACAAACCTGCAAGCGGTGGCGGACGCCGCCTATCGCCTGCTGCGGCAAGGGTCGCCGCCGCGCAGTGCCGCATTGCTCGACGGGCTGCGCGACCTGACGAAGCACCTGAGCGAAATTTCCCGCCTCGATCCGACGATGCGCGAGGCGGAAAGTCAGGTGGACGAGATCGTCTACCTCTTAGACGACGTGGCGGCGACGGTGCGCGGCTACCGCGACGGCATCGAGGACGACCCGAAGCGGCTGGCGCAGGTGGAGGAACGGCTCGTGCTTATCCGCGACTTGCAGCGCAAGTACGGCAAGAGCGTCGAGGACGTGATCGCCTTCGGGGAGCAGGCCGCCGCCGAACTCGCGGGCCTCGAAGGGGGCGAGGAACGCGCCACGCGGTTGCAGGCCGAGGAAGACGAACTGCTGTCGCGCATCGGGTCGGTGGCGGGTGCGCTCTCGAAAGCGCGGGCGGAGGCCGGCAAGCGGCTGGCGCGGGAGATCGAGGCCCGCATCGCGCATCTGGCGATGGGTCGCGCCCGCGTCTCGGTCTATCAGGCGCAGTCCGACGACGAGGACGGCGTTCCCGTTACGGGGGAAGACGGCGCGACTCGCCGCCTCGCCTTCGACGCGAAGGGTGTGGACCGCATCGAGTTCCTCATCGCCACGAACAGCGGCGAATCCCCCAAGCCGCTGGCGAAGGTGGCGAGCGGCGGCGAGACGGCGCGGCTGATGCTCGCCCTGAAATCCGTGCTGGCGGCGGCGGACACGACGCCGACGCTCGTGTTCGACGAGGTGGACGTGGGTATCGGCGGGCGCAGCGGGCAGGTGGTGGGCGAAACCCTGTGGGGACTGACGGGGGCGCATCAGGTGCTGTGCATCACGCACTTGGCGCAGGTCGCGGCCTTCGCGGACGGACACTACCGCATCACGAAGCGCGAGAGCGGCGGGCGCACGCTCTCGCACACCGAGCGCGTGGAGGGCGATGAGCGCGTGGAGGAACTGGCGGCGATGCTCGACGGCTTCCCCGTCACCGCCGCCGCCCGCGCCAGTGCCGAGGACCTCGCCAACCGCGCCGAAGGCTGGAAAGCGAAGACGCACACCGATACCCGCACCAATAAGCACGCCGCCGTTCCCGCCGCTGACTGATCGCGCCGATCCGCGAAGATCATGTATGTTTCCCCGGCGGGGCGGGCGGTCCGCGTGCCGCCCCGCGCCCCCGTGGCTACACCTCCTTCAGCCCCTGCTCCAACTCCTTGCGCACGGTGTCGCCGCCGCGTGAACGCCAGTCCCGAATCCACCCGTCGAGGGCGGAGAGCGGCTCGCGCCCCGCAATCAGGGCGATGCGGCGGTCGATGTTGAACTGGTCGAGTTGCGGGCCGCTCTTGACCCGCGTGGGCGAGTTCACCGCCGCGACGGGATCGTCCACGCCGAGCGGCACGAGGTCGCGCTGCACCTGCTGCAAGAACACCGCGTCCCCGGCAGTAAGCGGCGTGTCCACATAGGTCGGCGGCACACCCATCAGGTTGTTGAAGTCGCCGCGCTCCTGATCCCACAGCTCGGTCTTCACGGGTGCGCCGTCTCTCCGCGTATAGTGCGCTCCCTCGATGCCGTAGCGGATGAACTGCCACTCCTCGGTACCGACGGGGGCCGCCATGTAGTCGAGGATGCGCAGGAGTTCCTTCACGCGCTCCTTGTCCTTGCCCACCTTCACGGGGATGGCGTACGAGTAGGCGTAGCCGGGGCCATTCACGGCACTGCCCTTGCCGCCGTCGTACCCCGGCGGGATGAACGCGGCGGACTCCGCCATCGGGTTCACGGCCCGCAGTTTCAGGCGGTTGTCGCCCCGGCTGTTGTTCGTGTTGTCGTAGAAGCCGCCGAGCTTGCCCGCGATGAACAGGTCTTTCGACTTCTGCAAGTCCATCGTGGCAGCATCCGGATGGTACGCCCCGCCCTCGTAGAGCCGCCGTGCGAAGGTGATGGCCTCCTTGAACTCGGGCGTCTCGATGTAGTAGGTGAGCGTACCGTCCGGGTTCAGCTTCCAGTCTTGCGGGATGCGGAACATGCAGCGGATGCCTGTGAGGTTGAAGTCGCCGTTGCTGTTCGAGCCGAAGCCGAAGGTGTCGGCACTGCCGTTGCCGTCCGGGTCCATCTTGCTCATGCCAACCGCCATCCTGTAAAAGTCGTCGGCGTTGCGCACCTGCGGCACGCCGACCTTCGCCGCCCAGTCCGGGCGGTAGATGAGCGAGTTGTTCACAAGTTGGCTGGGGCTAGGCACGCGCATGATCTTGTCCTTGAGGCGGGCATTCTTCCAAAGACGCGACGAGAACGCAGCGAGGTTCGGGTACTCTTTGAGGTTGTCGCCATCCAGATACGGTGTGAGGTCGGTGAACACCCCCTGATTGATCGCCTGCAACACTGTGCTTACCCCGGCCCCCGCCCCGCCGGGAATGCCGAAACCGAGGCTAACAATTTCGGGCAGGTCGCCCCCCGCAATCTGCGCGGCGAACTTCTCGTTGTACGACGCGGCGGGAACGAACGTCGGTTCCCACTTCACGCCGAGCCGCTTCTCCAGCTCCTGCCAGTAGCGGTTTCCGTCGTGGGCCGTGGGCGGCGGCGTGTACGACACTTGCAGCGTGGTGAGTTTGCCGCCCTTGCCGGGAGTGGCGAGGTTTCCCGTGCGCACCGCCGGGAACTTCGTGTACGCATCCGGCACATCGGGCGAACCGGACGCGATCTTGCCGTCTGCCCCCGGTGCCGCTGCCATTGCGGGCGGCATCGCCGCAATCGTTGGCCCCGGCGCGGCGGGGCTACTCGCCGGGGCCGCAGAGGTTGCGGCGGGCGCGGTGGGACGCGGCGCGGTGGCGGGAGCAGCAGTCGGGGCGGGCGGGGCGGGCGGGCTAGCCTCGCCGCCGCACGCCGCGAGCAACGCGGCCCCCGCAACCCCGCCTGCCGTTTGCAACAGGGTGCGGCGATTGAGCGGATACGTCCGGTTGATACGCGATGGAGCAGGCATAGACACCCCCCGGCTTACAGGAGCGTGGGCCACGGTCGGCGCACGCATCGTACGACACGCAACAGAAGCGAAACGGCAATCGAATTTTCACTGACCGATGCAGACTAGAAGATATGGGGATGCATGTCAAGGGCAAGCGGGAGTTTCTTTTACGACACAAAATAAACCACCGACACTTCGCGTGTCGGCGGTTCATAAGCGGTAGGACGTACGCAGTTGACAGGTTGTGACTGTACGCTGCCTGCATCGCTCGACTCGCGGAGGTTCTCCCCCTCTCCACGGACGCGGAGAGGAGGGAGGGAGGGTGCGGGTGCGGGTGCCCTCCGGGCGGCATGGGCGGCATGGGCGGGAAGGTGCTCCGGCGCGGCAACGACGTGCGCGACCAACTGCGTACGTCCTGAGAGGGGGAACGTCAACCGGCAACAGGCGCGACGGGCGGCACCGGAGGCGGAGGCGGGGCCGGGGCAACCGCGACGGCGGAGGTGCCTGCGGCGCGGTGGCGCAACACCCGCTGCCCCATGACGAAGGCCGCAACACCGAGCAGGATCAGCCACCAACCGCCGAACACGACATTGATGACCACATCCGCGAACCCTTGCAGGCCGCTCAGACCACGCCCCCACGCCTCGCCGATGGACCTGCCGAACGACCAACCGGGTACAGGCACGGGCGGCGGCGGCGGGGTCGGCGGCTTCACCACGGGCGGCACGGTGAGCGTGACGGCGATGGTGCTGTACGCGGCGCGGTTGTCGATCAGCTTCAACCGCCCGCGCACGCGCTCAAGATCGCCCTGCACCGCGTTCAGTTGCGACTGCACGCGCAATGTCTCGTCCACGTTCTTGGCCTGCCCGAGGAGTGCCTGCAACTGCGCCACGGTCAATTCGAGGTTGCGTTGCCGCGCTTGCAGGTCTACGTACTCCTCGGTCACGTCCTGCGCGGTGCTTTTCTCGTTCAGCACCTTGTCGCCGTAACCCCGGAGGCGCGTCATCGCCGTCTCGTATTGGTCGGCGGGGACGCGGAGCGTAATCTCGCCCCGTGCGTCGTCGCCCGCACCTTGCGTGCTCGACGCGACCACGTAGCCGCCGAGGCTCGTCGTGGCACTCCAGATCAGGTTCGTGATCGCCGGTACGTCCTGCACCACGAGCGAGATGCTCCCGTTGCGGATCACCTTCGCCTCGCCCGTGAGCAGATTCGCGGGCGAAGCCGCGAGGCCGGTAGAATCCGTCGTCGCGCCGCTCGCGGGTGCCGCCCGCGCTGCCGCCACACCGCCCCCGGTTCCCGTAGCGGCGGGCGCAGCACCCGCGAATGCGGCACTTGCGCTGGTCGCGGCGGGCAGGATAGACGCTGCACCTGCGGCGGTGGTCGCACCCGCACGCACCGGCCCGGTCGTCCCCGCACTCGCGGCGGAGGTAGATATAGCGACGTTCGCGGTGCCGCCGCTTTGCGTGCCGCCGTTGCGGAAGGCGGAGCCGACGAGCGACACCAGCACCACCGCCGCCACAACTACCGCAAGCCACCACGGGCGGAAACGGCGCGGCGCATCTCCGCCTCGCGCCTCCGTTCGTACGGTGCGGTCGGTCGCGCCACGACGCAAATCATCGAGCCTTGCCCACATCGTGCAGTCCCTCCTCGTGACACGTGCATTCGTCGCAGGGTGAATCGCGGACAGCGTACATGAATATCGGATGAACCGCAAGTGGTTTTTCGTTCTGAAATCATGCGCAAGGCTCCCGTGTTGCACCGACCGTGCGACACGGGAGCCTTACGTACCATAGACCCCTAGCTTGCGGCAGGGGCGGCGGGTGCCGCCGGGGGTGCGGGCGGGGCCGGGGCGACCGCGATGGCGACAGCGGGGGCCATCGCGGCGCGGCGGCGCAACGCCCGCCGCCCGACGAAGAAGGCCACGATGCCGAGCAACAGCAGCCACCAACCGCCGATCACGACCGCGATCAGCAGATCGGCGAAGCCCTGCAACCCGCGCAGGCTACGTTCCCACGCGGCGGCGGCGGAATCCGCAAACGACCAACCCGTGGTGGTTATCTTCGTGGTCGTCGGGGTGCTGAGGGTCGCGGTGATCGTGCTGAAGGCGGCACGGTTGTCGTAGAAGCGCAGGCGACCGCGCACGCGCTCCAGATCGCCCTGCACGCTGTTCAGTTGCGTCTGCACCTTCAGCGTCTCGTCCACGTTCCTCGCCTGCCCCAAGAGCGTCTGGAACTGCGCCACGGTCAGTTCGAGGTTGCGCTGACGGGCCTGCAAGTCCACGTACTCCTCGCTCACATCCTGTGCGGTGCTTTTCTCATTCAGCACCTTGACGCCGTAACCCCGGAGGCGCGTCATCGCGGCGTTGTACTGCTCGGCAGGGACGCGCAGCGTCACCTCTGCCCGTGCGTCGTCGCCCGCGCCTTGCGTGCTGGACGAAACCACGAACCCGCCGAGATCGGTGGCGGTGTTCCAGATGGCGTTCATCGTGCCGGGAACGTCGCGCACCGTGAGGGCGATGCTGCCGTTGCGGATGATCTTCGAGTCGCCACCCGTTTGCGGGTTCGTCACGGAAGCGGAGGCGTTGCCGAGGCCCGTGCTGTCGGCGGTCGTCGCGGCACTGCCCGCCGCCTGCCGTTGCGCCGGTGCCGCCGCACCGCCCGAAGCGATGGCTGCGGGGACGGGGGCAGCGTTGCCCGTCGTGGCGGGGCGAGCGACGGCGTACTCGCTCGTGCTGTCGGTGTCGCGCTGCCGGGATTCGGTGCGGCTACCGCCGAGAGCGTAGCCGATCACGGGGAGCAGCACGAACGCCGCGACCACCGCCAGCCACCACGGGCGGAACCGTCGCGGCGCACCCGCAACCCCGCCACCTGCCGGATCGCGGCCCGTCAGGTTGCCGCGCCAATTCGCCAGTTGTGTCCTCATCGCGCTGTCCCCCCTCATGCGGTTGCCCGTTCCGGTACAGGCCCGGTTGCGAGGGAGACGACAGCGCGAGGGGTGAGGTTCCCCGAAAAGACCCCTCCCCCGTGAGGGAGGGGCCGGGGGAGGGGTGGATTTACGCCGCTTTCCGTTCTGCCGCCCCACCGGCCCGCACGCGGTCGAGCCAGAACAGTACCACGAACAGCGCGAGGAACGCGGTGTACGTCCCCGAACGCTCGATCACCTCGAACCAGCCGTACGGCTCGTTGGCGGGGAAGCGCAGCATCTCGAAACCGATCTTCAGCACGGGCAACGCGAGCAGCAGGTAGCGCAACGCCACCACGCGCCGGAACGGCAGCACCAGCACCGCCACGCCGAGCGCGATCTCCGCCCACCCGATCACACCAAACAGGTTGTTCGCCCGCACGCTGTCGCGGCTGAAACCAAGCCCGCCGAGGTAGCCGAACCAGACGGGCTTCGCCACGAACGCCCCGAACGCCCCGTGACCGATCAGGCACAACGCCCCGATGATCCGCAGCATCCACTCGATGTTGTGCGCTTTGCGCTCGCTAATGACGGGGCGGGCGACCTCGACAAACCACGAGCGGACATTCGTGCCGAAGCCGCTCAGGTAGAGCAGCACGAACGGCACGCCGTAATTGCCCGCCCGCTCGATGAATTCGTACGGATTCTCGCCCGCCAGCGGACGCAGCAGGGCCGTCCAGACGCCCCAGAAGGCCATCCATACCATCACCGCACGGATGGGGATGATGAGCATGAGCACGCCCATCGCAATATCGAACGCGCCCACGAGGGGCATGAGCGACACGGCAGTCGCCCGGTCAATGCCGACCACGGCGAAGTAGTTCACCCACGCCTGCTTGACGAGGCTGAACGGCGACAGCGTGAGGATGCCGTAGGCACCATGCCCGATGAAGCACAAGGCCGAGCCGATGCGCAGAATCCAGTGCAGCGACTGCACGAGAGAGCGACTGCCCGCCGCTGTCTCCGACGCGGGCAGAGAGACTGAATTCGTGGAGAGAGACCCTTGCGCCATTTCACAACCCTTCCATTTCACCGACACGACGCCGACACCACACCTCACACACCACACGATCACCACCGACCGGGAGCGCACGTTACGTGCTCGGTTGCAACGACGCCGCCGGGAGAAAGCCATGCACCGCCCCCACCTGCACGGGGTACCACGATTCGCCCGCTGCCCCCGTGACCCGTTCGCCCACGACCTCAATCGCCATGCCATCGAACACGGTCATCACGGCGGGTGCCGCCGCGTCGGGAGCAGCCCGCACCGGCACGTCCGCCCGCCCCGGCGCGACCACGCGGTGCGACCGCGTCGTCCCTGCGACCGGGGCAACCGGGATGATCGGCGTCGCCACCGCAATGGTCGGCGGCATCGTTGGGAAAGCAGTGTGCGTCTCGCCCACGGGAAAGCCCATCATCCGGGCCGAGACCGGAACCATCGCCATCGCCATCGGCATCGCGGCGGGGGCAGGCGGCATCGGGGCGGGCGCGAGCGGTGCGATCATCCCGCGCAGGGCAATCGCCACGAGCAGGGTTGCCGCAACCGCGACGGTCGCCGCGAGCACGCGGGGAGAATGCCGGGACGCGACCACCGCAAGCGGCGGGGGCGGCACGGCTTCCCGCAGCGCGTCGGCATGCGCCGCAAGCAGCCCCGTCAGTGCGTCGAGATCACGCGGGCGGGCAACGGGCGAAGACACCTCCCCCCGCGACAGGGCGCCGACGATGGCGCGGTCGAGATCGCGGGCTTCCCTGATTTCGTGTGTCACGGGTTCACTCCTCCATCAGCGGCTTCAGGCGTCGCATCGCCCGGAGCAGCCACACGCTCACCACGCGCTCATCGGCCCCCATGCGGCGGGCGATCTCGCGGTTCGTCAGCCCGTACCCGAACCGCCACGCGACGATCTGGCGGTCGCGTTCGGGCAACTGCGCGAGGGCCGCCATCAGCCGAGCCTGCGTCTCGCCGCGTTCGGCGGCACCCGCCACGTCGTCGTCGCCCGCGATCTCCGCGCCCGCGTCGAGCGGGGCAGTCGGGCGGCGCGTGCGCCCACGCAGCCGGTCGGTGACTTCGTTTCGCACGATGGCACCGAGCCACACCGGGAGCGAACCGCGCCGCACGTCGAAGGTCGCCCGTCGCTCGTAGGCGCGGGCGAACGCGGCACTGACGGCGTCCTCCGCCTCGTCGCGGGAACCGAGCGCGGCCTGTACCTGACCGACGAAGCGGCCCCAGTGATCCCGAAAGGCGGACGTGAACTCGTCGTCGGGCGGCTCCGCGCTCATCGTGTTCTGCTTTGCACGGCTCTGTTCACCCCGCCCCGTTTTGCCTTCATGACAAATACGCACAACCACGGAAAGTACAACGGGGCGACGATACGCGAATGGATCATGTCGTCACGGTGTAGCCCGTTTCGGTCACGGCGCGACGGAAAAGGGCGTCGTCGAGGGTGAGGCCGAAACCGGGGCGATCCGGTACCCGCACACGCCCCTCGGCGACGCGATAGCCGCTCGCGTCGAGGGCGGGGGTTGTGGCGGCGTCCCACTCCGCGTAGAGCCAGCCGCGCACCGCCGCCGCGAGGTGCGGGGCGGCGTAGTTGCCCCAGAGCGTGCCGTAGTGGTGCGGGGCGGAGCGCACGCCCCAGCCGTCGAGCGTCTTGCCGATGCCGAGCCAGCGCGTGAAGCCGGGTTCGATGATGTCGTACTGCACGACCTGCACATGCCCCGCCTGCGCCCACTCCATCAGGCGGGGGGAGGCGTCGCCCTCGCCGTCCGCGATCAGCGTCATCAGCCGTTCGCGCCCGATCCACGCCCGCAGGTCGGCGTAGAGTTCGCCGTCCTCGTGGAACGCCTCTTCGAGGAATAGCACCGCGCACTCCGCCGTCTCGGTCAGCACATGCTTGGCGAGGTTGAGCGTGTAGCCGTTGTTCGCGTCGAGCATCAGCGGCACGCCGCGCCCGACCGCGTCCCACACCGCCCGAATCACCGCGATATCGCGCCGCGTCCCGGCCTCGCGCTCCATCCACCGCCCCCCCCGCCCGACCTTGATCTTGAATGCCCGGTGGCCCCGGTCGTACCCCTCCCGCGCCTCGGCGGCGAGGCGATTCGCCGCCGCCCGGTCGTCCGGCAGGTCGAGGTCGTCGAAGTAGAGCGACGTGTCGTAGACCGGCACCGAAAACGGGGCGGCGGGGGCGGGCAGGCCGTTCGCGGCGGCGGCGAGGGCATACACGGGTTTGCCCGCCCGCCGCGCCATCGCATCCCACACGGGATAATCCCACGCGAGCCACGGCTCCTCCACGCCCGACACGGGCGACCACAACGCGGAGAGCGACACGCCGAGCAACCGCCCCGCCTCCTCCCGCGTGGCGCGGCAGAAGCCGAAACCCTGCGTCCCGTCGTTCGCGGTGAGGCGGGCGAGCGGCAGGCGCACCGTCGTCCCGTGCGGCCCTAGTCGAGCGTTGCTGCCCGCCGGTCGCGGTCGCGTCGCCTCCAACAAGGCCCACTCCACCCGCACGATGCGCCCGTCATCCATCGCTGCACCCTCCCGTTTGCCCGTCGCGTCCACGATGCACCGATTGAACCACACCCGCCGCTGTGGTTCTATGCGCTGTGCGGCAGGAATCGGCGTGGCGGCGACGAGAACCGGGAGGGGATATGACCGAGGCGGTGGTCTTCGACATGGACGGGCTACTGATCGAGAGCGAGGAAGATTGGGCGCGGGTGCGGCGCGAGTTCGTGGCGGAACACGGCGGGGCGATGGACGAGGAGCGCGAGCGGGCGATGCAGGGCATGAATACCGCCGAGTGGTCGGCCTTCCTACGCGACGAGTTCGCCCTGCCGCTGACCGTGCCGGAGATCGGTGCGCTCGTGATCGAGCGGCGCATGGAGGCGTACCGCGAACATCTCGTGGTGCTGCCGAACGCCATCGAGACGGTGCGGGCGTGCGCGGCGCGGTTCCCGTGCGCGGTGGCGTCGTCGTCGCCCGCCGTGCTGGTCGGGTTTGCGATTGCGGCACTGGGGCTGGAATCGGCGTTCCGCGCCACCGCCTCCTCGGACGAGGTAGCGAAGGGCAAGCCCGCCCCGGATGTGTACCTGCTCGCGTGCGAGCGGCTGGGCGCGAACCCGGCGGCGTGCGTCGCCTTCGAGGACAGCACGAACGGCATCCATGCCGCCGCGAATGCCGGCCTGCGCGTGATCGCCGTGCCGAACGCCAGCTACCCGCCGCGCCCGGAGGCTCTCGCCCGCGCCGCGTACGTCCTGCGCTCGCTCGCCGAGTTCGTGCCAACGATGCTCGAAGAATAGGCACATGTGGAGGCAGGAGCATGGTGCGATGTATATTGACACACCGAGGAGGTGCTTTCGATGGTTCACATCCGCGAAACAGACGAAACAGTCGCGCCGGATGATGCCGAGCGGCACGCATACGAAGACCTTTCCGACGCGCTCCTGTTTCCGAACCCCCGCCTCGTTGCGGAAGACGGCTCCGTCGTACCGATTCCTCCCGCCGCCGCCGGTACTCTCTCTATCTTAGCCGCGCTGCTTGCGGCGGGAAAGGCCGTACAGATCACGGCACGGCAATTGCATGTTAGCGGGCGAGGACGTTGAGTAGGTATCGTGCATCCCACCCCGCCTTGAGTCGCTTTGCCTTGACGCCGATCTTCACCGACCGCTCGGCTTTGAGCAGGTTCAGGGCGAGATGCCGCAGCACCGCGAAGTTTTGTGCTGCCGCTCCCG
>JAABUN010004045.1_pt1 | contig 20985 bp, 15 predicted proteins | sample 5559311 | NCBI WGS metagenome assembly JAABUN01 (sample SAMN10711877, study PRJNA513370) | rock metagenome | isolation source: Antarctica rocks | place: Antarctica: Victoria Land, Siegfried Peak sud
GAAGGCCACGCCGTTGAGCAACTGCCTGCCATCGGAGAGGAAGTAATCGATGCCGGATATGTCGAGATGAGCCACGGTCCCAGTGTTTCATCCACGGACAAGACGGCCGCACCACGCCGTTCGAAGGCGACCGAGTCGAAACTCGGGTCAGCGCCGGCACTGCCGGCACACATCGACGCCGTCGAGGTCCGGAAAATTGAGAAGGATGGCGCAGGAACGCACATGATCTTCCCCTTGAACTATTCTTCGGGAAAGGCCGGTATCCACTCATAGACTGCTCGGATGCTATCGACCACCCTCAGCACCGTGCAGGTGGACGGCCACACCCTCCGCATACGGACTACTCCCGGGCCGGACGTCCCCGGCCCGCCTCGAAGCCCCTATGTCCTGGTGCACGGACTCGGCATGACCCACCGCTACCTCGACCGGCTGCGCAGCGAACTGGCGGCCGACGCCGTCGTGCACTCCGTAGACCTACCCGGCTACGGACGGGACCCGCGTCCCAAGAAGCAGCTCGGGGTCGAGGACCACGCCGCCCTGATCGTCGAGGCGCTCACGGTACTTGGAGTCCGGTCTCCGACGCTGATCGGACACTCGATGGGTGTGCAATTCGTGACAGCCGTGGCCCTGCGTGCACCGGCCCTCGCGGAGCACCTGGTCCTCATCGGCCCCGTGGTGGATCGGCTCCGACGCACTATCCTTCAGCAGGCGGTGTCCCTCGGCCATGACACGTTTCGGGAGAGTCCGTCGGCCAACCTGATCGTCTCCTCCGACTACCTCCGAACCGGCCTCCGCTGGTACGCGCGACAGCTGGTGCCCATGATGGAGTACCCGCTGGAGCGCGCCATCGAGCGGGTCCGGTGTCCTGTCCTCGTCGTCCGGGGCGGCCGGGACCCGGTGGCACGACGCCGGTGGTGCCGCGAGCTCGCCGCACGTGCGCCCGAGGGTTCTTTCGTCGAGATTGGCGGCCAGCCGCACGTCGTCCAGCACTCCGCAGCCGGTCCCGTCGCGGTGTCGATCATCGACTTTCGTTTCCGTGCGGGCCGTTCGAAGGCGCCTTTCTTGCCGGAAGCTTCGGACGGGTCAACGGAATAACCTGGAAGTTCGCATGGCCGCATTGGAAGAGTGGTCAACCAGCCGCCCGCTCACCACTGCCGCCCGTCTCGTCGACCATACGTGGAACAAGAGGCTGCTCGACATCGGTATCACCCACGCGGGCTATACCACCCTCGGTGTGCTGTCCCGTCAGGGCACCATGACGGGGGCCAAGCTCGCCCTCGCCGTCCACGTCCAGCTCATCACCGTCACACCGGCGGCGTCGACGCCCTCGCGAAGGCGGAGGACATAGAACGCACCCTGATGGAGGGCGAAGGACTCGAATCGTACGAGCTGCGGACGCTTCTTCGTGGCATCATTGGAGAACTCGCTCCTCAGCGCCAGAAGCCGGCAACCGCCGTCGTCTGACTCGGCGGGCCAGAGGATTTCTCAAGAGAACGAAGAACGGCCGTCCCACGGGGCGGCCGTTCTTCGTTCAGCCACCTGTAGGGGCGGCCGAACGGACGGCTCAGAGGTAGGGCTGGACGTTCTGCTCGTACGAGCGCTGGATCGCGGTGCTGGCGGTGGCGAAGGCCTCGGCGGGGTCGGCCTGCTGCAGGATGATGCTCTCGAGCGCCGTCGTCAGCTCCTTGTCCCCGCCGGGCACGAAGACGCGGCCCCAGTCCTGGACGCGGGTGGTCTCGAGTTGGTCGACGGCGGTGCGGAACTGCGGGGAGGTCTTGTAGACCTCGGCCATGGTGTCGCTGTCGCGCGCCGAGGTGCGCACGGGCATGTAGCCGGTGTTCGAGGAGAAGTACGCCGTACTCTCGGTGCTGGTGAGGAACTTGAGAAACATCCCGGCGGCGAGCTGCTGCTCGGGTGAGCGGTTCGAGCTGATCGCTACACCCGTGCCACCCGTGGGGCACGCCGGTCCCTTCGGTCCCTCGGGCAGGAACCCGGTGCCCACCTGGAATTTCGCGGCCTCGAGGATGCCGGACAGCGAGCCCGTGGAACCAATCGTGCAGGCCGTCAGCCCGGCGCCGAAATCGGCGACGTTGTCGCTCGCCGCGATGGCCGCGATCTTGTCATCGAAGATCATGGACTGCACGAACTTCGCCGCGTCCAGGGCTTCGGGGGTGTCGAGCGTCATCGTCCACTCGTTCGAGTAGGCGCCACCGCGGCCCCACAGGAAATTGCAGAACCACCAGGCGGCCCACGACGTGCCCTTGCCGAGACCCAGCGGCATCACGGATCCGGAGGCGAGCTTCGGGGCCCACTCTGTGAACTCGTCCCAGGTCGCAGGCGAGCGGTCCGGCAAACCGGCCGCGGCCCAGACGTCTTTGTTGTAGTAGAACAGCGGCGTGGAGCGGGCATACGGCACGGCCCAGTGCGCGTCCTTGAACATGTAGTCGCCGTAGAGGGTTTCGTTGTAGTCCGCGGTGTCGAACTCCAAGTGCTTCGCAAGCTGGTCCATCGGCAGGATCTGCCCGTTGATCATGTAGCGGAACCACCACACGTCGCTTGCAATGACGACGTCGGGCGCGTTGCCGGTGCCGGTCGCGGCCTGGAACTTCTGGGCTACCTCGTCGTAATTGGCCCCTGCTGTGACGAGGTTGACCGTGATGCCGCTCTCGGCGGTGAAACGCTTGATCAGTTCCTCCTCGACGGGCCGTGAGGCGCCGGGGTGGTTGCTCCACCAGGTGATCTCCTTCGCCGGGGTGACTGACGTCCAGTCGGTGGCTGCATCGGTAGCTGCGCCACCGGAGACATCGGAACTGACGGACGGCCCACCGCAGGCTGCGAGTGCGGCGGCCCCGCCGAACATCGCGGTGAACTGGAGGAGGTGGCGGCGGTTGAGGTTGAACTCGGGACGCGGGGACATCGGGACTCCTGGGTTGTTGGGTTGTTGGGAAACGGACGAGCGGGAGGAAAAGGCAGGTCAGCCGGTGACGGCACCGGCGGTGAGACCGGAGACGATGCGCCTCTGCAGCGCGAAGAAGGCGATGAGGACGGGCGCCGTCACGAGGACGGTCGCGGCCATGAGCACGCCCCAGTCGGCGACGCCGTCGTTGTTCTGGAGCAGGGTCAGGCCCACGGGCAGCGTCATCATTTCGGCGCGGTCCACAACCAGCAGCGGCCAGAGGTACTCGTTCCATTCAGCGACGATCGAGACGAGGGCCACAGCGGCGATAGTGGGAGCGGAGATCGGTACGATGAAGCGCCACAGGCGCGCCCAGTGCCCAGCGCCGTCGAGCGCTGCCGCCTCGAGGATCGAGACAGGCAGCGTGAGGAAGTGCTGGCGGAAGAGAAAAGTTCCGAAGGCACTTGCGAGACCCGGGACGATGATGCCCTGGTAAGTATTGATCCAGCCGAGCTCGGCCACGAGCGTGTAGTTGGGGATGATGACGATCTGCTGCGGCACGAGGAGCGCGAAGATCACCACACCGAAGACCACCTTCTTGAAGGGGAACTCGATGAAGACGAGAGCATACGCCGTCGTCAATCCAAGCATCATCTTCAGGCCGGCTCCGATCACCGTGGTGATGGCACTGTTGATGAAGAAGTTGCCGAAGGGCACGGCGTTGATCGCCGTCCGGTAATTCGAGGCGTCCACCGTCGCCGGCAGCCATTGAATGGGCGACGTGTAGATCTCACCGCGTTCCTTGAAGCCCGCGAGGACCATCCAGACCAGAGGCAGGACCATCACGGCTACCGCGAGCACCAGCGTGAGGTAGCTCCCCCACGGGGGCGACGTCCGCCGTCGATCCGCGGTCGCCTGCGCTGTCAAGGCAGCCATCAGTAGTGCACCTTCCTGTCGACGTATTTCAGTTGCGCGAAGGTGACGAGCAGCAGCACCACGAAGAGGATGGTGGCGACGGCGGAGGAATAGCCCGCACGTCCGCTCTGGAAGCCCTCCTGGTAGATCTGGTACATCATCGTGGTGGTGCCGCCGAGCGGGCCGCCCTTGGTCATGGCCTGGATGATGTCGAAGGACTGCAGCGATGTCAGCAACGTGGTGATGGCGAGGAAGAACGTCGTGGGTCCGAGCAGCGGAAGCACGATGGACCAGAAGGACCGGAGCGAGGTCGCCCCGTCGATCGACGCGGCCTCCACCAGATCGCGCGGCACGGATTGGAGCGCAGCCAGGTAGATGAGGGCCACGTAGCCCACGTTCTTCCAGAGATAGACCACGATCACCATCACGAGCGCCCACTGCGGATCGTTGTACCAGTCCGGTGAGGCGAAGCCCGCAAGCCGCAGCAGGGCGGCGGTGACGCCGAAGTTGGGATCGAAAACGAAGAGCCAGAGAAGTCCGACGGCGACGCCGGAGAGGACGTAGGGCGCAACGACGATCGTCCGTGCGGCACCGGTTCCGCGTAGTTTCCGGTTGAGGATGAGGGCCAGGAGGAGTCCGATCACCATGCCCCCGCCCACGGTGGCGAGGGTGAAGATCAGTGTGACGGTGACGATCTTCGGCGTCGTCGGGTCCGTGAACCAGTCGACGTAGTTCTCGAAGCCCACGGGCATCGCGACGGGCGAGCCGATGTTCCACTGCAGGGTGGAGTAGTAGAGGGACTGCATGAGCGGCTTGTAGGTGAAGATCACCAGCAGCGCGACATTGGGTCCGGCCAGAAGCAGGAACAGCAGCCAGTCCTTCCAGGGCGTCCTGCGTTTCCTTCGGATGGGCGCAAGTCGCTCGCCCCCGGTGACCGGCGACGACGGCACGCCCCGGTCAGCCGAGGGTTCCGTCCGCGTACCGGAGACCACGGTGGAGTGCGCCACCTGTTCCATTGATCACCCTTCGCTCTGCCTCGTGAACCACTGCAAGGCTAGGGGCGGAGATCCTCCGGTTACGCCCGAAATGGAGTTGTGAGCAGACTTGTGGGGCATAATTCACCGGGCATTAATACGCGTGTCCGTCCGTTTCCCTGCTGATGGCCGCGCGGACGCAGAACGGCAGCACTACGGTCGTCTGGAGTTCACTCGACGATCCAACTGGCGACCGTAGAATCACCGCGAAAATTACGAACAGCACCGCGACGCCGGTGGCCGAACTGCAGGACCTCATGCTGAGCAACGAGAGCGTCGACCAGTTCCTGGAGGACCTGGCAGCCTTTCGTCGCGCATTGTGGGCGGATCCGTCGACGTGCAGTATGGCGTCACCTACCGCCACCGGAACCCTTCGACCACGGTGGCCCGCAGTGGCGAGGAAGCGCAAGTCCAGGACGAGATCGAGTACAGCTTCGGAGACGGACCGTGCCCCCATACCATGGGTAGCAGCCATCCGGTGGTGGTCGACGACGTCAGCGGCATCTCCACGGAATGCCGGTGGGCGGCCATCAACCACGGCGTCAGCACAGGCGGCACTCACACGTTCATATCGCCGTCTCACCGGTTTGTGGGGCGAGCGGAAGATGTACCCCCACGAGAACAGCACCACCGACGTCGGTCGGGCGGGATCACGCCACCGCTAGAGACACCGCACCATCCATACCTGTCGGAATCGACAAAAATCATTTGTAGATCAGTCGGATAAGCCGAAGTGTCATCTGGCCGACGGACCTACACTGAACCGCATGACAAAACTCGCCGACATCGGGCGCTGGCTCGACGACCGACTCGCCACGCTCGCGGAGCAGTACGAGATTCCAGCGGTCTCAGTCGCTGTCTATGCTGAGGGAGAAGTGATCGACCGCGCCGCGGGCATCCTCAACCTCGCCACCGGAGTCGAGGCAACAACCGACAGCGTGTTCCAGATCGGATCGATCACCAAGCTGTGGACCGCGACCCTCGTCATGCAGCTTGCCGACGAGGGCCTCCTCGATATTGACCGGCCAATACGCGAGTACCTCCCGGAGTTCCAGCTCGGAGACGAGTCAGCCGCCGCGGTGATCACAACGCGCCAGTTGCTGAGCCACACCGCCGGGTTCGAAGGCGATATCTTCACCGACACCGGCCGGAACGACGACGCCATCAAGTTGCTCATCGCCGGGCTCGGGGAAGTGCCGCAGCTCTTCCCGCCGGGCGAGCAGTTCTCCTACAACAACGCCGGCTACTGCGTACTCGGGCGCCTGGTGGAGGTGCTCAGGGAAAAGCCGTTCAACACCATCCTGCGCGAGTACCTGATCACACCGCTGGGGCTAGCGCATGCCGCGACCAACGTCGACGAGGCGATGATGTTCAGAGCCGCGGTGGGCCACGTTCAACCGGAGCCAGGCGCTGACTACGTGCCTGCCCCTTTCTGGGCGATGGTGTACTCCAACGCTCCCGCGGGTTCGATGCTGGCGATGCGGGCGCGCGACCTGATCGCTTTTGCCAGGATGCAGATGAACGGCGGCGTTGCGGACGACGGCGCCGTTGTGCTTTCGCCCGGCGTGGTCTCGGCCATGCAGGAACGTCAGGTAGAACTGCCCTACCTGGGCCTCCTCGGCGATGCATGGGGCCTCGGATGGGAGATCTACGACACCCCGACCGGCGTGATCATCGGTCACGATGGCAGCACCGTCGGGCAGAACGCCTTCCTCCGGATCGCACCGAAGCAGGGCGTCGCCGTCGCCATTCTTACCAACGGAGGCGAGCCGTACGGTCTCTACTACGAGATGGTGACCCACATTCTCGCCGAGCTCGCCGGCGTAGACCTGCCGCCCATGCCAGTGCCTCCGGCGGAGCCCAAGAACATCGACGCCGAGCGTTTCCTCGGGACCTACGGCAACCAGATGGTTGACCTCGATGTCACACAGGATGAGGAAGGCCGGGTATGGATGGCCCTCACCCCCAAGGGTGCCGCCGAGGAGCTGGGTCAGGACGCCAAGACCGACGAGTTGGTCTGGCTGAGGGACGACACCCTCATCCCGCTCGAGGGCCAGCAGGGAATGCACATGCCACATGCTTTCCTCGGCGACGACGGCACGGGCCGCGCGCGGTACCTGCACATCGGTCGCGCGGTGCGTCGGACCGACGTGAACTGATGAGTCTCCCCAGCGCACGACCCGCAGTTCAGGACTCTCGCAATTCCACCAGCGAATGAACAGGAAGAACACCATGAAAATGGCCCGTATCACCGCCGGGGTTTCCGCCGCCGCTCTCGCTCTCGCTCTTTCCGGCTGCACCGGAGGAAACTCCGGGGGCCAAACCGCTGATGGCGAAACCGCTGTTGGAGCCACGTTCACTATGGGAACGGCCGCTGATCCGGGTAATCTCGATCCGCAGGCCTCGGCCGCTACGGCCCTCTTCCAGCTCACTCAGTTCGCCTACGATTCACTGCTCAGCATCGACGCCGAGGGAGTCATCGCCGGCCAACTCGCGACCGAGTGGACGGTTGAGGGTAATTCCGTGCGCCTGACCTTGAATGAGGGGATCACCTGTTCGGACGGTACGCCATTCACCGCTGTCGACGCCGCCGCCAACATCGCCTGGGTCGCGGACCCGGCGAACGAAAGCCCGATGCTCGGCACGTTTCTGCCGTCCGGTGCCACCGCATCCGCTGACAGCGATACCGCTCTCACGATCGAGCTCGCGAGTCCGGCGCCGTTCGTGCTGAATGGGTTGGCTGTGCTTCCGATGGTCTGCGGGAATGCAATAGAGGATCGAAGTGTACTAGCGGCCGAGACGCGTGGGACCGGGCCGTTCGTGCTCACCGAGGCGGCGCAGGGTGACAGGTACGTCTACGAAGTCAGGGACGGCTACACGTGGGGCCCCGCGGGCGCCACGTCCGCAATCGAGGGACTGCCCGCCGAGATCGTGGTCCAGGTGGTGAGCAACGAGACCACAGCCGCGAATCTTCTCCTTTCCGGTGAGCTGAATGCCGCGATCGTCTCTGGTGCAGACAGCGCTCGGCTCGAAGCCGCGAACCTGTTCTTTGCCGAGACCCCGGCGATTGTCGGGGAAATGTGGTTCAACCAGTCCGGGGAAAGACCGATGACTGATCCCGACGTGCGGCGCGCGCTGGTGCAGGCGCTCGACCTGAACCAGCTGTTGGGAGTACTCACTTCAGGCAGGGGGACCGCGGCGACAACGTTCGCTCCTGGCGAGCCAACCGCCTGCCCGGGTGACTCCATCACCGATTTCCTGCCGGAACACGACCTTGATGCGGCAGCCGCACTGCTTGACGACGCGGGCTGGGAAGTCGGCGCGGGAGGCATCCGCAGTAAAAACGGTGTGCCGCTCGCGGTGACATTCGTGCAGGCCGCGGGCGGCGGCGACGGTAACAGCGCCGCGGCCGAACTCGCGGTGCAGGTCTGGACCGAGCTCGGCGTGCAGGTCACCAGTGAGGCGCAAGAGGAAACCACCGTGATCGAGACCCTCTTCAGCACTGGCGATTGGGATGTGGCCTGGGTGCCGCTGAACGTCAGCAGTCCCGACCAACTCGTTGCCTTCCTGTCTGGTCCGTCGACTCTCGACGGCGGCTCGAACTTCGGGCACATCGACAATCCGGACTACCAGGCCGCAGTGGAGTCAGCGAGCGCGCTGCTCGGACCAGAAAGCTGCAAGGACTGGCTCAAGGCGGAATCCGCACTCGTCCGCGATGTCGATGTGATCCCCTTCGCCAACCAGCTGGGTCAGAGCTTCGGATCCGGTGCGACCTTCGAGTCCCTCGGATTGATTCTGCCGATGTCGATCCGCATGCTCACGCAGTGAGTATGATCAGTGGTCGCACGGGGTCACGTGGGGGGGCGACGTGGTCGGCTCTGAGCGTTGTGCCCCGTGCGACCGCTACCAGAATCTCCGGCACGTGGAACGACTCGGTGCGGCTGAGGTATCTCGTTCGGCGTACGGGACGACTGCTCCTATCGCTCGTGGTGCTCCTTACGGCCGCGTTCCTGATGATCCATCTCATCCCCGGAGACCCCGTACGGGGGGCGCTCGGGCCGACTGCGCCGGCCGACCTCGTCGCAGCCCGACGCGAGTCTCTCGGACTGAATGACCCATTGGTGGTGCAGTACGTCAACTACCTTCGCCATCTGCTCACCGGCGATCTCGGTAGTTCGATGATCTCCGGGCTCCCGGTGTCCGATGTGATCGCGCAACGACTTCCCGCCACCCTCAGCATCGCGCTGCTCGCTTTCGTGGGCGCCGTAGCAATCGCAGTGCCCCTGGGGGTGGGCTTCGGCGTCCTGACCCGGAATGGCCGGGCGAAACGGGCCGAGCTCGGCTTCACCTCGGTCAGCTCTGTCCTCGGGACTATCCCGGAGTTCCTGTTCGGGGTCGGATTGGTCTATTTGTTCGGCGTTCAGTGGCAGCTTCTGCCCGTCGCCGGACGCGGCGGCCCGGAGTCCTATGTCCTTCCAGTCCTCTGTCTGGCGATCGGTCCGGCCGCGATCCTCGCTCGAATCCTGCGGGTCGAGATGGTCGCGATCCTCACGGCCGACTTCGTCCGAACCGCTCGTGCGAAACGCCTACCGGCTCCGATCATCTATCTGCGCCACGCACTGCCGAACGCTCTGACCGCAACCCTGACCATCGGTGGCCTGCTTCTGGGTTCGATGATCGCTGGGACTGTATTGGTCGAGAGCATCTTCGCCTGGCCGGGACTCGGCAGCACGATCGTTCAATCGATCCTGACCAAGGATTACCCGGTGGCGCAAGGCATCGTGTTGTTCTATGGCGCCACCGTGCTCATCCTGACCATGGTGGTCGACGTCGTCCTTGCGGCGCTCGACCCACGATCCGCGATTGGGCAAAGCTGACCGATGGCTACCACTTCGATATCCGGCGCTGCGCCGGGAACACGTGCCGCGAGCAGGTCGGGTACCGCCGGGCGCTGGCTGACAGTGCTGCGCACCCCCGTCGGGGCGACCGCCGGGTTGCTCCTGGTCGGATTCCTCGCGCTGTCGATCATTGCGCCACCGTTGTGGGCTGATGATGCGAATGCTGTCGATACCGGCAGTATCCTGCAAGGGCCCAGCGCTCAGCACCTCGTGGGGACGGACAACCTCGGACGGGATCTCTTCCTCCGCGTGCTGGTCGCTTCTGCCAGCTCCATCCAACTCGCACTGCTGGCTACCGGCGTCGCCGTGCTCGCGGGAGTGATCCTCGGCTCCGCACCCCTGCTCGTCGGCCCCCGCCTCGGGCGGCTGCTGACCTCGACCGTGAACATCGCCATCGCGTTCCCCGGCCTGCTGCTCGCACTGTTCTTCGCCGTCATCTTCGGCGTCGGAGCCACGGGCGCCGTTCTGGCGATCGGTGCCGCTGGAGCACCATCTTTCGCCCGACTCATCCTGACGCTGACCGCGGGCGTGATCGATCGAGACTATGTGTCCGCGGCGCGCATCGCGGGCGTCGGACGCACCCGCATCCTCGTGCGTCATGTGCTGCCCAATATCGGCGAACCCTTGGTCGTGAATGCCACCATCGGCGCCGGCGGAGCCCTTCTTGCTTTCGCCAGCCTGTCCTTCCTCGGTCTCGGAGTACAGCCGCCCGCGTACGACTGGGGTCAGCTGCTCGGCACCGGGCTGAACAACATCTACGCGAACCCGGCCGCGGCGCTCGCGCCAGGAGTCGCGGTTGTGCTCGCCGGGCTCGCCTTCAACATGTTCGGCGAGTCCATCGCGCTGGTCATCGGGGCACCGACGCTCGGATCCGCGTCAACCGCCCATCGGCTGCGTGAGCGTCGAGCGTCGAGCCGCCAGCTCAATCCGGAGAAATCACTTCGCACCCCTTCGGATCTGGTGCTCGACGTGGTCGGTCTTTCCGTGACGTTTCCGGGTGCTGGCGGCCCGATCCGCCCGGTTCGTGGAATCGACCTGTCCATCCGGCGCGGCGAGGCTCTGGGTATCGTCGGGGAGTCGGGATCGGGCAAGTCCCTGACCGCTCTCGCCATTGCGCGGCTCGTGGAGGAGCCGGGGCGGGTCGACGCCGAGCGCCTCGAATTCCTCGGCGTCGATCTCCTGAACGGCAGCGAACGGTCGCACCGCGATCTGCTCGGCACATCACTGGCAGTCGTGTTCCAGAATCCGATGACCTCCTTCAACCCGGCCCAGCGCATGGGACGGCAGCTCGCCGAGGTCGCCGAGCAGCATCAGGGAATGAGCCGCGGGCGCGCGCTCCTACGCGCGATCGACCGCCTTCGTGCGGTGCGAGTGCCAGCGCCCGAACTTCGGGCCAAACAGTACCCGCATCAGTTCTCGGGCGGGATGCGGCAGCGCGCCATGATCGGTATGGGCTTGATGGGCAGTCCGGCCCTGATCGTGGCCGATGAACCCACGACCGCTCTCGACCCGACGGTTCAGCAGCAGGTCTTGCGGCTCCTCGCCTCCATTCGCCGCGCCGATGATGTGGCGATCCTGTTGATCAGCCACGACGTCTCCGTTGTCGCCGAGCTCTGCGACCGGGTGGTCGTCATGTACGCCGGGCAGATCGTCGAGGACCTGCCGATCGCCGAACTGGCGACGGCTGCCCGCCATCCATACACCCGGGCACTCATTGCCGCGGTGCCCACGATGCAGACCGATCTGGGGATGCCGCTGAGCGCAATTCCCGGGCGGCCGGTCGACCCCGCCCACGTTCCAGTTGGCTGCCCATACGCTGCCCGCTGCCCACGTGCCGACGATCGTTGCCGCGCCGAGGATCCACCGCTGGTCGCCGATGCGGTCGGTCGGCGGGTGGCGTGCTGGCACGCGGGTGAGTGGGACGCATCATGAGCGAACTGTGCTTCCAGGACGTCTCCGTCCATTTCGGCAGCGTCCGTCACGGACTGAGGGCGGTCGACCGCGTGAGTCTCACCGTGCCGGACGGAGGCATCGTCGGCTTGGTCGGCGAGTCCGGCTCCGGCAAGTCGACGCTTGCCCGAGCTGCGGTGGGCCTGGCGCCGCTGAGCGGGGGACGAATCGAACTCGACGGCCGACCCCTGGCTCGCCGCGGTCCGGGAAGCCGACGCGTCCAGATGATCTTTCAGGATCCGGCCTCGGCCCTCGACCCGCGTATGACGGTGGGTGAAAGCATCGCTGAGGCCTTTCCGCGGGGTTCGACAGCATCAGGGCGCCGCGCCGAGGTGGCACGGTTGCTCGAACTCGTCCACCTGGACCCGGCGCACGCGAGATCGTCTCCCGCACGGATGTCCGGCGGCCAGCGGCAACGTGTCGCGCTTGCGCGAGCACTGGCGAGCCGGCCCGAAGTGGTGATCGCGGACGAGATCACGTCGGCCCTCGATGTTTCCATCCAGGGCACCGTGATCAACGTGCTTCGCGACCTGCAGCGCGAACTCGGCATCTCGGTGCTGTTCATATCGCACAATCTGCCACTCGTTCGATACATGTCCGACGCTATCGCCGTGATGTACCTCGGGCGCATCGTGGAGCAGGGTCCGGCCGCGCAGATCCTCGGTGACGCGCAGCACCCGTACACTCGGGAGCTGCTCGCGGCCGTGCCCGATTCTGCTCGGCAGGCCCCGCAGCGGGACGACCTCGAAATCGTGCCCGATCCGATCGTCTCGAGCGAGCCCGCCAATCCTGATGACCAGCAGACCGGCTGTCGATTCCATCCCCGCTGTCCGGTAGGTCCTCTCACTAATCCGGAGCGCGGCATCTGCCGCACCAAGGATCCATCGGATGCGCACGCCAACGACGCCGCGTGCCACTTCGCGGAACCGCGCACCGTTCCATCCACCGATGGCGGTGCTGTTGCGCCCGCCGGTTCGACCACTACAAGGAGATCGTTGTGACCCGCAGGATGCAGATAGCCGACCTGACAGCAATTTCCGTGCCCGAACAGGCGGTGCTCTCGCCCGATGGCGAGCAGATCGTCTATGTCCTGCGTACCCCCGATGCCGAGACGGATCAGAACTTCCGTCGCCTGTGGCAGGTGGGTGCCACCTCGGGTGACGCCCACCAACTGACCCAGGGGACCTCCGACACCACGCCCTCGTGGGCGCCGGACGGCGGCCGGGTCGCATTCCTGCGCACGGTAGAAGGAGCACCCCAGCTGTGGACGCTCTCCCCGGCCAGTGGTGAGCCAGAACAGCTGACCCGATTGCCGCTGGGCGCCGGCACACCGGTGTGGAGCCCCGACGGCACCCAAATCGCTTTCACGGCATGGGCGGACGCCTTCGCCAGCCCAGGCGAAGATTCCGCAACCCGCGCGGCGCGCGCATTCGCCCCCGTCGTGATCAATCGCCTGGACTACAAGCTTGACGGGATCGGGCTGTTGCGCACCGCACGCCGTCACGTGCACATCGTCGACGTGGCGACGGGTGCCACTCGCCAGCTGACAACCGGCGACTGGAGCGCCGGTGATCCTGCGTGGTCGCCGGATGGCGCACACCTCGCGTTCCCGGGGAATCCAGGCGTCGAAAGCGACGTGTCCCTGCGTACTGCGGCCTACGTGATCGACGCCACCGACGTGCGAGCCAAGCCCAGGTTCGCCGGGCTCGGCGGCGGCACGGCGGGACCGCTCCGGTGGACCGCGGACGGCAAGGCGCTGTTGGTCATCGGCCAGAACGGCAAGCCAGTCGGCCATTCATCCCTGCTGAGAGTGCCGTTGGACGGCGGCGACCCGGTCGACCTCTCGGGGTCGCTCGATCGTAATGTGATGTCGGGCGGTGTCGCCTACCCCGGCGCGCGCGTGCAGCTCTCAGACGGCGGTGATACCGCCCTGTTCTGTGTGCGGGACCGCGGTGTCACCCATCTCTACGCGGTAGGAGCCGACGGCGGCTCGCCGCGTCTGGTGCTCGGCGGTGACGGGCGTGTGGTCAGCGCGTTGTCAGTCGCGGGACGGCGCGCGGTCGTGGTGCTGTCGACGCCGGAGTCCTACGGCGAAGTCGTCACCGTCGATCTCAGCACCGGCGAGGAGTCGGTACGCACGCAGCATGGGGATACGCTCGCCGGCGTGCAGCTCTTTGTGCGCGAGGAGCGGTCGTTCACCATTTCCGACGGCACAACCGTGGCAGCCTGGCTCGTGCACGACCCTGAGCAGAGCGGGCCGCGGCCGCTGCTTCTCGACATCCACGGTGGTCCACACAATGCGTGGAACGCCGCAGCTGACGAGATGCACATCTATCAGCAGGAGCTTGTTTCACGCGGGTGGGCGGTGCTGCTCGTGAATCCGCGCGGTAGTGACGGGTACGGTGCTGAGTTCTTCACCGGCGCCGAAGCCAACTGGGGTGATGGCGATTCCGCGGACCTCCTCGAACCGATCGAGGCGCTGGTGGGCGAGGGTTTCGCCGATCCCGCCCGCCTAGCGGTCACGGGCTATAGCTACGGCGGGTACCTGGCGTGCTGGTTGACCGGTAGGGATCACCGCTTCTCCGCGGCTGTCGCGGGCGGTGTTGTGAGTGACCTCGTGAGCATGGTCGGCACCTGTGAAGACGCTCGTCTTCTCAGCGAGTTCGAACTGGGCGGGCAGTTCTGGGACGACCGAACCGCGATCGAGCGCATGTCCCCGCTCAGCCGAGTACAGGACGTCCGGACCCCGACGCTCCTGCTCCACGGCACCGACGACGAAGTGTGCCCGGTCGGGCAGGCCGAGCAGTGGTTCGCCGCCCTGCGCGAGCGCGGCGTTCCGACCCAGATGGTGCTGTATCCGGGCGGCGGGCACGCATTCATCCTCACGGCGCGGCCGTCGCACCGGTTGGACTTCAACCGCCGCGTTGCGGAGTGGGTCGAGCGTCACGCCGGCGCCACAACGACGACCGCGCGGCCGCCGCTCGATACCGCTCACTGGCAGCAGCGCCTTGACGACCTCGCCGCTCGACACGGGGTACTTGGTGCCCAGTTCGGGATCCTCCGACTCGACGCGAACCGCCCTGACGACCGGATCGCCGTCGCGACGGGGGTACTCAACGTCGAGACGGGGGCGCCAGCAACGCCCGAGGCGGTGTTCCAGATCGGCTCGATCTCGAAAGTGTGGACGACGACCGTGGTGATGCAACTGGTCGACGAGGGGCTCATCGACCTCGATGCCCCGATCGTCGACGTGCTCCCCGAACTGAAGCTCAACGACCCGACTGCCAATGCGCACGTGAGCCTGCGTCATCTACTGACCCACACGAGCGGTATCGACGGTGACCTCTTCACCGACACCGGCCGCGGCGATGACGCGCTCGAGAAGTATGTCGCACTCCTCGCCGACCTCGGTCAGAACCACCCGCTCGGTGCGACCTGGTCGTACTGCAATGCCGGATTCTCGCTGATCGGTCGCGTCATCGAGACGGTCACCGGCTTGACCTGGGATGCCGCGATGCGTGAGCGACTTTTCGAACCCCTCGGCCTCCAGCGAACCGGAACCCTTCCGGAAGAGGCACTGTTGCGCTCCGCCGCCGTCGGCCATGTAACCGAGCCGGGCACAACACCGACACTTGCGCCGGTGTGGATGTTGCCGCGAGCGTTGGGCCCTGCCGGGATCATCACCGCGGATGTCGCAGACGCGCTGTCGTTCGCCCGGATGCACCTCTCGGCGGGAGCAGCTGCCGATGGCACCCCAGTGCTCGGTGCGGAAAGCGTCGCCGCGATGGCCGCCCGGCAGACCGAGCTGCCGGACAAGCACACCCTCGGGGACTCCTGGGGGCTGGGCTGGATCCGCTACCTGTGGGACGATCACCGCGTGCTCGGGCACGACGGTGCAACGATCGGGCAGGGTGCATTCCTTCGGTTGCTGCCGGAGCAGGGGCTCGCCGTCGTGTTGCACACCAACGGCGGTCCCGCACGGGATCTCGCGGACGACCTGCTGCGCGAGGTGTTCGCTGACGTCGCCGACGTGGTCGTGCCGTTTGCGCTCACTCCTCCCCGCGTCCCGGTCGATGTCGACATCACGCCGCACCTCGGCAGCTATGAGCGCGAATCGGTGCGGATGGAGGTGCTCGCCGGCGACGATGGCCCTCGTCTTCGGACCACGGTACTCGGTCCCCTCGCCGCGCTCGTCCCCGACCCGGAGGAAGAGTTCGCCCTCGTTCCCGTCGCCGCAGACCTGTTCGTCATCCGGGCGCCCGAGAGCGAAACCTGGACGCCGGTCACCTTCTACTCACTGCCCACTGGGGAGCGTTACGTGCATTTCGGTGCCCGCGCCACGCCGAAAGTGAACTGACCGTGGAAACCGGGTTCCGCCGGCTCACCGCCGAGTCACTACCGCCGATCCTTGCCGACATCGAGGAGCTGGTGCGATGCGAGTCGCCCTCCCTCGACCAGGATGCCGGCATACGCAGCGCGGATACCGTCGCCCGGATCGGCGAGCTGCGGCTCGGCAACCGGCCTGAACGCCTCGGGCGCGGGGCACACCAGCACCTCCGCTGGCGATTCGGCAACGGGCCCGGCCGGGTGCTGGTGCTCGGCCATCACGACACAGTCTGGCCACTCGGATCGCTCGAGACACACCCGTTCTCGGTGCTCGACGGAGTGGTTCGCGGGCCCGGCTGCTTCGATATGAAAACCGGCATCGTGATGGCTTTCCACGCGGTGGCGGCTCTCGCGGACACCGACGGCGTCACGCTGCTGATCACTGGCGATGAGGAGCTCGGGTCACCCAGCTCTCGCGCCCTGATCGAGGACGAGGCTCATGGGTGCGACGCCGTGTTCGTGCTCGAGGGGTCCGCCGACGGCGGTGCACTCAAGACCGCGCGCAAGGGCGTGTCGATCTACCAGATACAGACCATCGGGCTCGCGACCCACGCGGGCCTTGAACCGGAGGCAGGCATCAATGCCGCCGTCGAGCTCGCTCACCAGGTCATCGCGATCACCGCCCTCGGCGATGACCGACTCGGTACCTCCGTGACCCCGACGATGCTCGCTGCCGGCACCGCGGTGAACACGGTTCCCGCACGCGGGTCGATATCCGTCGACGTGCGGATGTGGACCGCCGCCGAGCAGCAGCGGGTCGATGCCGACATCCGGGCGCTCGGACCCGTCGTCGCCGGGGCCCGCATCGAGGTGTCCGGCGGTCCGAATCGCTCGCCGTTGGAGTCAACGTCATCCGCCGGGTTGTTCCACCGAGCGGTAGCGATAGCCGATGACCTGGGTCTCCCGGGACCGAACTCCGCGGCTGTCGGCGGCGCATCGGACGGCAACATCACGGCCGGGATCGGCGTGCCGACTCTCGACGGCCTCGGCGCGGTCGGGGGTGGAGCGCATGCCGACCACGAGCACGCCATGGTCAGCGAGATCTGCGGTCGCACTACATTGCTCGCGGCGCTCATGGCAGAGGTCCTCACAGCGCGTCATCCCATCGACACTGCTTCGGCGAAGGCGGCCATCTCGTGATCGAGACCGAGGAGTCAGGCGCCGCCACGGTTGCTGCCCGTGCAGCCGTCACATCCGCGACGGATGCGAGTGTGACGGTGCGCGAACTCACGGACCGGCGCGAGCTGGATGCCGTCGTGTCGCTGTTCAGCGAGGTGTGGGGACGCGAGAGGAACCCGCCCGTGACCATCGAGCTGCTGAGAGCATTCACGAAGGCCGGCAACTACATCGGCGGGGCATACGACGGCGGGGTGCTCCTCGGTGCGTCCGTGGCGTTCTCGGCTGCTGAGCGCACAGTGCTGCACAGTCACATCGCGGGTGTTTCTGGCGCCTCGCGCGGTCGCAGCGTCGGATTCGCCCTCAAGCTGCACCAGCGCGCCTGGGCTATCGCTCACGAGTTCTCGGAGATCGCCTGGACGTTCGATCCCCTCGTCAGCCGGAACGCCTACTTCAACATGGTCAAGCTCGCGGCAGAGCCGGTCGAGTACCTGCCGGACTTCTACGGCGACATGCGCGACGACATCAACGGTGCGGATGCCTCTGACCGCTTGCTTGCACGCTGGGTGCTGGATGCCCCGAAAGTGGTGGCGGCGTGCGCCGGGAGATCAGTACGCGGCGATGCCGCGCTGGAGCGCGTTCGCGGTGCAGTAGAAGTGCTCGGTGTGTCGTCGTCGGGTCACCCCGTCCCGGGTGAAGGTCGCGGCCCGGTGTCGCTCGTCGCCGTGCCTCTCGACATCGAGACCATGCGGGCCACCGACCCGTCGCTCGCCACTGCGTGGCGCACGGCGGTGCGGGACGCGCTTGGCGGACTCATGTCAGCCGGACAGCGGGTCAGCGACTACGATCGCGCCGGCTGGTACATCCTCCGTCACGCCGACGTCGGCGTCACATCCCCCGAAAGGACTCCATCGTGAAAATCACCGGCGTGGAACTGCGGCGCATCGCCATGCCCTTGGTAGCGCCGTTCCGAACCTCGTTCGGCACCGCGACCTCGCGAGACGCGCTGCTCCTTCGAGTGGTCACCGACGATGGGGAGGGCTGGGGCGAGTGTGTCGCGATGGCCGAGCCGTTGTACTCGTCAGAGTACGTGGATGGCGTCGCCGACGTGCTGAGGCGATTCCTCATCCCCATGATCCTGGAACGCCCGGATATCGACGGTCCCGGCGTCGCCGAGGCGCTCGCTCCGGTGCAGGGCCACCGGATGGCCAAGGCGGCGCTGGAGATGGGGGTGCTCGACGCCGAACTGCGAGCCGCGGGCCGACCCCTCTCCCGCGAGCTGGGCGCAACCCGGGACCGGGTTCCCTGCGGGGTGTCCGTGGGCATCATGGACTCGATCCCGGCCCTGCTCGACACGGTGGATGACTACCTCGGGCAGGGTTACCAGCGCATCAAGCTCAAGATCGAACCGGGGTGGGACATCACGCCGGTGCAAGCGGTGCGTGAGCGATTTGGTGACGTGATGCTCCAGGTCGATGCCAATACCGCGTATACGCTCGCCGATGCACGCCATCTGGCCGAGCTGGACCCGTTCAATCTGCTGCTGATCGAACAGCCTCTCGACGAGCTCGACATCGTCGGTCACGCCGATCTTGCCCGGCTGATCTCCACCCCCGTGTGCCTCGACGAGTCAATCACCTCGGCGCAGACGGCTGCCGCTGCACTGCGTCTCGAGGCGTGCTCGATCATCAACATCAAGCCGGGACGAGTCGGGGGGTACCTCGAAGCCCGGAAGATCCACGACTTGTGTGTTGCGAATGGCATACCCGTGTGGTGTGGAGGGATGCTCGAGACCGGCCTCGGGCGAGCAGCCAACGTCGCCCTCGCGGCGCTTCCTGGTTTCGTCCTTCCCGGTGACACGTCGGCGTCCAACCGCTACTACTCGACGGACATCACGGCCCCGTTCGTCCTTGACGACGGGTATCTGACGGTTCCGACCGGCCCCGGGCTCGGGGTCGAGCCGATCGTTGACGAACTCAACGCGGTCACGGTGTCGACCGAGTGGGTGTCGGCCTAGACTGCCCGAATGACGACGCGACCTCGTGCAAGCCTGGGGAGGGTACTCGACGACCTGGGCGGGACGCTCCTCGAGCTGGCGCACGGCGAGATCGACGCTACGCGCGACATCGGCGGCGTCGTCATCCACGACGCCCTCGATGAGATGTATCTTCCTCCCCGTGCGCTCGTGCTCGGTGTCGGGGTAGTCGACATCGAGACAATCATCAAGCTGCTCGGTGACCTGGGATCCGCAGGCGCAGCCGGCCTGATTCTGCGTGCTCCGGTTACCGTCGATGCTGGGATCGAGGAGGCGGCGGCGCGATCGGGAGTTCCGCTCCTCGCGCTCACGCGTGGCGCTTCCTGGGATCAGCTGGCGGCGATGCTCAGATCGATGCTCGCGGAGGGCGACGTCGGTGTATCAGACCACGAGTCGCTCGGAGGGATGCCGTCGGGAGACCTCTTCGCGCTTGCGAACGCGATCGCGGCGCTCGTGAACGCGCCGGTCACGATCGAGGATCGTCATTCTCGGGTGGTGGCGTTCTCGGGAGGCCAGGATGAGGCGGACCAGGGCAGGATCGAGACGGTGCTCGGGCGGCAGGTTCCGGAGCGGTACAGGAAGGTCCTGACCGAGCGCGGAGTGTTTCGGGACCTCTACAACAGCACTAAGCCGGTGCACGTCGCTCCTGTCCCCGCGGGTGACGGGAGCGCGTCGATGCCGCGAGTCGCTGTCGCCGTCCGTGCGGGTGACGAAATCCTCGGCTCGATCTGGGCGGTGACAGCACATGAGATGAGCGTCGACCACCTCGAGGGCCTCGGCGACGCCGCAAAGGTGGTCGCCCTCCACCTGCTCCGCTTGCGCGCTGGCGCTGATGTCGAGAGAAGGCTGCGGGTCGACTTGGTCAGCACCGCGCTCGAGGGTGGGTCAGGTGCACGGGAAGCCCTCTACCGTCTCGGGTTCGCGGACAAGCCGCTACTCGTGCTGGCGCTTGCCCTGAAGGACGACGACGGTACGGCTGCCCCTCAGGCGTCCGCCGCGCTGACCAGCGAGAGTCAGCAGCTCAGCAACGCGTTCGCAATGCACCTGAGCGCCGCGTTCCCGAGCGCATCTTCGGCGCTTCTCGGCCGGGTTTGTTACGGACTCCTTCCCGCTCCCGGGATGGCCGACGAGAGCGAGCGGCGGGCCGAACGCATCGCGACCAATTTCCTCGAGCGGCTCGGCGGCCGCTTCAACGCGGTGATCGGGATCGGCACGGTGGTCGAAATCTCCCACATCGGCCACGCGCGGATCTCTGCTGATCGTGCCCTCCGGGTAGTGCGCCACGGGCGAACCGCGACGAATGTCGCCCGGTTGGCCGACGTCCACATGGACGCTCTCATCCTCGAATTGCGTGACCTTCTCGCCGCGCGGGGGGATCGACCCAGTGGCCCTCTCGCTCGGCTGATCGGGCATGAGGGTGGCCAGGACGGACTCCTCGTGCTGACCCTGCGCGCCTGGCTTGACGCGTTCGGGGACGTCGCGATCGCGGCGGCGTCGATGTCCGTGCACCAGAACACGTTCCGCTATCGACTGCGGAGAGTGGTCGACGTGAGCGGAATCGACCTGACCGACGGCAACGCCCGCTTCCTCGCGATGCTGGAGTTGCGGGTGCTCCTCCGCGATGGCGTGCACACCCGCTCGATTCCGCATCGGTAGCGATGTGCGTAGTCATCCGTTCCTAGCACGGATTCAGTAGTCGACGCGTCCGTGGCGGCTGTGGAACTCTCCGGTGGGTCCCGCGGCATCGAGCATCGC
>JAABUN010004046.1_pt1 | contig 20982 bp, 25 predicted proteins | sample 5559311 | NCBI WGS metagenome assembly JAABUN01 (sample SAMN10711877, study PRJNA513370) | rock metagenome | isolation source: Antarctica rocks | place: Antarctica: Victoria Land, Siegfried Peak sud
TTACCTGAAGCAGTTCAGACGGGTGCTGGGCGATCGTGAGGACTGCCTGTGCCGCCAACCGCCATCGTTCCTTCATCCAGTCCGGCATGTCGTTCCAGGCGATGTCGAACATCTCGGCGTGATGCGCTTCATAGGCAGCCTCAGCGGCCTGTTCGATTAGTTCCTGGTTGGTCATGATGCGGTCCGTTGGCGACTGGCGAGATGGTGTGCCGCGCGCGCGGTGATGCGCTCCAGCATCGCGATCACCGCTGGCAAAGACGCCACCATACCCTCGGCATCCCGATCCAGATCGACGATGGCCTCGCCCACCTCGTCGGCGTCCGCGGTCGGCAGCTCGCGCAGCGCCATGATCGCCATTGCCGCCGTATCCGGGTGCATCCCGATCCGCACGACTGGGGTGGGCGAGGCCTCTCCCTTCCGCCCAGCGAAGAGCGATACGGGCGCGGACGGCCTCGTCGGTACCGGATCGGGCGTACGGCGCTGCTTTGCGCGTGTCCGCAATTCTTTCCGCGCGTCCTCCATGGTCCAATCCCCGTCATCGATGTGCTGGATGAGTTGATCGCCGTCGTCCTCGGCTTTGAGTTGGGCGATCACGGCCTTCTGTCGCTCGTAGGTTTGCCCGGAGCCGATGCCGACGGTGCGCGCGGTTTCGTCTCGGGTCTTTCCGAGGTCTCCCGAGGTGGACACATGTCCACCTCGGGAGACCGTTCCTTGCTTGAGGTTCGCGAGTCGTCGCTTCTCTGCGCGATCCGCGATGTACGGCTCAAGCAGTTCTCCGAGCCGTACCTTCTGTGCGTCGGTGAGCTGACGCCGTGCGAGGTTCAGTTCCGCCGCGAGGATGCGTTTCTCCGGCTCCGACAGTCCCGATTTGACAATCGTGGGATAGTCCATCCCGAGCGACTCGGCGATCATCACCCGGTTGTGACCGTCCAGAACTTCTCCCTGCTCATCGACCACGACCGGGACCTCGACGCCGCGCTCGCGGATACTTGCAGTCAGTCGTTCCATGTCGTCCGCGCGCAAGTTGGGCATGAGCTGGTAACGGCCGGTCATCGAATGATTCCCTTCGCCCTGTAGGACGCCTCGGAACGAAGCGTTGCCTGGTGGTTCTGCAATGTTTCCTCGAATTTAGACAATTGCTTGGTGCGGTTCGCGCGGTTGTGGTCGGTATGCATGTAGGAGGCAATACCCTCTGCATTGTTGAGATGTTCGGCGTCGGCGCGCGCCTTGGCGTTCCGAAGCCATTTTTCCTGGATCTCCTTGCCCATGCGTCGCGCCGTTGCATGTATGTTGGCGTCGGGAAACATCACCATGAACATTGCCACGCCATGGATGAGAGAAGCCTCCGGCGATTTTTCCGTTCCCCACACACTGCGGATGAACGTCAACGCATCGTGGAGTGTGACCGCGCCATACCGCTCCTGCACCTTGTTTGCGGCATTGATGGCGCGCAAGCGGCAGGTATCGTTCCCGACCTCGGCTCGTCCGATCCGGTAGCCCGCTGCTGCTACCGCGTTGTTCATCGCAATCGTGTCCAGGTGGCCACCGTGCATGCGTGCGATGTGGAGGTCCTCGGGACTGAGCGCGGTTCTCCGTCGCGGGTCCTGGGATTCCGCGAAGAAGTGCGCCTCTTCGGTGCTCGTCAAGCCTTCGCGTACGACCGCCTCGATCATCGGTCCGATCTTGCCCTGTAAACGGCGCACGGCTTCGACGCGATGCTGCCCGTCGATGACAAAGAACGATCCGTCCGCGCGCAGCGAGATCAGCACGTAGCCGACGATCGACGGGTCCCATTCCCGAACCATGCGCTTCAGCTTGTAGTCGAGAATTTCCCGCTGATAGGTATCGGCATTGATGTCGTTGACATCGATCCAGTCGATGCGTGCTGTTTTGGGTCGTGCTGCGCTATCGAGCGACTCACCTCTGACGACGCGCCGTATAACGGATTGCTGGGGGTAATTGCGATGTGACTGATTGAATCGAGGTGTGGCCATGATGGTGCTCCTTTAGCGGGTGTACCGGTCATCCGGCACGTTGAACGGCAGGGAGGTCGGCGTCGATGAGGCCAGCGCGGCGTCCATCTCTTCGGCGGTCGATCTGGGCCTGCCTTGATCCTTGGCTTTGTTCAGGTCGCCGATCGCGTCGCTTGCCCTCCGGCCGTCGAGTTCCTCCGGCGGCGTTCCGCTGAGCCATTCGACAAGCTGGTCCTTTGACCAGCCGAGGCCCTTGGCGATGCCGTAGATGGCCGCGACCTGCTTCTCCGTTGCCCCGCCGTTGTTTGGTCGCGCCGCAGCCTGCCGCGACCCGGTCATCTGCTGAGGCGCGTCCTGGCGTTGATTGCCACGGCTGACCGGCGAATCAGCGATCGCCTCACCTTCATCGAGTTCGGTTCCGGTTTGAAGTGTTCCTAGTCCAAGGGAAGCCATGGCACGCCCGATGCTTCCCGTCTCGCCGAGTTCCACGAAATCCGTAATCGGTCCGTTCGGCGTACCCTCTTTGATGCCGGTTGCCCGGCCTAACACTTGTCCTTCACTGCTGATTGCGACGACGGTTGCCTTGACGATCGCGCTCCTTGCCTGCATGTCGAGGTGGAGTATTTCCGTGTCGATCGTGCCGTTTGGAAACCGGTCTCTGAACCAGGCGATGCGTGCGACCACGGGGAGATAATCATTGCCCTTCACTTTCACGAGGTACCTTGTTGGGTCGAATCCCTTGTCGGGTTTGGGTGTATCTGTCATCTCATTCCTTGGTGCAATGCGCCTGGCGACCCGAAAGCCGCCCGGCGGGTGGATTAGTCAGCGGCGATCGCGTCGGTGTCATGCTGGTGCTCGCTGATCCAGGCATGGACATCGTGCTTGGCAAAGCGCCAGTCCACGCCAATCCGAAACTTCGGGAATTGCAGCGTGTTCCGGTGGATCCGGGAGTGGATCGCGGAGGCGGTTACGTCGAGCAATGCCGCAATCTCGGCCACGCTGTACGAGCGATCGCGTGCGTTTTCGCTGAGGTTCGCGACGAGCGCGATTCGTTGCGCATCGCACGCTTCGAGGCTTCGCTTGACGTACGAGAACCGGGCGTCGTAGTCGACAAACGGCACATCGTCGTGGCAGTACGGCTTTTGCACGGTGGTCACCGGTACTCCTCCGGCACTTCGGAGGCTGGCTTCGGGGCCAGCACCATGTCGTTCTCGTCGGTGTAGAAGTGCGCGCGAATGTAAGACTCACAGCCGAGCTGCATGAGGTGTTGCCAATACGCGTCGGCAATCTCGTTTCCATACAATTCGACGATTAATTCCATGTGCACTTTGTGTGACTCAGGAGTGACGGTGTAGATGCCCCAAGCGAGTCCGAGACGGGTCAGAATGTCAGCATGTTCTTGTGTGAACGGCAGGACGATTTCCGGAACATCGACGCCTGCATTTTGCAGTCTGGCTCGTCTCTTGGACCGTGTGTCGCTCATCGTGCTCATGCTGACCACCCCCATGACGTCCCGGCGTCGTCCTGCGCTGCCGCCATCACCGCGTCCCGCTGGTCGTGCAACGCAAGCAGGCGGTCGACGAGGTGGTGAGAGGTTGCGGCGTGGCCCTTGTCCAGGGCGTCGAGCAACTGCGGGAAGAGTTGATTCCCCTGCTCGCTGATCTGGCGCAAGCGTTCGCCGGTCGCCATCTGACGCGGGGAACGGACCGGCTTGGGTGCCGGTCGAGTGAGTCGGGATGGTGTAGAATTGAGCGTGATCATAGGTAACCTCCTGTAGAAAGCGTCTCCCTGTTGGTCGGGGAGGCGTTTTCGCGTTCACGATGCTTCGAGCGGGGAATGACCGTGCCCGGAAAACGGGACCACGTTCGAGGGAACATCCGACGGCGGGGTGAAGATCGCGATCACCGCGTCGGCGTCCCGGAAGAGCGACCGGGTGTATTTGTTGACACCGATCTTGACGAAGGCGTCTGCGGCCTTCTCGCGCAGCCGGTAGGTCGACACGACGTTGGCAGCACTCTCGAGCAGCGTCAGCGTGTGCTGCTCGCTCGAATCGATCATGCCGTCGTTGGACTGGTACTCCTGGTAGATCGCCCTGTAGACGATGCGAAGGTCGATGATTGCGTCGTCGCGGGGATCGGCAACATTAGCCACGGGATTTCCTTCGGGCGAATTGATTTGCTGCGGGTCAAACGGGACTACGGTGGACATGCGATCCGGAACTGTCCGGACGCGCTTGACTCCTTTCTGACGACGACGCGCATCGGTCCCCGCACCGGTGCCCCGCGTCAGGACACCGGCTGGGAGGTTGGCACGGGTTACTGCCGTACCAGCCTTATGGAATGGAGGTGGAGCGTCGAAACGCTCCGGGCAGGACACCGGCTGAATGACCCGATCGCGACTGCTCCTCCCGCAAGGAGCCGGGTCACCGATGTTCTGCCCGGAATGTTCCGGCAGGAATGGGAGTGGTGAGGGTGATGCGGCCCCCGGGCACACGAAAACGAGATGGGGAGACGTGGACCGGCGTGCGGTCCGGATGCGGAACGGGAGTGGCGATGGCATTTCTACGCGGCTGTCTTCGTGAGTTCGGGAACCGATGTGCAGGTGAAGCGCTGGGTGGTCTTGCCGTCGCGGATCAGCGCCCGCATCTGGCAGAGCCCGCGCTCGTCTTCCCAGCTGGCAACGGTCCGGAGTTCCCGGACACCCGGAATCCGGACCAGACGAGGCAACCGGAGACGAGCCTCGGTGACGTTCGGGATGATCACCAGCTGGTCGCGGGTGCCGGTGAAGTAACGGATACGGACCTCGGCATCGTCGGGGACATTGAGGAACGGGTCGGTCGCTGGCATGGAAACCTCCTGAGGGTGATGGGTGACGGTTGCGACGTTTGCCGCATCGCAACCGCCGGAAGGGGTCGAACGAATGGCTGCTGGAACCACTCGCCCGGTGCGCAGCCCGACCAGTGCGGGGAGAGGTGCCACGACCGCGATACGCACCGGGGGAGTCGCCATGGCCTACGCCGCTTCTGCGGTGGATCGGTCGGTCCGCAGCTGCATCGCGGTCTGAATCGCCGCGTCGAACGTCAGGTCGAGTTCGTCGACCCACGCGCCGATGACCTGCCGGATCGCTCCATCGAGGTCGTTACCGGTCGCCGCGACGATCGGGATCGCGCGCCACTGGAGATCGGCGGCATCCTGGAAGAGATTCACGCCCTCGGCATGCAACGGCCACGAGGCGACCGGGATCTGGACGATATGGGCCAGCAGTTCGCGAGCGATCAGGAGCGGTTCGTCGATGGTGTCCTGCGCCCGGATCTCCCGGATCTCACGGACCGTGTCGGTGAGGTCGTTCATGCGGCTGCCTCGACTTCTTGCTTGTCGGCTTCGGCTATACGGATCGCGTCCGCAACGACCTGCCAGTTGGATCCGAAACGACGCTCAAGTCCGAGCACGATCATTTCGCCGAGGAACTCCGACCGTTTGCCCATACCGCCCGCGAGGACGGTGACTCGGTCGATCGTCTCGCCTGTGAGAGAGACACCAACACCCTTCTTTCGGAGGCTGTCAGTTGTTCGGGGGTATGCCATCGTGACCAATCTCTCCATGTGTTGCGATGATTGTATCGACATGCGATTTGTGATGTGTTCATCTTGACACACGACTCACGCCGTGTCAAGTGTTGCAACACGAACAAACATGGATCACATTGACCTTATGAGCGATATGGAACGATTCGGAAAACTAATAGCGGACGCCCGAAACCGACGAGGATGGACAGTTCGTCAAGCCGGTTCGGCTTTAAAGCGCGACCCATCCTTCATCTCACGGATCGAGAACGCGCGGAATTCCAATCCGCCATCTTCTTCAGAGTTCCGTGAATTGACGTCCGGGCTCGGCGTATCGCCTCTAGAGGGCCTGATTGCTCTCGGCTATTTGGAGAGATCTGACCTGCCCGATTCGGATGCTGCTGCTTGGGACGCTGGTCTTCCTGCCGAGTTGCGCGATATTCTGAAAGAAATTACCTGGACGCGAGACAACACGCTGAGCGCAGCAAACATCTTGAGGCTGGTTCGCGATGTCCCTACTGCAAGAGATGTAACGGAGAAGAATAAGAAATGAACCGTAGGCAATTTATTGGCGCATGTGTAATAGGTGGACCGGTAGTGGTAGCCACGTCGCCGCTCTTCGTTCAACACGGTGTGCTCGCGGACAATGCAGCTGCTACTGCAAGCCCGACGGCTCCTGACAATCGGCTTGAATGGGTGAATATCGGGAGTGGATTGGAGATTCGGTACTACTTTGCATCAGATGAGTTCGCGACTTATGCCTTGGCCGAAGTAAGGAACACCACGGGCGTGGCCACACCTTCCCCATCAATCCTTCTCACATTGCTTGATGGCGAGGGGAATATCGTGGGTTCAGCGAACCTCATTGATGTGTATCCGATTGTGGAACCCGCACGGCCTACACCATATCAGGTAGTGCTCGATCCAAGTATTGAACCGAATTCATGGTCATCTGTCACAATCGAGGCGAATCCGGCGTATGGGGAAGCTTCCTGTTCTTCAGGCATCGAGGTTCGTGACATTGAGAAAAAAGAACAGACGCCGGAGCAACTCCGCGTTCGTGGCAGGGTGTTTAACGGCGGCAACCTGCCACTAGACGGTGTATTGGTGTGGGCGGCGATTTATCGAACAGACGGTGTCTTTGCAGGGGTGATCAACAAATCTATTCAGGCTACGATCCCGCCGGGCAAGACAGCAGCATTTGAGCTCTTTGGACTGCGCGTGCCCGGCCTGCAGCTTCCTGATTCGGAACCGGCCTATACATATCGCATCTTTGCCACGAACATCACCGGAGGTTCAAGCTATTGCTAGAACAGATCGCCGATATACGTAGGAACTCGGCGTGAGCTATGAGTCTAGAACCACCCCCCTGTTCCATTGCACTCGCGGCAGGTGATCTGGTTTCCGTCTTCATCCTCGTTGGACCCGACGCCGCCGCAGGCTAGGCACATCTCCAGTGCGTCATCGTCCGGAATGCGGTTAGTGCCGAGATCCTCGACACCGCTTATCTCCCTGAGCAGACAGATCTGGTTGCGGATGACGCTGATTGAGGATGGCCGCCGATGGATTGATTCCTCCCACTGATCGGGCGTCAGCGGTGAAGCCACGCGGAAGATGGCTTTCGTTTCATCAACGTAGAACTCCATCAGTCCGCCCACCCGGACGTGTTCAACCTTGTCCATAAATTCGCCGTATCCGGACAGATGGTGGTACCCCGTCATGTGCGCTCCATCCATGGTTCGATCTGCTATCCTGTTAACACAATACGAACAAATGTTCTATACCGCAAGACTGGACATGGTGTCACAGTAGGGAGCGATCAGGAGCCATGGGATTACTGAGAAACCCAACTAGCCCGAACTGGCTAGGTCTGTCATTACCACTACGTAGACCGCCCGGACGATCTACGTGATTATACGGATGGCGCGATCCGGGAAGGTGCGCGACACTGCACGGGCTCGAATCGCACCAACCACTCGCATCTATTCAGCCGCCCTACCGTATAACAATAAAATTATATCATACGGAGACGTGCATGTATAGTCTTTTTGTTATACATTGACATGGTAATCAGGACGTTCTTCGATTTTGTAAGCGCGCGGGGTGAGAATGTGATTGAGACATGGCTCGCCGACATCCCATGGGAGGCTCGCGACGAAATCAATTTTCAGATACATCTTCTCCAGAACGTTACGAGCCTCAATAGACCATCTGTTGGCCACCTGACGGGGCAAGAGTGTCACGGGCTCATCGAGGTTCGTGTGTCGTGCAAGAGACAGCGGTACCGCCCACTTGCTTACTACGGTCCAGAGGAAGGCCAGGTGACGCTGCTCATAGGGGCAAGAGAAAAAGGTGGAAGATTTGAACCGAAAGATGCCTGCGCAATTGCACAAAGGCGGATCAAGTCTATCGAATCAGGACGGGGAACCATCCATGAGCACAAGTACCGAAGTGAGTGAGCGAGATGAACTCCTTAAGAGTTTTCGGGATAAAAGGCGCCGCCATCATCTTGCTGGAGTGTCGATCAAGAGGGGCCTGGCCGAACAAATTAGAGAAATGCGCAGTGATCGCGGCTGGACTCAGTCCGACTTGGCACGAGCGACAAACAAAGCACAGGCGACAATTAGCCAACTAGAGAATCCGGATTATGGTAGCTACACGATCAGGACCTTGGAGCGACTAGGAGAAGCGTTTGACGTCGCATTGATCGTTCGTTTTGCGCCATTTAGCGAGCTTGCCACATGGGTGGCTAACCTATCTCCTCAAGATCTCGCAGTTCAGGACTATGAACATGATTCTGGCCTTGCTCGCGCCTCTCGATCGCATGACGTTTGAGCACAATTCATTTGAGGCAGACTCAGAGGCCCTTTTCTGGGAGGTACCTGGGGAGCGGACGCGCGTAGTGGGAGCAATTGGCCTGATCGATTGCACCTTTAGACGATGCATCTTTCGACGGATTGGTATCGCTAGGAAACGTGAGCTCATTGAGCGCTTCCTGACAGCCATAAACTCCTGATCTGCGCGAACGCATCCGCTCTTTTTAGGCAACCCTCATCGTTTATGGGCAGTCTTGAATATCTAGGCAAAGCCTCGCAACGCCTAAACACATCTTCGGATTCGAGCAGGGAGGCGGGTCTCCCCGCCTCCCATTCCCGTTCGAGAGAGTCCAGCATGACGAATGATTCCCCCAAGCGAGCGGTCATCTATTCGAGACAGAGTATCAGCAGAAATCCTGAAGACTCGCTCTCGATTGAATTCCAGGAACGGGAGTGCCGGGAATATATCGCACGCCATGGCTGGGTGCTGGTCGGCTCGTTCTCCGATCCCGACAAGAAGGGATGGAAGCGCAACCGCCCGGCGTTTACCGCGATGCTGGCCAAGCTGGCGGGCGGCGGTGCCGATGTGGTGGTCCTCTTCAAGCTCTCGCGGTTCGCCCGCGACCTGATGATGCAGGAGACGGTGATCACCGAGATCGCGTCGGCCGGCGGCGACCTGGTGAGCATCACGGAACCGCATATGAACACGTCGCCGATGGTGCGCCAGATCCTCGGGGCCGTGAACGAGAACTACCGGCGCGATCAATCCGACTGGCTGGTGTCGGCGTTCCGGGGACGTGCCCGGCGAGGCCTCCATCACGGCTACGCCCCGTACGGCTACCGGCTCGAGGATTCGCGGCTGGCGATCGACGACGACACCTCGGTCATCGCCCGCGAGATCTGGGGATGGGCGCTGGCCGGTCTCGGATCGTCGGAGATCATGTTCCGGCTCAACACCCGGGGCACCCCGTCCCCGCGCGACGGATCGTGGCACCAGAAGGGACTCCTGGAGATCCTGCGCAACCCGACGTACGCCGGGGACGTCCACCTCAACGGCGAGGTCATCGTCCGCGATGCGCATCCGGGCCTCGTGAGCCGCGAGCAATTCGATCTCGTCCAGGACGTGCTGACCCGTCGCAGACTGATCCGGCGCAAGGACGTGGCGTCATGGGCGGACGGCTTCGTCGATCACGTCTGCGGTCGACGAATGTACCTGATCGGCTGGCACACCTCGCCGACATCCGGACTACGCTGCCGGTTCAAGTGTCGCGGCCATTTCGACCGCAAGCTGCACCCGGACCGGGCGTGTTACATTCTGCCGGGGAGTGTGCTCGCGGAGACCGTCGAAGCGACGTTCGTGGAGATGTTGACGTCCCGGATGGCGCACATGATCCCGCCGGAGATGGTGGCTGCCCGGATGGAAGCCGCTCATACCCTCTCGGCAAAAGAACGAACCCGCCAGCGGGAACGGGCGATCAAACGCCTCGAGACCCTCAAGCGCCAGCGCGACCGCCTGCTCGACATGGCGCTCGATGGCCGTGTCGACGACGAGATGTATACCTCCCGCGACGCGACGTTCCGGGCAGAGATCGAGACGCTCACCATCGAGCTCCAGCACATCCCCGGTCCGGTCCTGTTGCCCGACGTCCAACTCCGGCACGGCGAGCTGCGCTCCCTGACCCATCAGGTGCTTCGCCTCGCGGCGACCGATCCGGACCGGCTGATTCCACTCCTGCATGCGCTCGATGTCCGGCTCGTCCTGGGCGACGACGAACCGCGGCTGACGATGGGCTCCGAGACCGGTCCCTACTTCGTCGTGTAGTTACCGAACGTCCGTCTGGAACAAGGCGATTTTCAAGGCAGCCGGGCTTGATCCGGAAACACCTCCCAAGACCTGGGACGAAGTGGTTACCGCTTCCAAGCAGATCAAGGACGCGACCGGCAAGGCCGGATTCGGCCTGGTCGCCCGCGTGAACGCCGGCAATACGCCGTTCCGATTCATGCCGATGTTGTGGGCCTTCGGCTCCGGTGCGCTCGATGAGGCCGAAGACGCTCCTACATACAAGAAGGTCATGATCAACAACGAGGGCGGCATCGCGGCGCTGCAAGCGGCCTACGATATGTACGTCCGCGACAAGTCGGTGCCGGCGTCCGCGCTGACGAATACGCAGACCGAGAACGGTGACCTCTACATCGCAGGCGAGATCGCAATGATGATCAGCCACCCCAGCGAGTACGCCGCGCTTCTCGACAAGGCCGCAAAGGCGACCGATGCCGACCGCGAGTATGCGGACGAGATCGTCAAGAACACCGCCTACGGCCTGATTCCCGAGGGTCCGGTCCGTCGTGCAGTCGTCTTCGGTGGCTCCAACGTGCATATCTTCAATGACGATGTTACCGGGCACAAGGTCGATCAGGATGCGGCCAAAGCGCTCATCGCCTTCTCGACGGGTCCCGAGTGGTCGACGAAAAATGCCTGGCTGGGATCCAATCCCGGAAATCTTCGCGGCTTCGAGACCAAATGGATGAAGGAGCGGCTGGAGACAATCCAGTTTCTCAATGTCACCACCTCGATGCTGCCATATGGAATCCCGTTCCCGGTGATTCCGCAGTCTACCCAGATCATGAACGAGATCGTTCCGAACATGCTGCAGAACGCGCTGACCGAATCCAAATCGGTGAAGGATTCCGCCGACCAGGCCGCCTCCGAGATCGAGACATTGATCAGCGGCGGCTACTGATCGACGCCGATTGCCGGATGGAGACAGGTGCTGCCTCCATCCGGCGCACACCACGCTGGGTTCCTGTTGATTCAATCCGGGGGACGCATGAGCACGATCCCACTCGAAACCAAACCTGCCTCGCCGCCCCAACCCGAGGAACAGGAACGAAGGGTTTCCACCAAGCCGAAACGACATCTGCTCTTGCGGATGAAGGATCACTGGGCGGATTACATGTACATCCTGCCGTCGCTGCTGGTGATGGTGCTGGTGATCGGCTACCCCCTCGTCTACACCATCTATCTCTCCTTCTTCGACACCCCACCAAGCACCGGAGGTCGCGTCTTCAATGGCATCGACAATTACACGTCGATCCTCCAGAGCGATCGTTTCTGGCTCGTCACCAAGAACACCTTTGTCTGGACGTTCTTCTCGACCCTCTTCGCCTTCATTCTTGGGTTTGGGGCCGCGCTCGTCATTCAGCGAGATTTTTTCGGTCGAGGAGTCGTCCGCGGCATCCTGCTCATCCCATGGGTGATCAGCTATGTCGCTGCCGCCTATGTCTGGCGCTGGATTTTCCACAGTGACTACGGACTGCTCGGCGGCATGCTGATGGAATGGGGAATCGCGGATCATCGTCTGATACTACTGGATTCAACTCGCTGGGTGATGCCGGCGCTGATCATCGCCAACGTCTGGAAAGAGTTTCCGTTCGTCATGATCATGCTGCTCGCGGGATTGCAGACGGTTCCCGATCAATTGATGCGCGCAGCGCGCGTTGATGGCGCGAACAGCTGGAACCAGTTCACGCATATCACGGTGCCTCACCTCAAGAACGTGATCGTCATCACGATGCTCCTGCTCTTCGTCACCAACCTGAATTCGTTCGGTCTGGTCTGGATCATGACCGGTGGCGGCCCCGCCAGCGCCTCTCAGATCTGGATCATCGAAATCTATACCCTCGCATTCCGCTCGCTCCGATTCGGCCTCGCATCGGCCTTCTCGGTCATCCTCTTCATCTTCATGCTCGGCATCGGCTATTTCTACGTTCGGGCCTTGACCGCCGGCGAACGATCAGGGAGGTCCGCGTGAGTATCAAACCGGTTGTACCAGCGCGAAGAAAGTGGCGGCTACGTATTCGCAAGGATCAGATTGCAGGGTACATTTTCCTGTTCTTCCTGCTCGTATACGCCACCGTTCCCATGCTCTGGATGCTGTCGACGTCGTTCAAGACGCAGTTCTCCGCACTCCAGCAACCGCCACGCTGGATTCCGGCGCATCCGAACCTCGATCAGTACCGCCTGCTGCTCTCGCCGTTCAACGATGTTGGCCGTGATTTCCTGCGGTATATGCTGAATAGTCTCTGGGTTTCGACGGCCACCACGATTCTTGGTGTCGTCGTTGCCGTTCCCGCTGCGTACGCCTTCTCCCGGTTTCGGTTTCCGGGCCGCAACGTGCTCTTCTTCACCGTCCTCGTCCGGAACATGTTCCCGCTCGTGGTTTTCCTGATCCCGCTCTTCATTCTCATGAAGAACCTCCACCTGGTGAACACGCACTGGTCGCTGATCCTGACGTACCTGACGTTCGGGTTGCCACTCTCGATTTGGCTTTTGAAAGGGTTTTATGACAACATCCCGCCGCAACTCGAACAGGCCGCCCGGATAGACGGCGCCACCCGCTTCCAGGCGTTCTGGCTGATCGTGATGCCGCTCTCCTCCCCTGGCATCATCGCCACCGCAATCTATGCGTTCATCCAGGCTTGGAACGAGTACGTCTACGCGCTGACGTTCCTGAACAGCAACCGGCTGCTGACGCTTCCCGTTGGCCTTCAACGCTTTTTCGCCGAATACTCGACGAACTGGCCCGGCCTGATGGCGGCCTCGTTCATCATGAGCGTCCCTGTCGTCGTCCTCTTCCTGATGCTTCAGAAGTACTTCGTTCGCGCGCTCACCGAAGGTGCGGTCAAGACCTGATCGTTCAGCACCGCGGTCATGTTCCGCCGCCGTCACGGCCGTCACATCCAACCGGCAACCAGCTCGCGTCGTTCAGGGAGAACTCTTATGGCTCAGGTCGTACTCGACCATCTCATGAAAACCTATGACGACGTCATCGCGGTCAACGATGTGTCGCTGACGATCGAGAATGGCGAGTTTGTTTCCCTCGTAGGACCGTCGGGCTGTGGCAAGACCACGACGCTCAATCTCGTCGCAGGGTTGATCGATATCTCGGATGGTGAGATCCGGGTCGACGATACGATCATCAACAATCTCGATCCAAAGGATCGCGACGTTGCGATGGTCTTCCAAAACTACGCGCTGTACCCGAACAAGACCGTGTACGACAACCTCGCGTTCCCGCTCAAGATGCGCAAGATGGGAAAACCCGACATCGACCAGCGAGTTCGCCAGACGGCCGAAACGCTCAGCATCACGCCGCTTCTGGCGCGTCGGCCGCGCGAGCTGTCCGGTGGGCAGCAGCAGCGTGTCGCCCTCGGGCGAGCTCTGGTCCGCAATCCCAAAGTCTTCCTGATGGACGAACCGCTCTCGAACCTCGACGCCAAGCTGCGCGTCCAGATGCGGTCTGAACTCAAGCGCTTCCACCAGGAACTGGGCGCGACCGTCATCTACGTCACCCACGATCAACTGGAGGCGATGACGATGTCCAACAAGATCGCGGTGATGGAGGGTGGCAATCTTCAGCAGTTCGGTTCTCCTGACGAGATCTACCACCGACCGGCAAATGCCTTCGTCGGTACCTTCGTCGGCAGCCCATCCATGAATCTTCTGCGCGGAGGAGTCGAGACGCGCGATGGTCGCCTCACTGTCGGCGCTGAGGGCTGGCAAGTCACCCTCCCCGATGATCTCGCTGCCCGCGTGCGGGAGGACGACAACGCGTCGGAGCTGATCGTGGGTTGCCGGCCAAGCCATGTAGAATTGTCGACCGATCCCGGTGCCGCCGGTTTCCCGGCGCAGGTGTACACCATCGAACCCACGGGCGAAGCGACATTCGTTCACCTTCGGCTCGGTAACCTGTTGCTCGTGTCGATGGTGAGCGCGCAGTCGCCGATCAGGATCAACGACCGTGTACAGGTGAATTTCCCGAGCGAGTGGTTGCATCTGTTCGATGCCACGACGGAACGCTCGATCCATCGTGCCGCCGCTTGATACTGCTTCGACATGAAGAACTCGCAGGAAATGGCACAGGCGACGGCTTGAGCCAAATGTGGAGAAAAAGACAGAAATGTCGATGCTCTCCGGAGGCCGAACTGTCCTTGCGTGAAGCAGGCCTCTGCAATAATTGTGGCTGCGGTTGAGGTGGTGACACATCGGCCGATCCACCAGGCCGATATCTCTTCACTGTTCGACCGAACTCCGTCTCAGGCAGAAGACAGGGGAGAGGCAGTGGTATCCGCGTCGTCGAGCTGTTCTTGTGGTGTACGCGTGTGTATCCCATGGATCGCCCCGTCGAAATGGGCGGCCATGCACGATCCAGCGCCTTCGGCATCCATGCGATCGATCAGCGTCACCAATTGCACGTGGGATTGCTGGATTTTTCGCCGATCATCGGCGCCGACATGGCGAACAAGTCCTTCATGCATCGTGTCGCGTAGTGGCTCACGAATGGAATCCACAAGGTGGTAGAGCATTCGATTCTTCGATGCCTCGACGATCGCCAGGTGAAGCTGGACGTCAATGTTCAAATAGGTATCAATCTCGTTGATATGTTCTTCCATCTCATGCGTCAGCCTCCATAATCGCTCAAGGTCCGCAGGGGTGCGCCTCGTCGCGGCAAGGAAAGCGCCCTGCACTTCGATGCCTTTGCGAAGTTCCAGCAATTCGATGACGGCTTCTTCATGTTGACGTGCGAACCGATCGAAGAAACCAGCGAGCACGTAACCCGTGATTGGACTCACACGGGCATTCTTTCCATTCGTGATTTCGATCAAGCCCTTGGCCTGCAGGGATTTCATCGCCTCGCGAACGATCGACCGGCTCACCCCAAACTCTTCAGCGAGATCGGTCGAAGAAGGCAGTCCTTCACCAGGCTTCAGCTCCTCGGACAAAATGAGGCCGCGGATAAAATCCTCGACTTGTTCAGCCAGAGTTATCCGCTGAATCTTGGGAACAGTTTTTCGCATGCGACCGCCTTCCCTGTTTTCCCATAACAAAGGAACGAGTGAAATGTCCACCTGGGCCCAATCTCCGCAACTTCTGCCTGTGTTCATGCACGTGTCAGATTTGACACCTGGATCAACCATAACTCTGACGCACATGCCTTGCCCAAGCCTAAGCGACAGATATACCGCTTCCTTTCACATCCATATCGATTCGTAACGTGCTGGAATCCGTAGATGGCCATTCTAACCTATCGTGCTGTTGGACAGCTAGACAGCATTGCATTGGGATGATAGAATGGGCATTAATAATCACAGTTCAACATCTTGCCGTTCACGGGCAATTACTGCGTCCATCAGGGAGATGATGTGGCGCCATCTATCCAACTCGATGTCGTGAGGAGAAAGAGAGTCTGGAAAACCTATCGGCGGCTTATTTCGCGAAACTCGGGAACAGACTATCGAACTGGAGGTCCTCTCATGGCCTCGGATTTCTCACTGAATCGTCGCCACACCCTCAAGGTCGGACTAGGCGCGGCGGCAGCATCCGCGCTCGGGCCACTAACTTTCCGCAACAGCGTTCGTGCTGCGGATCCGGTAAAACTGATCAACGTTGAGCATGATTCCCGTCCTCTCGACAACGCCGCCTACGCTGCTGTCTACAAATCTTTCCAGACGAAACATCCTGAGGATGAAATCGATTTTCAGGTCATTCCATGGGAACAGGCCCGCCCAAAACTCCTGACGCTGAGCCAGGGAAATGAACTCCCGGATATGGGTCGCATCGCTTGGGTAGCGGACTTCGCCGCAGCGGACATGATCCTGCCGATCGAGAGTCGAGTCCAAAGCGCATCGCTTGAGCGCTTTGATCCCATACTTATTGAGGGAGCCTCAAGCATAGGACTGGACGGTGAGAAGCATCTCTATGCGATTCCTTGGTTCGCGGGAACGCATTCGATCCTCGTCAACAAGACATTGCTCGAAGCTGCCGGACTTCCACTTAAGGACGAATGGACGACCGACGAATTCACCGAATACTGCAAGACGCTTACCGAGAGTGGAAAGCAATGGGGCGTCGCGATGGACGGTTCGGGAGTCGGTGATCCCGTTCAGATCTTTCTGATGGCGGCCTATGCCTACGGAGGGAAGTGGGTCCAAGGGGACACACAAAGTACCGAACCCGAGCCAATCGTTTTCAATAGTGCCGAAACGGCAGCCGGCATCAAGTGGTTTACGAACATTTACCTGAATGGCTATGCTGTACCCAGCGCACCCTCAGACACGTATAAGGAGCGGGACGTAAACTTCCAATCCGGGAAAGCCGTCATCGAATGGCAGGGACCATGGTCATTGCTCGAAACTAAGGAGAACTTCAAACAGGGCGGATGGGAACTCGCGTCCATGCCTCTGCCGAAGGGACCCGCCGGAGCCATCCCGAGTGCGCTCGGCGGCGGAATGGAAGGCTTATTCCGGGGTGCCAAGATACACGGTGTCGAGGCCGAAGCGTTTGCCTGGGTGGATTACCTCTCTAGCGATGAAGGTCAGATCCTTTACTGCAAGACAAACGGCATGATCCCAGCTTCGAAAAAAGCCCAGGCTGATCCATTCTGGGCGAATGATCCGCTCTACAAGGGTTATCTGGGAACCATGGCAAGCACCAAAGTCATGCTCCCGATTTGGGCGACCGGGATCGAGAGTATGTTAGATGACATCGTTCCTCCACTTCTGCAAGGAATTATGCTCGGCAAACTTAAACCTGAAGAGGCTGCCGATCAGATTCAATCAGAAGTCATACGCGGCCTCCAACAAAACGGGGTCGACGTCCCGAAGAGTTAGCCCGATTCAAGGCGACCGGGATAACGATCACGCGACCCCGGTCGCACCCCTCTATCGCCACTCTGATCAAAAACGTCTCGAATCGAAACGCAGACTCACTTCAAGGGAGTCTTAAACATGGGGACTTCCAGAGCTGTGATCGCATCAAGCACATCCGAAAGGAAATGACGGCCCTCGAGACGAACACTTAGGCGATACACAACGGCGTATCTCTTTCTATTGCCTGCGGTTGCTTGCCTCGTGGTCGTCAGCTTTGTGCCCATGTTTCAGGGAATCGGGACGAGCTTCGAGTCATTTAACCTCTTCCGTCCAGGTCACCGCGAGTTCGTTGGGGCCGATCAGTATCGCTACCTTCTCGAAGACCCCATCTTTGCCAAGTCCTTTTGGCAGAGTTGGTATTATGCGCTCGGCTCGGTAGTTCTTCAGTGCGTTCTCGGAATGGCTGCGGCACTTCTCTTGAATCAGAAAATTCGCTTCAGGGGTCTGTTCCGCGGGCTCGTGTTGATTCCATGGGTTGTACCTGGAGCATTGGCCGCAATGATGTTCGGCCTCCTGTTCACGAGCACTGGACTTATCAATACAGTGTTGATGCGCTTGGGTTTCGTAAAATTCGGCCTCATCGATGCGTTTCATCCATGGTTGTCGGATCCCAACACAGCGATGCCAACGATCATTTTGACAAATACCTGGAAGGGATTCCCTCTCTTTGCGGTCATGTTTCTCGCTGCACTTCAGTCCATACCCCAGGAATACTACGAAGCGGCAAAGCTGGACGGTGCCACGAATCTGAGATCGTTTTTAGACATCACAGTTCCAAGCATCGCACCGACCATTCTCATTACCACGTTGCTCGGAACAATCTGGACGTTCAACTCAATCGACCTGATCTACATACTGACATCAGGTGGCCCGTATTTCTCCACCATGACGTTGGCCATGTTCGCCTATCAGCAGGGGTTCGGTCGAGGGAACATCGGATACGCGTCGGCCATCGGTGTCACCATCCTTGGTCTGATGGCAATTGTGACGGTCGTATATTTGGCGGTGTATCGAAAGTCTGAACAGTAGAAAGGTCAGAGTGCTGATGAGACTTTCGGCCGCATCATCTCAACGTCGCCATGCAACGGATGAAAACACGCTGGTTCAGCGAGCTCGAAAGCACTCCATTGGCAACTACTTCATGGTTGTTGTATTGGCAGCGTTCATCGTTATGCCGTTCCTCTGGATGTTTCTCGGTTCGTTCAAGCCAAACTATGAACTTCTCCAGAAGCAAGGACAAACGCTGTGGATAGATAACCCGACGCTATCCAACTATCGCCGACTGTTCACGGAATATGATTTTGCTCGTTATTTCCTGAACAGTACGATAGTCGCCTCAGTCACGGCGGTTGTCGCAACGTCACTATCCGCTTTCGCTGGATACTCTCTTGCCAGGTTCTCCTTTCCTGGGAAAGGGGCTATCAGCTTTCTCATCCTGCTCACCCAGATGATTCCGGCAATCGCCACGATAATTCCGCTTTTCTTATGGTTCCAGCGCCTCCATCTACTGGACACATACTGGGCGCTAATAATCGCCTACAACGCATTCGCAATCCCATTTTGCACCTGGCTGCTTCGGGGGTTTTTCCTGGGAATTCCCGAAGAACTCGAAGAGGCGGCAATGATTGACGGATCTGGACAGATAGGCACATTCATCCGCATTGTGCTTCCTCTGAGCCTGCCAGGACTTCTGGCAACGCTGATCTTTTCCTTCATACTCGCCTGGCAGGAATTCTTGTTTGCGGTCACCTTCACGAGCAAGGCGGAGCTCCGCACGCTCACTGTGGGCGTTGCCGCAATGAGAGGACGCGATATTGTGGATTGGGGATTGCTGAATGCGGGAGTTGTCGTTACAACGATTCCCCTCGCCATTCTCTTTGCGTTCATTCAACGATATCTGGTGCAGGGTCTCACGGCAGGTGCAGTCAAAGGCTGATGACAGGGGAGACTCGAAATGAACCTCATGCTTGATGGGAAGTCCGCGATCGTTACCGGCGCCGCATCCGGAATGGGTAAGGCGATTGCATCAGCGCTGTCAGCGGAAGGTGCAGCAGTTTGGCTGGCGGATCTCAACGCGGACGGAGTGGCGAAGACAGCCGAAGAGCTAACAGTGACCGGAGCAATGGCCAGCCCTATTGCACTGGACGTCACATCTCGGGAACAATGGCGGCGGGCAATCGACCGAGTGACCGAGAAAAGCGGAAAAATCGATATCCTGTGCAACGTCGCGGGCCCCGGCGCGAAAACCGGCCACCTCGACACGGACGATGAAGAGTGGTTCCGTCAACTGAATGGGCATCTCACCGGCGTCTTTCTTGGATGTCAATCGGTACTTCCAGGAATGATTGCACGGAGGTATGGAAAGATCATCAACATGTGCTCGTTCACCGCGCATGGCGTGTCAGCGGGCATTCCCGGCTATGGTGCCGCATTTGGTGGAATCCTGGCCTATACCAAGGACCTGGCCCGGTTTGCGGCTCCCTACAATATCAACGTTAACTGCGTTTCACCCGGAAATATCAACACGCCCATGACCAGAGACGGCTGGCTGGAGAAGCCGGGGGCGCTCGAAGAACTCCGGGACCGAACGCCGATCGGACGAGTTGGGATACCGGAAGATGTGGCGTTCTGGTACGCGGTGCTTGCATCTGATCGGGCTCGTCACGTTGTTGGCGTCGAGATCAACGTCTCCGGGGGCCAATTTGCTAGCATTTCCACCTTAACTGATCATTGATTGTGTGCTTCCACGAGGAGATCTTTCATGCGAGGGCTCGTGTTTCCAGGCGATCGCAAGGCTCACATATCGAAGAATTCGAAGATCCACATCCTGGCATCGGCGAAGTTGTTGTCCAGATCAAGGCCGCCGCTATCTGCGGCAGTGATATGCACAGTTACCGCTCTCCCGCCTCGGTTCGCGAAGGCACGGGAGCGGCCAGAATCATTCCGGGTCACGAGCCAAGCGGCATCGTCTATGCAACCGGCGAAGGGGTGACCAATGTGGCAATCGGAGACCGGGTAGCGGTCTATCATTTCCGGTCCTGTGGGCATTGCCAGCAATGCCGCTCTGGCCAGATGATGTGGTGTCACGACCGCAGAGGATATGGCGGTCCCATCCATGGTTCAGACGCCGACTTGCTTCTCACGGACGCTCGCAACTGCTTGCCGCTGCCCGATGATGCGTCATTTGAATTGGGCGCCATCCTGATGTGCGTGGGCGGCACGGCATACGAAGTCATGCGCAAGCTCGATGCGCGCGTCAACCAGAAAATCGCTATCTTTGGCCTTGGGCCGGTCGGACTTGCGGGGTTGCTCTTTGCCCGGGCCATGGGCGCGGACGTCATAGGTATCGACATGGCCCCGCACCGGCTCGAACTGGCCAGCAGTCTGGGAGCCAGCTCCATCGTTGATGCCGCGCATGAGGACGTTACGAGCGCCATTCAACGATGGTCGGGAAATGACGGCGTGAATGCCAGCTTCGAGTCATCAGGATCTCCGGTTGCTCAAACGACAACGGTAGAAGTGACCGGACGAGGAGGACGCATCGCATATGTCGGTTTTGGATCGGGCGCGCCATCAATCAGCCCGGCCCAGTTCATAGAAAAGCAATTGACACTAATGGGGTCGTTCGTGTTTCCAATCGACGCCTACGAGCGAGTACTCGACTTCGTTCAACGGCAGGATGTCCCTCTCGAGGCTACGATCACGGATACCGTTTCCCTGACCGATGCACCAGAAATCCTTCCTGCTTTCGATCGGGGGGAGACGGGCAAGGTCATCCTCGTACCTTGAGTCCTTCTAGAGCGGCTTGCAGAAGTTGTACCTACGTGACAGACGTGCGAGATGAAGCGCCCGCATGCCTCCGACGACGTCCGTGAGCGAGCACTGGCTGCCATTGATGCGGGGCATCCGGTTGCTGACGTCG
>JAABUN010004047.1_pt1 | contig 20981 bp, 16 predicted proteins | sample 5559311 | NCBI WGS metagenome assembly JAABUN01 (sample SAMN10711877, study PRJNA513370) | rock metagenome | isolation source: Antarctica rocks | place: Antarctica: Victoria Land, Siegfried Peak sud
CCCGGACTGGCCGACGGCTCTTGACCAAGCGGGGGAACTGTCTGCAGCCTCGGGAACGGTCGTTCTCGTCAAGGGCGGCCACCTGAGTGCAGAATCCAGTCCCGACGCACTCGTGGATGCCACTGGCCGGTGGCACGCTGACGAGGGCGTGGTCGAGTTCAGCTCGCCCCGGGTAGCCACCAGGAACACCCACGGAACCGGGTGTTCCCTCTCTTCCGCCGTCGCCACGGTCATGGCGCGGACGGGTGACTGGCCCGGTGCCGTCCGCCAGGCGAAGGACTGGCTGCAGGACTCGCTTACTCATGCCGACGAATTACAGGTGGGACAGGGCAACGGGCCCATCAACCACTTCCACCAGCTGTGGACGAAAGCACGAATCCTGCAGGGCGGACAGGACAGCAGGAGTTAGGGAAGAGGGCGCGTCCGGTCGGTCTCCGGTCCGGTGAGTCCGCCGACGAGCACCAGGATCCCGGCGAGAACGAGCAGGACGGCGACTGCTTCATGCCGCCCGAGCATGTCCTGCAACGGCGGAAGATAGTACGGGTAGAGGGCGGGTAGCACGATCGAAAGGCTGTAGCCCACCCCGTACCCGCTGGAGCGGACCGCCGCGGGGAAGCGCTCTACGAGGTAGGCGCCCACGGGGCCGTAGCCCGAAACCGTGACGATCTGCAGGGCCACCACGAGCACAACGACGCCGCTGGTGCTTCCGGCGGAGAACACGCCGAGGAACGTGAGGGGAGCCAGGGCTGCGCCGAGAACGCCGAATCCCATGAAGAAACGGCGTCTTCCGGTGAAGGTCGACAGGTGCCCGCAGGCGGCCATTGACAGGGCAGAGGCTGCGGTTGCACACATCAGGGTGAAGGAAATGGCTCGGGCATCCAGGTGCCCTTCCAGTGCCAGTTCACTGGTCAGGACGGGTATCGCCATGTAGGTGAACAGCCACATTCCGCTCATCAGCAGGAAGACTTGCCAGAGTGCGCGGCGGTGTTCGCCGATGAAGATGTCTTTAAGGGGGTGCGCCCGCTTAGTCGACTGCTTCCAGATCAGGGAATCGGCAACGCGCGTCCGGTAGTAGACGAGCATGCCGAATGCCAGAAGAGACCCTAGCAGGAACGGGATCCGCCAACCCCAGGCGTTGTATTGCTCGGCATCGAGCGCACCAAGCAATACGAACACCAGGGCAGCGATGCTGGCGTTGGCCCAGGGTGACATCCACATGATGAGTCCGCTGACCAAGCCGCGCCGTTTCGGTTCAGCCCACTCCATCGCGAGGGGAATTGCGGACGTGTACTCACCACCGAGGAAAATACCCCCGACGAATCGCAGTGCGACAATAGCCAGCAATGTGCCACTGCCGAGAATCGTATGTCCGGGGACCAGGGCGATGAGAAGTGTAGTGACCGCGATGCCGATCAGTGCGACCTGTGTTGTTGCAGCCCGGCCGATCCGGTCTGCTATCGGGCCGAAGATCGCGGCTCCAAGCGGCCTTCCGATGAGGGTCGCGACGAAGATGAGCCCGGCGTTGCCGGCAAGGTTTTCCGGACCGAAAAGGTGGGCGGCTGCCGGTGCCAGTGCAATGACGGGCAGGAAGATGTCGAACTGGTCGACGTAGTTGCCGAAGATTCCGCCGCGGATGGCGCGCCGGGCATTGAGCGGCGTGGTTTCGTTAGGTGTGGTGGTCAGATGGCTGTTCGGCATCAATGTCACTCCCTTCGCCGGCATTACCCGGTGCAGGTTCGACGGTCGAAGCCGCTTCAGCTTCTTCTCAGCCCGTAGCGCGGGCTCCCGTGGGGATTGGAACATTCATCTTTCCACAGAAACAAGCACTGCTGATCGCTTCAAACAGGACCTCGACACCATTTCAAATATGTTGGTGGCCTCAACCGACACCTGGGCGGGAGCGGAATCCGGTTCGCAGCCCTGGGCGCGTGATCCGGTCAGTTGACGGCACCCGCGGCCGGTGTCCTCGTCGATCCGAGCCCAGGCTGGTACGTCACCGTCCGTGCGGTCTTCCGGATCTCGGCGCGGATGGCAGCCAGCGACGCGCTGCCTCCGAGCGCGCCCGCAGCCCACGCCTGCACCATCACGTTGCCGAGGGCCGTGGCCTCCACCGGCCCAGCAATCACGGGCAGGCCGGTGGCATCGGCGGTCAACTGGCACAGCAATCGGTTCTGCGACCCGCCCCCCACGATGTGCACGACTTCCACCGGGTGACCGGTCAAGCGGACGGCCTCACGGACCGTCCGCGCATAGGCCGCCGCAAGGCTGTCCAGGATGCAGCGCACGATGCCAGCAGGCTCGGCAAGCGACGCTCCGCCGTTCCCACCGGCCTGCCCCACAGCGTTTCGAAGCCGCTCCGGCATTCCGCCGGGGGCAATGAACGACGGCGAGTCGACGTCGACCACGGGTCCCCCTGGTGGCAGCCGGGCTGCGTCCTTCAGAAGATCCGCCAGGTCCGCCGCGATGCCTTTCCCGGCCCAGGTCCGCAGGCATTCCTGCAGCAGCCACAATCCGCCCACGTTGCGCAGGTACCGGGTGGTGCCGTCGACGCCGCGCTCATTGGTGAAGTTCGCCTGCCGGCTCGCCTCACCCAGGACGGGGTGCGAGAGTTCGACGCCCACGAGCGACCAAGTGCCGGAGGACACGTAGGCGAATGCCGCGGTTTCAGTCGGAACCCCGACCACGGCGCTCGCTGTGTCGTGCGAGCCAACTGCCACCACGGATGTTCCCTCCGGCAGGCTCGTGCGCCGGGCGACTTCTGGACGGAGCCTCCCGAGGCTCTGCCCCGGCTGGATCAGGGGTGGGAAAAGTGTCTCCGGCAGTCCCAGTGATTTGTGGAACTTGGTGGCCCACTCACCCGCAACAGCGTCAAACAGGCCGGTGGTGGAGGCATTGGTGGCCTCGCTGCGCCGCTGGCCGGTCAGCCAGAACCCGAGCAGATCCGGAATGAGGAGGGCCTGCAGCCCCTCGAGTGAGGGCTCCGCCGCCAGCTGATAGACGGTGTTGAACGGCAGGAACTGCAGGCCTGTCGTTTCGTAGAGGCGGTGGAACGGAATCCGGCCATGCACTCCGTCCACCGCCTTGCCGCCCCGCCCGTCCCGGTAGCTGAAGGGCAGGGAGGCGAGGCCGCCGTCCGTATTGACCAGTCCGTAGTCCACCGCCCAGGTGTCGATACCGATGCTGACTACCCGCTCTCCCGTAGCGTGGACGGAGTCTGCCGCCAGCGCCAGGCCGCGCAGTACCTGCTCGAACAGCTCATGGATGTCCCAGCGGAGCATACCGTCCACCTCCACCGGTCCGTTCGGGAACCGGTGGATGGTCTCGAGCTGTGGTCCGCCGTCGCTCAGTCGCCCCAGAATCACCCGGCCGGAGGAAGCGCCGATGTCGACCGCGATGAACACTCCCGGCGGTTCTGCCGTCATCGCAGGAAGGCGGCTGCCACGCCGGCATCCACGGGGATGTGCAGCCCGGTGGTGTGGGACAGTTCGTCGGAGGTCAGGACGGCGACGGCGTTGGCCACGTTCTCCGGCAGGACCTCGCGCTTGAGCAGGGTGCGCTGGGCGTAGTATTCGCCGAGTTTTTCCTCCTCGACCCCGTAGACCGCCGCGCGCTTGGCGCCCCAGCCTCCGGCGAAGATGCCGGAGCCGCGCACCACGCCGTCGGGGTTGATGCCGTTGACCCGGACGCCGTATTCGCCCAGTTCGGCAGCGAGCAGGCGGACCTGGTGGGCCTGGTCCGCCTTGGCGGCGCTGTAGGCGATGTTGTTGGGTCCGGCGAACACCGAGTTCTTTGAGGAGACGTAGACGATGTCTCCGCCCATGTCCTGATCGATGAGCACCTTCGCCGCGGCCTTTGACACCAGGAACGAGCCCTTCGCCATGACGTTGTGCTGCAGGTCCCAGTCCTGCTCCGTAGTTTCGAGCAGCGGCTTGGAGATGGAGAGCCCGGCGTTGTTGACCACCAGGTCCAGTCCGCCGAAGGCGAGCACGGTTTCATCGATGGCCCGCTGCACCTGCGCGGGATCGGTGACGTCGGCCTGGATGCCGATCGCGGTGTCCGAACCGCCCAGCTCCTCCGCCACGGTCCGCGCGCTGCCGTCGTTCAGGTCCGCGATGACCACGCAGGCGCCTTCGGCAGCGAGACGTGTGGCGATGGCCTTGCCGATGCCCGACGCCGCCCCCGTCACCAGCGCGATCCGGCCCGCATGGGACTTCGGTGTGGGCAGCCGGGCGAGCTTCGCCTCCTCGAGTGCCCAGTACTCGATGCAGAACTTTTCGCTTTCCTCGATGGGTTCGTAGGTGGAGATGCCTTCGGCCCCGCGCATCACGTTGATGGCGTTGAGGTAGAACTCGCCGGCAACGCGTGCGGTCTGCTTGTTCGCACCGAAGGAGAACATCCCGACGCCGGGAACGAGCACGATCGCCGGGTCCGCGCCGCGCATTGCAGGCGAGGCGGGGTTGGCGTGGCGGTCGTAGTAGGCGGCGTAGTCGGCGCGGTACGCGGCGTGCAGTTCCCGCAGCCGGAGCAGGCAGCTTTCAAGGTCGGTGTCGGCGGGGAGGTCGAGCACGAGTGGCTTGACCTTCGTGCGCAGGAAATGGTCGGGGCAGCTGGTGCCGAGCGCTCCCAGGCGCGGGTGTTCCGTCGACGCGAGGAATTCCAGGACCCGGGGATCATCGGTGAAGTGGCCAACCTGGGCCCTGTCCGTCGAGGCGAGGCCGCGGATGGTAGGGGCAAGGGCTGCCGCCCTGGCGCGGCGTTCGGCCGCGGGGAGCGGTCCGTAGCCGTCGAGTGCCGGTCCGAAGGGCTCGGGCCGGCCGTGTTCCGCGATGTAGCGCTCCGCTGTCCCGATGATCCACAGCGAATTCGCTTCGGCGTCCTCGGAGCTGTTCCCCCAGGCCGTGATGCCGTGACCGCCGAGGATCGTGCCGATGGCTTCGGGGTGAGCTTCCCGCATGGCGGCGATGTCGAGTCCGAGCTGGAATCCCGGGCGGCGCCAGGGCACCCAGAGGACTTTCGTACCGAAGATCGTCCGGGTCAGCGATTCGCCGTCGACTGCGGTGGCGAGGGCGATGCCGGAATCGGGATGCAGGTGATCCACGTGTGGGGCGTCCACCAGGCCATGCATCGCGGTGTCGATCGACGGTGCGGCGCCGCCCTTGCCGTGCAGCGTGTAGTCGAACGTTGCCACCATCTCGTCCTCACGCTCGACGCCGGGGTAGACGTTGATGAGGGCGCGCATCCGGTCGAGCCGCAGCACGGCGAGCCCGGATTCCTTCAGCGTGCCGAGGTCACCGCCGGAACCCTTGACCCACAGGAGCTCGACATCCTCACCGGTCGCCGGGTCGATACCCGTGCCCTTGGCCGAGGTGTTGCCGCCGGCATAGTTGGTGTTGCGCTTGTCCGCTCCGAGCCGGTTCGACCTCCCGATGAGCTCGGTCACGGTGCTGTTGGGCGTGGAGCTTGCCGGGTTCGTCGTCGTCACTATCATGCTCCCCATCCGGCCTGCTGGCCACCACGTCGTTCGTCGTTGATCTGTTCCTGGTACCCGCTGGCCCGGTAGGCAGCCATCGGGTCAGCGGGCAGGCCCCGCGATTCGCGCCACTGGGCCAGCGGCGTCCGGACGTCCGTGTAGAAGGCATCCATGAAGATCTCGTTGGCACCGAGGACATCACCTGATTGCTGGGCCGTTTTCAGCGCGTCCCGGTCAACGAGGAGCGCCCGCGCCGTCATTTCCTGAACGTTGAGCACGGACCGGATCTGCCCGGGGATCTTCTCCTCGAGGTTGTGGCACTGGTCCAGCATGAGCGCGATGTTGCTGGCTGGATCGAGACCGTCGCCGCGGACCACCTCGAACAGGATGCGGAACAGCTGGAAGGGATCGGCCGCGCCGACGATCAGATCGTCATCGGCATAGAACCGGGAGTTGAAGTCGAATGAACCGAGCTTGCCCAGGCGAATCAGTTGGGCCACGATGAACTCGATGTTGGTGCCCGGCGCGTGGTGGCCGGTATCCAGGCAGACCAGCGCCTTTTCGCCGAGCTGCAGGCAGTGGGCGTAGGAGGTTCCCCAGTCTGGAACGTCGGTGTGATAGAACGCCGGCTCGAAGAACTTGTATTCGAGGACCATCCGCTGGTTCTCTCCGAGGCGGTCGTAGACCGTGCGCAGCGATTCCTGCAGCCAGTCCTGGCGCGACCGCAGGTCGCCCTGACCCGGGTAATTGGTGCCGTCGGCGAGCCAGATCTTCAGGTCGCGCGAGCCGGTGACGCCCATCACGTCGATGCACTCGTACATGTGGTCGATGGCCTTGCTGCGCACGTTTGCGTCACTGTGCGTCAGGCTGCCGAACTTGTAGTCCTCGTCCTGAAAGGTGTTGCTGTTGACCGTCCCGAGCCTGATGCCCTTGCTCTCCGCAAAGCGGCCCAGCGCCCCGAAGTCGTCCACCCTGTCCCAGGGGATGTGGAGTGCCACGGCGGGAGCCAACCCGGTCAGCTCGTTCACCTTCGCCGCATCGCTGATCTTCTCCTCGACCGTGCGCGGGGTCCCGGGCGTGGCGAAGACCTTGAAGCGGGTCCCGGAATTGCCGTATGCCCACGAGGGCACCTCGATACCCAGTTGTTCCAGGGCCGGCGCTATGCCGTCGATGACGCTCATGTGCTACTCCACATCCTGTTGCCGCCGGAGCCGGCGCGTGCTCGGTGGCCGCCGGAAGCGGCCGGCTAAGGCGCGTTCGTGATCCATGCACCATCACTGGTTGTTGAATCGTTTCATAAGTACGTTTCAAAGTTATCCTCGAAATGGCGGTAGTGTCAAGGAATTCCAGCACGACGGAGTCCGGAATCAGAGGAGCCAATGGGCGCGCGAGCAGTAAGCATCAAGGACGTGGCCGACCGCGCGCAGGTGGCCGTCGGCACGGTCTCCAATGTCCTGAACAATCCTCACCGGGTTGCCGACGGCACCCGTGAGCGAGTGCTGAGCGCCATCTCGGATCTGGGATTTGTCCGCAACGATGCCGCCCGCCAGTTGCGGGCGGGCCTCAGCCGCACGATCGGACTGATCGTGCTGGATGTCAGCAACCCGTTCTTCTCCTCCCTGGCGCGTGCCGCCGAGGAGGCGGCTGCCGAGATCGGCAGCACCGTGGTGCTGGGTGACAGCGGCCACGACCGCGCGCGGGAAGCCCGCTACATCGATGTCTTTGAGGAGCAGCGGGTGAAGGGCATGCTGATCTCACCCGTGGGTGACCTCGGCGGCCGGATGGAAACACTGCGGAGCCACGGCGTGTCCGTGGTGCTGGTGGACCGCATTGACCCGGCACGGACGATCAGTTCGGTCTCCGTGGACGATGTTGCCGGAGGGTACATGGCGGCGAAGCACCTGCTTGATTCGGGCCGCCGGCGGATCATGTTCATCGGGGCCTCGACCGATATCCAGCAGGTCGCGGACCGGCTGGAGGGGGCCCGGGCGGCGGTGGCTGAGTATCCCGAAGCGGCACTCGAAGTGATCGAGGCGAGCGCGATGACGGTGCTCGCCGGTAGATCGGCGGGCGATGCAGTGTCCAAGCGGGGCAGGGGGCGGCGTCCCGACGGGGTGTTCTGTGCCAACGATCTCTTGGCGATTGGAGTTATGCAAGCCGTCCTCCTGGTGCGGGGGCTCCATATTCCGAATGAGCTGGCCCTGATCGGCTACGACGATATCGACTTCGCCGAATCCGCGGTGGTGCCGCTCTCCACCATCCGCAAGCCCACGAAGCTCATGGCCAGAACCGCGGTGGAGATGCTGGTGGAGGAGATCGACGGCGCGGACGGGAAGAAGCGCCAGGTGATCTTCCAGCCCGAGCTGGTGGAACGGGCAAGTACCGGCATCTGAGCACCGGGAGCGAATACGGGGCAGGACGTTGCAGTTTCATAAATCAGCGGTTCCCGGTCGGGAACACCGGTTGACGGTGATCCAACTCACGCCTACGATCGATTTCAGACCACCATGAAACGATTCATTTTGCGAAGGGGCTTGCAGTGTCGCAAAGCCGGGATTCCATGATTTCCCCTCGGGGAGCCAGCCACGCTGCGGACCCGTCGCCGCCGGTTCTTTCCCTCACGGGAGCGGCGAAGACCTTCGGGCCGGTGGTGGCGCTCGCCGACGGAACCGTCGAGATTCTTCCCGGCGAGATTCATGGACTGGTCGGCGAGAACGGAGCCGGAAAATCGACACTCGTGAAGATCCTCGCCGGTGTTCATGCTCCGGACGCGGGCACCTTCATCGTCTCGGGAAAGAAGGTCTCCTTTCGGAACGTCGGCGACAGCAAAGCTGCCGGCATCTCGGTGATCTACCAGGAGCCCACCCTCTTCCCCGACCTCACCGTCGCCGAGAACATCTTCATCGGGCGCCAACCCAAGGGTGCCCTGGGCCTGATCAGCAAGAGTGCCATGCGCCGTGCGGCCGCAGCGCTCTTCTCGGAGCTGGGCGTTCCCATCGACCCCGACCGTCCTGCCGCGGGACTGTCCATCGCGGACCAGCAGATCATCGAGATCGCCAAGGCCATCTCGCTCGACGCCACCGTCCTGGTCATGGACGAGCCCACTGCGGCGCTGAGCGGCGTGGAGGTGGACCGGCTCTTCACCGTTGCCCGGAAGCTCCGCGACGCCGGCAGCGGAATCCTCTTCATCTCGCACCGCTTCGACGAGGTCTTCGGGCTCTGTGACCGCATCACCGTGATGCGCGACGGCCAGTACATCAACACCCACAACACCGCGGACACCACGGTGGCGGCTGTGGTCCGTGAAATGGTCGGCCGCGATATTTCCGCTCTCTATCCCAAGGGGCAAGCCGAGATCGGCGGAACTGTCCTGCAGGTGGAGAACCTTTGCCGTGCCGGTGTCTTCTCGGGTATCGACTTCGAGGTCCGCGCGGGGGAGATCGTTGCGCTCGCGGGCCTGGTGGGCGCTGGACGCACTGAAGTGGCGCGCGCCGTCTTCGGTATCGACGGGTACGACACCGGGTCGGTCCAGCTGAACGGCCAACGGCTCAAGCCGCGGGACCCTCGGGCGGCGATCGACGCCGGTATCGGTTTCGTTCCGGAAGACCGGCGTAACCAGGGGCTGGTCATGGATCTGTCCGTGGAACGCAATGCCGTCCTCACCCTGCGGCACACGCTCGCTCGACGCGGATTCATCAGCCGCAAGGACGAGCGCAGGGCCGCCGCCGACTGGACGAGGCGCCTTCAGGTCAAGGCCGGTTCCCCGGAGCATGCCGTGTCCACGCTTTCCGGTGGCAACCAGCAGAAGGTAGTCCTCGCCAAGTGGCTGGCAACCGAGCCGAAGCTCCTTATCATCGACGAACCTACCCGTGGGATCGATATCGGAACCAAGAGTGAGGTCCACCGGCTGGTTTCCGAACTCGCCGGCCGCGGAATGGCGATCCTGATGATCTCTTCGGAACTTCCCGAGGTCCTTGGCATGGCTGACCGCGTCCTGGTGATGCATGAGGGCCGGATCACGGCGGAACTGGATCGGGCATCAGCCACGCCCGAATCAGTGATGCATGCCGCCACCGCAGGGCCGGAGATCGCCCCATGAGCAGCAGTGTGAACACCGCAGCAACCACCGGCAAGGCACCGGACCATGAACGCGGGGGCAGCTCCGCGATGATGTCCCTTCTTCACCTGCGAGAACTGCCCGTGATTGTTGCCCTGGTGGGACTCGTGCTCTTCACCTCCCTGGCGAACCCCCTGTTCCTCAGTGAGCAGGGGGTGAAGGACCTTCTGCTCAACGCCACCATCCTCATGCTCCTGGCGGTAGGCCAATCGCTGGTCATCATCACCCGCAATGTTGACCTCTCGGTCGGGTCAGCACTGGGACTCGTGGCTTTCTCTACTGGTTCCATTTTCTTTGCCATACCGGACATGCCGGTGATCGCCGTTTTCCTTCTGGGGATGCTGCTGGGTGGTGTACTCGGCGCCGTCAACGGCATCCTGGTCACCGTGGCCAAGGTGCCCGCGCTGGTCATCACGCTCGGCACCCTGTACATCTTCCGCGGTATCAACAACGCATGGGCGGGCGGCACCCAGTACTTCGCCGGCGACCGGCCCCAGGAATTCGGTGCGCTCTCCGTGGACACCGTCCTGGGGTTCCCCCTCATCACCCTGATCGCCGTCCTGGTGGTCATCGCCGTCGCGGTCTTCATGGCGGGCACTCGTCCCGGACGCGACCTGTACGCGATCGGATCCGATCCCGAGGCTGCCAAACTCTTCGGCATTCCCGTCACCCAGCGCGTTCTCCTTGCCTTCATCGCCAACGGCATTCTCGTCGGACTGGCAGGCGTCCTCTATGCCAGCCGGTTCAACTCGGTGGGCGCCACCACGGGAACCGGGCTGGAACTGGACGTGGTCGCTGCCGCCGTCGTGGGTGGCGTCGCCATCTTCGGTGGCAGCGGCACGGTAGTGGGAGCAGCCATCGGTGCGCTGCTGCTGACCACCATCACCAGTGCGCTGGCTGCCCTCCGCGTGGACAAATTCTGGCAGCAGGCGATCGTGGGCATCCTGATCCTCGCCGCCATCGTCATCGACCGCCTGGCAGCCATACGCACCGCCAGGAAGCTACGGATCAGTGAGGCCCGCAATGTCTAAGACCCTCACCGAAGCGCCCGACGCCGGCACCGCCGCTGTTCTCGCGTCCGAACCCAAGGGCCGCACCGGTGCGCCCCGGCTGCTGCTGGGCCGCGACGCCATCATGATCTACACGCTCCTGGTCGTGGTGTTGTTCGCCTGCCTGGCCATCCCGCGCTTCGCCTCGCCGGTCACGGTGGGTTTCCTGCTCCTTGACGTCATTCCCATCCTGGTCATCGCGATGCCGATGACACTGGTCATCATCTCCGGCGAGATCGACCTCTCGGTGGCCAGCATCGCGGGGCTCAGCAGTGCCGTGCTGGGCGTGCTGTGGGCCGCGGGCGTGGAGATCTGGATCGCGCTGGTGCTCTGCCTGGTGGTGGGCCTTGTCGCCGGAGCGTTCAACGGGCTGCTCATCGCCTACCTCGGACTGCCGTCGCTCGCCGTGACCATCGGCACGCTCGCCCTCTTCCGGGGGCTGGCCCTCGTGGTGATCGGCGACAACGCGGTGGCGGACTTTCCACCTGCGTTGACGGCTTTCTTCACCTCGAAGCTGGGAGGAACAGGCATTCCCACGGTGATGATCGGCGTCCTCCTCGTCATTGCCTTCTTCGGCGTGCTCCTTCACTTCACCCCGTTCGGCCGCGGACTTTTCGCGCTGGGTTACAGCAAGGAAGCCGCGAGCTTCGTGGGAATCGACGTGGCGCGCTCCAAGTTCTGGCTGTACCTGGGAACCGGCACGGTGTCCGCGATGGCCGGAATCTACTGGACCCTCCGTTACTCGAGTGCCCGTAGCGACAACGCCAGTGGAATCGAACTCGCCGTCATCGCCGCGGTGCTGCTCGGCGGTGTATCGATCTTCGGCGGCAAGGGCTCCATCCCCGGCGTGATCGCGGGTGTGCTGCTGATCGGCGTCATCACCTACGCACTGCGCCTGGACCGGGTCTCGGAGGTGGTCCTGATCATCGTGACCGGGTCCCTGCTGATCCTCTCCGTGGTCACCCCCAGCATTGGCGCCGCACTGAAGAAGCACCGTCATGACCGACGGGTGCGGCGACAACTCCATCCCTGAGCCGTCACCTCGGGGTAGAAACCGGCGCCCGGTCCTCCGGCGCTCAATGGAAGGAAGAACAATGAAGTTGACCCAGAACAAGTCCCGCCGGGGACGCAGCGCCACCATCATTGCGCTCACGGCCAGTGCCGCGCTGTTACTCGGCGGCTGTGGCGGCGGAGACGCAGCCGAATCCGGGGCCGAGGGTGGCAGCGGCGCCGAGGGCGAGCAGACCATCACCTTCATCCCCAAGCAGTTGAACAACCCCTACACGGATGTTGTCCTCGGCGGCGGTGAAGCCGGGGCCGAGGAGGCAGGATTTTCCGCTTCGGAGGTGGTGGGTCCGCTGGATGCCAGCGCATCCAGCCAGGTGTCCTTCATCAACGCCGAGACCCAGGCCGGCACCAATGTGATCGTGATCGCCGCCAACGATCCCGACGCCGTCGGGCCTGCTCTGCAGGAGGCAAGGGACGCCGGCGCCAAGATCGTCGCGTTCGACTCCGACACCAACCCGGACTTCCGTGACCTGTTCGTCAGCCAGGTCAACGCCAAGGACGTGGGGCTCATCCAGCTTGAACTGATTTCCGAGCAGATCGGCGGCGCGGGCGATATCGCCATACTCTCCGCTACGGCCAACGCCACCAACCAGAACGAATGGATCAAGTTCATGGAGGAGGAGCTGGCATCCAACCCGGACTATGCGGACATCAATCTGGTGGCCAAGGTGTACGGCGACGACGACGACACCAAGTCCTTCCAGGAAGCCCAGGGCCTGCTCCAGGCGTACCCGGACCTGAAGGGCATCATCTCACCCACCACGGTGGGCATCGCGGCCACCGCCCGTTACCTTTCCACGTCCGAATACAAGGGAGAAGTCGCGCTCACCGGGCTCGGTCTTCCCAATGAGATGCGTCCGTTCGTCGAAGACGAAACGGTGTCCGAGTTCGCCCTGTGGGATCCCGCGCAGCTCGGCTACGTCGCCGCTTTCGCTGGTAAGGCACTGGCCGACGGCGAGATCACCGGGGAGGTCGGAGACACCTTCGAGGCAGGCGAGATGGGAGAGCGTGTCGTCGAAGAGGGAGGCCTTGTGATCGTGGGACCACCCACGATCTTCAACGCCGAGAACATCGGCGAGTACGACTTCTGATCGACCAACGGGGGCGGGGGGCTTTTCGGGGCTCCCCGCCCGTCCGTTCCTGATGTCCTGCTGCAGCAAGGAGAAGCCGAATGTCCGGAGCCCAGACCAACTCTTCGCCACCACCGGACATCCCGTCCGGCGCCCGGAAGCTTGTGCCGAATCGGCGCCGCGCCACTCGTATCGGACTGGTGTCCGGGGGGCTCGGCGCCTACTGGCCGCAGTTTCCCGAACTCCTGCCGCAGCTTCAGGAATCCAGCCGTTACGTAGCTGGACGGTTCAGCGCCCTCGAGGCCGAGGTGACCGACGTCGGTTTCGTGTCCGATCCGCAGGAGGCGAGCAGCGCTGCCGAAAAACTGAGGGTTGCGGACTGCGATCTCATCGTGATCCTCCTCGCCACCTACCTCACCTCCTCGATGGTGCTGCCAATTGCGCAGCGGGCGCAGACGCCCGTCCTGGTCATCGATCTTCAGCCCACCGAAGCGATGGACCATGCCGCCTTCGACACCGGGAAGTGGCTCGCGTACTGCGGCCAGTGCTCGGTACCTGAGGTGGCCAATGTCTTTCGTCGTGCAGGGATTCCGTTCCGTTCCGTCTCGGGGTACCTGTCGCAGGAATCGGCCTGGCAGCGCATCGACCAGTGGGTCCACGCTGCCGGTGTGCGAGGTCGGTTGCGCCATGCACGGCACGGCCTGATGGGGCACCTTTACCCTGGAATGCTGGACGTCTCCACAGATCTCACGAAGGTGTCGGCGGCCTTCGGTTCACACGTGGAGGTCCTGGAGTTCGATGATCTCCGCGAGCGCGTCAGTGAAGTTTCCGACGCCCAGGTGTCTGAGCGTGTCGAGTTGGCGCGGTCTCTATTCACCGTGGATGGCTCCGTCGACGAGGTGGACTTCGAGTGGGGCGCCAGGGTGTCCGTTGGTCTGGATCGGCTCGTGGAGGATTTCGAACTGGACTCGCTGGCGTACTACCACCGCGGCCTTGCAGGTGAACAGCATGAACGGCTGGGCGCCGGGATGATCCTCGGAGCATCGATCCTGACGGCGCGCGGCATCCCGATGGCTGGGGAGTACGAGCTGCGCACCTCCATTGCCATGCTCGCGGCGCAAGCAATGGGCGCCGGCGGCTCCTTCACCGAAATCCAGGCACTGAACTTTGTCGACAACGTGGTGGAGATGGGACACGACGGGCCGGCGCATCTGGCCGTCAGCGCCGGGAATCCACTGCTGCGTGGGCTCGGGGTGTACCACGGCAAGCGCGGCTGGGGAGTCTCGGTGGAGTTCGACGTCCGACACGGACCCGTCACCACCTTCGGCCTGGGCCAGGACCCGGACGGCAGTTACGTCTTCATCACCTCGGAGGGCGAGGTGGTTCCCGGTCCGCTGCTGGCCATCGGCAATACGACGTCGCGGGTGGACTTCGGCGGCGATCCCGGCCGGTGGGTGGACGAGTGGTCCCAGACTGGCATCGGCCATCACTGGGCGCTGTGCCTGGGACACCGGGCGGCAGACGTGAGAGCGGCAGCGAGCCTCCTGGGGATCGAACACCGGCACGTAACCCTCTGATCTCGACGCTTAGGACGGGACCCCATGGAACGAGCATGTTTTCAGCTGCAGGTGAAGCAGGAGAGGATCACGGAGTACACAGCACGCCACGCGGCGATCTGGCCCGACATGGCGCAGGCACTGAAGAATGCGGGGTGGAACAATTATTCACTGTTCTTGAGGCCGGACGGGCTGCTCATCGGTTACGTGGAGTCCGAGGACTTCGCCGCGGCACGGGAAGCCATGGCCTTGACGGACGTCAATGCCCGCTGGCAGGCCGACATGGCGCCGTTCTTCGTCGAGCTGGACGGCCGGCCGGACGAAGGATTTCTCCGGCTTGAGGAAGTGTTCCATCTGGAGGACCAGCTCGGCTGAGCCCGGCTTGCTTCTCAGCGGTGCGGTTATCGTTTGGTTCGGGGTGTGGTGGACGGAGCGGGAATGTGCGCGGCATGTCCGCCGACGTCCCACTTCTGCATCCCGGCGACCGGAAGCGCGTCGAGCGGGTGAGGTGCGACGGTGCGCAAGCGCACCGGCGGGCCGCTATAGGCTGATTCAATGAGCCTTTCTGTGTCCCCCTGCTTCGACCGCACCCAGTGGGACTCCACCATCAACCGCCTCGAAGGCCACCCCCAGCAGCTGTGGGGGTGGGGTGAGACGAAGGCGGCGCACAGGTGGGCGGCAGACCGCGTCCTCGTCGCGGAGGACGGCGAGGTCATCGGGTTCGCGCAGATCCTGCGCAGGTCTCTTCCTTTCCCGCTGCGGAGCCTCGCCTACATTCCCCGGGGCCCGCAGGCCCTCCCCGGGCGGGAAATCGAGGTGCTGCAGGCTGTCTCCGGGCACGTGCGAGCCGTGCACCACCCGGTCGCCCTGTCGATCGAACCCGATTGGGACGCCGGCTCGGACGCCACCGGTGCACTTCCTGCGGCCGGCTGGAGCCGGAGCGAGAACACCATCCTGATCGGGCACACGCTCATCCTCGATCTCCGCCGGTCCGAGGACGAGTTGCTCGCCGGCATGGCGAAGAAGCACCGCCAGTACATCCGGAAGTCCGGCAAGGAAGGGCTCGACATCCGCCGGGTGGTCCGCGGCGAGCTTCGCGGCTGCCTGGCCGTCTACCGTCTGACGTCCGACCGCGCCGGGTTCGGCATCCATGAGGACTCCTACTACCTGGACATCTTCGACAATCTCGGCGACGCGTCCCCCGTGTACGCGGCCTTCCAGGGCGACGACGTCGTCGCGTTCCTCTGGTTGTCCGCGACGGAGCACACGTCGTTCGAGCTCTATGGCGGGATGACGGACGAGGGTGAGCGACTGCGCGCGAACTACGCGCTGAAGTGGTTCGCCATCCAGGAGATGAAGGCCCGAGGGGTGGCCCGGTACGACTTCAACGGCCTCCTCAATGACGGTGTTTCCCGCTTCAAGATGGGCTGGGCCAGGCACGAGGACGAGCTCGCCGGCACCTGGGATCTGCCGCTCTCACCGTTCTACCCGGTCTTCCGCCGCGCACTGCCCTTGGCGAAGAGCGGCATGCAGGCCGTCCGCAAGCAGGCAAGCCGAGCAGTCGGCGCCGTCCGCCGGGCGCGAGAAGCCCGCTCCTAGACGCCGGCGGAGCCGGCCCTCGGACGGCATCGGAGCCCTCTCCGGGACTGCGGAGGAGTCCGCCCCTGGACCACGGAGGGACCCGCTGTCGGAGCGCAGGTAGAGTCGCCGCTCCGGAAACGGCACCGCGCCGCTAGAGCGATGAACCTTCCCCGCCGACCGTGACGGCGAAGGCCAGGACGGGGCCGTCCGTTGCGCCGTGGGCGTCGGCGGCGGGCCTGACGACCAACGGCGCCTCCGATGCGGCGACGAACGCGCCACAACCCCTGGGCACGGCGAGGGTTGCGTTGGGGGTGTCCAAAAGGATCGGTCCGCTCACCGCGAGGACGACGACGGGCCCGTTCTGCAGGACCGGTACGTGCGCGGGCGCGACGCTCCCGCCGGGCGGAAGTGAGCTGTCAGCCCGATCGGCGGTGCCCTCCGTGCCCGACGCGCCAGCGGCGGCGTCGCCCAGCACGATGCGTTGCAGCTGGAATTCTTCGAACGGCGGCCGGTAGAGCTCCTGGTCGAAGAGCGTGAACTCGGCGACGACAGTCGGCGGGGCGAAGGCCTTGAAGATTACGGTGGCCAGCAGCTCATCCCGGTCCACGTGCTTCGGCGTCAGTCCTCCACGCAGGACATTGTCCGATGAGGCCATGACCTCGATTCCGAGGCCGCCGAGGTAGGCGTGGATGTTGCCGGCGGGCAGGTAGAGCGCGTCGCCCGACTGCAGCGAGACGCGGTTGAGCAGCAGGGCGATCAACACTCCCGGATCACCGGGGTACTGGTCGGAAAGCTCGGCGACCGTGGCGAGGTCGCGAGCCGCGGACGCCTCGTCGTCCTGGTCCGCACCCGCGACAGCACCCGACGCTGCACCGGACGCACCTCCCGACACAGCGCCGGCCTCGACGGCGGCCTCCACGTCTGCCACGACCTGCTGTGGAGCCTCGAGCAGTGACGTGAACGCGGTGCGCAGGGCCCCGTCGTCGCCGGCCGTGAGGCTCACCGCAACGGCCTCGAGCAGCTCGCGGGCCGCCGAGGCAGGTTCGACCATCGAGGCCAACAGGGTGAAGATCGCCACCGATTCCGGCAGGGGCCGGAACCCGCAGAGCGCCTCGAACGGGGTCAGCGCGAAGATCATCTCGGGCTTGTGGTTGCGGTCGCGGTACTTGCGGTGCGGCGCGTCGCGCGGTACGCCGTCGGCCTCCTCGGCGCCAAAGCCTGCCGCGGCCTGCTCCAGGCTCGGATGGACCTGCAGGGAGAGGGCGGAGCCCGCGGCGAGGACCTTGAGCAGGAACGGGAGGCGGCCGTCGAACCTGGCCGCCATGTCCTCGCCGAGGAGCGCCGCCGGATTCTCCTCGATGACCTTGTCAAGGCCGCGGCGGGAGCCGTCCGGATAGAGGACCTGCGACGACGAACCGGGGTGGGCGCCCACCCACAGCTCCGCCTCGGGACCGCCCGACGGTTCGCGTCCGAGGAGGTCGGCGATGGCGCGCTCGGCACCCCAGGCATAGGGGCGGGGTGTGTTGTCCAGCAGGTACATCGCGGCGTCCTTGGCTCATGGCGAAAAGGGTGGTTCAGGGTTGAAAGGTGGTTCAAGCGGGGGAGCACTCGCCGTTGTTGGACAGCAGCTCCCCGAGCGTCGCATCATCGCCGATGGTGGCGAGTTCCTGCAGGTACTCCTCGGTGATGCCGCCGTCGGTGGTCTGCGCGGGGAGCACGCTCACCACTGCTGCCCGGTCCAGCTGTAGAGGCGTCACGGCGCCTGACTCCACCGACCCCTCGGCGAACATGCCCTGCACACGGCTGTGGATCAGGTCGAAATCGGGGTAGGTCACGAAGTTTTCCGCGGGTGTACCGAAGTCCGGGGGGCCGATTGTCAGCCGTCGGGTCTCCTGACCCTGCGCCTTGAGGCCGAGATCCACGAAACTGGCGAGCTGGTCCTGGGAGATGTCGGTCTCGACGATCCGGGTGCCCGCCGTGGCGATCGACTGGAAGCGCGTCAGGACCGTGGCCGGATCGAGCTGGGCGATCATGGCCTGCTGCACGCACTGCTGGCGCTCGATGCGGTGGTAGTCCGTGACGAACTCCCGCGAGCGCGCGTACCAGAGGGCCTTGTAACCGTCGAGCGTTTGCACGCCCGGAGCAATCCAGCCATCCGGTGGGTAATGCCGGATGGGGTCCGTGCCCGGGATCTCGGCGGCCGTGATGGGGACCCAGCCACCGGCGTCGATCCGGATGCCGCCCATCGCGTCGATGAGCCGTTCAAAGCCGTTCATGTCCACCAGGAGGTAGGCCTGCACCTCGATGCCGAGCACACCGCTCACCGCATCCTTCATTGCTTCCGCGCCCGGATCCTCAGCATCCGGATACAGATCCGGGTAATTCTGCGCGACCTCCGTGTACAGGCTGTTGATGATGCACGGATCGCCGCAGTTGTACCCCTCCGGGTAGACGTCCCAGAGCGGTGAGTCCTCGGAGAACTGAGCGTTCTGGAAGTTGCGCGGAATGCTGAAGGTGACGGTCGAACCGGTCCTGGCGTCGACGCTGATCACCGAAATGCTGTCGGGGCGCCGTCCGGTGCGGTCCTCGCCGGCGTCGCCGCCCATCAGCAGGAAGTTGTAGCGGCCGTCCACCGGGTCGAAGGCCGGTCCGGTCTGGAAGATCGAGCCGACCGTCGACCGGCCGACGCCGATGACATAGGCCCCGTACGTGAGGATCCCGCTGGTAAGCGCCATGAGCACGACGAGCGTGCCGGCCACCAGCGGACGCACACCTCTCTCGAGCAGCGGAATCCTGATCAGCCGGAACGTATCGAGGAAGAGGAAGGCCCAGCCCAGGGCCAGGCTCAGGAGCGCCAGGATCAGCAGCAGCGACCACCAGCGGTGGGTGAGCACACCCACCACCAGGGCGCGGTTCGTCAGGGCGAGGACCAGGCCGAGGAGGATGAAACCCCAGCACCCGAATGCGGTGCCGAGCGCCCTGCGGCCCAGCCGCCGATTACCGGCCACGATCTGGGCGGAACCCGGCAGCACGAGCGTCATGGCGAGGAGGACGAAGGCACGCTTCGTCCGTACCGGCGGCGGCGCGGACTCCGGATACCGGACAGGGTTGGCCACTCCTGCGGTGCCGCGGGTATCAGCGTCACGAACGCGCGAACCGGTGATCATGCGTTCCCAGCCGTTGACAAGGCGATGAGGGAGCGCAGGGACGCACCCTTTTCCTCTGCGCTCACCCGGAGCGCCCGGGCGAAGTCGACCAGCTGGCCCCGAAGCAGGAGGGCCTGCTCGTCCGTGCCGCTCGCCAGCATGCGGATGGCCAGGAGGCCGGCGTTGCGTGCCCCGCCGATGGAGACCGTTGCCACCGGAATACCGGCCGGCATCTGAACGATGGACAGCAGCGAATCCATGCCGTCCAGGTGGCGCAGGGGTACCGGCACCCCGATCACGGGAAGCGGCGTCAGCGCGGCGAGCATACCGGGAAGGTGCGCCGCACCACCGGCACCGGCGATGATGACGCGCAGTCCCCGCTCGTGCGCCGTTTGCCCGTACTCGATCATCGCGGACGGCATGCGGTGCGCGGAGACGACGTCGGCCTCGTAGGGGATGGAGAATTCGGCCAGTGCCGCCGCCGCCGCCTCCATGACGGGCCAGTCCGAGTCCGAGCCCATCACGAGGCCTACCTGGGCGTTTGTCACTGCGTTCCCTTCGGTCAATCCTGGTCGGCGGAGGGCTGTTCGGCGCCGTCGCGGAGTATCGCGGCAACCCTCGTGGCCCTGGCGCGGACGGCGGCCAGGGGTTCCCCAGGGGCCCCCAGCGCATTCACATGGCCGATCTTCCGGCCCGGACGCACGTCCTTGCCGTAGAAGTGCACTTTAGCCGATGGTCCTGAGGAGAGGGCTGATTGGTACGCCCCGTAGATGTCGGTGTTTGGCCCACCGAGCACATTTTTCATCACCGCGTACCGGCCAACCGGGTCCGTCGCGCCGAGCGGAAGATCGAGGATCGCTCGGAGGTGCTGCTCGAACTGGCCCGTCACGGCGCCGTCCATGGTCCAGTGGCCGGAATTGTGCGGGCGCATCGCGAGCTCGTTGACCAGGTAGCCGGGACCCCTACCGGGTGTCTCGAAGAGTTCCACCGCCATGACACCGGTGACACCGAGGCTCTCGGCGAGTCGCAGGGCGGCGGCGGTCACGGAGCGCGCGACGTCCTCGGGCAGTTCCTGCGCCGGGGCGATCACCTCGTCGCACACGCTGTCGACCTGGATCGATTCCACGACGGGCCACGTCACCGCTTCGCCCGAGGGGCGCCGCGCCACCAGGACGGAGAGCTCACGGCTGAAGGCGACGAATTCCTCCACGAGCAGCTCGCCCCCGGTGAACCAGGCCTCCGCGCGCGCGAGCCCGGCGGCGTCCCGCAGGACCAGCACTCCCTTGCCGTCGTACCCGCCCCGGGGCGTCTTGAGGACCACGGGCCACCCCGTCCCTGCCGCGAAGGCCTCGACGCCGGACGCGTCCCGCACGGCGCTCCAGCGGGGGTTCGGCAGGCCCAGATCATCGACGGCGCGCCGCATCACCAGCTTGTCCTGCGCATGACGGAGGGAGGACGGGGAAGGATGGATGACGACTCCCTCGCGGGCCAGTTCCTCGAGGAGTTCGCCCGGGACGTGCTCATGGTCGAAGGTCACGACGTCGACGTCCGCGGCGAAGGCTCTCAGCGTGTCAGCATCACGGTAATCGCCCACCTGCGCATGAACCACTGCCGTCACGGCGGATACAGCCGGTCCCTCGGCGAGGACATGCAGTTCCAGTCCCAGTTCGACGGCGGGGCCGGCCATCATGCGCGCGAGCTGGCCGCCGCCGACCACGCCTATCACGGGAAAAGTCACCATCTCAGGGTACCCACGGCGCCGCGGTACCCGCGCATTGCGGCGGCGGCGAACCATTCGCGCGCGCCGCCTAGTAGTACTTAGTTAGGTCGGCGTGGCGGCTTTTAATCCCTGAGCGATCCTGTTAATTTTCGAGGCATGAAACCGGATGAGCTTGCCGAGACCAAAGTGGAACTGGAAGCGTTC
>JAABUN010004048.1_pt1 | contig 20980 bp, 17 predicted proteins | sample 5559311 | NCBI WGS metagenome assembly JAABUN01 (sample SAMN10711877, study PRJNA513370) | rock metagenome | isolation source: Antarctica rocks | place: Antarctica: Victoria Land, Siegfried Peak sud
TTGATAAAACCGATATTCAAAGAGCTGGTCAGGTGCGTTCAACCGAAGGCTTGATAATTCATTGTTTGGGCAAACTAACATTTGCCTTGTTTTTACTAAATTTCTACTATTGATTCACATATTTTATCTGCGCGACTAAATCGTTTACTCTCATACGCCGGAAACCGACGATTTTATTTTTCCAGTAACCATCAAATCTGGAATACATGACGCCGTGACTTGTCGAAGCGTGATAAAAACCGTCGGCGTCAGCGACGATTCCGATATGCCCTAAATTCTTGAAAAATACGAGCGTACCGAGTTTGTAACGATCATCGCCTTCGACCGGCTCGGAATTTTGCCAGATTGTTCTGGCGCTTGTTCGTTCAAAATAAAAGCCCGCATCTTGAAAAGCGCTCCAAACCAAACCGGAGCAATCATACCTATTCGGTCCGCTCGAACCGTAAAGATACGGAGTGCCGATTTTCGATTCAATTGCGTTTAATAATCTCTGGCTGAAAATTGTGCTGTAAGAATTTTTGCTGATGTAATTATATGCAATCGGCGAGGTCTGTTGAGAAGAAGCTGTTTTTTTAATTAGCGATTGGTAATCCGGGACAATAACGGTTTTCTGAATCGTACTAGGCTTTTGTCTCTGGTAATTTTCGAGTAAATCTGTGTTTTCAGGGTTTTTGTGAAGGCTTGCGAGTTGTTGATTCGGGGGAAGTTGGACTATTCTTTCTCGTCCTTGCGAAAAAGCATTTCCGACAAAAACAACGCTCGACAAAACAAAAAATAAATAAACGGACAAAGATTTACGAAAATTCATCGGCAACTCCTACATATTGGTTTTTACTTTTTTAATTTTTACCTTTTCAGGGAAAGCGTTTGGAAACGAAGTGGGAAAACTTCCACTCAATTTTAAAAAACAATTAAAACAAGAATTTTCTTTAAAAATCTAAAAGGCAGATTTGGAAAAAGACAAAGCGAATTTTTGAATTATTTTTACGAAAGATGAAATAACTAAGACGGAAAAGATTTTCTCTCAAAAGAAAAACATTTGCAAACCGCAAAATCAATTTAACAGAAAAGCGGGACACATTGTCAAGAAATTTTTGTTGGCGGGAGATAAAAATAAAAAGGCACAAAATTTATTTTTTGTGCCTTTGAGAATTTTTAGATTGAACTGTTTAAGCCGAGAAAGATGTTCCGCAGCCGCAGCCGCCGGTTGCATTCGGATTTTCAAAAGTAAAACCCGAACCCATCATATTCGATGTGTAATCAACCGTTACGCCGTTTAAATACTGCGCTGAAAACATATCAACAAAAAGTTTAACGTCGTGTTGGTCAACGATAAAATCGCCCTGTCGCGATTCTTCCTCAATATTCAAACTATATTGAAAACCTGAACAACCGCCCGGTACAACTCTTACGCGAAGTCCAGCTGTTTCCGGCAAATTATCTTCGCCCGCCAAAAATTTTTTTATTTCCACCGCCGCATTTGCCGATAAATTTATCTCAATCGAAGGTGCTGCTACTGCTGACATTTTTATAATCTCCTTATGAATTATTTCAAAAGATTCGGTTTCACCCGAATCTTTACTTTAATTTCAATATTACTTGATTTTCCTTTAGATAACAAGGGAAAGGGTGTTATGTAATGATAAGGTGAATCTCTATTTTTACAATTTTTTATTTATCATTTCCAACCTTCTTTTTTGAGATGCTGATATTCGTCTCTCTGCGCTCATTTTTAAATTATTACTTTAAGGTGAAGTTCAGATTTTCAATTTGCTGATTGATTGTCAGAGTTTGCGGCGCGAACTCGTAACCTTTGGCTTTGATGGTTAAAGTATAAGTTCCGCTTGCTAGATTACTGAATCGGTAATATCCAAATGGATTTGTATAAACTGTCTGAGTTTTCCCTGTAGTGTCAGTCAGATTCAACTTCGCACGGAAAATGCCTCTGCCAAAAGCTGAAATAATGCGCCCGCCGACTGTTACGGATTCGGGTATCGGCGCCGCCGCCCGCGGTGAAATCGCTATCCCAAAAGGACAATCAACATCGGGTACAGTAGCAATTACGGTGTTGGTTGCTGTGTCAATCACCGAGACTGTATCGGAAAGGATATTCGTTACATAGGCGCGAGTGCCGTCAGCGGTAATCGCAACTCCAAAAGAATAAATCCCGGCAGGAATGGTTGCTACCACTGCGTTAGTCGCCGTATTAATTACCGAAACCATGTTGGAAGATATATTTGCCACGTATGCGCGAGTGCCGTCAGGGGTGATTGCCACTAACTCGGGACCATCTCCAACCGGGATAGTGGCAATGACACTATTGGTCACAATATTAATTACCGATACTGCGTCGGAGATATAATCCGTAACATAAGCGCGAGTACCATCAGGGGTGATTGCCACAGCAACGGGAAAAGTGCCGACCGGAACGGTTGAAATCACGGAATAGTTTGCCGTATTAATAACCGTAATATTGTTAGAGTCGGAATTCGCCACATAGGCACGGGTGCCGTCCGGGGTAAAGGTTACTCCGCGCGGAGCAGCACCGACAGGGATTGTAGCGATTACTGTGTTGGTTGCTGTATTAATTACCGAGACTGTATTGGAGTAACCATTAGTAGAGTAAGCGCGAGTACCATTAGGAGTAACCGCTACTCCATAGGGATTCAACCCAACAAGCACGGTTGCAACCACGGTGTCGGTCGCCGTGTTGATCACCGAGACTGTGCCGGAACTCTCGTTGGTCACATATGCGCGGGTGCCGTCAGGAGTAATTGCTATTCTATAGGGATTAGCACCGACAGTGATAGTTGAAATTACAGAATTGTTTGCCGCGTCAATTACGGTGACAGTGTTGCTACAATAATTCACCACATAGACGCGTTGTTGTGTCTGTTGTGCCGCCGCTGCGCTCCACATAACCACGGTCAACACTAAGGCTGGCAACACCGACAACAGGCGCGTCCTCGCGGATTTGTTGATGCCGCGAGCTTGAGTGCCTTTCTTGAAATGCTGCAGCGTCTCACGATTATTTAGTGTTTTGATATTTGCCCTCATAACTAATTTTGATTTTCCTTTTGTTAGAAAAACAGCAAACAAAGCCCGGTCAGCGTCTTAAACTTCTATCTGGCTTTCGATAAAATAACAAGTTCCGGTTTCATCGCTTCGATGGAAATTTGCGCGGCAACTTCTTCCGCTACTTTGCGAAACGCAATGGCTTGCGGCGAATTCGGTTCGCTTATGACAACCGGAATGCCTTTGTCTCCGGCTTCGCGGACTTCGATGCCAAGCGGAACCTCGCCCAAAAACGGAATACCCATTTCGTCTGCAAAAGCGCTTCCGCCGCCCGCGCCGAAAATATCATAGCGTTTTTCCGGCATATCCGGCGGTACAAAATACGACATATTTTCGATAATGCCCAAGACCGGAATGGCGACCGTTTCAAACATCTTCAATGCGCGCCGCACGTCGGCGAGCGAAACAATCTGCGGAGTCGTAACTAAAACCGCGCCTTGAACCGGAACAAGTTGAGCGAGAGACAATTGCACATCGCCTGTTCCGGGCGGCATATCGACGATTAAATAATCGAGTTCGCCCCAATTTACATCGGTCAAAAACTGCCGCACAATGCCGTGCAGCATCGGACCTCTGAGAATCATCGGTTTGTCGGGCGGAGCAAGCAGCGCCATCGAAATCATTTTGACGCCGTGCGCCTGAATCGGAACGAGCTGATTCATCGAAACTTCCGGTTGCTTTTGCTCAACACCGAGCATTAGAGGAACATTCGGACCGTAAACATCAGCATCCATCAAGCCAACCTTCGCGCCGTCTAGCGCCAAGGACACAGCGAGATTTACGGCAACCGTCGATTTTCCGACGCCGCCTTTGCCTGATGAAACCGCGATAATATTTTTTACGTTGGGCAGAGCCGTATTGCCCGAAACTCCGCGTCCTTTCGGTACTTCAGCGTCCATTGTTACCTTTACATCGGCGACGCCTTCGAGACTGCCGACGGCTTTATAAGCAAGTTGTTCCATTTGTTCTTTGACCGGACAAGCCGGTGTCGTCAAAACAATGCGAAACGAAACCTCGCCGCCTTCGATTTTTAAATCTTTGATAAAACCAAGCGATACAATGTCTTTGTGTAAATCCGGGTCAATAATTGTTCTCAAAGCACCTAAAACTGCTGATTCTAAAACTTGATTCATAATAATAAATTCGTGATTTTAAAAGTTTGCTGTCAGAGTTATACTTTCTCAAAATCACTCATGATTGTCGAATTTTGTAACAAAAACCTTTTATAAAATTAAAAACAAAGCAGAAACAACTGAAAAGGGAAATGAAAAATTGGCGGAATTTCTCCGAAAAACCGCCGAAATTTTTAATCGAAAAATTATTCCGACGTGCGAGGGCATTTTGCTTGAGACTGGCAAAGCGATTGGGTATTATAAATCTTACGTTGTAAAATTCTCAGGCATAACGCGCATCTTTCCTTACTTAGTTTTATCATCCGAAGGGGCAGATTGTCGCTTGGACGAGAAACTTGATAACCCAGGAATTTAAAGCATCTACAAAAGCGCTTGAGAAAGCATCTTAAAAAGGCGTTCCAAAAATACCAAAAGGTTTAAGATTTAATGAAAACAAAAATAATTCTCGCTCTTCTGTTAGCTGCGCTTCCATCGCTGGCTTTTACGCAAAAACCAAATTACATCGGCTACAAACACAAAGGCGTCGTTTACGGCGAAACTTTGCCGAACGGCGTCAAAGACCTCGGCGGCGGTTTGCTTTCGAATGAAAATTACGGCGTTTCGCGTTTCACGAAAGGCAAAAAATATATGCTCTGGCTCGAAAAAATCACGAGTCGAGATGCGAAAGGCGTGCCGAGCTGGGAAGTTCGAGATGTTTTAACTTTTGACGAGCTGAAGAAAAACCAGGAATTTCTATTTTCCTACACTTCAAAGTGCAAGCAAAACGGAAAAAGCAATTTCGATTTGATTGTAATGGCGGAGCTTTTGCCGAAAAATAAAACATATAAGGTTATCAAAGCGTGGAAAGCCGATTTAAAAAAGGAAAAATTCGATAAAATATCCGGCACAAACATCAAGTGCGAATACGTCGAGCCGTAAAATTTTGATTTCACGACCGCGCCGTCGAATAAAAGCGTCTTGTTAAACATTGCTCATTTTGGTTAGTAAAAATATATAAAAATGAAAAGAGATGTGCCGGAAAACTATGAAAAAATACGCAGCGGCATCGGATTTTACGAGCAAAAACGCGGTCTGATTGAAGTTTCAGGTAAGGAAGCGGTTCAGTTTTTGAACGGACTTATAACAAATGACGCGGCGAAATTAGAAGACGGCGCGCGAATGCTCGCTGCTTTTCCAAACGCGCAGGGAAGACTTCTCGCGCTTGTTCGCGTGCTGCGGCGCGCGGATAAGTTTTTATTTGAAACTGAAGAAGCGACGCGCGAAAAAGTTTTTCAAAACCTTTTCCGTTTCACATTTGCAGGCGATTTTTTCGTGCGCGATTTGTCTGCGGATTACAAGTATTTCGGCGTAATTCCAAATTCCAAATTCCAAATTCCAAACTCGGATTTTATTACGTTTCAAAATAGAAACGGCACAGATTATTTCGTTCCCAACAAAAGTGTTACAGATTTCGAGATAAACTTAAAAGACGCCGCCGAAATCTCCGCCGAGCTTTATGAAATCTTGCGAATCGAAACGGGCGTGCCTCTCTACGGCGTTGATATTGACGAGACGACGATTGTGCCGGAAATCGGTTTGCCGGACGTTATCAGCTACAACAAAGGCTGTTACATCGGGCAGGAAATTATCGCGCGCATCCACTTTCGCGGACACGTTGCCAAAAAGCTGACGGGTTTGATTTTTGAAGATGAAAACGCGGCAATAAATGCAAAAGACGAAATAGAATCGCTCGAAGGCAAAAATGCCGGACGAGTTACATCGGTTGCATTTTCGCCGAAACTGGAAAAAACAATCGCTTTGGCTTACGTTCGTTATGATTATCTGGAGGAAGGAACGCAGTTGAAAATCGGTGATTTTGTGGCAACAGTCAAAGATTTACCGTTTATTTAGAAAGTAAGTTAAAATGTTTTTATTGGATTTGACGGAGATTCGGTAACGTGATTTTTGCGTTAAAATCTTTTCGCTTTAAACATAAATTCCAGAGGTGTACTTTCGGCGGCTATCGAAACTCGGTAGAAGCGGAATTTTGGATTATGCCGAAAAAAGGCGAATTTCCGCAACCGACGCCTGAACAAAGAGAAATTGCAAACCCGGAAAACGAGCCAAATAAATAAGCGCAGACAATAATTCAGAAATGCCTGAAAACTCGGATATAAATTTATATAACGCGAAACTCGCTTACACGATTATAAATTCCTTGCTCGAAAGCAACGAAGCGTTGAGCGATTTGCTGACCTTGATGGCGCATGCGCTCGACGAAGACGTTACAAAGGCTTTGACCGAAACCAAACAATGGGAAAATTATATGGAAAACCGCCGCGCATTGGAAAACACCAAGTTGCAGATAGAGAAATTTACACAGGAACTTAAAAAAATGGAAGAAATGGCAAACAGTTAAGGGTAAATGAAGGCATTTTCTTTGATTTACTGTTTACCATTAAATTATGTTTGATTTGATTGTTATCGGAGCTGGACCGGCAGGGATTTCCGCCGCGTATGAAGCGCAAAAAATCGGCTTAGATTATCTCGTATTGGAAAAAAATCTAATCGGCAACACGATTTATAATTATCCGATTGGCTTGACGGTTTTTTCAACAGTCAACGAGTTGGAACTTAAACCGAATACGCTTTTTCCGGCGCGGGAAAAGCCCACGCGCGAAGAACTTCTTTCTTATTACACACGGTTTGTTTTGGAAAATAATCTTAATGTTCAGTGGGAAGAAGCGGTCGTAAAAGTTGAAAAATTTGCGGAAAATAGTTTTAAGATAACGAGCGAAAAAGGTGAATACGAAGCCCGAAAAGTTTTATTCGCGTTCGGCGCGATGCAGTATCCGCGGCATTTGAATGTTTCGGGCGAAGAATTGCCGAAAGTGCACCATCTTTTCCGTGAAACTTATCCGTATGTCAAAAAACACGCGCTTGTTGTCGGCGGCGGAAACTCGGCGGGTGAGGCGGCGCTGTTTCTGGCGCAGGAAGGTGTGTTTGCGACTTTGGCGACGTTTCGCAAAGATTGGGAAGAAACCGACCCGAAACAGGGCTGCATCAAACATTGGGTTAAACAACCGCTCGAACAGCAGTTAGAGAAAAATTGTCTCGACGTTTTTTTCCTCAATCGCGTCATGGAAATCCGTGAAAAAGACATTGTTTTGGAAGGCGAAAATGGCAATGTCGAAACTTTGCCGAATGATGTCGTGTTTATTTTAATCGGTTCAGACGCGGATTTGACGATGCTGAAAAATCTCGGCGTTGAAACCAGAAATTCAAAATACGGCGAAGTTCCGGTTTACGATGAGGAAACTTTTGAAACGAATGTTTCGGGCGTTTATGTTGTCGGGCATTTCACCGAAACCAGACACATCGCCGGCGCAATCGAAGTTCCGAAAAAGATAATTCCGAAACTCGCCGCGAAGTTTGAAAAGGTAAAATCTGTTTGAAGAAAAATACGATTTGCCTGCGAAACACACGAAAAATACGAAAAAGGAATTTTTGCCTGAATTTTTTAGTGTATTTCGTTTGTTTAATAGTCAGAAGAAAATTCCATTTAACTCAAATGAACATTGCGCGTGCAAAAGAAATTCTCAAACGTCAATTCGGTTACGATTCGTTTCGGATGAATCAGGAGCAGGCGATTGAAACGATTTTGCAGAAAAAGGATTGTGTCATTTTGATGCCGACCGGCGGTGGAAAATCGCTTTGCTATCAAATTCCGGCGCTGATGCTCAACGGTTTGACGGTTGTCATCTCGCCTTTGATTGCGTTGATGAAAGACCAGGTTGACGCGCTAAAAAACAACGGCGTCGAAGCCGCGTTTTTGAATTCGACGCAAACCGCTCATGAGCAAACGGAAGTTTTTCGTAATATTCGTAGCGGAAAATTAAAACTGCTTTACGTCGCGCCGGAGAGACTTCTGCAGAGCGGCGATCAGTTTATCGAATTTTTAAAGACCGCCGATGTTTCGCTGTTTGCGATTGACGAAGCGCATTGTATTTCGAGTTGGGGACACGATTTCCGCCCTGAATATATGCAGCTTGCGAAACTGAAAATTCATTTCCCGGACGTTCCGCTAATCGCGCTGACGGCGACCGCCGATAAACTGGTTCGCAAAGATATCGTCGAGCGTCTCCGGCTGCAAGACGCCGCGCTTTTCGTTTCGAGCTTTAATCGCCCGAACATTTTCTACACAGTCGAGCCGAAGCGAAATTCATTCGCGCGTCTTTTGGAATATCTCGAAAAACGCAAAGACGAAAGCGGCATCGTTTATTGTTTGAGCCGCAATTCGACGGAAAATCTTGCCGAAGATTTACGCGAAGCGGGATTTAATGCGCTCGCATATCACGCGGGTTTGGACAAGGAAACACGCGATAAGAATCAGGAATTATTCTTAAAAGATGAAGTAAAAATTATCGTCGCCACAATCGCTTTCGGAATGGGAATTGATAAATCGAACGTGCGTTTCGTCGTGCATCTGGATTTGCCGAAAAATATCGAGAGCTATTATCAGGAAACCGGACGCGCCGGACGCGACGGCTTGCAGAGCGAAGCGCTGTTGTTTTTTAGCTGGGGCGATGTCAACAAATTAAAGGGTTTTGCTGAAGTTGACGGAAACAAAACTCAGAGCGAAATAATGCTCAACAAGCTGAATACAATGGGTAAATTCGGCGATTTGAAAACGTGCCGCCGAAAATTTTTGCTCAATTATTTTTCGGAAGAAACGACGGAAGATTGCGGCAATTGCGACAACTGCAACACGACGTTCGAGCGTTTTGACGGAACGATAATCGCGCAAAAGGCGCTGAGCGCGGTTTACCGCACCGGACAGCGTTTCGGGCTAAGTTACCTGATTGATTTTCTGCGCGGTTCGCAGGCGAAAACGATTCGGGACGAGCATAAAAACTTGAAAACATACGGCGTCGGCGCGGATATTTCAAAAAATAACTGGTTTGATTATTTCAAGGATTTAATCGAGCAGGGCTATTTGGCACAGACCGAAGGGCAATATCCCGTTATTGTTTTAACCGAAAAAAGCGAAGACGTTTTGCGCGGAAGCGCAGCGGTCGAACTGATAAAAGTAGCGATTAAGGAAGACAAAAAAGCCTCGCTGGGCGGCGCGGGGAAGGTTTTGCCCGATTATTTCAAAGATTTGTTCGACGATTTAAAGCGCGTGCGGACGGCGTTCGCCCGCAGCGAAAACGTGCCGCCGTATGTCGTCTTTTCCGACGCGACGCTTGTCGAGATGGCGGCTTATCTGCCGCAAAACGAAGCGGAAATGCGGCGAATTTCCGGCGTCGGTGATTTGAAAATGGAGAAATACGCGGCGGATTTTTTGCGCGAGATAAAAAGCTATTGTGCGAACAAAAATCTCGCGTCGCGCATCGATTTGAAATCGCCTAAACACGAACGCAAAAGCCTCACGAAACGCGACATCGACGGCAATGACACGTATCATATTTCGCTGGATATGTTTAAGTCCGGGTTATCGATTGAAGAAATCGCCGAAGCACGCTCACTAGCGAAAAGCACGATTGAAATGCATCTCGTGCGCTTTGTCCAAAGCGGCGAAATAATGCTTGACGACCTTGTTTTACAGAGCAAAATCGAGTCGATAAAAAACGCGATTGAGCGTTTGAACGCAGGTTTTGCCGTCGCGCCGGTTAAAGAATTTCTGGGCGAAAATTACAGTTACGGCGAAATCAGAGCGGTGATGGCAACAATGTAGGCGAAAGCGCATCATTATTTTGCCGAGTGATGCACATCGTTGCATGGAAAGTGCCTGGCAAAATAAAAAGGCGGAAACCGCTTAAAATTTACGCCTCCAAAAACTTATTTTAAAGTGTTTTTAGCTAAAAGCCTTTCTATTTCTTTTGAAATCAAGGTGGCGGTATCTTTACGAAATCCCCACTCGTGATAAGTTACTACGCCTTTCTGGTCAATTACGAGATGCGTCGGCAGAAGCATTAAAAAACCGCCTTTCTTTTGGGGGTCGTCGCTTTTTTTGTGCGGAGCGTATTTTTCTACAATTCCGAAGCCGTTCGGAATAACTTGGTAATTGAACGGATATTTTTTCAGAAAGCCTTCCAAAACCGCTTTGTCGTCGGGCGCAGGCGCGAGAAAAACAACTTCTTTGCCTTTATATTTTTCCACCAGAGAATTCAGTTCGGGCATTTCCGTGATGCACGGCGGGCAAAAAGTTCCCCACAAATTTATAACGACAATCTTTCCGCGTAGTTTTTCGAGGTTATATTCAGTTCCGTTCATTGACGAAATCGTGAAGAGCGGAGCGGTTTGTCCTTTTAACCCGACTAAATCGGCGAGATTCGTTGGCATTTTTTTAGATTCCGTCGCCGGTTTATTGATGATTATCGGCGCGGGCGCAGTCTGTCCGAAAGTGATTCCGAAGGCGAGTAGATTCAGCAATATCGGCAAAAATAGTTTTTTCATTAATGTTTTTTATTTCTCCATAACAGTTGATTTCACTTTTTCTAACTATTCGAGTTTGGCATAACTCGAACGAGATTTGATTAAGACGACGTAAAGAAATTGTTAAGAATGTAAAATCTGCCGGAAAGCTATTGTTTATTGATATTCGTTGTTTGATAATCGAGCGTATGAAACGGTCTTGGATTTCAATTCTGCCAATCGGCGCGCTTTTCGGTCTTCTCGTCCTGCTCGCAGGTTTGCAATACGTTTGGGTTGTGCAAATCAGCGCCGCCGAAGCCGAGCGTCTGCAAAAGCGTCTGCAAACCGACACCAGAAATTTTGCCGAAGACTTTAACCGTGAAATCCGCGCGGCGTATTTTACCTTTCAGATTGACCCGGGCGACTGGCTCAAAAACGATTGGACGGCGTTTAACGGTAGATATAATTTATGGAAGGCGCAGACGGCTTATCCGCAATTAATCAAAGATTTTTATTTTGTCGGGAAAGATTCTTTGCCGCTTCGATACGACGCGGGCGCGCAGGAATTTAAGGCGTCGGAATGGACTGAAGAATTACGCCAAATCGAGTCGAAAATTCAAGCCGACGAAAAAAGCAGCCGTGTCGAACCTGCTGCAATCAATACATTTACGCTTTTGATGCCGAATTACGCATCGGGTGCGGAAACCGGAAAGGACGAAAACAATATTCCGAACATCAAAGCAAATCTGTCCGGTTATCTGGTGATAAAACTGGATGAAACGATTGTCGGGCAATTGCTCGCGGATTTAAGCGCACATTATTTCCCGGTCGACGAGGCGGCACATTACAACCTTTCGATTTCAAACAAAACCAATTCAAAAATCATTTATCAAACAAATCAAAACTTTCCGGTTACGCCGGAGGCGAGCGACGCGAGCATTTCGCTGTTTGATATGTCAATGGCAAACTTTAAAATGGCTGTCAACAGCAGCGTATTTTCATCGAATAAAAAAGGTAGTCGAAACAAAACTCAAAACACAATAAAAAACCCGCCTCCATCGCCGAAAATGACTAAAGACGATACCGTCAAAGTTCAGATGACCGACAGCCGAAGTGTAAAGCCGATAGAAGTCGAGGCGAAAGGCTGGTGGCTTTTGAACGTGCGGAATGCCGACGGCTCGCTTGAACAATTTATAACAAAAACGCGCCGCAAAAATTTGGGCATCAGTTTCGGGATTTTGTCGCTGCTCGGCGCGAGCATTGTTTTGATTTTCGTATCAGCGCAACACGCCAAGATTTTCGCGCAAAAGCAGATTGATTTTGTTTCCGCCGTTTCGCACGAATTCCGCACGCCGCTCGCCGTAATTTATTCGGCAGGCGAAAATCTGACCGACGGCGTTGTGAAAAACGAAAATCAAGTCGCGCAATACGGCGCGCTTATCAAACGCGAAGGCAAAAAACTCTCGCAAATGGTCGAGCAGATTTTGGAATTTGCCGGCGCGCGTTCGGGCAGAAAGAAATACGATTTCCGCGAAATTGAAACTGCGGAAGTCATCGAAAACGCTCTGGCGGAATGCGAACCGGTTTTACGCGAAAAAGGTTTTGCGGTCGAAACGGAAATTTCGGAAAATATGCCGAAAATTTCGGCTGACGCGAACGCCTTGAGCCAAGCCGTTCAAAATCTGATTACGAACGCCGTGAAATATGGCGACGGCAAAAAATGGTTGAAAGTTTCGGCGACAAATTGCGGCAAAACGGTAAAAATCGCGGTTGAAGACAAAGGAATCGGCATCGTGCCGAAAGAATTGAGTAAAATTTTTACGCCGTTTTATCGAGCAAAATCAGTTGTTGACGCGCAAATTCACGGTAACGGTTTGGGTTTGAGTCTGGTTAAACAAACCGTCGAAGCGCACGGCGGGCGTGTTTCGGTCAAAAGCGAGATTGGAAAGGGAAGCCGATTCACGATTCATTTACCGGTTGTCATTTAACACTTAACATTTAACATTTATCAGTTTTAATTCGATAAAGTGTTTCCATAAATGATAAATCATCAATGTTATATAAAAGATGTTTCGATAAATGATAAATGTTAAATGAAAGTATTACTCGTTGAAGACGAAGAGGGTTTAATCATTACGCTGACCGACCGTTTGCGGAGCGAAGGTTTCGATGTGAAAAGCGCGGGCGACGGCGAGCAGGGTTTAGCACTTGCTTTGAGCGAACATTTCGATTTGATAATTTTGGACGTAATGCTGCCGAAGAAAAACGGTTTTGATATGTGCCGCGACTTGAGGCAAAAAAACATTGCAACACCGATTTTGATGCTGACCGCGCGGGGCGAAACGATTGACAAAGTTTTGGGTTTAAAGCTCGGCGCGGACGATTATTTGACGAAACCTTTTGAAGTTGCCGAACTTCTGGCGCGCATCGAAGCGTTGCTTCGACGTTCGCCGAACACAAATCAAAACTCAGTCGATAAGTTTCGCTTCGGCACGGTTGCGATTGATTTTCGTCGAGCGCAAGTGGAAAAAAATAACGAGCCAGTTGAGCTTTCGGCGCTGGAATTCAAACTTTTGCAGTATTTAATTGAGCATCGCGGCGAAGTGCTGAAGCGCGATGAATTGCTCGACGAAGTTTGGGGCTACGATGCAATGCCTTCGACGCGCACGGTTGACGTTCACGTCGCCTGGCTGCGGCAGAAACTCGAAGACAATCCGCGCTATCCGCAATTTATCCAAACGGTTCATGGCTTCGGTTATAAGTTTGTCGGTTAAAATTTTGGTCTTCTGTCTCCGGTTTAATGTAATCGGCTTGCAGTTTCGTATCGCTGACTATTTCGGCAATTGCGAGCGGGCTGCAGTAAATGTTCGGAAAGCGGAGAATGTTGTTGATTTGATTCAATATGGGTTTGACGTTCGGTCAAGACTGCTTTTCATTGCCGAATCAAATTGTGAATTGACAAAAAAATGAACCGATTGGTCGGCGTCTGCGGGCGTCGGTTGATGAACCAGTCCGAGCCGCTCGACGGCGGGCAGAATCTCGTCGGCTCGCCTGCCGCCGCGCTCGTGAATCTCCATTATTAAATAGCGGCACTGTCGCAACATTAAATGCGAAGGTTGAAGAAAAACATCAAACTCCGCTCCTTCCACGTCTATTTTGCAAATGTCAATCACTTCTTCGGCAAAATAAGTTTCGCAAAATTGGTCAAAAGTTAAGCCTTGAATTTTATAAACCTGTGTGCCGTTTTTGCCTGCGTCATTGTCGTAGATACTGTCAGATACGCCGCCTTCGCCAAGAGCAACTTCGAGCAAGCCGTTTTCGCCGCAGAGAGCCGCGTTTAGAGCAATTACTTCGCAAGGCAGATTTCGTTCGAGATTAAAACGCAGGCGAACAAAAGTTTTCGGATTCAGTTCGACGCTGACGACTTTTTTCAGCTTGATGCCGACGGTTTGCAGCAGAAGCGGAAAGCCGCCGTTGTTCGCTCCCAAATCCAGCACATTGATTGCAGCGCCGCCAAATTTCATTTCCGGGAAAAACCGGCGATACATCGGCGAAGTCAAAACTTCGCGCGCTCCGTTTTCGTCGCCCGCCGCATGGTCAGACAAAATTTCCAAGCCTTTGTAACGGTAAATATGCAGCCGTTCATGAGGAAAAAAGGCTTTGGTTACGGTCAACCACAGACGGTTGTCAAATTGCCAAACCTCCTTTAATCCTCTGACTTTGTTTTGCAAACTCATATTTTTATAGTTGCCAGAAACTTGTTTCGATAAAAAATAATTTGAATTTTTATTCAACCTCTCAGTCTGAAAATTTACTCACACGGCGATTCTTTCGACTGCCGAAATGTCTGCACCGGTTCGCGTTTTTTGCAGCATAAATTTTTGTAAGTTTTGCCAGACTGATTCAACGGAAATTTCCGTCATGCACGGGTGTGACGGTCGTGGACAAGTGTACGCGCGGCAACCGGCGCATACAACCGGATGAAAAACAACCAAATGCCCGGTGCCGAGCGGAAACCAATTTCCCGGGTTATTGCGCTCCCCGTAAATGCCGAAGCAGGTTGTTCCGACAACTGCCGCCAAATGCGTCGTGCCGGTATCTAGCCCGATGTAAAAATCGCACAAAGAAAGCAGCGCGCCCGACTCGCGCACGGAAAATTCTCCGGCGGCGTTGATGCCTCCGCCCCAAGCCGAAACCAATTTTTCGCCGTCGTCATGTTCGGCTTTGCCGCCGATGACAATAATCTCGCAATTCGGGTCGGCGGCAATCAGCCGTTGCCCGATTTGCCTGAAATTTTCAAGCGACCAAATATTTGACCGCGTTTTGCAGCCAGGCGCAACAGCAATAAAACGCGAATCGGATTTTTTGCGGCGCGGCGCTAGCCAATTTTTTATATTTTCAATTTCGGCGGTTGAAAATGTCAGAAGCGGCGTGCGCAAATCTTCTTCCGGCAAGAACTTGATGCCGTCCATTTCCAGGCGTTTCAATTTACGAACGGCTTCATTGTCGGTCATTGCCGGACGTTTGAGCGCGTCAACCGGATAAAGCTCTTCGCGCGAAAATGTGTGAAAACCGAGTAATTGCGGAATGCCGCACAGACGAAAAAAAAGTTTGTCACGCGCAACCGAACGCGCCGGACGCTCGCTGATAACCAAATAAACTACCGCTTGGAATTGCCGACGCCGCAAATCGCGCCATAAACGATAAAAACCGCCGATTTTACTGAATTTGTCTGCCTTGTTATTGTAGCTCAGATAACCGTCTATCAAATCTTCGGGAATCACCTCAGAAGCCTTGACGATATTGCCCGATTCGACATTTTGCAGCAAAATCAGTTTGGCATTGCTGAAATGACGACGGACGGCACGCAGAGCCGGAATCGCTACAATCGTGTCGCCAAGCGAACCGAAAAGATAAACCAAAACTTTCGGCTTTTTGTTTGGAGTCATCGGCGTGTTCGGCTGCTTGTAAGAATTTTGTGTGATGCCTGTTTTCCCTTCGCGTAAATTTAAATCTTATTTGATTAGCTGAAAGGACGCAAGAGACCGCGAAAAACACCTTCTATGGAAACTTTGTCCGCAGCGAGCATTATCGAAACAAAACTGGAATTTGCCGGGCGAAGTTCGATTTTTGCGCCTTCACGGTAAAATTGTTTCAAAACCGCGCGCTTGTTTTCCGTCAGAGCCACGACAATATCGCCGTCGCGGGCGAACGAACGCTTTTCAACCAGCGCAACATCGCCTTCGCGTATGTTTTCCTCAATCATCGAATCGTTCGGCACGCGAAAAGCGCGCAGGCGTTCCGGCGTTTGAAAGCCGAGCAGAAACTTCGGCACATACAGCGTTTCGCATTCCCAATCTTCGACAAAAGCGTTTTCAATCGGCACGTCGAGCCATTCAATGCGGCAAACAGCTTCGGAAACTTCATTTGACGAACGCAGCTCCAGATTAAAACTCCCGTTTTCGCGCCGTCTGGTTATCAAACCCTGACTTTCGAGACATTTGATATGCCGCGCGATTCCGGCTTTTGAACTGACGCCGAGATGCCACGCAATTTGTTGATACGACGGCTCATAGCCATGTTTTTCAACAAAGTGCGTGATAAATTCGAGAACTTCCTTTTGACGTCGTGTGCGCGGCTGCATAATGAAACAGATTTTAATTGTTATAATTCCAGATTCCAAGTTCCAAATTCAAGATTCAAGATTCCACAAAGAAGTTTGATTAAATTTAGCTTTTATAATTTAAATTTGAAATCTGGAATTTGAAATCCGAAATTTGTTATAATTCTATTACAAAAACTTCGGAGGATTTACAATTTATCAGTAACGTTCACGGATTTACGCAAGGCTTGAAACAGAATCAGATACGGCGCATCGAGCGGCTTTCTTCGCGCCGCGTCGCCGCCGAACAAATTGTCTCGCCGGAACTCGCGCGCCAGCTTTCGGAAATTTCGCACGAGACGAACAGACAAGTCGGCGTTCTCATCAATCGCAAAGGACAAGTCGAATACGTAATGGTCGGCACTGCCAAAAGCATCGAGATGCCGGATTTCGGTCGCGCGCGCGTATCGCAGGAACGTTTTCGCGGACTTCGCTGCGTTCACACGCATTTGTCGAATGAAAAATTGACGCAGGACGATTTGACCGACCTGGCACTGCTGCGGCTGGATTTGATGTCGGTTATTCAGGTTGATAAAGAAACTGGTTTGCCCGATTTGGTATATTCGGCGCATCTTTTACCGACGACAGCCGAAAAGCTGGAAACCGAAAGTCAAACGCTGCCATACGAATTTTTAGAGCCGAAAATTCCCGCACATCTGGACGCGAATTTTCTATCAATGATAAATTCGCTCGAAAACGAAATGGCGCGAAATCGCCAGACGGCGCGAAACCGTCAGACGAACCGTGACCGCGTAATTCTGGTCGGCGTAACGACCGGTTATTTGTCAGAAGCCGAGGAATCGCTCGCCGAACTCGAAGAACTAGCTCTTTCCGCCGAAACGGTCGTGTTAGACAAAATCGTGCAGAGACGCCAGCAGATTGACTCGAAAACCGTTTTGGGTCGCGGCAAGCTGGAAGAATTATTAGTTCGCGCAATGCGTTTGGGAGCGGATTTAATTGTTTTCGACGCCGAATTATCTCCCGCGCAGGTTCGTTCGCTTTCGGAAGCTACTGATTTGAAAGTCATCGACCGTCCGCAATTGATTTTAGATATTTTCGCCCAGCGCGCCCAATCGCGCGAAGGAAAAATGCAGGTCGAGCTGGCGCAGTTAAAATACTTGCTGCCGCGTCTGGTGCAGGGACAAAATTCAGCCTTTTCGCGGCTTGCGGGCGGCATCGGCGGACGCGGTCCGGGCGAAACAAAACTGGAAACTGACCGTCGGCGCGTGCGCGATAAAATCTCGCAGCTTGAAAAACAGGTGGATAGTTTGCGCCATCAGCGACAGGAAAGAAGAAAGCACAGGCTCAGCCGAAACGTGCCGATAATTTCTCTGGTCGGTTACACAAACGCCGGGAAATCGACTCTGCTCAACACTCTGACTCAAAGCACGGTTTTTGCGGAAAACAAGATGTTTGCCACTTTAGACCCGACATCGCGGCGCCTGCGCCTGCCGATAGAAAGGGAAATTATCATCAACGATACGGTCGGATTTATACGTGACTTACCTGAGACGCTTGTCGCCGCTTTTCGCGCAACTTTAGAAGAAATCACGGACAGCGATTTGCTCGTTCATGTCGTTGACGGGTCGAGTCCGCAAGCGTTGGCGCAAATCGAATCGGTTGATAACATATTAGGCAAACTCGATTTAAATAAAATCCCGCGTTTTATTGTCCTAAACAAAGCGGATTTGCTCGACGAAGTTTCTCTTCAGGCTTTGCAGAGAACGCTTTTGTTTGACAAGGTCAGCGAAAGTGTGGCAGTTTCAGCTATTCAACCTGAAACATTAAAACCGCTTCTTGAGAAAATCGGAGAAGTTTTGTCTCAAGATTTGGAAACGGTTTATTGAGTTAACTTGCTGAGTTCATAGAGTTTACAAAGTATTTCGATTTCTGTTCGGTAAATACTGTGAGCTTTAAAACTTTCTTAACTCTATAAACTTGCAATCTCTCCAAAATGATTAAACGGCTGCAGAATTTACCAAAATCGCTGACAAAGGCGCGCAGGACGGTGAAGGATTACGCTTTTTTGCCTTTTCGCGGACTGTCCGAAAAGCAAAAATTTTTGAGCGGTTTTATATTTCTTTGCCTTGCAACCACATTTTTAATCAGTAATCCGTTTTGGCGTCCAGCCGCCGAACAGTATAAAGAAGGCGATATTGCCCGCGAAAGTATAATTTCGCCCGCCGATATTTTCGTCGCCGACGCCGAAGAGACCGAAAGAAAACGACGAACGGTCAGCGAATCGGTGCGTCCGATTTTTACGTTTGACGCCAACCGCGCCGCCGAAGCCGTGCAGAGCTTTCGATCGGCTTGGGAAATTCTGCAAAGAAAAAACGAAAATCCAAGTAATAAAACAAATACAAATTCTAAAGCTGATGCACCACCGCCACAGCAGCAATGGACGGGCGCAGGCGACGCGGAGGTTGGCAAAATTTTCGCCGCACGTCGTTTCAGCGCTAACGAACTCGAAGCAGTAACCAGAGTTTTGCGTGAAAACGCCGATGGCTCGATTTACGGCGACCAGGATCGGCAGTATTTTCAGACGGAAATCGCTCTGATTGACCGTCTGAAACCGAATCAGCAATCTGTCGTGAAAATGCCGGAAAGCAGTATGACGGCGCTTTCGGCGGCGAGAGACAAATTGAGAGAAGGTTTGGGGCAAATCCGCAGCCTTTCTGAACGGGAAGTCGAAGCCTTCAACGTCGCGCTCGCGCCGCTCGTCCAGCCGAGCGTTACTTACGACAGCGTGGCGACAGAAAAAGCGCGTGAAGCGGTCGCAAAAGACATTGTGCCGGTAACGATTGCACTCAAACGCACGCAAAGAATCGTCTCCGAAGGCGATATTATCACTCCCGAAGTTCTCGCACGGATTTCAGCCATTCAAAGTTACAGCAGTTCGACCAGACAGATAAACCGCTTTTTCGGTCTGCTGGCGATCGTCTCCGCTTTATTTTGGATTGCGTGGAAATTCGTTCAGCACAGCGGAAACGTTTCGCGGCTGGTTTTGCCGGAGAAAAAAACTTTTGCGCTGTTCGGTTTCGTCGTTTTGATTCAAACCGCATTGATGGCGATATTTTTTCGCCTCGCCGAATTTACTGCTATTCAGAACGTTAGAGCGCCGCTAAACGACCCGACTCTTTGGTCTTACGCAATTCCGTTCGCCTTCGGAAGTTTGCTGATAACGTTGCTTGCAGACCGCCGAACGGCAAGTTTTACGGGCTTTTTTCTCGCGCTGATTGCCGGTTTGATTGCGCCGAAAAATTTGGAATTTGCTTTATATGCGGTGATTGCTTCAGCCGTCGCGGTTTTCGGTATCGGACATTATCGCAGTCGCCAATCGGTAACGACGGCGGGCATTCTCGTCGGTGCGGCAAGCGCGGCGACGGCGGTCGCGCTGCTCGGTTACACGCAGCAACCGTTTATACTAAACACGGTTCTTCTGGCAATTGCCTGCGGTTTGGGAAGCGGATTTATAACGGCAGCGGTTACGGCAATGTTTCTGCCGCTGTGCGAATCGTTTTTCGGGATTTTAACAGATGTGAAACTGCTCGAATTATCAAATGCGGATTTGCCCGCACTCGGACAAGTCGCTATGCGCGCGCCCGGCACGAATCAGCATTCACACGCCGTCGGACAATTGGCGGAAGAAGCCTGCCGCGCCGTCGGCGCAAACGCGCTGCTGACACGAATCGGCGCGCTTTACCACGACATTGGTAAAACCGCCGCGCCCGAGCATTTCGTTGAAAACCAGTTGGGCAAAAATCCGCACGACCGTCTGAAACCGACGCAGAGCGCAAAAATCATCATCAGCCACGTTACATACGGCATAAAACTGGCGAAAGAAATGGGTTTGCCGCAGCGTATTATAGATTTTATACCACAACACCACGGCACGCGCACGCTGCATTATTTTCTGAAAAAAGCGCAAGCCGAAGCGCACAACCCGGAAGATGTTTCGGAAAACGATTTTCGTTATCCGGGTCCGAAACCGCAATTTAAAGAAGCGGCGATTATGATGATTGCCGACTCTTGCGAAGCCGCGGCGCGCTCACTTTCAGAGCCGACGCCGGAAAACATACGCTTTATCGTCACAAAAATTATCGATGCGATTTTGTCGGACGACCAGCTTGACGAATGCGATCTAACTCTGCGAGAACTGCGGCAAATTCGTGAAGCGATGATAAAATCACTGGTCGCAATCTACCATTCGCGCGTTGATTATCCGGGCTACGTTCCGCCACCGAGTTCGCCGCAAAAATTAATCGTTCCCGTCGAATTAGATTCTGAAGAACGCGGCTTTCGCTACAAAAATCCCGCCGATATTCCGATTTCTCCGGGCGGCGAAATCGAAGACGAAGCCTTTGAACATTCGATTCAAATCGACAAAGCACAAGCTAAAACCGTTAAATAAAAATTTTTACAAATTAATTAACCATTGGTGCTAGTTTGGAAAAAGCCAAGTTGTTGAAAATAAAGGAAACCTATTTTTACTTTGAAAGCGATTTTCGGTGAATTTCAACGAATTTGGCAAATTTACGAAAATAACGCTTTTTACGAATTGTTAAGTCTTTTGTTTTCAACGTCACGAACTAGTGGTCTGTCATTCTGATATTGATGGATAATGACGGCTTAACTTCTGTCTGGCATCGGTGGTTGTCATTTTCCATTCTATCTTTGCTTTTGCCTGATTGCGCTTTTCCTCAAACGCTCTGAC
>JAABUN010002014.1_pt1 | contig 20976 bp, 18 predicted proteins | sample 5559311 | NCBI WGS metagenome assembly JAABUN01 (sample SAMN10711877, study PRJNA513370) | rock metagenome | isolation source: Antarctica rocks | place: Antarctica: Victoria Land, Siegfried Peak sud
ACGACGAGGATGCGCGGTCGGGCCGGTGCCGGCAGGGGTTCCCGCCGGTCGGCGCGGAGCCTGGCTTCGAGCTCGCGTTCGACCACTGAGGCCAGCGGTGTCGATCGATCCGGGTCCAGCGCTCGCTGCACGGATGCCCCCGAAGGAGTTTGCGGCCCGGGCGCCCTCGAAGCAGCTCGCGACGTGGGTGCCCTGGTGGCGCCGGGTGACAGCGTCGTCGGCTGAGCGATCTCGGCCGGCCAGCCGAGCCCCACGTCGCTCCGGCTCGCCGGGGCGCCGCCGGGCCAGCCAAGACCTGAGGTGGGGCCGGTCACCCTCCTCCTCGCGGGCGCGGATCACGTGGGTGGGCCGAGCGGGGGCGGACGAGGGCGACGTGCGTGGGCTGCTCGAGCACGTCGGCACCGTAGACCACCACGTCAGTCGCGCCGGCGCCAGCACTGTGCAGGTCTGACGCCGCGGCGGCGAGCTCGGCTCGAGCGGATGCGCCCTTGAGCGCGGCGACAACTCCGTCGACCGTGACCAGCGGCAGGCACCAGCCGGCCAGACGTGACCAGGGGGCCACTGCACGACACGTGACCACATCGGCCTGGGCCTTGCCGGCCAGGTCCTCGGCGCGAGCTCGGCAGATCTGGACCCGGCCGGCAACCCGAAGGTCCGCCACTACTTCCCGGAGGAAGTCGACGCGCCGTTGCAGCGGTTCCACCAGCGTCACGGTCAGGTCCGGGCGCACGAGGGCCCACACGAGTCCCGGCAGGCCGGCACCGCTGCCCACATCGAGTACGGACGCGTTCGGGACAGCCACGTCGACGGCAACCGCGCAGTTCAGGACGTGCCGATCCCACAGTCGGGGAATCTCGCGAGGGCCGATCAGTCCGCGCTCGACGCCCGCGGTGGCCAGCCACTGCACGTACCGCTCGAGCGCACCGGTGGCGTCCGGCCAGCGGGCCGCGCACCACGTTGGAGCCGGTGTGGGAACGGACGTCCTTGCGGGGACGGACGTCCTTGCGGGAACGGACGTCGTTCCACGTGGAACCACACCCTCCGACCCCGACCCCACGGGGTCAGGCAGGAGAGACCACGACGCACCGCTGCGGCTCCTGGCCCTCCGACTCGCTGCTGAGCCCGGCCGAGCCGATGACGTCGTGGATGACCTTGCGTTCGAACGCTGACATCGGGTCGAGGCGCACGGCCTGGCCGTCCGCTTGAACCCGTTCCACGGTCCGGCGAGCCAGCTCCCGCAACGCCGCACGCCGCCGCTCCCGGTGCCCGTCGGCGTCCAGGAGCACGCGGCTGCGTTCGCCGGTCTCCCTGAGCACCGCGAGCCGGGTCAGCTCCTGCAACGCGTCCAGCACCCGACCGTCAGGTCCCACGAGGACCCCCAGGTTGCCTCCGACGATCGAAACCATCGCGCGGTCTGCTTCGACGTCGAGGTCGATGTCCCCGTCCAGATCGGCGATGTCCAGCAGTTCTTCGAGGAAGTCGGCAGCGACGTCCCCTTCCTGCTCGAGCCGGGCCACGTGCTGCACTGCTTTCCCCTGCTGCCGCTCGGGGGCGGCCGCCTCCACGGCGGCCTCCGGCACTACGCGCTCAGACTCCGTCGTCACGGTTCGGCTCCTTGTTGTCCTTGAATCGTCGAGTTGTCCGCTGCCGGCGAGCGGATCCCTACCTGCGCCCGCGGGACTTGGCCGGCTTGGACCGTGGCTTCGCTCGGGGTGCGGGCCGTCCTGCCGCCGGTGCCGCCGAACCAGCCGACGGCGAACCAGTCGCCGCGGTGGCCCCGGGCGGCGCGGCCGTAGGCGAATCGGGGGCAGCCGCTGGCCGAGGCTGCGCCGTGGTGACGGGCCGGTTGACGCGTTGGCTGCGCGACTGCTTCTTCGGCTGCTGCCTGGCGACCGGCTTCTCTTCGGCCTCGGCCTCGGCCACTGCGGCATCGATCGGGTCGATCGCCACCTTCTTGCCGTGCTTGGCATCGCGCTCCTGCTTGGCCTTGAAGGCCGGCGTCCCGGGCGCGGGGTTGTTGCGGATGACGTAGAACTGCTGGCCCATCGTCCAGAGGTTGGACGTGGTCCAGTAGAGCAGCACACCGATCGGGAAGAAGATGCCGCCGAAGCCGAAGGCCAGGGGCATGATGTAGAGCAGCATCTTCTGCTGCTGGGCGTACGGTCCGGTGAGTGCGTCAGCCGGCATGTTCTTGCTCATGAGCTGGCGCTGGGTGAGGAACGTCGTCGCCGTCATCGCCAGGACGAGCACGGCCGCAAGTGCCTTCACGCCAGGGGCACCCTTGACGAAGGTCTCCGCGATCTGGGCCCCGAGGAAGACCGCCCGCTGCAGTGACTCGGACAGATCGGTGCTCAAGAAGAACTTCTCGTACGCTCCGCCGTCCTTGGCGGCGTGGTCGATCAGACGAAAGAGCGAAAGGAAGATCGGCATCTGGAGCAACAGTGGCAAGCAGGAGGCGAACGGGTTGGTGCCGCTGTCCTGGTAGAGCTTCATCGTCTCCTGCGCCAGGCGTTCGCGGTCATGGCCGTACTTCTTCTGCAGTTCCTTGACCTTGGGCTGAACCAGCTGCATGTTGCGGCTGGCCTTGATCTGTTTCACGAACAGCGGGATCAACGCGAAGCGGATCGTGAGCGTGAGGCCGACGATCGACAATGCCCACGTCCAGCCCGAGCTCGACCCGAACACGTGCGCGAAAACCCAATGCCAGGCGACTAGGATGGCGGAGGTAACGAAGTACAGCGGGGCCATGATGGCGCCACCGATCGACGACAGGAAGTCGAGCACTTTCGCTCCTCAGGAAGTCGTCGCGGGCGGCGCGGCGGCGTAGCGGTGCGGCGGCACCGGGTCGAGCCCGCCCGCCGCCCAGGGGTGGCAGCGGCCGAGCCGGCGGGCGGCGAGCCAGCTACCGCGGACGGCACCGTGCACCTGCACGGCCTCCACAGCGTAGGCAGAGCAGCTCGGGTAATAGCGACACACCTCGCCGTACAGCGGCGAGATGGCAAACCGGTACGCCTTCAACCCGGCCAGGATCACGTGCTTCACCGGGTCGCCCCAGCCCGGCGCAGGCAGGAGTCCAGGTCGGACAGGAGGTGCCCGTTGTCCGCGACCGCGGCCGCTGGCAGCGCGCGTACGACCACGTGCGCCGGGGCCAGCTGATCGAGTCGGGCACGGCATGCATGCCGCAGACGTCGGGTGACCCGGTTGCGTATCACCGCGCCTCCGACCGCCCGGCTGACCACGAACCCCACCCTAGGCTGGTCGGTGGCGACGCTGAGCACGTGTACGACCAGCGTGCTCGAACCCGCCCGCCGACCATGCCGGATCACGAGGGTGAAGTCTCGGCGCAGGCGCAGCCGCGCGGGTCGGGGCAACACGTGAGCGAGACGACGGTCTGAAGGGACGACGACCGGCTCAAGCCGCGAGACGCTGCCGGCCCTTGCGGCGACGCCCGGAGATGATCGAGCGTCCGGCCCGGGTGCGCATGCGCAGACGGAACCCGTGCGTCTTGTGGCGGCGACGGTTGTTGGGTTGGAACGTGCGCTTGCTCACAAGAGAGGCTCCACGACGGGGGACAGGCGGCGGCGACACTGCGTTGCACGCCCACCGCGTCCCGCGACCGCTCGGGGGGCTTGGCCACGGACATGGCGCCAGGTGTCGACTACACGGCGGACCGCCCCACGCTACGGGGTCGCCGCCGAGAGGGTCAAACTCACCCGGCCAGCCCGAACGTCACCGAGTGGGGCGCACATCGCCTCGCTGTGGACAACCGCTTGCCCGACCTCGTGCCAGCCCGTTAGCGTCGTCTCTTCAACGGCGCCGACCCCCGGTGTCCGTGATCGTCCTTCACCCTCGAGCCGCCGGGAGCACCCCCAAGGCAAGCATCTGTGCTGGTCAGGGCCGCTCTGCGGCTCACAACCGGGGGGTGTCGACCCCGCCGGCGGTGTCGACCGAGCAGACCGGGACGATCCGCACACCCTGTGCACAAAGGTGTGGACGCAACGGCGAGCAGGCCGAGGAGATGAGTACGTGGAGCACCAGCGCAGCGGTGTCGACCAGGTCGATGACACGACCGCCAGCAAGACCGACAGCGCCGCGACCGCGGGACCCGGTGGGGTCGGATCGCTGCTGAGCTCGTGGCGACATCTCGTCCAGGAGCTACCCCCGGGCCAACGGGCCTGGCTCGCCAGCTCCCAGCCCTTGGCGCTGCACGGCTCCACGGTCATCGTGGCAGTCCGCGACGACTTCACCCGAGGTCAGCTCGAGACCAGGCTGCGCTCGCGCCTCGAAGAGTCGCTCAGCGCGAGCCTCGGCTGCGCCGTCAGCCTGGCCGTCAGCGTCGATCCCGACTTGCCAGACGCCACAGCCTCGGAGGACGACCGGCCGAGCGGAGCTGCCCGGTCCGACCACAGAGACGACGCCCGGACCGGCAGCGGGTCCGAGCACAGGGCCGACAACGGTTCCACCCACCCGCAGTCAGGCACCGCACGCGCCGTCGGTGAGACGGTGCTGACTCCGCGCCCGTTCGGCGCTCAAGGGCTGCTGGACGACGGCCTGGCGGAGACCGGCTACCAGGTGGGCGGCCTGACTCCGACACCGGCGAGCACCCTGGCGGTCACCTCGGTGGCCGAGGCCCGGCTCAACCCGAAGTACCTGTTCGAGACCTTCGTCATCGGGTCGAGCAACCGCTTCGCCCACGCCGCCGCGGTGGCCGTGGCCGAAGCGCCCGGCAAGGCCTACAACCCCCTGCTCGTCTACGGCGACTCGGGTCTCGGCAAGACCCACCTGCTGCATGCCATCGGCCACTACGTGCGCAGCCTGTACGCCGGTGCGCGGGTGCGCTACGTGTCGAGCGAGGAGTTCACCAACGACTTCATCAACGCGATCCGTGACGATCGGGCAGCAGCGTTCCAGCGTCGCTACCGCGAGGTCGACGTCCTGCTCATCGACGACATCCAGTTCCTCGAGGGCAAGATCCAGACGCAGGAGGAGTTCTTCCACACGTTCAACACCCTGCACAACGCCAACAAGCAGATCGTCATCACGTCAGACCGCCCCCCCAAGCGGCTCGGGGCGCTCGAGGACCGGCTCCGCAACCGCTTCGAGTGGGGGCTGATCACCGACGTGCAACCACCCGACCTCGAGACGCGCATCGCGATCCTGCGCAAGAAGGCCGCGATCGAGAAGCTCACCGCACCAGCCGACGTCTTGGAGTTCATCGCCTCCAAGATCCAGACCAACATCCGAGAGCTCGAGGGAGCGCTGATCCGGGCGACAGCGTTCGCGAGCCTCAACCGGCAGCCGGTCGACCTGGCGCTGGCGCAGATCGTGCTCAAGGACCTATTGCCCGAAGGAGGCGAGCCGGACATCTCCTCCGCCCAGATCATCGCCCAGACCTCCGCGTACTTCACCGTCCCCATCGAGGACCTGTGCGGGCCCAACCGCAGCCGGAGCCTGGTCAACGCCCGGCAGATCGCGATGTACCTGTGCCGTGAGCTCACGCAGATGTCGCTGCCCAAGATCGGTCAGCAGTTCGGTGGCCGCGACCACACCACGGTGATGCACGCGGACCGCAAGATCCGCGAGCAGATGCGTGAACGCCGCCAGACGTTCAACCAGGTGACCGAACTCACGAACCGGATCAAGCAGCAAGCCAGGCACCGCTGACCCTGCCCACAGCCGGGGGACCAACCTGTGCAGATTCGCCGATCCGCTCCTGGTGAACGGGCGTGGCCGGGTAATCCACTCCGCCAAGGCGCGCCTCGTCCACCGTGGTCCACCGGCGCGTGCGGGTCGTCCACAAGCGGCCGCAGCGAGGGCACGCCGTGTGACGTGCCGAGATGCTGCTGGTCCACAGCGTCCACAGCAGCGACGAATACGACGAGACATCACTACGACACGACGATCGACAAGGTCTCAGGGCCCCGCCCCTGTGCACGGTGGCTTGCTCCGCTCGCGAGGTAACCCACTGCGGGCCGTGACCTGCCACCGCAGGCCGTGGCAGGATCGGGCCCCGATCGAAGAAAGGCGCCTCGCCCGTGAAGTTCCGCATCGAACGCGATGTGCTCTCCGACGCCGTTGCCTGGGCTGCCCGCAGCCTGCCCACCCGTCCCAGTGTCCCGGTGCTGGCCGGCCTGCTCGTCGAGGCGACGGCAGAGGGCCTGGTGTTGTCGGGGTTCGACTACGAGACCTCCGCCCGTGCCACCCTTCCCGCCGCGGTTTCCGACGAAGGGCGTGCCCTCGTGTCGGGCCGGCTGCTCGCTGACATCTGCCGCAGCCTCCCGGCCCGGCCGGTCGACGTCACGATGGAGGGCACCAAGGTGTCGCTGGTGTGCGGCCCTGCTCGGTTCAGTCTTCAGACGATGCCGGTCGAGGACTACCCCACGCTGCCCGACATGCCCACCTCGACCGGGCTGGTGAAAGCCGATGCCTTCAGTGCCGCGGTGGCCCAGGCCGTAGCGGCCGCCGGCCGAGACGACATGCTCCCGTTGCTGACCGGTGTCCGGCTGGAGATCGAGGGCGACACGGTCGCGCTGATGGCCACCGACCGGTTCCGAGCCAGCCTGCGCGAGATGAGCTGGTTCCCCGAGCGCAGCGACGTGTCCACGCAGGCGCTGGTCCCCGCCCGGGTCCTCGCCGACATGGCCAAGTCCTTGACCGCGGGGACGGAGGTGACCGTTGCGCTCGGGTCCACGGGTTCCGGCGACGGCATCATCGGGTTCGAGGGAGTCGTGGGTGAGGGGTCCAGGCGCACGACGACCCGCCTCCTCGAGGGCGAGTTCCCTCGTGTACGCCAGCTCTTCGCCACGCAACCGCAGACCCGCGTGTGGGTGGAGACCGCGGCGCTGATCGAGTCGGTCAAGCGCGTCTCCCTCGTCGCCGAGCGCAACACGCCCGTGCGGCTGAGCTTCAGCTCTGGACAGGTCGTGCTCGAGGCCGGCAGCGGCGACGAGGCGCAGGCCACGGAGTCGGTCGAGGCGCAGGTCGACGGCGATGACGTCTCGATCGGCTTCAACCCGCAGTACCTCCTCGACGGTCTCGGGGTGGTCCACCGGCCCTGGACGCACCTGGCCTTCGCCCAGCACACGCGCCCAGCGGCCATGGCCGGCGCCCAGGAGAGCGGCGCCGACCCCGAGCTGGACTTCCGCTACCTGCTCATGCCCGTCCGCCTGCCAGGCTGACTCCGCTAGGCACACCCATCACGAGCTTCGCCCCCGCGAGAGGAACCCGCCCATGGACATCGGTCTGATCGGTCTCGGCAAGATGGGCGGCAACATGCGCGAGCGCCTGCGCCGAGACGGCCACACGGTGGTGGGCTTCGACCACAACGCCGAGGTACGCGACGTCGACAGCCTCGCCGACCTCGTCGACCAGCTGCCGTCGCCCAAGGTCGTCTGGGTCATGGTGCCCGCGGGAGACCCGACTAGACAGACCATCGAGGCTCTCGGCGAACTCCTCGGTGCGGGGGACGTCGTGGTCGACGGCGGCAACTCCCGCTGGACCGACGACCAGCTCGCCGCTGCGCACCTCAACGAACTGGGCGTCGGGTTCGTCGACTGCGGCGTGTCCGGTGGGGTGTGGGGCCGGGACAACGGCTACGCGCTGATGGCCGGCGGCGACGCCGCCGACGTCGCCAAGGTGCAGCCCGCGTTCGACAGCCTCAAGCCGCCGTCGGACGACGGGTTCGTGCACGCTGGTCCGGTCGGCGCCGGTCACTTCGCCAAGATGGTGCACAACGGCATCGAGTACGCGGTGATGCAGGCCTACGCCGAGGGCTACGAGCTGTTGGAGAAGACCGCGGTGGTGGAGAACGTCACCGACGTCCTCGCCTCGTGGCGCACCGGCACCGTCATCCGCTCGTGGCTGCTGGACCTGCTGGTCCAGGCTCTGCGAGAGGACGACGGCCTGTCCAAGGTCGAGGGCTATGCCGAGGACTCCGGTGAGGGCCGCTGGACCGTTGAGGCGGCGATCGACCACGCGGTGCCCCTCCACGCCATCACCGCATCACTGTTCGCCCGCTTCGCGTCCCGCCAGGACGAATCCACCGCGATGAAGGCCGTGGCAGCGATGCGCAACCAGTTCGGTGGACACGCCGTGCGGGCTGCCGGCACCCCCGACACGCAGGCTGAACCGGCCACGCCGGGTGCCGAGGGCGGCGGCCGCGAGGGCGCCTGACCGCCCCCTTGGTCGCAGAGCCCGTGCACGTCTCCCGACTCTCGCTGCACGACTTCCGGTCGTACGCACAGGTCGACGTCGACTTCGCGCCGGGGGTGTCGGTGCTGGTCGGCGCCAACGGCGAGGGCAAGACCAACCTCGTCGAGGCCGTCGACTACCTCTCCAGCCTTGGCTCGCACCGGGTGGCCGCCGAGGCCCCGCTGGTTCGGCACGGTGCCGAACGCGCCGTCGTACGCGCCACCGTCGTACGCGACGGCCGGGAGGCACTGCTGGAGGTGGAGCTCAATCCCGGCCGGGCGAACCGGGCCCGGGTCAACCGCTCACCGCTACCCCGGGCCCGTGAGCTGCTCGGTCTCCTACGCTGCGTGGTGTTCTCACCCGACGACCTAGCGCTGGTCAAGGGCGACCCAGGCGACCGGCGCCGCTTCCTCGACACACTGCTGGTGACCCGCGCCCCCCGGCTGGCCGGTGTCCGCGCCGACTACGACCGGGTGCTCAAGCAACGCAACACGTTGCTGCGCACGGCGGCAGCGGGTCGGCGGGGAGCACGAGGGCCAAGCGATCTGTCCACCCTGGACGTGTGGGACGACCACCTGGTCCGCACCGGCGCCGACCTGCTCCTCGCCCGGCTGGAGCTGGTCGACGCGCTCTCGCCGTACGTGGCGCAGTCCTACGCGCAGGTGGCGGCCACGGCAGCGAGGGGCCGCACCCAGGCAATGCTGACGTACCGGCCGTCGCTGGCGCTGGACGCCGCCGAGCGGGACCGTGGCGCGCTCGGCGACGCGCTCGCCGCGGAGCTGGTCGCCCGCAGGTCCGACGAGCTCGACCGGGGGGTCAGCCTGGTCGGGCCGCACCGCGACGAGCTGGAGCTCGCCGTCGGGGACCTGCCCGCCCGTGGTTACGCCAGCCAGGGAGAGTCGTGGTCGTTCGCGCTGGCGCTGCGCCTGGCCGCCTACCGGCTGCTGCGCAGCGAGGGTGACGACCCGGTGCTGGTGCTCGACGACGTGTTCGCCGAGCTGGACCGTCAACGCCGCGACCACCTGGCCGCCCTCGTGGCCGACGCCGAGCAGGTACTCGTCACTGCGGCGGTCGCTGCCGACGTGCCCGACCGGCTGGCCGGTGCGTGGTACGAGGTCGCCGACGGGGCGGTGACCCGTGCCCCCAGGTGAGCCTGAAAAGTCGGTGGAGCGCCCGACTGGCCTTCCGGGCGAGCCCGAGCAGCCCCCCGGCCCAGACGTTGCGGAGGCCGACCACGACCCCGCCGGCCTGGACCTTGCCCGCAGCGTTGCGGACGCCTACCGCGGTCGAGGCGGCACCAGGAGGCGCCGACGCGGTCCGCCGACGCGTGATCGGCAGCGCTCCGCACCTGGCTCGGGCGCGCACCCTGACGACCGCGACCCCCAGTCCGTTCGCGCCAGCGTCGAACGGCTGGTCTCAGAGCAGGGCTGGTCCGCGGACCTGGCCGTGCACGCGCTGTTCGGTCGCTGGGACACCATCGTCGGTGCCGAGGTGGCCCAGCACTGCCGGCCCCGCTACTTCGCCGACACCGAGCTCGTGGTCACCGCCGACTCCACTGCCTGGGCGACCCAGGTGCGGTTGCTGGCCCCGACCGTCGTACGCCGGCTCAACGAGGAGCTCGGCCACGGCACCGTGACCCGGGTGGTCGTGGAGGGACCGCAGGGCCCGTCGTGGCGCCGTGGCCGGCGCAGCGTCCGTGACGGCCGCGGGCCTCGCGACACCTACGGGTGAACCGTTTCGTGGCCGGGAGGGCCGTTCGCCGTGCCCGCCCACGTGGGGGACCCCTGTGACCACCCCGGCAGGGCCGTCCACCCGGGTTCGCACGCCGCTGGAGGGCCACCGGGCGCTGGCGAGCCCGTTCCCGGCAGCGTGTGGACGACCGCTTTGAGCCGTGCAGGCCTATACACTGGCAGGGACGGCCATTGACCTGCGCACAGCGGTCTTCCCGGTTCGTCCGCCGGTGCCTCGACCCCGTCGCGTCGGTGCATGTCCCCGTCTGGTGTGTTGTTCCGCGCGCCCCGGACGGCCTGGGCCGCCTGGCCCCGTCCGACCGACCTGGAGGCCCCTCAACGTGACGCCCACGCCGCCCGACGCCACGCGACCAGCCGAGGCCGCCACTCCGGCCGAACGGCTCGCCTCCGCCGCGGCGGCACAGCCTGGGCCGCTGACGTCGTCCACTCCGGTCTCCGCGGCGTACGACGCCAGCGCCATCCAGGTACTCGAGGGTCTCGACGCCGTTCGCAAGCGGCCCGGCATGTACATCGGGTCGACCGGTGAGCGTGGCCTGCACCACCTGGTGGTCGAGGTCGTAGACAACTCCGTGGACGAAGCGCTGGCCGGGCACTGCGACCAGGTCGTCGTCACGTTGCTCGCCGACGGTGGCGTGCGGGTCGCGGACAACGGCCGCGGCATCCCCACCGGCGTACATTCCGAGGGCATCCCGGCTGTCACCGTCGTGCTCACCGTGCTGCATGCCGGCGGCAAGTTCGGCGGCGGCGGATACAAGGTCTCCGGCGGCCTGCACGGCGTCGGCCTCTCGGTGGTCAACGCGCTGTCGCAGCGGCTGCAGGTCGACGTGCGCAACGACGGTCACCACTGGCGTCAGACCTTCACCGTCGGGGTGCCCGACGCCCCGCTGGAGCGGCTGGAGAAGACCACCGAGACCGGCACCACCATCACGTTCTGGGCAAGCACCGACGTCTTCGAGACGACCGACTACTCCTTTGAGACCCTCACGACCCACTTTCGGGAGATGGCCTTCCTCAACAAGGGCCTCGAGCTGGTCATCCGGGACGAGCGCGAGGGTGCCGAGGAGGTGGCCGAGGCAGTCGCCGACGCCACCGTCGACGCGTCCGTGGACGGAGGTCGTGACGGGGTCAAGGCCACGGAGACCCACGGCATGGAGCGGCGCTTTCGCTACGACGGCGGGCTGGTCGACTACGTCACTCACCTCAACCGCACCAAGGAAGCTGCCCACCGCAGCATCGTGGCGTTCCAGGCGGAGAACCCCGACTCCGGTCTGAGCCTCGAGGTGGCGATGCAATGGAACACCGGTTTCACCGAGTCGGTGCACACGTTCGCCAACACCATCAACACCCACGAGGGCGGCACCCACGAGGAGGGCTTTCGCTCCTCGCTGACCACCACGGTCAACAACTGGGCCGAGACGTGGGGCCTGATCAAGAAGCGTGAGGACCGGGTGTCCGGCGACGACATCCGCGAGGGGCTGACCGCGATCGTCTCGGTCAAGCTCGCCGACCCCCAGTTCGAGGGTCAGACCAAGACCAAGCTCGGCAACACCGAGGCGCGCTCGTTCGTCCAGAAGGTGGTGAACGACCAGCTCGGTGCCTGGTTCGAGCAGAACCCGGCCGAGGGCAAGGACGTCGTCCGCAAGGCGATTGCCGCCGCGAGCGCCCGCATGGCCGCGCGCCAGGCGCGTGACCTCGCCCGCAACCGCAAGGGTCTGCTCGGAGGCGGTGGGCTTCCCGGGAAGCTGGCCGACTGCCAGTCCAACGACCCCGAGGAGTGCGAGATCTTCATCGTGGAGGGCAACTCCGCGGGGGGGTCGGCCAAGGGCGGCCGCGACCCGCGGATCCAGGCGATCCTGCCGATCCGCGGCAAGATCCTCAACGTCGAGAAGGCCCGCATCGACCGGGTGCTCGCCAACACCGAGGTCCAGTCGATCGTCTCCGCGCTGGGCACCGGCATCCAGCAGGACTACGACGAGGCCAAGCTGCGCTACCACAAGGTCGTGCTGATGGCCGACGCCGACGTCGACGGCCAGCACATCTCGACCCTGCTGCTCACGCTGTTGTTCCGCTTCATGCGGCCGTTGGTCGAGCAGGGCTACGTCTACCTCGCTCAGCCGCCCTTGTACCGGCTGAAGTGGAACAAGCCGGCCGAGCACGAGTTCGCCTACTCCGACCGGGAGCGCGACGGCCTGATCGCCGCAGGGCAGGAGGCCGGCAAGAAGCTGCCCAAGGAGAACTCCATCCAGCGCTACAAGGGTTTGGGGGAGATGAACGACTCCGAGCTGTGGGACACCACGATGGACCCCGCCAGCCGGCTTCTGCGCCAGGTCTCACTCGACGACGCAGCGCTCGCGGACGAGATCTTCTCGGTACTGATGGGAGAAGACGTCGAACAGAGGCGCTCGTTCATTCAACGCAATGCCAAGGACGTCCGGTTCCTCGACATCTGAGGAGACAGCCGTTCCGCTTCGACCGCTTCGACCCGCCCGCTGCTGAAGGACGACCGTGACCGATGACGTGACCACGATGCCTGACGGGCCTGACGGGCCCGACGGCCCGGGCGGCCCGGGCGGGCGGATCGAGCCGGTGGAGCTGCAGGAGGAGATGCGGCGCTCCTACCTCGACTACGCGATGAGCGTGATCGTGGGTCGGGCCCTTCCGGACGTACGCGACGGGCTCAAGCCGGTGCACCGGCGGGTGCTCTACGCCATGTACGACGGCGGCTACCGGCCCGACCGCGGGTTCTCCAAGTGCAGCCGCGTCGTCGGTGACGTGATGGGTCAATACCACCCGCACGGCGACACCGCGATCTACGACACCCTCGTACGCCTGGCGCAGCCGTGGGTGCTGCGCGCCCCGTTGGTGCAAGGCCAGGGCAACTTCGGGTCGCCTGGCAACGACTCGGCCGCCGCGATGCGCTACACCGAGGCCAAGATGGCGCCGTTGGCCATGGAGATGGTCCGCGACATCGAGCAGGACACCGTCGACTTCCGGCCCAACTACGACGGGCGTGGCTCCGAGCCGGTGCTGCTGCCGAGCCGGTTCCCGAACCTGCTGGTCAACGGCTCGGCAGGCATCGCGGTCGGCATGGCGACCAGCATCCCGCCGCACAACCTTCGGGAGGTGGCAGAGGGTGTGCAGTGGGCGCTCCAGCATCCCGACGCATCGCGGGCGGAGCTGCTGGAGGCATTGTTGGTCCGGGTCAAGGGGCCCGACTTCCCGACGAAGGCGCTGATCGTCGGCACGGCCGGTATCGAGCAGGCCTATCGGACCGGTCGCGGGTCGATCACGATGCGCGCGGTCGTCGAGGTCGAGGAGGACAACCGGGGACGCACGACCCTGGTCATCAGCGAGCTGCCGTACCAGGTCAACCCCGACAACCTTGCCTACAAGATCGCCGAGCTCGCCGACAGCGGCCGGGTACAGGGCATCGCCGACGTACGCGACGACTCCTCCTCGCGCACCGGTCGCCGGTTGGTGGTCGTGCTGCGCCGCGACGCGATCGCCCGCGTGGTGCTCAACAACCTGTTCAAGCACACCGACCTGCAAACCAACTTCAGCGCCAACATGCTCGCGCTGGTCGACGACGTGCCCCGCACCCTCAGCCTCGACGCCTTCGTCAGCCACTGGGTGGCGCACCAGATCGACGTCATCCAGCGACGTACGCGCTTTCGCCTGCGCGAGGCCGAGAAGCGCGCGCACATCTACCGCGGCCTGGTCAAGGCGCTCGACGCGCTCGACGAGGTGATCGCGCTCATCCGGGCCAGCCAGACCACCGAGGAGGCCCGCGACGGCTTGATGGACCTGCTCGAGATCGACGAGGTGCAGGCCCGCGCGATCCTCGACATGCAGTTGCGCAGCCTCGCCGCGCTCGAACGGCAGCGCATCACCGACGAGCTGGGCAAGCTCGAGGAGCTGATCGCCGACCTCGAGGACATCCTCGCCAACGAGCCCCGGCAGCGCCAGATCGTCTCCGACGAGCTGGCGGCGATCGTCGACAAGTACGGCGAGGACAGGCGTACCCAATTCGTGCACGCCGACGGCGACCTGTCGATGGAGGACCTGATCCCCGACGAGGACGTCGTCGTCACCATCACCCGCGGGGGTTACGCCAAGCGGGTCCGCGCCGACCAGTACCGCGTGCAGCGTCGGGGCGGCAAGGGCGTACGCGGGGCGACGCTGCGCGGCGACGACGTCGTGGAGCACCTGTTCGCCACCACCACCCACCACTGGATCTTGTTCTTCACCACCGCGGGGCGGGTGTACCGGACCAAGGGCTACCAGCTGCCCGACGCGGGGCGCGAGGCCAAGGGTGGTCACGTCGCCGGGCTGCTGAGCTTCCAGCCGGACGAGCAGATCGCGCAGGTGCTGACCGCCCGCGACTACGACCAGATGCCGTACCTCGTGCTCGCAACCCGCAACGGCTACATCAAGAAGACCCACCTTCGCGACTACAACAGCCCTCGCCAGGCCGGCGTCATCGCCATCAACTTCCGCGAGGACGACGACGAGGTGATCGGGGCGGCGCTGGTCCGGCCCTCCGACGACATCGTGCTGGTGTCCCGCCTGGGCCAAGCCATCCGGTTCCGCGCCGACGACACCCAGCTGCGGCCGATGGGCCGTGCGACGTCGGGGGTGACCGGCATGAAGTTCCGTGGCCGGGACCGGCTGTTGAGCATGTCGGTGATCCCGGCGGAGGAGCAGACCGGTGAGCAGGAGGCGACGCACTTCGTGTTCACGGTCACTGCCCGGGGATTCGCCAAGCGCACCGCAGTTGCCAGGTATCGACTGCAGGGCCGTGGCGGCTTGGGTGTCAAGGCGATGAAAGCCGACGCCGAACGGGGGGCGCTGGTCGGCGCCACGGTCGTCGGCGAGGACGACGAGGTGCTGGCCATCCGCGCCAGCGGGCAGGTCACCCGCAGCCAGTGCTCCGAGGTGTCAGCGACGGGGCGTGACACCATGGGCGTGAAGTTCGTGGACGTACGCGCCGGCGACGAGGTGGTCGCCATTGCGCGCAACGCCGACACCGACGTCGAGGCCCTGCAGGAGGCGGCCGTGCACGACACCGGTGTCACCCCCGGGGACGTCCCCGTCGACCAGCCCGAGCCGAGCCAGGAGCAGGAATGACCGACCGCAGGGCCGACGACGACACGCAGCCGCTGGCTCCTCGGCGCACGCTGAGTGCGCCGGCTGCCGCGGCTGCGGCGGCGGGCTCGGCCGCTGGCTCCTCGCCGGTCCCCCCCGCGGTGCAGGCGCGTACGCAGGACGTGCCCGCCCGGCCGGCAGCACGCACAGACGCAGCGGGCTCCGGCTCGTCCCCGGCGCCCGCGAGGCCCGAGGCCGCTCCGACCCCGGCCGCCCGGACGCCACCGGCGCCTCGCCCAGGCGTGCGCAAGGCGCGGCTTCGGGTGTCGCGGGTCGACCCTTGGTCGGTGATGAAGATGGCGTTCGCGTTGTCGATCGCGGTGGCCGTGGTGACCGTGGTCGCCGTGGTGGTGGTCTGGTTGGTCCTCGACTCAGCAGGGGTGTGGGACGCGATCAACAGCAGCGTGAGCACGGTGCTCGAGAGCGATAGCGGCTTCGACGTGACCAACTATGTCGGGTTGGGTCGCGTCGTCGGTGTGACGATGGTCCTCGCCGCGGTCGACGTTGTCCTGATCACTGCGCTGGCCACTCTGGGCGCCTTCTTGTACAACCTGGCAGCGGCCCTGCTCGGTGGCCTGGAGGTCACCCTTGCCGAGGACCGCTGAGACTCAGCTGAGCCGGTTACCGATTGGCTGCCCCCAGCGGCGCTGGGGTAGCCTGCCGTGGCCGGTCCGCCGGTCGGGCACGTGCACTCCGGGCCTATAGCTCAGACGGTTAGAGCGCTTCCCTGATAAGGAAGAGGTCACAGGTTCAAGTCCTGTTAGGCCCACTCATCGCAGTCCAGCCAGCTCCCACCGGCTCCCCGGAGGCCAGGCATGAAGAAGCTCCTCACCGTGGCGGTCGCAGCCGTCGCTGGCGCCGCCGGGCTCGTCGCCTGGCGCCGCACCCAGTCCCAGCACGCCGAGGCCGACCTGTGGGGCGAGGCCACCGACCCGGTGGCACCCATCGCGTGACCGATCATTCGACCCCGGGGACGTAGCTCAACTGGCAGAGCACCGCCTTTGCAAGGCGGGGGTTGTGGGTTCGAGTCCCATCGTCTCCACCACGTCGCCTTTCGACGTCCGCGCAGGCCAGCCCCTTGGTGTTCGGGGCGCGCCAGCTGTCCATCGGCACGGTTCAGGGTTGGCGCGCCAGATCCGTGCCAGATGCCGTCCGCTCATCCGGGGCCGCCCGCCGACGTACGGGGACCCGCCTGCTTGCTCCGGTGAGCCGCAATAGCCGTGCTGACCGCGGCCGCTATCGCCTGGTCGCGTTCACTGGTGGCGTGCTGGTAGATCAACGCCACCCGCATGCTGGGATGCCCCATCCGGGCCGTCAGCTGCCGGGTGCTGGCGCCCGTGGCGGCGGCGAGGTGGTTGCCGGTGTGGCGCAGGTCGTGGAAGTGCACGTCGCGTCCTCCCAGACCGGCCGTGACCGTTGCGTCGACCCACATGCGATGAAAATTGCGGCGCCGTAGGTAGGCGCCGTTGGGGCCGACGAAGACTCGGCCGTGCGGCGCTTGCTCGGCGAAGCGTTCGAGGTGGCGGCGCAATGTGACCATTGATGCATGACTGAGCGCGCCTTGAGCTTTGGGTCAGTGGCATCGGCGTACGAAAGGTTCCGACCCGGTTACCCCCCCGAGCTCGTAGATGAGGTAATCGCCTACGCCGGTCAGCCTGTCCGCACGGCCCTGGAGATCGGCGCGGGCACAGGCAAGGCCACACGCGTGTTCGCCGGTTGCGGGATCGCAGTCACCGCCACAGATCCAGACCCAGCCATGCTGACGGAACTGCGTAAACACGTGCCCACAACGGTCGCCACCGTCCAGGCGACATTCGAAGCTCTCCCGCTCACCCCGGTCTACGACCTGGTCTTCGCGGCAGCTTCGCTTCACTGGACCAAGCCAGACGATCGTTGGCCGCGCGTGGCTGCGATGCTCAAACGCAATGGCATATTCGCGTCCTTCGGTGGCCAGGTGCGCCTAGCCGACTCAGATGTCGAGCAGGACGTCTGTGCCGCCAGATCGCCGTTCCTCGCAGACGACGAAGTTCCACCGCCTGACGGGACACCTGCGGACAGCCCGATGCAGTGGCCCGGGACCGAGCTGGCTCAGTCAGACCGATTCACGGATATACGTCAGTCGAGCATCGAACGTCGCATGACAGCCTCGGCTCGCGACTACGTCGGCCACCTCTCGACGGTCTCGGCGTATCTCGAACTTCCGGACCCGGTTCGAGAGCACGTGCTCGGCCGGATCCTCACGGTACTCCCCGAGCGAATGACGCTGGTGGCCGACATCACCCTTCACCTTGCCCGGGTGAGATCAGCGCCGATCAGGTGAACACCCGCACCTGGACTGCTGAGCCTCGATCCACCGGCGTTGATTTGGTGACGGTGGTGTTCGCTGTGTTCGGTGGTGGTGGGTTTGGCGGGCGTGAGGGGTTTGCCGGTCTGTCCGGCTCTTCCACTTCGGTCCTGGTCGTGCCCTGCTGGGCGTGGGTCAGATCGCGGCTGTGGGGGGTGGTCCGGTCGCGCACTGGTGCAGGGCCTGCCAGCTCGTCGCCCATGGCCATTGGGTCGGGAGGTGCAGGACGAGTCTGCGGCCGGTGGTCGCGATCCGGGCGGGGACGTTGATGATCTGGGTCCGCAGTGTGGCCCAGCGGGCTCGGGCTTGACCGGCCGCGACAGCGGCGGCGCGGGCGAGGTTGAAGGCGATCACGGTGTGGGCGACCCAGGCGGAGTTGGCGGCGTACTTCCCCGAGGGCAGGTGCGCGAGCGCGTTGTTCTTGAGTTCGGCGATGACCTGCTCGACCTGGGCGTGGTCGCGGTGATGCTGATCGGCCTCGACCGTGCCCAGCGTGCTGTTGGTGATGAACGCGTGGTGGCGGTAGGCCGCGAACAGTTCGCCCTGCTCGGTCCCGTCGCCCGCGCGGGGCTGGAGCCGCTTGACCCGTCGCACGACCAGACGACAAGCGACGTGATCGGCTTTGCGGCGGCCGGTGAACGCGGTGAAGTCGACCTCGGCGACCTCGGCATCGCTGATCCAGCGCTGCTCGGCCTCGTCGAAGACCGCGTTGGGGTAGCTGATCGGGGTCCAGGCGTCGTCATCGATGCTGGTGATCGCCTTGACCACGGCCGGGTTCATCCTGGCGGTCACCGAGAACCATGCCTGATGACGGATCGCGGTGCCGACGAACGCGTGCCCGTAGTAGGCCGAGTCCGCGCGCGCCATGATCTGGCTCTTCACCCCGGCGGCACGGGCGGTGCTGATCGCCTGGGCCAGCATCCGGCCCGCACCAGCGGCCGAGGCGGTGTTGCCCTTGCGCAGCCGTGTCCGGGCGATCACCGGCGCCGCCAGTGGTGTCGAGATCGTGGCGAGCTGCAGGTTCAACCCTCGAATCCCGGAGTAGCCGAACCCGGCACCCTGCTTGGCATAGCCGTGGACCTCACCAATCGTGTCATCGACATCGACGAACGCGATCCCATCGGAGGTGTCGCTGCCGGCCAGCAGGCCGGGCACCCGTGTCACGAGCCCGGCCACCAGGTGGCCGCCGACCTTGTCGAGCTGCTGCACATGCCCGTGGGTGAACGAGCGCAAGTAGGTGCCCAGCGTCGAGGGCGCCCGGACCCCGGTAAACAACCGCGACATCCCGCCGTGCCGCAGCACATCAAGGTCATCGATGCAGTCCGCACCCGCGAGCATCCCAGCGATGACGCTGCTGCTCTTCGCGGCCGGGTTCGCCGAGCCGATACTCAGATACTCATCGAGGAGGTCGTACAGGCCCGCGGACTCGGCCAACCGCAGTGCCGGGACCAGGCCCGCGGCCGACACCAGATTCGAGTCATCGAAGCACGGGCGGATCGTGTGAGAAGGTTTCACTTACGAGGTGCCCCTCTTGAGTTGGTGGATGACGACTTCAGCAATCGACATCCTCCCTGCTCAGGAGGGCATTCTCGTTCTACGCCACGCTCACCCCACCGACACGCCCCGGTGGATCGGGGCTGAGTCCGCAACGTGTCGCGATCCGCCGGTCCTGTGGACGGTTCGTCTTTCGGCCGCGACAGCGGCCGTGTCGCTCCGCGTGCCGTATGCGTCGGGACGTCCCGGGAGCGGATGTCCTGCGGGGCATCGAGCAACCCACCAGAGTGCTGGAGTTGAGGCTGTGGGGATCCCGAGGCCATTCACCTAGGCGTGGCGGTTGGGCGCCGCGGAGCGTCGCATGACGCCAATGCGAGTGACGAGCAGGGAGGTCTTCACCTCGAGACCGTTCCTGCGGTCTGGCGAGCCGATGCAGTATCGGGGCTTGGCACCTACGTCACACTGTTCGCACTGCAGGCGCTGGTGGTCCTCACCCTTCACGGCTCGGCGGCGGACGTCGGTTGGCTCAACGCCGCGCGATGGCTGCCGTACCTGGTCTTCGGGCTCGTCGTGGGCGCGATCGTCGACGGCAGGCGCCGACTCCCGCTCATGGTGGGCACCGACCTGTTGCAGGCCGCACTGCTGTTGACCATCCCGCTGATGTGGTGGCTCGGTCTGCTGACGCTGCCGGCGCTGATGCTGATCGTGATCGCCTACGGCACCGCCTCCGTGGTCAACGTCGCTGCCGCGATGTCGTTGCTGCCGCGACTGGTCGAAGCGCAGCACCTCCAACCGGCCCACGCCCGCATCGACGGGGCCGACGCGGTGGCCTCGACTGCGGCCCCGCACTCGGCGGGCTTATAGTCAGCGCGGTCGGTGCCCCGCTGGCCGTCCTCATGGACTCCCTGACCTACGTGTACTCGGCGCTCACGCTGCGCCGGATCGACCTCGACGAACCGATACCGCGCACGGGGGTCACCGCAAAGGGGCTCCTAAGCGAAGTCGCCGACGGCGTCCGGTGGGTCTACCGCGGCTCCGGCTTGTCCGTGCTCGCGCTCTCGACTCATGTGTGGTTCGTCGGAAACGCGGTCGTCGGGGTCGTGCTCGCCCCCTACGTGCTCCGCACCCTCGACCTCACGGCTTTCCAGTTCGGCATTGTCGGTGCGGCCGGTGGAGTCGGTGCCGTCGTCGGCGCCGCCGTCACCACCCGGGTGGGTCGACGGCTAGGCACTGGCCGCACCATCATCGTCTGCCACCTCGTCAACACCCTCGGCGTAACCGCGATGGTGCTCGCTGGGCAGAAGATGGCGCCGGCCGGGACGATTGCCGTCATCGTGGTCGGGCAGGGCCTCTACGGTCTGGCGATGGGGATGAGCAACTCCGACGAGATGAGCTACCGTCAGCTGGTCACGCCGGACGAGCTGCAGGCCCGCACTAACACCACCATGCGTTCGCTTAACCGTGCGGTTGTCGTGATCATCGCGCCAATCGCAGGGATGCTCGCTGACGCCTGGGGGATCCGGCCCATGCTGGTGCTGGCGGCCGTGATCTTCGCACTCGTCGCGGCCGGGCTCGGCGCAACCTCCTTCCGCGACGTGCGAGCCCCGATATAGACGGAGTCGCGTTTGCGTTCCGCCGCGTGTCTGGCGCTGACAGTGAGAACGCCGACCCGGTCGAAGTCCCGGTCGAGGCCTGCATGAACCCATTTTAGAGATCGAGTAAGTACAGGCTCAGCGTCGTCGAAGTGCCGTCAGCGTGAGTGTCCGTCGTAGATGGGAAGTCCCGTACGTACCTGAAACCGGACTTCTCCGCCACGCGGACCGACGCCGAGTTCTCAGGCTCTACTCGGATGGCAGCACGGGTCCCGATCTGGTTCGTTCGAATGACGTCGCAGATGAGTCGCACAGCCTCGACAGCGACACCTTGAGGTCTATTCATAAGCTCGCCGAGAATTTGTAGAAATGAAGTGCGGTGACGGCGCGCACGATGCTGTTGTACTTGTGGAGCGGTGCTCGGCATCGGCCGCCGAGGATCTTCCAGTTCTTGAGGTGC
>JAABUN010004049.1_pt1 | contig 20972 bp, 14 predicted proteins | sample 5559311 | NCBI WGS metagenome assembly JAABUN01 (sample SAMN10711877, study PRJNA513370) | rock metagenome | isolation source: Antarctica rocks | place: Antarctica: Victoria Land, Siegfried Peak sud
GTCGATGGCCGGCGCCCGCAGCACCGGCGAGTGGTTGCGCCCATAGGCGGGGTTGATGGTGATACTAGAGCTGATGTAAAACGTCTGGCCAATCGAGTTCGCCATATTGACCACGCCGCCCACCCGGTTTTCCCCCACGAAGCTGACCCGGTACTTGCCCGCGCCGCCGTAAAAATGGTCGAAGTTGAAAATGAGCACGTTCGTGTCGCTCGACAGCGGCACCTCGCTCACCTTCGGAATATTATTGGCGCGCGTGCCGTCGCCAAAGTAAATCGTCACCGAGTCCTGCCTGGCCCCGCCCGAGTTGCGGTACAGCGTCAGCCGGAAAAAAATGTGGTTCGGATTACCCGTAATAGTGTCCACCCTGGCCTGAATGTCGCCGGCCCGCAGGTGGGTAGCGTGCGCCCGCCCAGGCAGCAGCCCGCTCAGGACTAGTAGAAAGAAGGCCAGCAGCCCGGCCGGCCGCCAGCTGTTTTCACCGCGCTGTAAAAAGAATCGCATAGAAGAAGTACTTTCTTTAAAGGTAAGCACGGCGCCCAAAACCGCAACTGGGTGCCGCTGGCGGCTCCACGCCCCGTAGGCGGCTCCGAGGGGGGTAGGGGCGGGGTCCGGCCGGCCAGTCAGTATTCGGGCCCGGCGCCCCGCCGTACCTTTGCCGGCGTGCAACAGCTAGAACAAACCCTCAAAACCGCCCTGCAAGCGGCCGCCCAGGCCACTTTCGGGCAGGAAATCCCCGCCGCCAGCCTCGTGCTCCAGCCCACGCGCAAGGACTTCGCCGGCAGCTTCACCCTCGTCACGTTTCCGCTCACCAAAGCCTTCGGCAAAGGCCCCGAGCAAATTGGCCAGGCCCTGGGCGAGTGGCTGCGAGCCCACGCCCCCGCCGTGCGCGGCTACAACGTGGTCAAAGGCTTCCTGAACCTCGAAATCGCCGACGCCGAGTGGCGGAAGCTCTTTGGTGAGCTGCTGAGCCAGCCGGCCGGCGCGCCCGTGCCCTTCGACGGCCCCCGCAACGTGGTGGTCGAGTACTCCTCGCCCAACACCAACAAGCCCCTGCACCTGGGCCACCTGCGCAATAACTTCCTGGGCTACAGCGTGGCCGAGATTCTGAAAGCCACCGGCGCCACCGTCACCAAGGCCAATCTCGTCAACGACCGCGGCATCCACATCTGTAAGTCGATGATTGCCTACCAGCGCTTCGGCCACGGCGAAACGCCGGAGAGCGCGGGCATCAAGGGCGACCACCTGGCCGGCAAGTACTACGTGCTCTTTGAGAGGCACTACCGCGAGGAAATCAGGCAATTAGAAGCCGAAGGCATTACCAGCGAAATCGCCAAAAAGCAGGCCCCACTCATGCTCGAAGCCCAGCAGATGTTGCAACAGTGGGAGGCCGGTGACGAGGAAGTGATGGCCCTCTGGCACCGCATGAACGGCTGGGTCTACGACGGCTTCAACGCCACCTACGCTAACATCGGCGTTGATTTCGACAAGTTTTACTACGAGTCGGGCACCTACCTGCTGGGCAAGGAGCGCGTGGCCGAAGGCCTTTCAAAAGGCGTATTCTTCCAAAAGGAAAACGGCTCAGTATGGGTTGATTTACAAGCCGAAGGCCTCGACGAAAAGCTGCTGCTGCGCGCCGATGGCACCAGCGTCTACATCACCCAGGACCTGGGCACGGCCGAGCTGAAGTATCAGGATTTTGGCTACGACAGCAGCATCTACGTCATCGCCGACGAGCAGAACTACCACATGCAGGTGCTGCAAGCCACGCTCAAAAAGCTGGGCAAGCCCTACGCCGACGCCATCCACCACCTCAGCTACGGCATGGTGGACCTGCCCTCGGGCAAGATGAAAAGCCGCGAAGGCACCGTAGTGGACGCCGACGAATTGGTGCTGGAAGTAGAAGAAGCCGCCAAAGCCGCCACCCTCGAAAAAGGCAAGACCGAGGGCCTCAGCGACGATGAGTTGCAGCAGCTCTACCACACGCTGGGCCTGGGCGCGCTCAAGTACTACCTGCTGAAAGTGGACCCCAAAAAGCGGATGCTTTTCAACCCCGCCGAATCAGTGCGGCTGGAGGGCGACACCGGGCCATTCGTGCAGTACAGCTACGCCCGCATCTCGTCTATCCGCCGCAAGGCCCTGGAGCAGGGGGTAGCCGAAATCACCGATTTCAGCCCGCTCGGCGCGCTACAACCTACGGAGCAGGAGCTGATTCAGCAGCTGGCCGGCTACGCGGGGGTAGTAGCCGAAGCGGCCCGCACGCTCTCGCCCGCCGTGGTGGCGCAGTACGCCTACGACGTGGCCAAGAGCTACAACCGCTTCTACACCGAAGTGCCTATTTTTGCCGAAACCGACCCGCTGAAGAAAGCCTTCCGCGTGGCCCTCTCCGCCAAAACCGCCGAAATCCTCAAAACCAGCCTCGGCCTGCTCGGCATCGACGTGCCCGAGCGCATGTAGCGAGTTCGTTGTCAGTTGTCAGAACGTCATTCCGAGCTTGCCGAGGAATCTCGCGCGCGCCGTCCGGGCCTCGTTCCACGACGCGGGCGAGATTCCTCGGCAAGCTCGGAATGACGTTCTGACAACGTTTTCTACTTCCTAAACGGCTTCTAGAAGAGGGTTGTCAGTTGAGATAAGCAACTGACAACTACCAACTAACATGAAAAGCGTAGCAGTATACTGCGGCTCCAGCAGCGGCAACCAGGAAATTTATACCCAACAAGCCCAGGAAATGGGCCGCGAGCTGGCCCGGCGCGACCTCACCCTCGTGTACGGGGGCGGCTGCGTGGGCCTCATGGGCACCATCGCCGACGCCGTGCTGGCCGAGGGGGGTAGGGTCATTGGCGTTATCCCCGGCTTTCTGGCCGATAAAGAACTGGCGCACAAGGGCTGCACCGAGCTGCACGTCGTCGAAACCATGCACCAGCGCAAGCTGCTCATGGCCGACCTGGCCGAGGGCTTCGTGGCCATGCCCGGCGGCTTCGGCACCCTCGAAGAGCTGTTTGAAGTGCTGACCTGGGGCCAGCTCGGCCTGCACGGTAAGCCGGTGGGCCTGCTCAATACCCAGGGCTTTTACGACTCGCTACTGGCGCTGCTCGACCACATGAGCGCCGAGGCATTTTTGCGCCCCGAAAACCGCGGCCAGGTGCTGCAACACGCCAATGCCGCCGCCCTGCTCGACGCAATGGCGCAGCACCAGCCCGTGCGCCTCGAAAAGTGGCTCACGCCGGAAAAAAGCTAGTCAAAAATGGGTGAAAAAGAACGTCATGCTGAGCCCGCGAAGCATCTCGCTCGCGCCGCTGGGTTAGTAATCCAACGATGCGAGCGAGGTGCTTCGCGGGCGCAGCATGACGTTCTTTTGCTCACTGCTCACTGCTACCGCGCCAGCCGCAGGCCCGTGAACTGCCAGCGCTTATCGGCGTGAAAAAAATTGCGGTAGGTGGGGCGGATGTGGCTCTCGGGCGTGGCGCACGAGCCGCCGCGCAGCACCAGCTGGTTCACCATAAACTTGCCGTTGTACTCGCCCAGCGGGCCGGCCGCGCGCTGGTAGCCGGGGTAGGGGTGGTAGGCCGAGTACGTCCACTCCCAGCAGTCGCCAAGCAGCTGGTGGCACTGCGTGGGGTCGGCGTCGGTGGGTAGGGGTAGGGGGTCGAAGTGGCCGCTTTCGAGCCAGTTGCCGCCCTCGGGCGTGGCGCCGAAGTAGCGGGCGGCCGTTTCCCACTCGGCCTCGGTGGGCAGGCGCGCCCCGGCCCACTGCGCGTAGGCATCGGCCTCGTAGAAGCTGATGTGCGACGCGGGCGCCGCCAGGTTGAGCGGCGCCAGGCCGGTAGGGCCGTAGCGCAGCCATTGGCCCTCAGTAGTTTGCGACCAGTAGAGCGGGGCGGCCCAGCCCTCGCGGCTCACCAAATCCCAGCCCTCGCCCAGCCAGAACTGAAACTGCCGGTAGCCGCCCGCCTCCACGAATTGCAGAAAATCGCCGTTGGTCACCAGCCGGTTTTGCAGCTCAAACGGCGCCACCAGCACCTCGTGCACCGGCAGCTCATTATCAAACGAAAACCCTTCCTGCTGGTGCCCAATAGCATAAATGCCGCCCGGCACCGGCAGCCAAGTCGCTTCGCTTAATGAGGAATTGGGAATGAGAAATGAAGAATTACTGGATAATAATTCCTCAGTCCTCATTCCTAATTCCAAATTCTCCAAGTAGCCCGGTGCCAGCGGGTTGGTGCTCAGAATATACTTAATGTCGGTGGCTAATAGTTCCTGGTGCTGCTGCTCGTGGTGCAGGCCCAGCTCGACCAGCTCGGTGGCGGCGGCGGGCAGCTCGGGCAGCCGGGCCAGCAGGGCGGCCATGTGCTCATCTACGTAGGCGCGGTAACGGTACACGTCGGCCAGCGGCGGACGCGAAAGGGTGCCCCGGTCGGCGCGGTTTACCCTGGAGCCCAGGGAGTTGTAGTATGAGTTGAATAAGTAGGCATACTGCGGGTCGTACACCTCGTAGCCGGGCGCGAAGCGCTGGAGCAGCATCGTTTCCCAAAACCAGGTGGTGTGGGCCAGGTGCCACTTGGGCGGGCTCACATCAAGGGAGGGCTGCACCACCGTGTCTTCGGGCAGCAGTGGCTGCACCAGGGCCACCGACTGGGCACGCACGGCCTGGTAGTGGGCCGGCAGCGCCGCTTGCGGCGCGGGGGCAGCGGGGGGGTAGGGCAGGGAAGCAAAATTCATAGGCGAAAAAAATCAGCTAGGCGCGAAACTGCTGGTGTAACTACCAGATGCCGCTCTGGGTTACGGCCGCCGACCTCATCGGCAACCCGGTAAAAGGCCGCCTTACCAGCGCTCTACGGCACGGCGACCGGGTAGCTAACGGAAATAGCGCAGAAAACTTTTGAGCCGGCGGAATTTCTCGGTTGCTAACAGGGTTTGCATTGGCCAGCACACGCTGGCGCATTTGCCAGGCCATTATCACTAAATTTTAGCTAACAAATTCTCCCCTTAGATGAGTACGAGTAGCCTAAACCCCAGCCTGCCAGTTTCCCTATCGCCTACCCCCCCCGGCGTGCCCAAGCGCCCCGCCCGGCGCGTGGGTGAAAAAAGCCGCCGCGGCTTCGCGGCCATGTCGCCCGAGCAGCAGCGCCGCATTGCCAGCGAAGGCGGCCGCGCCTCGCACGAGAGTGGCCGGGGCCACCGCTTCTCGGTGGAAGAAGCCCGCGCCGCTGGTCGCAAAGGGGGCCAGATAAGCCGCCGCGGCCCCAAAAAGCCCGCTTCTGACGCCAACTAAGCACCTGGGTAGCACCTTTGTGCCCATGCTAACACTTTCTTACCGGCGGCGGGCGCTGCACTTCAATTTCCCGGCCCGCACCTCGCGCGGGGCGCTTACCGAGCACGTGGCCTACTACCTGCGGCTGCACGACGCGCGCCAGCCCGACCTCGTGGGTTGGGGCGAAGCAGCGCCGCTGGCGGGCCTCAGCCCCGATTACGGGCCCGACTTTGAAGGTGCGGTGGCTGATTTTTGCCGCCGGTTCAACCAGGCTGGCCACTTGGCGCTGCCGGTAGCGGCCGCCGCGGCGCTGGTGCCCGCCCCGCTGCCGGCCCTGCGCTTCGCCCTCGAAACGGCCGCGCTCGACCTGGCCGGGGGGAGTAGGCACCAGCTGTATGCCAACGATTTTAGTCAGGGCCGCGCCGGCCTGCCGATAAACGGCCTGGTCTGGATGGGCGACGCGGCCTTTATGCGCGCGCAAATCAGGCAGAAGCTGGCGGCCGGCTACGCGTGCCTGAAGGTGAAAATCGGCAGCCTTGATTTCGAAACTGAGCTGGCCCTGCTCGCTGAAATCCGGGCTGAGGCCGACGCCGCGCGGCTCCTGCTGCGCGTTGATGCCAACGGCGCCTTTGCGCCCGCCGAGGCCCCGGCCAGGCTGGCGGCCCTGGCGCGCTTCGACCTGCACTCTATCGAGCAGCCCATCGCGGCCGGGCAGTGGCCGGCCCTGGCGCGGGTGTGCCGCGAGTCGCCGGTGCCCGTGGCGCTGGATGAGGAGCTCATCGGCCTCACCGACCCCGCCCGGCAGGAAGAGCTGCTCGATGCCGTGCGCCCGCCCTACCTGGTGCTCAAGCCCACGCTGCTGGGCGGCCACGCCGCCACCCGCCGCTGGATAGCCCTGGCCGGGGCACGCGGCATCGGCTGGTGGATAACCTCGGCCCTCGAATCCAACATCGGCCTCAACGCCGTGGCCCAGCTCACGGGGGAGTACGACGTGGCCGGTTTTGCCCAGGGCCTGGGCACCGGCCAATTGTACGATAACAACCTGGCCGCGCCGCTGCGCATCCGGGCCGGAATGCTGCACTACGACCCCGCCGGCACCTGGGCTGGCGTAGGGTAGGATTTAGCCTGCCGAAGGGTAAACAGGCGGTGAGATTCAGCTTGTTTTAGCCGGCAAACGGCAAGCTAAAGCAGTTTATAAGTTGGTGTACAACTGGAGCGCGGCGGGCTGCCGGCTTTTCGCCGGCTGTCCGCTCGTTGGGCGCGCCACTTGTTCTCGCGATGAGCGGACAGCCGGCCAAAAAGCCGGCAGCCCGTGGGTGCATAGCCTGTTTTAGCCGGCAAACGGCAAGCTAAAGCTTACCCTACATTCTCTTGCGAAAATTCGCTAATCCGTTGTATATTTAACCCTTCTCTGGTTAAAGCTGCCGGGCGCTATGCGAGTCTCTACGTTGTTGGGTTGGGTAGCTGGCCTGCGGGTGGGCTGGCTGGTGCTGGGGCTGAGTATGCTGCTCAAAGCAGGGGTAGGGCAGGCCCAAACCATGCCGACGGCGTTTGTCATCAGACGGGCCGGCCGGCACCAGGCGCGGCTGCCCTTCACCACGCAGCGCAACCTGATAATCGTGGCCGCCCGCCTCAATGGGCACGGGCCGTATAATTTCCTGCTCGATACCGGCGTGGGCACCAGCCTGCTCACCGACCCTGTCCTGGCCGATTCGCTGCACCTCGCGCGCGGCTCCGAATACAAGCTGCTGGGCGTGGGTGGCACCGACAGCGGCCTGCGCGCCTACGAGGCCATCAACGTGCGCGTGAGTCTGAGTGGCCGCGCCGAGGCACCCGGAATGACCTGGCTGCTGCTTAGTAACGACGTGCTCGACTTGTCGGGCTACGTGGGGATGCCGATTCACGGCATTATCGGGTCCGACCTCTTCCACTCGTTTGTGGTGACTATCCGCCCCGAGCAGCACGAGCTGGTGCTCACCAACCCCGCCGACTTCCGCGCCCCCCGTGGCCGGCGCTGGGCCCGCCTGCCGCTGGTGGTAGAGCACGACAAGGCCTACCTCACGGCCCTGGTGCAGCAGCAGCCCGCTACCCCCAACGCCGTGCCGCTGCCGCTGCGCCTGCTGCTCGACACCGGCGCGGGCCACGCCCTCAGCCTCGAAACGACTTCTGACCTGCGCCTGCACCTGCCCGCTACCCGCCTGCGCACCGACCTGGGCCGGGGCCTCACGGGGCTCATCAGCGGCTCGCTGGGGCGGGTGGTGGCCATGCAGCTGGGGCACTACCACCTGCCGGGTGTGCTCACCTCCTTTCCCGATTCGTCGCAGGTACACGAGCGCCTGAGCGGCAGCGAGCGCCTGCGCAACGGCAGCATTGGCTACGAGGTGCTCAAGCGCTTCACCACCGTCATCGACTACCCCCACCACCAGCTGCTGCTGCGCCCCACGGCGGCCCTGCGCGAGCCTTTCGAGCACGACATGTGTGGCCTCGACCTGCTGGCTACCGGCCCCGACTACCGCCGCTACCTGGTGCAGCGCGTAGTACCCAACTCGCCGGCGGCCTCGGCCGGCATTGCCGAAGGGGAGGAGCTGCTTAGCATCAATTTCCTGCCCATCAATGTCTTCTCGCTCACCGACCTGAGCCACATGCTGCATTCGCAGGATGGCCGGGTGCTGCTGCTGCTGCTGCGCCGCAACGATGGCGAATTGCATACCGCCAGCATCCGGCTCAAGCGGCAGATTTGATTTTGGTGCATGGGTGTTGGTGCATGGTGCTTGGGTGTTGGTGCTTAGTGCTTAGTGCTTGGGTCCGTTGAATAAATTCTTCTAGTGCATGACCTTTGCCTGCTTGCTCCCAAGCACCAAGCACCAACACCCAAGCACCAATGCCCGACACGCTACCCCCGCCGCTCATTCGGGCCAATCAGCACGTTTACCGCGACTATTTTCACGAGGAGTTTACCCAGACGCTCGATAAGAACATTTTGCGGCTGCTCGACCGCGTGTGGTTCCGGTCGCGGCTGGTGGGGTTCGAGCCCTACCCCCAGCGCAATAACCCGGACCGGCCGCTGATTTTTGCCTCCAATCACTCGGGTATGGCCTTCCCCTGGGATGCCATTATCTCGCTCTCGCACCTGTGGCGCTACCTGCTGCGCACCCGCGGCACCCTGCGCGACCTGCCCCGGCCGCTGTCGGCGCCCATGCTCTCAGCTACCAGGCTGATGAACCCCTACCTCATCACGGATTTCTGGAAAAAGTGCGGCAGCGTCGATGCTACCACGCTCAATTTCGAAACCATGATGTACTACCAGGAGCACAACCTCATGCTCTACCCCGAGGGCGTGCCGGGCATTGGCAAGGGCTTCAATCGCAAGTACCAGCTCCAGCGCCTGGCCACCAGTATGGTGAGAATGAGCCTGATGCACGGCACCGACATCATGCCCTTCTACACCATCAACGCCGAATACCTCAACCCCTACGCCTACAGCTTTGAGTGGATAAACCGGCTGACCAGGAAAATCGGCATCCCGTTTTTGCCCATCACGCTGCTGCTGCTACTCGTCATCGTGCAGCCCTGGGCCTTCTACCTGGCCCTGCCCGCCCAGCTCACCTACGTCATGGGCACCCGCATCCGGCCCACCGACCTCACCACCAAAAAGCACGACGAGCTGAGCCGCGACGAGCTGCTGGCCCTGAGTGAGCAAATCAGGCAGCAAATGCAGGTGGAGATGGATGCCGCCGTGGCCGCCCACGGCCAGCACCCGTACCGCTGGCGCGAGCTGTGGCAGCGCATGAAAGAAAACCGCCGCTACTTCCCGTTTTTCCTGCCCTTCGCCTGGCCCGTGGCCTTCACCGAGTTTGAGCGTCGCTACGTGAAAAACGGCGAGCGCGAATTCGACATGCACCTCGACCGGCCCGGCGCTTTCTGGCGGCTGCTGTGGCGCAATCCGCTGGTGCTGGCCTACTTTATCCCGGTGCTGGGCTGGATTCCGCTGGCCATCAAAGGCTACCGCGACAACAAGCTGAGCCGCCTGGCGCGGGGTAGGGCCGCCCCCGCCGGCCGCTAGCGCTCAACCTCCACCATACCAACTGCTAAAAACTGCGTACGAGTATAGGTAAATTTGTGGTAGATAGCAGGTAGGCCTGCCATCTTTACTTGTTAAAAACCTTTCCCTCTCATTCCCTTTCCCCGTTTTCACTCATGGACGACCTGTTTAAGAAATTCATCAACACCGGCGTCGGCTTCCTGTCGCAGGGCAACAAAGCCATGCAGAGCGCCATCGAGAAGCTGGTGAAAGAGAGCAAGATATCGGAGCAGGAAGGCAAGAAAATCGTGGACGACCTGATGAAAAGCGGCGAAGCCAAGCGCACCGACCTCGAAAAGCAGTTCAAAGGCCTCACCGAAGACCTGAAAACCCGGGTGGGCCTCAGCCCCGACGCCAGGAAAAAGCCTACCCCCCCCGCCAAGGCCAAAGCCGCCAAGCCTACCGCCAAAGCAACGGCGGCCAGGAAGCCCGCCCCCAGCGCCACCGCCCAGGCCGCCGGCCCCGCCAAGCAAGCCGCCGCCAAGGCCGGTGCCGCCAAAAAGGCCGCCCCCACTTCGGCCAGCGACAGCGGTACCAATACCGGCGAGTAGGCCCTTGCCTCCATCTTCTTCGCGGAATTACGTGCTTCGCACGCTGCTCCGCGAAGAAGATGTACCCATCGAGAAGTGAGTTGCGGAAGTAGAGACGCAAAATTTTGCGTCTCGTCGTTGAAAAATAAGCCAGCAACGACGAGACACAAAATTTTGCGTCTCTACTTCCGCAACTCACTCCGCGAAGAATATAACTTCCAGCAGAAGCTGCCTTTGTCCCCGCCCTTACCGGGATTTTTTGGCGGGTTGCGCCGGGCTTTCCCGAAAGGCTTTGAGCGCGGACGAGGGCTTGCCATCGTCGCCCCAGGCGCTAAGCTGGTAGCCACTCCAGCTTTTGGCGCCCTCGGGCTCCCAGTAAAACACGCCCAGGCCCTTGCCCCGCGGCACGGCCCGCACGGCTTGCTGCGTGGCCACCAGCATAGCGTAGGTGTTTTGCACGGCAGTGTAGTCGTTGCCCACTTCGGCCACCACCACCTCCTTGCCGGGGTAGCGGCTTACCATGTCGAGCAGGTTGGCGCGCAGGTTGGCGATGGAGGCGGGGTAGTCCTGCTTGAGCCAGTAGGGGTAGTACGACATGCCGATGACATCGAAGCGGCCCCCATTCTTGGTGAGGTTGTCGAAAAAGCTCCGGTACAGCGCGTTGTCGTTGCCCCGGTCCAGGTGCACCACTACTTTGGAGGTGGGGCTCACGGCCTTCACCGCCTCGTAGCCCTTGGTGATGAGCTGGGCGAACTGGGCGAAGTTTTTGGTGCTGCCCTCGGGCCAGAGCATCCCGCCCGGAATTTCGTTGCCCACCTGCACCCACTCGGGCGTAACGCCAGCGGCCTTCAGCGCCGTCATGGTGCGGAAGGTGTGGTCGTACACGTCGGTGAGCAGCTGCGGAAAGGAGTGGCTGGCCCAGGCGGCGGGCTTGGCCTGCTTGCCGGGGTCGGCCCAGGTATCGCTGTAGTGAAAGTCAATCATCACCCGAAAGCCCTGGCCAGTGGCCCGCCTGGCCATCGCCACCACCTCGGCGGGGCTGCAATGGCCGCTGGCTTTGTCATCGGATGGATTGACGAACACCCGCAGCCGAATGGCGTTGATGCCCTGGTCCTTGAGAATCGCCAGGCAGTCCTGGGCCTGGCCCTGCTCGTTGTAGAACACGTAGCCCGTGGCCTCCATTTGCTGGAGCCAGCCCACGTCGGCGCCTTTGGCAAAGGTTTGGGCCGAGGCTGCCGGGGCCACCAGGCTGGCCGCGCCGAGCAACAGGGCCGCCCGAAAAAAGCGTTTCATCATGGCATTCAGAACGTAAAGAGCCTCGCACGGCAGGCGCCGGGCGAGCAGCGGCAACCCGGGCAAAAACGGGCGGGCCCGCGCCGGCCAGCGAGGTAAAACTAACCAGCCCGTACGGAAGCGCGGGCTGGCTACGCCCAAAGAATTGCCTTGGCTGAACGCCAGGCAACCCGCGGGGGGTAGGGCGCATCTGAGGGGAGGTCAGGAAAAAACTGTCATTTTTTAGCAAGGCCGGTAACGTTGGGGCCAGTGGCCCGGTAGTCGGGGCAGGCAGTAAGGAGCCGAAAACTGATGAGGCGGCTGGTACCAGAAAATTATTTCAAGTAAAAAACCCTCGATTAAGCGCCGCCAGGGTAGTTTTCAAAATAAATCTGAAACAGTACTATGCGAAACAAAGTACCTGTTGTAAGTTTGTTCTATCAAAAGCCAAGTACCACGCTACTACCCACAACCTGGCCGCGCCTAGCTGCGGCCCCAGCGAGGTAGCCACCAGCCGCCAACCGGGCTGCTGGGTTGCGCCGGCAGCCTTGCCGGCCTACCCCCCTCGACTAGCCCGCTAGTCAGCCTACCCCCTTTTTTGCCTGCGTGCCCTGGCACCGGGCCCCAGCTTTTCTCTCCCCACCGGAACCGCGGCCGGCTGGGAACGGAATCGCCATGCCCTTGCCGAACGCCTTTTTATTCTTCGCGCCATGAACTACTCCTTGAAAATCAACTCGCTACTCTTCCTGGCTACCCTGGGCCTGCCGCTGGCCCTGGCGGCCCAGACGGCCCCTACCCCCCCCCGCGCCACCATAAGCGGCACCGCCGTGGATGGCGGCGCCAGGGCCGAGCCGCTGCCCTTCGCCACGGTGCTGCTGCGCCACGCCGAAGCCGCCGATACCAGCCTGGTAGCCAGCGGCCAAACCAGCCTGGAGGGTACCTTCGCCCTGCCCCAGGTGCCGGCCGGCGCTTATAAGCTGCGGGTGCTGGCGCTGGGCTACCAGACGTTGGCCCAGGCCGTGCGGGTGGCGCCCGGCCAGGCCAGCGTGGCCCTGGGCCTGCTCCGGCTGCGCGCCAGCAGCCAGCAGCTGGCCGAAGTGAAAGTGACGGGCGAGAAAGCCGTGGTGCAGCAGGAGCTGGGCAAAACGGTCATTAACGTGGAAAAAGACCTGAGCAGCGTGGGCGGCACCGCCGTGAACGTGCTCGAAAACGTGCCCGCCGTGGCCGTGGACGCCAGCGGCACGGTAAGTTTGCGCGGGTCGTCGAACCTGACGATTCTCATTGATGGCAAGCCGGCCGGCACCAGCAACGGCGGCCCCGGCCCGCGCCTCGACCAGATTCCGGCCTCGCAGATTGCGCAGGTGGAGGTGATGACCAACCCCTCGGCCAAGTACGACGCCAGCGGGGCGGGCGTCATCAACATCATTACCAAGAAGAATAAGCAAGAGGGCTGGAACGGCCAGGCCGCCCTGGTGGTGGGCAGCCGCGAGAAATACTCGCCCAGCCTGAGCCTGAGCCGCCACCACGGCCAGGCCACCTGGAACCTGGGCTACGACGGCCGCGACCAGCGCTACCGCACCCGCACCAACAGCCAGCAAACGGCCCTGCTGCCCGACGGCAGCAGCCTGCTCACGGGCCAGGACGGCACCGGCATCCAGCACAACCGCAACCATAGCCTCAACCTGGGCCTCGACTATACCCTGCCCAAGGACCAGACCCTGAGCCTGAGCGTGCAGCCCCATTGGGAGCACCAGACCGAAATCGACAACCAGCTGCTGACCCGGCAAACGGCCGGCTCGCCCACCGTGACGACGCAGCAGGGCCAGGAAATAGCCGATGTGAAGGTGACGGTGCTCGAATCGTCGGCCAGCTACCGCCGCACCTGGGAGGCCCACAAGGGCCGCGAGCTGACGGCCAACACCGGCGCGGTACTCATCGACGCCAACATTCCGGTGAGCCAGCTGCTGACGGGTGGCCCGGCGCCGGCCGGCTTCAGGCAGCAGCAGCAGGTGAGCGCGCAGATTTATTTCGGGCAGGTGGACTACACGCTGCCCAGCGCCGATGGCAAGGGCAAGCTCGAAGCCGGCCTGAAAAACCAGGTGCTGCGCAACACCGGCAGCACGGCCATGCTGGTGCCCACCAGCCTGGACCCGAACGCCGAGTTCGTGCGCGACGCGCAGCGCTCGTTCGACTACCGCTTCGTGCAGGTGATGCCGGCTGCCTACGCCACCTACTCGCGGCAGCTGGCCCACGGCTGGAGCGCCCAGGGCGGCCTGCGCACCGAGGCTACCTTCCTGAACGGCGGCCTTGCTGATGGCCGCGCTTCGGTAAACCGACAGTATATCAGCCTCTTTCCCTCGGCCACGGTGGCGAAAGAATTGGCGAAGGAGCCCGGCCAGAGCCGGCTGCAATTCAGCTACGCCCGCCGCCTCAACCGGCCCGACTTTATGCAGCAGCTGCCCTTGCAGCTCTACCAGGACCCGCGCAACTACCGCCAGGGCAACCCCGGCCTGCTGCCCGAGTTCAGCCATAATATTGAGTTGGGTCACCAGCTGAATTTGAAGAACGGGGCCAGCATCACGAGCACGGTCTTCGCCCGCTTCACCCAAAATGCCATTCAGCGCATCCGCACCATCGACACCCTGGCCACCCGCACCGCCAACGTGGGGGTAGTGACCCAGGAAACCTTCCAGAACCTGGGCAGCACCACCAACCTGGGCCTCGAAATGACCTGGGCCCAGCCCCTCACCAAGTGGTGGCGCGTGTCGGCCAGCGGCTCGCTCTACCGCTCGCAGATTGCCACCAACGCCGGCAACGCGGCCAACCGCTCGGCCCTGGCCGGCACCGCCCGCCTCGCCAACAACTTCACGCCCCGCAAGGGCCTCGACGTGCAGCTCACCGGCACCGTGCGCTCGACGGTGCTCACGGCCCAGGGCCGGCAGCTGCCCACCGGCGGCCTCGACCTGGCCCTGCGCCAGCGCCTGTTCAGTGACCGCGCCGCCCTCACGCTGCGCGTCTCGGACCTGCTCAACACCCAGGTGCGCCGCACCGAGCTGGCTACCCCCGAGCTGCAAACCAGCCTCTACAGCAAGTACGAGACCCGCGTGGCCTGGCTGGGCTTCACCTGGTACATCGGCGCCACCAAGGCCAAGGCCGGCCGCATCGACTCGGCCCCGAGCGGTGGCGGTGGGTTTGGGGGGTAGTTTTTCAATTATCAAGTATCAGTGAGCAATTATCAATTAGTAGACCTGCTCATTTTTCTCAGCTAACTACTTAATAATCTAGACTCTTCTTTCAATTTTTCGCATGAAAACTGTTGCTTTGTTGCTCGCCGCGGCCCTATTGCCCGCCGCCCCTTCCTTCGCCCAAACGCCGGCTGCCGCGCCGGGTAGCGGGCTGGCCGTGAGCCTCCGTACCACGGCCCTGGCGCCGGCCTGCTACACTCGCAGCGTGGCCGGCGGGGGTAGCATCACCTACTTCGGCGCGGTGTGCTCGCACGATGCCGCCGATGCGCAGTTTGCCCAGCTGCGGCAGGCGTTTGCGACCAGCCGGCCCACGGTGGTTTTCTACCAAAACCCCGACGGCGGCCTCGACAGCACCGAGGCGGCCACCATTGCCCGGCTGGGTGAGGCCGGCTACGCCCGCTTCCTGGCCCGGCAGTACCAGGTGCCCACCGAGCGCCTCGATGACCCGCTGGCCGAATACGCTTACCTGCAAAGCAAGCTTGACCCCGAGCGCCTCAAGCTCTATTGCCTGCTGCGCGAGGCCCAGCGCTACCGCGCCCGCACCGGCGCTTCGGCCGCGCTCACCAAGCGCGCCATGCGCCAGCTCCTCGCCAACAGCCCGCACTTTTTGCCCGGCACGGCGCAGGTTATCCGCACCGGGGCCGAGCTGGCAGCCGCTTACCGCCAGTACTGCCCCGCCGGCTCCAAGTGGTGGCAGGCCCCGGCCGATTGGTTTGCGCCCCAGGCCACGGCTAGTTTCGATAATGCCTTTCTGCGCGAGGTGAACGCCGCCGTGCTGGCCTACCGCGAGCAGCAGGTGTACGGCAAGCTGCTGGCCCGCGCCCAGGCCGGCGAGCGGGTGCTGGTGGTGATGGGCCGCGCCGAGCTGCCGGCGCCTACCCCCACTTTGGCCAGCAACTAGCCGCCCTGGCGGCTTACCAACTGAAACGCAGCATCTTGCTGCTGCCCGCCGCCTGGCGCGAAACTTTACGGGGCGGTGGGTGGCGGCGGGGGGTTGCGTTTTGGTTTTTTAAGATAATCAAAGATTTATCGGCACCAGCCCGTAATTACTTTGCGGCCCCGGCGATGAACTCGCGGCATTCCCTACCCCCCTCTTTTCTCCTAACCCGCTATGAACACCCGCGCTACTTTCGCCACCGCTTTGCTGGCCCTCGGCAGCCTCGCCGCCCCGGCCCAAACCCTGAATACTGCCAAGCTCGACAGCCTGCTCACGGCGCTGGGTACCCACGATAAGCTGATGGGTAGCCTGGCCTTGTCGCACGACGGGAAAGTGGTGTACAGCCGCGCCTTCGGCTACGCCCAGTTGGCGCCCAAGGTGCCGGCCACCCCGGCCACGCGCTACCGCATCGGCTCCATCACGAAGATGTTCACCGGCGTCCTCATTTTTCAGCTTATCGAGGAGAAGAAGCTGGCGCTGGGTACTAAGCTGGCCACGTTCTTCCCGCAGGTGCCGAATGCCAGGGATATCACCATTGACCAGCTGCTGAGCCACCGCAGCGGCATCCACAACTTCACCGACGACCCAGCTTACGTGGGCTACATGACCCAGCCCAAAACCTCGGCCGAGCTGCTGGCCATTATCGCCCAGCCCCAGCCCGACTTTGCGCCGGGGGCGAAGTACGAATACAGCAACTCCAACTTCGTGCTGCTGACCTACATCGTGGAGAAGCTGACCAGGATGCCCTACGCCCAGGCCCTGCAAAAGCGCGTTTTCACTAAAGCGGGCCTCAAAAACACCTGCTACGGCGGCAAAATCGACCCCAAAAAGCAGGAAGCCTTTTCCTACGAAACGAGCGGTGGCGGCTGGAAGCTGAGCCCCGAAACCGACATGAGTATTCCGGCCGGCGCGGGCGCGCTGGTATCGACGCCCACCGACCTCGACCGCTTTCTGGAAGCGCTGTTTGGAGGCAAGCTGCTTTCGGCCAGCAGCCTGGCGGCCATGCAGGACGTGCGCGACGGCTACGGCCGGGCCATGCTCCAGGCCCCGTTTGGCGAGAAAAAGGGTTACGGGCACACCGGGGGCATCGACGCGTTTCGCTCCGTGGCGCTCTACTTTCCGGGCGATAAGCTGGCGGTGGCGCTGTGCGGCAACGGCGGCTCCTTCTCACCCAACGAGGCGCTGGTAGGGGCGCTCAGTATCTACTTCGGCAAGCCGTATAAAATCCCGAATTTTGCGGCCAGCGCCTACGCGCCTACCCCCGCCGACCTCGACCGCTACGCCGGCACCTACGGCAGCCCCGCCATCCCGCTCAAAATCACGGTGACTAAGGAAGGCGCTTCACTGCGGGCGCAGGCCAGGGGCCAGGGCGCGTTTGCGCTGGAGCCGGTGAGCGCGGGCGTCTTCAAGTTTGACCAGGCTGGTATTCGCATGGAGTTTGACGCGGCTAAGCCCACGTTTACGCTCCAGCAGGGCGGCAAGGAATACTCATTTACAAAGGAATAAGGGTGCGGCGGCCGGGCTACCCGGCGCCTACCCCCCCGCTAGCGCCGGAAGCTGATGCCCAGGAAATACTCCCTATCGACGGAGTGCGTGAGGGGCAGGTGGGTGCCGAAATCGAGCTGCACGTTGTCGGAGATGTCGAGCTGCGGGCCCAGGTTGATGGAGCTGCGCCACGACGCCTGGCGCACGTCCCAGTAGCCCACCAGCTCCACGAAGGCCTGCACCAGCTTGTTGAATTGGTAGTCGGTGGTGAAGGTGGGCGTGAGCTGGAGGTAGTGCTGCGTTTGCTCACGGTCGTAGAAAAAGTTGGCCGCCACCTGCCCGCCGATGCTCCAGTCTTTGGTGCACTGGTACACCACGGGCAGCGTGAGGCCGGGCTCGTAGCCGCCATCGCCCACCGCGCCGCCGGTGGGCAGCTGCACGTAGGCAATGAGGCCCAGCGCCCAGCGGCTGTCGTCGTCGCCGGCCAGCGTGTGCTTCACGCGCAGCGTAACATCGCCTATCCCCCGCGCCACCTGCGTAGCGGCGGGGTCGAGGTCGTCGTAGTTGCGGGTGTCGGTGTACGAGTCGAGGGCCACCTGAAAATCGGTGCGGTTGGTGAGGCCGATTTTGGCCAGGAAGTGGTTGGCGTACCAGTCGTGGCCGTAGGTGGTGCCCTCGCGCCGGGTGAGCAGCCGCAGCACGTCGCTCTCGTACTGCAAGTGCCCCGCATCCACCGAGTAGGGGCTTTCGGTGATGCCGGGGCGGTCAGGCACCATCGGGCGCATGTACTTGCGGGGGGTAGGGTGGAACAGATTAAACTGCTCCTTATTGACCCGAATGGTATCGTTGAGGGGGGCCTGGGCAGCCGCGGGGCCGGCCAGGGCCAGCAGCGCCAGGGAGGCGTAGAGACGGGGCATAGGAAGCAAAGGTGAGCCGTGAGCCGCATACGTAACGGCGGCGCTGGCGGCCGGACCCGCCCGCTCACCTCGCCAACTCTGAGCACCGCGCTACTTCAACGCAGGCTAGCGGGATAGGCCAGCCACCCGACAAAAGGGCCAGCCAATGAAGCATTGACTGGCCCTTTTGTCGGGTGGTAGCCGGTGGTGCGGCGCGGCCTATTTCCGGCTTTTCTTGGGCGCCGCCGCGCTGGCGACGGCCGGGGATACGAGCTGGCCGTTGCGCACCAGCACCTTGCCATCTGCCTCCACCGTGGCGTTGGCGATGGGAAAGCTGTAGGCACCCGGCGATTGGTTCTGGCCGCCCAGCAGGCCGTTATTGCCCGTGCGCACGTACACCATGCCGGCCGCCGTGCTGGGGTAGTAGGCCTTGTCGCCCTGCGGCTTCATCACCGGGTTCAGCCCGATGGAAAAATTGCTGATTTGCATGGCCGGCGGGCCGTAGGGCGCGAGCTGCTGCTGCAGGGCATCGGCGCCGACGTCGGCGCGCACGTTGGTGAGCTGGCCGTTTCGCACGTCAGCTTTGAGGCCGGTCAGCGGCTTGCCATCGGTAATGTAGTCGTTGGCGACCGCCAGGCGGCCCGTGGCCGACGTTTCCGGGCAGCTGCCATAGATGCGCCCGCCGGGCAGGGCGGCCGTGCGGTCGTACACGCGCGTGGCCTGCTGGTCGGTGGCCGAAAGCACGCCGTCATCCGTGAATACGGGGCGGCCGCCAAGGTCCAGGGTCAGGTCGGTGCCGGCCGGCGAGGTAATGTGCATTTTATGGCCCGTGGCCAGCACCTGCTTCAGGCGCTCGGCCTGCCCGGCAATGGCCGCGTAGTCGGCCCCGATGCCGCCCCACACCATTTGCTCGTAGCTGGGGTAGTCGAGCTGCTGCGCGGCCGCGCAGCTTTTACTGGGGTAGCTCACAAACACGCCCCGCAACTTGCTGGCGTCGAGCTGCTTGGTAAAGCCGGACGCGGCGGCAACCTGCGCGAATTTGGCCTGGCGGGCCGGGCTCATGCCGGCCATTACCGCGCGGCTGTCTTCGTACTGGGGCAGGGTGATGAGCACGTCCGACTGCAAAAGCCAGCTGTTGGTTTTGTCGGCCTGAATAGCCGCTTCGGGCGTATCCATTAGCTCGGCCCGCGCTACCTTGTCGGTAGTGAGCATCAGGTCGGGCTGCCCGCCGGCGCGGGCCACTTCCACGGCCACGGCTTCCAGGAGCGGCAGCGTGTGCTGGCCGCCCGTAATCACCACTACCTCGCCGGGCTTCACGCTCGCCGACGTATGCACAATCTGCTTGGCAATCTGCTCGTAATTCTGCCCGAAAGCTGGCTTGGTTAACGAGAGCATTCCCGTAACACAACCTATTAGTAAAAAAAGCTTTGCCATTACGTTGAGGGGGTTAAATGAAAAAAGAGTGGGGTAGGAAAAAAGGGCCAGCCAGGCTGAACCTTGGGCCTTGGGCAGAAAATCAGCAGGTGGCCAGCGGCGGCAAATCAAGGCCGGCAAAGGAGCGTAGCTACGCTTGTTGCAGCGCACTGGCACCGATAGCGGCACCCCAACGACCGTGCGCGTTGTTGCTGGCACAAAGAACGGGGCGGTTTCCGGGCCGGGTGAGCGTAGAAATACGCTTTCTCCAAACCAGGTAGTTCTACGCAGCCCGCTCATTGTCAGGGCCTGGCCAGCGAGCCGGCTGGGGCGGGCGGCGCACCCCACCAACCCGGCCGGGCAAGTAAGCACCAGCCCATCCCCGCCCTACCCCCCGTTCGTCGTTCGTCACTCGTCCCTAAAAAAACTACCTTTGCGGCTGTAATGGAAAAACCCAGCATCCCGCAAGGCACCCGCGATTTTGGGCCGGCCCAGGTGGCCCGCCGCCAGTATATTTTTGGCGTCATCCGGCGCACGTTCGAAACGTTTGGCTACGCGCCGCTCGAAACGCCGACGCTGGAGAACCTCTCCGTGCTCACCGGCAAGTACGGTGACGAGGGCGACCAGCTGCTGTTTAAAGTGCTGAACTCGGGTAACTTCCTGGTGAAGGAGCGCCGCGGCGAGACTACCCCCCTCGTGACGGCCGAAGACCTCGAAGCCGGCCCCAAGGCCGTGCTGCCCAAGATTGCCGAAAAAGGCCTGCGCTACGACCTCACCGTGCCCTTTGCCCGCTACGTGGCCATGAACCGGGGCACGCTCACCTTCCCCTTCCGCCGCTACCAGATGCAGCCCGTGTGGCGCGCCGACCGCCCGCAGCGGGGCCGCTACCGCGAGTTCTGGCAGTGCGACGCCGACGTGGTGGGCACCACTTCGCTGCTCTGCGAGGCCGAAATCGTGCTCATGATGGCCCAGGTGCTCAACGGGTTGGGGCTGGACGATTTTACCATCAAAATCAACCACCGGGGCGTGCTGCGCAATATTTACCAGGCGCTGGGCGGCGAGGGCCAGGAAACGGACCTGTTCGTGGCCATTGATAAGCTCGACAAAATAGGGGAGGAGGGCGTGCGCAAGGAGCTGCTGGAGAAAGGCTTTACCGAGCCGACCATCGGCATTCTCTTCGACCTGCTCAGCGTAGAGGGCGGTTATGCCGAGAAGCTGGAGCGCCTGCTGGTCGGCTTCGTCACGGCCGGCGTGGAGCCCGACGGCCCCCGCCCCACCACCGAAACCGATGACGACGACCTCGACCTCACCTACTACCGCGGCTTGCAGGAGCTGGCCGAAGTGCGCGACCTGCTGCAAGCCTCGGGCTTCCGGCAGTTTGACCGCCTGGAGTTTGACCCCACCCTGGCGCGGGGCCTGAGTTACTACACGGGCTGCATCTTCGAGGTCAAAATCAACAACGTGGCGATGGGCAGCGTGAGCGGCGGCGGCCGCTACGACAACCTCACCGGCAGCTTCGGCCTGCCGGGCGTGTCGGGGGTAGGCTTCTCGTTTGGCGTCGATAGAATTTATGACTGCCTCGAAAGCCTGAATCTGTTCACCGAAACCAGCGAAACGCCCACGCGGGTGCTGCTCACGCACTTCGACCAGGCCAGCGGCCGGGCCGCCCTACCCCTGCTGGCCGAGCTGCGCGCCGCCGGCATCCCGGCCGAGCTGTACCCCGACGCCGGCAAGCTGCAAAAGCAGTTCAAGTACGCCGACGCCAAGGGTATTCCGCTGGTGCTCATCCTGGGCCCCGAGGAGCTGGCGGCCGGCGTGGCGAAGATTAAAATTCTGAAAACCGGCGAAGAGAAAACGCTGGCGCT
>JAABUN010004050.1_pt1 | contig 20957 bp, 12 predicted proteins | sample 5559311 | NCBI WGS metagenome assembly JAABUN01 (sample SAMN10711877, study PRJNA513370) | rock metagenome | isolation source: Antarctica rocks | place: Antarctica: Victoria Land, Siegfried Peak sud
GACCTGGCGCTGGCCGGCTACAACGCGGGCCTGGGAGCGGTCCAGCGTCACAGGGGCGTCCCGCCGTACGCCGAGACCCAGGGCTACATCGTCCGCATCCGCACCCTGATGGCCAAGTACGGTGACCCCGCCGCCAGCGCCCCCGGCGCCGGGCCGCCCGGCACGTGGGTCCGGCCCATCGCCGGACCGATCACCTCTCACTACGGGCAGCGCTGGGGCCGGCTGCACGCCGGCATCGACTTCGGCGCCCCGATCGGCACCCCGGTGTACGCGGCCAGCAGCGGCACCGTGCTCGCCGCCGGCCCGGCCAGCGGCTACGGACGCCGGGTCAAACTCGCCCACCCCGGCGGCACCACCACCGTCTACGGACACATCAGCCGCGAAGCCGTCACCGTCGGCCAAGCCGTCCAGCCCGGCCAGCTCATCGCCTACAGCGGTAACGAAGGACGCTCCACTGGCCCGCACCTGCACTTCGAGGTCCGCCCACAGGACCGGCCCGTCGACCCGGTGGCCTTCTACGCCGCGCACGGGGCGGAACTGACATGACGATGGCGATGCCGGCGGCAAGGCTTGCCGGTGTACCGGCAAGAGCACCGACCGTTGACACCGCCGCCTCGGCAAGAGTCCCGACAAGGGTCCGTCGCGATCGTGAGCCGATGCCCATCGGCGACGACCGACCAGAACTGGCCTTCTGCGCCGCGAGCAGACAGCGACTGGTGCGCCAGCTCCTGCAGGCCGAGATGACCCGGAGCGAACACGGCAGGACGCCCGGGGACGCGCCGTCGCCGACCATCACCCCTCCCGACCGCCACCAGGAGCCGACATGAGCAGCACCGAGCGACCCACCCTCAGCGTCGCCGAGACAGCGGACCTGCTCGGGATCAGCCGCTGGCTGGTCCAGCAGGCGGCGCACGACGGGTCACTGCCCAGCGTCCGGGTCGGGCGGCGAATCCTCATCCCGCGCTCCCGGCTGCTGGCCTGGCTCGACGGCCAACAGGACCCCGGCGCCCCGGGCCCCGTCCGGGACACGGCCCACACCGGCGACCCGGCGCTGACTGTCCTGGCGCCCCGCACCCCACACGCCAGCTGACGCCCGGCGGTCGTCCACAACCCGGGTGTTGTCCACATCTTGTCCGCCGACAGCCGCGGCCTGCCTGCGCCCGGCGCAGGGTGACTCGGCAGCCGACCGAAGGAGCGACATGGCCATCCACCGTGACGTCATCGCGGCGCCCGGCAACACCAGGGCGGCGCCCGTCGTCTGGTCCCAGTCCCGAAACGCTGCTGCCTACGACCAGTTGCTCACCGACGCCGTCACGGCACTGACCGCCGCCGCCCGCCTCAGCTGCACCGAACGCTGGTTCGACGGCACCGCACCGAGTCGACCCTACGACTGGGCGGAGTTCGTCACCCTCGCCCTGGCCGGCGCAGCCGCCAACATCGGCAGGATCGAGACCGTCCTGGCCGGCCGGCCCGGCTCATGGGAGGCCGACGCGGTTCGGAGGCTGCTGACCGCCACTGTCGGGCCCGACGAGCAGCAGCTGCTCAAGCACCGCACCGAACCCGTTGTGGTGAGCATCAATGTCGACGACATGATGGTCGACCTCGGAGCCTGGCAGGCCTACGACGACGCCTGCGACGCTCTGCAGCGCCGGTACGACGACCTCGGCCTCCCCGATGTCGGGCGCACGTCGGGGTCCGCGCAGGAGGTCCTGGCGAGCTTGGCGACAGCCACCCCGGAGCAGGAACACGGATGTGAGCAGATCGCCGAGCTCGAGGACCGGCTCGAGCAGCAGCGCCACCAGGACTGGTTCGCCTACGGCGCAGCGCTCGCGGCCCACATCCAGGCAGAGGTCACCCAGATCGAAGGACTGCGGGTCCCGGTCGTTGTTCACGTTGACGTCGACCTGGTCCCTGCGGCCAGTCCGACCGGCACCTGGGGCAGTGGGGTGGGCGAGTCGCTCCCCGAGCGACTGCTGAACGCCGCCGTCCGTGCGACCCCCCTACCTGGGCATGGACGCACCCCCCTCGGGCGTCTCGAACAGGCCGGCTGAACCGTGCCCACGCGACGATGCCTTGATCCTCTGCGGGGTAGGGCACCGAACACGGCGTGCGCGACCCTCCGCTCGGCGAGACGAGGCTGGAGGTCTTCACGCGCCGCGTACGCCGGCGGTCCGGAACGGTGCCCCACCGGCGACCACCCGTCCGCCCGCAGACGCACGTGGTCATCGCCACGCAGGGACGGTGGCCGACGAATCGTGGGCCCGTTCGGCGACCAGCCCGGCGCGCCGGAAGTCATCGGTGCGGCAGACGTGGTCACCCCGGTGCCATGGTCGGAAGCTGCCGGCTGTTCCCTGAGCCGCCCCGGTACCGAGCGATACACCGGTCGGCAGGGCCGCTCGACGGCGGAACTGCGGCACCGATCAAGCCAGTGCACCGACGAGTCATGACCGGTTCGCGCGGCGCCCTCGGCGAGGCGGCTGGCCCCCACCCCACGCGGCGGACCATCCGTCGTGGCTGAGGGAAGCGTCTACAAGCGCTGCACCTGCCGAGACGGCGACACCGGTCGTGCGCTCGGGGCCACGTGCCCCCAGCTGCGCAAGCCGCGGCACGGCAGCTGGACCTACCAGTTCCGGCTCGACCCGGGCGGCAAGCAGTACCGGCGGGGCGGCTTCAAGAGTCAGACCGACGCCCACCAGGCGATGCAGCACGCCCGCGTCGAGCTACGCAGGACGACGGTCGACGCTGCCGAGCCGTCCCTGACCACCCGGGAGTGGCTGCTGTTCTGGCTGGCTGAGAAGGAGCAGCGCGGGGGAGCTTCAGCCGCGGGCCGGAAGGTGGCTGCCACGACCGCCCGCGGCTACCGCGCGCACCTGGAGCTGTACCTCATCCCGGCGCTGGGGGAGATCTCGTTGACCGAGCTGGCGGCGCACGACATTGCGCGCCTGTTCCGCGACCTGGAGGCCGCGCAGAGCACCCGGAGCCGCCCGCTGACGGCGGCATCGATTCGCCGGGTGTACTCCACGCTGCGCAGCGCGCTGAACGCCGCCGTCCGGCAGCAGAAGATCCAGCGGAACCCGGCTTTGCAGATCGACCTGGCCAGCGGCGGCAGACCCAAGGCCATGGTGTGGACCCGCGAACGCGTCGCGGTCTGGCAGCGGACCGGTCAGCGGCCCTCCCCGGTCATGGTGTGGACCCCGGAGCAGACCGGGGCCTTCCTCGACAGTGCCGCGCAGGACCCGCTGTACGCGCTCTATCACCTGATTGCGCTGCGCGGGCTGCGCCGCGGCGAGGCGGTCGGGCTCTCCTGGACGGACCTGGACCTGGAGGGCGGGTGGCTGCTGGTGCGCGAGCAGGTCGTCCAGCTGGGCTGGCGCACGCTGCGGACCACTCCCAAGGCCGGCAGCGAGCGGGTCCTGGCCCTGGACGCCGGCACCGCGAGGGTGCTGGCCGAGCACCGGCAACGGCAGGCGGCCGAGCTGCGGTACCTGGGGCTGGACCCGGATGCCACCGCCGAGGTCTTCACCCGCGCCGACGGCCAGCTGGTGCACCCGGACTACGTCACCCGGCACTTCGGCCGGCTGGTCAAGCAGGCCGGACTTCCGCCGATCCGGGTGCACGACCTGCGGCACGGGGCAGCGACGCTGGCGTTGGCCAGCGGCGTGGAGATGAAGGTGGTCCAGGACATGCTCGGCCATTCCTCAATCACCATCACCTCCGACACCTACACCAGCGTGCTGCCGCAGGTCGCCCGCAGCGCCGCCGAGGCGACTGCCGGCATGGTGCCGCGAGCACTCCGGGAACACCCCGTCGGTCTCCCGGGCGCCGCCAGCAGCTCCACTCCGAGCGACAGCGGGCTGGAGCAGTCCCGCCAGCCGTAGCGCAGCAGATCGGCTGTCCGCCGGCCAACATGACGAAGAGGCGCAGGGCGGAGGTTTGGGCTGGCGGCGCCCGGCTGCGCTGGGATGGCCCACCGACGGCGTAGACCAAGCGCGAGCCGCGGGCCTCGCAGTTAAGCTGTCCCATCCAGCCACCGGTGTGGTGATGCCCGAGCCTGCGACGCACGCGGTCCGGTCCGTTGGAAGAGCAAGCTCCGCAAGTTGTTATTCGCAGACGATGCGCACGCACGGTCGCGTGCGAGCAGTCGCAGCTTGCATCTGAGACCGCTGGCTCTAGTTGGCCCGTGCTGACTATAGTTGGCCCCAAGATCACTACGGGCCCAACCTGTCACACTGCGTAGCCACGAGGTCTGCGCCTCTGACCCCACGCCGGCACTCCTGTCCGGACGGGAGGCTCGCCCGGACGGCTCAAGCCTGGACACGGAACTTGGCACCTGGACACCCGGACTGGCGCCACGCCGATACGACTGGTCACGCCTGGTTGGCACCTGGACACCTGCTGAACTGGCGCCGAGCCGACTGGACGGGTCACATGACATGTGATCTTGATGGGTTGGCGGCGGCCCGGGCGTCGTTGGTCTGCCGTTGGCCTACGGGAGCCAGTGGTGCCCGACGGCTCCAGTCGAACTGTGCGGCAGAGCGATCAGGTGTGTGCCGGTCACGTTGTCGGTCGTGCTCAGGTGCGGGCCGAGCAGGCTGATGAGCGAACCGGTCACGGCGGCGAGGTCGGCGGCGGAGCCGTGGTAGGTCGGGACGGAGCAGCCGGGTGCCGCGACGAGCTCGTCGTCGGGTCCGGCGGGCTCCCAGAGGCACGCGAACGGTTGCAGCTCCGGGTCGTTGGCGACGGCCTGGCCTGCGTGTTCGTCGGCGCTTTCGGGGTCTGCCCCGGTGCCGGGACGGGCGACGGTGAGCATGCCGAGAGTGCTGGTGGCTCGGTCGGTGACGAGCCGGGCGACGAGGGGCGTGGTCTGGGTGGTGGTCCAGACGGCGTGGAGTGCCGCTGCCACCGCTGTGCTGACGGTGGCGTCGACGAAGACGTCGCAGGGCGGTAGTGACTGCCGGGCGAGGAAGGCGAAGGGCTTGTCCTCGACCTCGACGATCAGGTCGTCGCGGAGAGACCGCAGTCTGGCGGCGAGAGCGTCCGCCTTCGCGGTGCCGATGTCGGATTCGGCATAGTCCTGCCGGACGAGAAGGCCGCCCGTGACGGGCGACGGGTCGCACAACAGGATGCGGCGGGCTCCTGCGCGGGCGATGAGCTCGCCGGCCCAGGAGCCGATCCCGCCGCAGCCCCAGAGGGCGACGTCGGCGCCGACGAACGCGCTGACGGGTCGCTGGTCGTCGCGGCGGGTGGTCTGGCTCTGGCGTTCCTCGGACACGGCGCACCATTCGATCGGGACGGCGGACAAGGGCCCGGCCGGATCTACGGCGACCAGCGGGCCTGCGACTCGGGCGGCTCGGCGCAGTGCGTCGGCGATGACGGGCGAGAGTCTGCCGCACAGCAGGTGCCCGGGGCCGGGCGCATTGGGAGCGCCCGGCACCGAAAGAAGGAAGTAGGCGGGTGTGCAGTCAGGGTTGGCGGCGGCGGTCCAGGCGAGCATGCCGAGGAACGTTGCGGGGTCGGGTCCGCCTGCCTGTTCGAGGGCGCCGCAGAGTCCTGCGACGGTGAGCCCGGCTCCGAACCAGAGCGGTTGCGGCGGGTAGGCGACGAGCGCCGCGACGGCGCCATCGACGCGGTGTGGCGCCAGATCCAGCCGCCGGTCGGTGCGACGGACGAGCCAGGCGCGAGCGAAGGGCCGCGTGGGCGGCGGGTCCTGCCGGGCGACGACCGTCGGGGCACCGGGGTGGCGGTGCAGGACCCCGCCGACAGGGTGGTACAGCGCCAGGCGGGCGTCGAAGCGGCCGTGGGCAGCGTCGTCGAGCCAGGCGGAGAGCCGGTTGAGGGCGCCGACGACGCCGTGGGCCGGGTGCCACTCCTGCGAAGGATCCAGGTACAGGCACAGCGCGTGGCCTTGCAGCACGTGCGGATGGCCGACGAAGCGGATGTGTTCGACATGGGCGTAGGGCGGAGTCCACGGCCAGTCAGGGCCGAGCGTGAGCACCACGTCCTCGGCGGGGTGCCGAATCGGCAGTCCGCCGGGGGCGTCGAGCGGCAGCGCGCTGGTAGGCATAGTGAGCCGGACGTGCACGCCCGCAGGTGTCGTACTGACGTGTTCTGCGGCGAGCAGCGGTTTGGCAGGGTCAGCGACGAGCCGTCGCATCTCGCGCAGCGCCTGCGTGTGCTGCTTCGTGGGGCGGGCAGCGGTCAACCGGCGCGTCCGGGCCTTCCGGTGACAAGGGGGACGGCGCCGAACGCGCCCACTGCCGCCGCCCCGCCCGCCGACCCTGCGCCGGAGCCGCCAGCGGCGGGGGCCGCGAAGGCGTTGCCGAACAGGTCGCGCCAGAGCTTCCCGCTGCTGGCGGTGCCGCCGTCGTGGTAGGCGGAGTCGATGAGCCCGGCGAGGGTGTGGACGTCGTCGCGGAGCGCGGTGTAGGTGGCGTCGGTCCAGCGGTGGTCGAACGATGCTCCTTGAGCGGACGGATCCTCGATGTGGGGGCGGTCCGGTCGCGCCTGCAGCCAGGCGTCGAGGTCGCTGACGATGTGGAGCAGCGCCGTCGGGACATCGGCGTAGTACGCGGGGTCGATGATCGTCTTCGTGTCGGTCACCTGATTGCCGGCCAGGGTGGTCAGAATGATCGACCGGGTGTCCGGATACCAGCCGCGGTGGTCGCGCAGGTACTTGAGCAGTCGCACGACCTTGCGCAGGTTGCGCTTGGCTGCCTTGTCGCGCTTGTGCATCCACTCGGTGTAGCCGGTGGGGTTCGTGGGCTCCCAGTCGTTGTCGTCGCCGTTGACGATCCATTCGGTCCCGTCGCTGAGGCGGACGAACGGGACGATGTCGAGGTGGAAGTCGCCTGCGTAGGTGAGCCGGACGCAGCGGCACTTCTGTTCGACCGGCATCTTGCCGTAGGTCCCGTGCCCGTCGAGGACTTCCTCGACGCGGTCGAGGTACTTCTTCGGCGTGTCGTGCCAGGCCGGCTCCTCGTTCATCCGCAGCAGGAAGTCGGCGTCGTACTCGTTGCCGTCCGCAGGCTTGATGATCGTCTCGTGTGCCCACGATCCCTGCGGCACCTTGTCGGTGACGCGTCCACCTATGCCGGGATCGGCCTTGAGGACGCGGAAGACCGCGTCGACGCTGCTGTCGAGGCTGTCCAGGCGCGTCTGATCGAGATTGACCGTGTTCTTGAGCAGGTCGGTGAAGTCGTCGGTGTGCTTCATCTGATCCTCCTGGCCGCTGCGGTTCGCCTCATCAGCATGACGGCTCCCTCCGACAGGAACGGGGCGGCGGACGGTCAGGGCACAGGCACGCTGGGCTCGTACCCGGCGGCGCGGTGCGCGGTGAACGCGCCGAGATCCTCGCCACGGCGGCGGCTGGCGCCGTCGGCCAGGCCACGGATCATGTCGGCGTCGAGGCGGTCGAGCTCGAACAACCCGTCCGGGACCTTCGGGTCGATGCGGGTGACACGTTCGGTGCCGACGAGGTGCTCGGTGGTGTGCAGCGCGCCGAGTGCTTGGGCGCGCAGGACGAGCCGGGACGCGGGCTTGGCCCAACGGATCAGCCCGGCGTTGTTCAGGGCGGCCGGATGAGCGCTGATCGGGTCGGTGGTGCCGATGGACAGGACGCGGATCTGGTTCAGGGAGGCACCGAGGACGCTGACTGCTTCGGCCACCCCGATCAGGCAGGGGTTGTTCCCCCAGACGCCGCCGTCGACGAGTCTGTGCTGTCGCAGCCGTGCGGCGGGCAGGTATGTGGGCGCGGCGCTCGTCGCCAGCGCCACGTCGGCCATCGTCTCGCGCCAGTCCCGGCGCAACTCCGGATGGTGCGGAGTCTTGAACAGGTACACCTCGTCCTCGTCGAGGCTGTACGCCGGGACGACGAGCCGGCTCTTGCTGTGACCGAGCAGCCGGTCGCCGAGGATCTCCTGGAGCGCGGCCTTGAGGGGCTCGCTGCGGTGCTTGGCCCGCCACCACTTGCGCACCCCCGAAAGCGAGGAGCGCGGGAAGATGTCCGGGCCCTTGCGGATGTAGAACTCGACGATCTGGTCGGGCGTCAGGCCGGCGCCGAGTCCGAGCGCTACGAGCCCGCCGGTCGAGGTGCCGACGATGAGGTCGAAGTGGTCGGCGACCCTGATGCCTCGGTCGCGTTCCCAGTCGGCCAGGACCGCCGCGGAGAACAGACCTTTGAGCCCTCCGCCGTCCAGGGCGAGGACCTGGAACTGCCCGTGCGGCCACGGCTGCTCGGCGAAGACCATCGGTGCTGCCGTCAGACCGGTCGGCTGTTGGGGTTGGTGCCGCTGTCGCGCACGGCCTGCTCGATGGCGTCCGCGGCGCCGGCGTCGACGACGACCTTGACCTGGAGCTGGGCCCAGCTCATGAGCTCCTCGTCCGCGGCGTTCGACAGGGCGAGGAGCAGCCGGCGGACGGCGTCGCGGGTGTCGCCGTCGCCCATGCTGGTCATCAGGCTGAAGACGATTTCCCGCTCAGACGATTGTGGCTTGGGACCGGGACCGGGACCGGGACCGGGACCGGGACCGGGACCAGGGCCGGGGCCGGGGCCGGGGCCGGGACCGGGGCCAGGACCAGGGCCAGGGCCAGGGCCAGGACCGGGACCGGGACCGGGGCCAGGACCGGGGCCAGGGCCAGGACCGGGACCAACAGGCTGTGGCGGCGCCAGGCGCAGTCCGGATGAGCCGACGGCGATGTCGCCTGGGCGGGTGACGGCGCGGTCCTCGCCGGCGGCGCCGACGAGCCGGAGCTGGTCGGTGCTGACGGCGTCGTAGATGGCGCGCTGGAGGTCGGGTTCGCCGCCGGGGAGCAGCGGCAGCCGGGGTGCGCTCCAGAACAGGTCCCTGAGTTCGTCGAGGGGCCTGCCGTAGTCCTTCGCGTCGAGGTTGTGCAGAAGTGCCTTCGCGGTGAGCGCGGAGACGTCGAACGCCTTCCCCTGGCCGACGAGTGCCTTCCAGACGGCGGTGCCGTCGAGGGATGTGAGGTTGCTGTCGGGCTCGAACGCGTGGGTCCGGTCGACGCGGGGCTCGTTGTCCTGGTCGCCCTCGGCGAGGTAGATGAAGTGCCGGTAGGCGCGTCGGACCGCCGACTCCAGGTTCCGCTTTGCCTCGGCGCGCTCGGTGCGGGCCTGCTCGGCCAGTTCGTCGTCGGCACGGACGGCGTCCATGCCTGCGACGCGGTCCCATGCGAGGTAGGCGGAGGCGGCGCCTCGGGCGGCGGCGCGGCCTTGGGTGTTCACGACGGCGTACACGGCGGACGACGCCCACTGCACCGGCACCTTGTCAGCGCCGAGGCCCATGACGGCACGTACGGCGTCCCTGGTGGCCTTGTCGACGCCGTTGAGGAGGCTGAACTGCCGCGGGTCGAGGATGACCAGCCGGGTGCTGCGGGCGTCGTCGATGCCCGCCGCGGTGAGGACGGCGAGGGGCTCCCGAGCGGGGTCTGCTTGGACGAACAGCTTCGTCTTGAACGGTCCGGTGGCCGACAGCCGCTCCGTCGCCTTCGCGAGCTCGTCGTCGCGGTCGTCGTCGGTGACGCTGGTGCGGGCGGCCTTGACGAGCATGTTCAGGGTGCGGCGTGTGGACATGAACAGCCGTGGTGCCTGCCCTCCCTTGCCGGCGAGGTGCTCGACGCTGGACAGGCCGCCGCCCTCGACGTCCATCAGCTCGGCCAGCACGGTGTCCGCCTCGCCGATGGAGTAGTTCGCGTCCGGGACGAACAGCGCGGCCTTGAGCTCGGCCTCCGTCGCTCCCTGCCGCCCGCCCGCCCTGGCGCCGATGACCGAGCACAGGAACAGGCAGGTCGCTGCCCTCTCGGCGGCGCGCGGGTTCAGCGGCCCGATGATCCCGTCGGCCCGGGCCCGGTCGAGCTCGCGGGCCGCGCCCTTGAGGTCGTCCGCGGCGACGATGTCGGCGCTGGCGATCTGGCGGTAGTTCGCCTGGGTGCGGGTGTCCACGATGAGGCCGCTGTTGATGACGGCCTCGCGGACGGCGGGGTCCGACAGCGGCAGGTCCCCGGGTCCGACGAGCAGCGGGGCCCATTCGCCGGCCTTGCCGCGCTGCCAGAGGGAGTGGGCGGTCGCGGCGAAGATCCGGATGGTCGACCGGACCCGCTGGAAGCCGGCGAGCTTGGCCCACTCCTGCTCGGCCATCGAGATGAGCTGCGGGTGGAATGGGTAGCAGCGGGCGACCTCGTCCGCGAACTCCGGGTTTGCGGTGGCGGACACCTGGTCGAAGACCTTGGTCCGCCAAGGGCCGGTCATCTTCGACGCGTACGCCGTCGCGGTGGCCTTGAGCACCTCGGCGGGCGGTGTGCCGTCGAACAGGCGGCGGCGCAGGATCGCGGCGAAGTCGGTGTTGTCGTTGATCGTGGCGGTCTCGCCGTTGCGGATCAGCAGGTCGTCGAGCTCGGCGCGGCGCTTCTGGCCGGCGGCGTCGAGGTCGATGTTGTCGTTCTCCGACGCGATCATCACGACGACCGCGGCGACGTTCGGGACGTCGTTCACGCTGTCGAGCAGCGCCCGCAGGAACGCCATGTCCTTGATCGCGAGATCGGCGTTCTCCGTCAGGGAGAGCTGCCGGACGTAGTCCATGATCTCGTCGATCAGGATCAGGACGGGCCGGCCGACTGCGGTCAGGGCCTCGACGATCCGGTGCTTGTCGCCGTAGCCGTCGCGGTAGCGCAGGTACAGGTTGTTGTCGCCGCCGAACAGCCGCCACAGAAACCGTTCGTGCAACGTCGTCGCCGGGCCGTCGAACTCCGCAGAGCCCTTCCCGGCGGTCATGTTGTCCGCAGCGAGCACCACCACCACGGGGCTGTTGAGGTCCGCCGGAGGGGCCTCGTCGAGGATCTGGGTTGCCTTGTCGAACGCGGCCTTGCCGATGTCGGTCTGGCCGAGGGAGGACGGGTTGGCCGCCAGGTGCCACAGCCCGATGAGGCCGTGCGACTTGCCGCCACCCATCGCCTGGTCCAGCCGCCACAGCGACCTCGCGCGGGTGTGCTTCTCACCGCCGCCGAGGCGGACCGCGACCTTTGCCATGAGATCGGTGAACAGCGGGCTCGGGTGCGTGATGTCGCCGTAGTAGCCGGCCTCGGCGTACGGCGGCCGGTCCTTCGGCGTCCCGTGCACCGCCTGGAACAGCGACATCTGCACGTCGTCGATGGAGCCCGACGCGTGGACCACCTCGTCCCTGAGCTTGAGGACCTCCCACCAGGGGGTCACGGTGCTACTCAAGACGTCTCTCCTGCCATGTCGGTGTCGAACAAGCTGCGCTGGCGGTCCCGGGTCTCATCGGCCTCCCGCTGCGCCGAGGCGACGCCGCGGGCGACGTTCCCGATACCCTTTCGGGCCCGCACCAGCGACGTCCAGGCGACCCCGTCCGGATCTCCCTCAGGGAGCAGAGAGGAGAGGTACCCCAGCGTCGCCCAGAGGTACGCGTCGTCCTCGTCGCGCTGCGCGTCGGCGAGCACCTGCGCCACCTCGTCGAGGCCGCCGGTCCACGCCTTCGCCATCGACATCGCCACGTCGATGACCGACGACGTCTCGGTGACGGTGCCTTTCCAGTCCTTGGCGGGGACCAGTCGTACGCCCTTGTCCGCCTCGGACAGGACGCCCTTGAGCTCGTCCATCGTGAGGTCGGCGGCCAGGGCCTGCCAGCGCGCCTCGCTCTTCGGTGCGACGGACCCGCGGTAGAGCCGGGCCCATCCGAGCGCGAACCGAGTGCGCGCGTCGAAGGTGTCCAGCGGCAGGTTCTCGATGGGGACGGAAGTGGCGTCGATGACCGCCTTGCGGGCGATGACGAGGTAGTGCGCAGGGTCCACCGGCTCCCCGAGGTGGTCGAGCACCTGTTCGTACTTGCCGACCGCCTCCATCGCAGGCCCTGCGGAAGCCATGAGCTGATCGGTTGGCGCGAGCCCTGCCGCGTCCCACATGGGAATGCGTGCCTGCACCTTGCGCCGCACTTCGGCCTCAACCAGGTTCGCGCGACCGTTGGGCCGGTCCGATGGCGCGGGTCGGCACGACATGGTGAGGGTGGTGACGATGTTCGCCTTGCCCTGCTGCCCCCCAGCCTCGGTCTTCGCCGGCCACGAGCCTGTGAGCACGAGTCCCGCCTGAGCGATGGCACCGAGCAGCCGGTGCCAGACCTCTGGCTCGCCATGACCGAACACGACGGTGACGACACCGTCGGGGGCGACGAGTTCGCGGGACTGCCGGAAGGCGGTGGCAATGCCGTTGTCGTAGTGCGCGCGCGTTCGGTGCTCGCCCGGTGCAATCCCGTGCTCCTTCACGAGCAGCTCCTCGAAGCGCTCTTGGAGCCCGCGTGGATCGGCGGTGAAGTCAAACTCAGGGTAGGCATCTGGTGCAAGTGCTCTCTTGAGCCATACGTAGAAGAAGTCTGAGCTGTCGGTGTAATAGACCATCGAGTCGTATGGGGGGTCTGTGACAACCGCCGACATGGAGCCAGCTCTGAATGGGAGAGCTCGGGCGCTGCCGCGGGCGATCTGCACCGGCCGCCCCTTGCGAGAGCTTCGCTGCGTTCTGAGCACGGACAGAGTGTCCGCGGCGAATGAAGGCCATGTTCCGGGCCCGTCCCCGAGCCCGGTCTCGAAGAAATCATAGGAGAAGCCAAGGCTGCCTTCGTTAACGAAGACACCCGCAATAAGGCCGGCGCCCGGGGTGTTTCGAAGCCATGACCCGCGGCTGCTGTAGCGGAGCTTGCGAACCAGTACCGCGCCTGCGTAGCCGAGCAGAGCGCGCCTGTAGTCGTCACTTGCACCCAACTGCTGCAGCTCACAACCGAGGTCGCGGATGACACGACTGAGCCTCACGAGCCCTAGCGTCTGACGTTCGTTGCACAAGTCGCCGTAAGTGACGGCGCCATACAGCTGGGGACGAATGGTCGCTCCGTTGTTTTCCGGGATGCGCTCTTGCGGCCGAGCCGGAAGGCCCTTCGCAAAGTCCGACTCCGAGGACAACGCCTCGCCCGCGGCGTCGGCCTGTGCCCGCTCAGATGACTTCGGCTCCCGGAAGAACCGTCCAACGATGTCGTGTGGCTCTGCTACAACCAGGAGAGCGTCCTTGCCCTGTCCCTCCGCTGCCAGACGCGTGTGCAAATCCTTGGAATGCACGTGCCCGCAGAACGAGCAGATCGCTGCCTTGCCGCGTACAACCTTGCCGCCTTTGAACGGCGCCTGAAGGGTCGGGGACCCCGTGGGGTCGCCCTGATGCACGACCGCGCGGAACGTCGAGGTCGAGACATCCACTTGAATGTCGTAGCTCTGACCCGCATCATTCTTGCGCGGGTTCGGTCGCCGAAGTAAGAGCGAGCCAGTCAGGGGAAACCTACGGTGGCACTCTTGGCACGGCAGGGTGATAGCCCAGAGGTAGCCCAGCGGAGAAACACCATTTTGCGGCTCGTAGAACGAGGACATGGCCCGCTCGTACCGACGCCCCACCTCAGACAGGATGGCGTCGACGTCGTCAAGCAACTTGTCGGTGCTCAGGCCGCCCGACTGCCACGGAAGGTCAGGTTCGGCTGACCAGTCCCGCACCGGGTAGTCGGTCAGGAGGGAAGCGGCGAGTACGGCGACCGGGCTGTTGTCGATGCCATGAGCCTCAACGCTGTAACGCCCTGCCTCCATCGGAATCATGCCGCGCCCGGCGAATGGGTCCAGCATCCGGGCGCCGCTCGGGTACCAGCGCTCCAACTCCGCCGTGACTTCTGCGTTCGCGCCGTCGCGTGCGCTCATGGCCCGACGCACGAGGTCCTGGAGGCGTCGCTGCTCTCCCTCGTCGTCCGGCCAAGGAAGCAGACTGGTCAGTACCGCGGCCTTCGCTTGCGCTAGGGGACGTGCCGCGAACCAGGTGAACAGCCGCTTCTCGGCGGCCCCGCTTCCCCAACCGCTACCCGAAGCCTCGCTCACTTCGGCGCAGGGGAACCAGCGCTCGATCATGCGCACGGGGCGTGCTCCTCGGTGTCTCGGGCGGCCTTGAGGGCGCTGCCGGGTACGTGCACGATGACCTGGGCGGTGGACAGGTCGCCGAAGGTCCGGACGGGGTCGGCGTAGACGCCGTAGAGGCTGCCGGTGCCGTCGTGGCATTGGTCGACGACGTAGAGCCAGTAGTCCTTGCCGTGCTGGGTGGCGATGAGGATCTCGTTGGCGGTGAGGCTGATGCCTTGGCTGCTGGCGGCCCGCCAGACGCCTTTGATCTCGACGAGGCGCTGTTCGCGTCCTCGGCCGGCGTGGAGGTCGTAGCCGCGGCCTTCGGTGTGGACGTCGCTGACGGCGAAGCCCTGCGTCCGGAGGTGTTCGGCGACGAGGTCGCTGCTGATGCGTTCGCTGTCGGTCTCGGTCGGCGTGGCGGGCGTTGCTGCGGCGGTGACGCGGGCCCAGGCGAGGCGGCGGGGCTCGCTGATGGCGACCTCGCTCATCTGGCGGAGGTCGGCGAGGCGCTGCGCGGTCATCTGGCGTAGCCGGCCTCGTTCGGCGATTCGTGTGTCGCGGTCCGCGATGTCGTTGGTGAGCTCGTTCGGTAGCAGGTCGAGTTCCTTTTGCGCGACCCGCAGCCAGTCGTCCAGCGCGCCGGAGCGGCGCTGCTGCTCTTCGTCGGCGGCCATCGCGGCGCGCGCGGCGGCGTCGTGGATGCGGGCGGGGTGCGGCGCTCCGGCGGGGGCGTCGGTCGGGGTGAGGTTGGCGAGGGTCTCCCACCTGACGGGCCGTGCTCCTGCGCTGTCGACGCGGACCAGGCACGCCCAGGTGCCTTTGCGGCGGCCTCCCGCCTCGGTGAGGTCGGCGTCGTACGCGAACAGGTCGTAGTCGGTGCTGCTGGTCTGGTCCACGAGGCCGGCACCGCGGAACATCGCGGGGGCCAGGGCTTCGGCGCAGTGCGCCACCAGCGCCCTGTACGGCGGGTCGCTCGGGCCGAGGTTGACGGCGTCGGCGACGGCGGCGCCGCTCGCTCGGGCCTGCGCGAGGGACTTTCCGCTGGTCGCGACGAGCGCTGTCGTGCCGGCTCGTCGTTGGCCGGGCGGCGCGAACTCGCGGGGGAGTTCGGAGCCGTCGGGCAGGGCGAGGGTGAACATGCCGTCGCCTGCGGCGTGCGGGCTGATCCTGACGGCGCTGCCGTCTGCGGCGCGGTGCAGGAACGCCTCGACGATGGCCGGGTTGATCCGGTCGAGCTGTTCGTCCTGGAGAGCGGTGACGGCTTGAGAGATGTCGACGCTGGTCTTGAGGGCGCGTTCCTGGTCGTCGGCGCGCTTGGCGGCGTCGGCGAGCCGGCTGGCGGTGACCGCGGCTACGGCTGCGAGGGCCCGGGCGCGCTGTTCCTCGTCGCCGAAGGTGCCGGCAAGGACCTTGCCGAGGTCGTCGTCGTCGAGTCCGACTAGCTCGGCGACGAGGCTGAGGCTGTCGAACATCCGTCCTTCGAGCTGGTTGGCGGCGGTGACGAAGTTCCCGAGCAGGACCTCCAGCACCTCGCCTTCGCGGGTGTCTTTGGCGATGAGGTTGTAGAGCTCGACGTCGCGGGTCTGGCCGACCCGGTGGATCCGGCCCATCCGCTGCTCCAGCCGGACGAGCGACCAGGGGATGTCGTAGTTGACGAGGACGTGGGCGGTCTGCAGGTCGATGCCTTCGTTGCCGGCGTCGGTGCTGACGAGGATCTGGAAGTCGCGGCGGGCGAACGCGTCGCGGGTGCCGTCGCGGGTGTGGTGGTTGTCGCGTCCGGAGTACCGGCGGGCGGTGAACCCGGCGTGTAGGAGGCGTTTGACGAGCCAGTCTGCGGTGTCGGCGTACTCGGTGAACACGACGGCCTGCTCGCCGTTCCCGGGCTTGATCCCGTTCCTGCCGAGGCAGGTCAGAACGAGCGGGTCCCACTTCGACGCGGGCTGGTCCATGTCGGCGACGAGGGGCTGAAGCCGGGCGAGGAGCGCGTTGATCTCGCGCTTCTCGGCCTTCGCGGACTTGGACCCTTCGTGGACGATCCGGGCCTCGTCGGCTGTCGTGGGGTCGTCGCCGTCGGGGTCGGCCTCGACGGCGGCGGCGGACGGCATCTGCGTGCCCATGCCGTCGCGCCTGCGCTTGAGGGTCTCCGCGAGCGAGTGCAACGACGACGCGGCGCGCTTGCCGTAGACCATCTTCCCGAGCGGCACGGCGATGCCGGGGAAGTACCTCTCGACCAGGTCCAGGGCCTCGGCGTAGAACTCGGCTTCGACCGGCGACAGCCGCACCGGCTGGTTCTCGGCGTGCCGGCCCTTGAACAGCTTCGTGGTGCCGTCGAAGTCGACGAGGTCTTCCTTCATCCGGCGCAGGAAGTGGACCCGGCCCGGCTTGACGTTGCGGGACGGCTCCTTGTTGCTCTCGACCGCCGGGAACACCTCCGGGTCGACCAGGTGCAGCAGCGCCCGGAACAGCCACTCCTTGCCGCGGTGCGGCGTCGCGGTCATCAGCAGCGCCCGCGGGGTGTTCAGCGCGAGCATTTCGCCCACCTGGTAGTACCCGACGGCGGTCGGGGTGAGCCGGTGCGCCTCGTCGAACACGACGGCGTCCCAGCCCATCCGGTCCGGGTGCACGGCGTCCTGCACCGCTCCGTTCACCGACAGCAGGTCCAGGCTGACGATCCACAGGTCGTGGCCGCTGTCCAGGCCGTGCTCGCGGACCGTCTGGGCGGTGATCGCACGAAGCCCACCGCCGAAGAACCGCTCGAAGTCGGCCTGCCACTTCGTCACCAGGTGCGCCGGGACGACGATCAGCGCGCTGCGGACGAATCCGAGCCGCTGCATCTCCCGCAGGTACAGCCCCGCCATGATCGTCTTGCCGGTGCCTGGTTCGTCCGCGAGCAGGAACCGGAGCCGGGGCTGCGGGAGCATCGCGCCGTAGACGGCGTTCATCTGGTGGGCGTACGGCGTCAGAGGCGACGACGCCAGCACAGCCGACCGGGCGCCTGCTCCTGCGGCCCGCATCCACGCGGTCCATAGGCCGGCTAGGAGGGCAGCGGAGTCGCCCGCGCCGTCTTCGGTGAGGACCTCGCAGGCGTCGGACTGCTCGGCCGTCAGGTCCAGTCGGACGAACTGGTCGTCGCCGTCGGGCTGCACGTAGAGCCGGAGGGCTCCGCCGTCGAGCTGGCGGACGTCATCGACGGTGACCCAGCCGAGATCCGCTCGCGACGGCACGCGGATGCGCAGACCGGGCGCGATGGGCATCATCCGACCCTACGGGCACCGGAGGTCTTGCGGTGCGCACCGCCGGACGGGGAGTCCGGTCTCGGCTAGGTGACTTGACCCTGGCCGGCTACTCGCCGTCCTGCGATTGCAGGTAGCGCCCGGAGGCCCACTCGCTTAGGTGGCCCCGGGCGGTAAGAGGGGTTGCATGGCCGCTGAAGTTCCTGGACTGGAACCTCACGCAGCGTTCGCGTCCCATGAGGACGGATGCCCGCGGCAATGACGGCTGCGCAAGTCCGTCGGACGAGGCTCGTGCGGCGCAGGGAGGTTGTAGACGGGACGCTGACGGCCCAGGACCAAATAGACATCCGCTGACCAGCGACGATGCCCTGCTACGTGGTGATCCCCGCCATCGCTGAGGACGTGCTGGAGGGAGTCCGGGCCCTGCCACTTCGGTCGATGGCTAGTCCTCGTCGCCCTCGGGCACCCACCGCTGGGCGGCGTCGTCCCACTTGGTGGCACCGAAGAAGCCGCCGGCTTCCTCGGCGTTGAAGTGAGGATCTAGAAGCGCCAGAAAGGGACCGTCTGCGAGTTGAGTGCCTACTTGCGGGCAGGTGACCCACAAGTCATGCAGGATGAGTCGGACCAGGATCGGGTCCTTGGCCTGGGCGGACGGCAGCTGCTGTAGCCCTTGGACGACCTGGCGGAGTTCTTGAGCCGCTGCTGCATGCGTTGCCTCCGCGGCGGGGTCGTTGCGTTCCGGATCTGTCCCTCGTGCGACGCGCTTCCGCTCGTCGTTGATGGCGCTGCCGCACGTTCTCGAGAAGCAGGCCCACGAGCACCGCCCGGGCGTCCTCGTAAAGGCCCTTGGCCTGCCCGATCACGATGTTGATCACGTGGTCCCACTGCTGCGGATCCAGGGGATGTCCGGCAGACCCTTGTCCTCGAGTGTCGAGCTCGTGCCGGTCAGCCCGGCGTCCGAGAGCACTGTCCGTACCGCGGCCTGCGTCTCTACGGTGGCGCTGGGGCTGAGCATGACGTTTACGGCGTGAGGGGACATGGATCGACCTTCTGGTTCGGCGGGACAGTCACCGGAGCAGATCACGAGCGTGCCGTTAGTGTCGCGGGCTCGAAGTAGGCGGTCCCTGAAGGCCGTTGTTGATGTCCTGGTCGTCGAAGATCCGGCGCCAATCCGCGAGCTGCTCCGGAGCCAGCTCCAGGTCGCCGTGGACGGCGACGAGGCTGGTGTCCCAGCGCCGGTGGCCATCGGGCCGCGGCGTGAGAAGCACAGCGACGGTGATCGAGTCATCGACGGTGCCGGTGGCGGTCTGCAGGTCGTGGTGTCGCAGTTGGACCCAGCAAGCGAACGTCTTGTGCACCAAGTCGTCGAAGCGAGAGGCGACGCTGAAGGTGAGCTGACGTCCTTGGCCGAACACGAGCCTCCGGTGCCTCACCGCCACGTTATCGGCGGGCGTGTCTGCGAGTTCCTCCAGCACCTCGATGAGTGCTGCCCGAGCTGAGTGCGTGAGGCGACCTCCAGGCGGTCGAGCTCGGCGAGCACGCGCAGGCGTTCGTGTTCCTGCATGCCGCTGTCCTCGACGAGCGTTGAGGTCGCGACGTCCTCCAGGATGATGCGGTAGAGACCGTGCGCGATCTGGTCGTCGCTGCCGGCGGGGTGTTTGGGCAGCAGCGGCACCGATTCGGGTCGACCGGCTGGGCCGAGGAGTGCCGGGTCAAGCGGGGCGGGGGCGGTCTCCTCGTCCAGCTGAGCCAGCTGGTAGTAGCGCAACGACTCGTAGCCAAGGGGAACGTGGTCGTGGTCGACGACGACACGCTGCAAGTACTGCGCGACCGCATGAACTGAGCGCAGCTGGTCGAACAGGAACTCCCAGTCCCGACGCAGCAGCGTCACGACCGGCAGGTCGCCGGACGAGGTCGGTGTACGGACGTCGCTTGGGACGTTGGGGTGGTCGATGAGCACGACCCCGATCCAGCTGTAGTCGCGTCCGTCGACCCGGATGCTCCTGCCCCGGCCGTTGACGAGCTCGGCGGGCTGCTGACGCAGCGACCGAAGGGTGCCGGCGGCCTGCCTGCCAGCCTTGGCCATCATCTTGCTGAGCCAACTCCGCTCCCTCTCCTCGTCGCGGAGCTCCTCGGTGCCGCGGCTCTTGCTCTGCAGCAGCAGCCCGTGCTGGCCGACCAAAATCGTGCCGTCGCCCAGCTCCCGGCTCGCGGTTCCCTTGGGCACCTTCAGGGGGTGGAACACGAAGTCCGGCAGCCCCCAGGCTGCAGCGACGCTGAGCGTGACCCACTCCACCGCCCTGCCCTTGAGCAGATCTTCGGACAACGGCAGGGCACGGGGGATCCGCCGCTCGAACACCCCGGCAGGGGTGACGACCAGCAACCTCATGTCCTCGGCGTCGACGACGGTTGCCAGGCCCAGCGGCGACTGACGCAGCTGCTCTACCTCGTCGGGGGTCATGGCGATCGAGCTGTCGGGCTGCGGAGTCCAGGGTGTGGGCGGCGGCCCGACCCGCAGTCGAGGGTCGGAGGACGGCCGAGGCGGGCCGGGCATGTCGTCGCGTAATCCCATCGATCGCTCCAGCGAGCGGACCACTTCCTCGCCGACGAAGATCAGCTGCTTCGTGCGCCGGCTAAGGGTGTCGTCCGGCTTTTGTGGTGGCGGGTCGACGTTGACCGCGGCGTCGATGGCGATGTTGGGCGTGCCGCTGACCGGGGTGTGGCCGGTGCGCTCGGACGTCGAGCATCGCAGGCGGTAGCGGGCGACGAGTGGCTGCTGCTCGAGGAAGCCGTCGGGCTCGACAAGAATCTCCTGGAGTGTCTCGGGCGGCTCGATCGACAGCTCCGGCGCCGCGGAGTGCCCCCAGCTGAGCACCTGCAGCGCGGGGCCAGCGTTAGTGAAGTTGCGGAGCAGCAGCAGGGACTCGCACATCATCTGCAGCCCTGGGTGCACCGGCTCGGCCTGCGCGATCGGCTGCAGTGAACGCACCATACGGACTTGGTCGGGCCGCAGCCCGCCGAGAGCCCCCCGTTCGACCTCAGCCTGGAAGTCATCGTCGTCGGTGCAGATTAGGAAGCGCAGGACGGGGGGCTGCTCGTCGGGGCTTTGGCCGGTCAGCAGCCGGGCGGTGGCGCGGACCGCCTCGTCGAGGGCTGACTGCAGCTCGGCGGCCAGATCAACGACGAGGCCACTGAGCTCGGCGGCCGTCTCGTCCGGCCAGGTGACCCAGACGCTGATCCTGCCGTTGCCGTCCGGGTCAGTGACCAGGCTGATGCGGTAGGGGTCGCAGGCCAAGTAGCGGCTCCACGCTTCGGCGAACGCGGCTCGCAGCCGCGTGGCCTTCGCCAGGTGCGCCCAGCACGAGGAGAAACTTGCAGCGTGCTCGTCTCCAGGATCGGCGGTCACGGTCTGGCACGGTAAGACCCGGCACCGACATTTCTGCAGCCTTCCGTGGTGCTTGCAGCTCTAGCGATGGCACGCCGGACGGGCGGAGGCCGGCGCCCATCCGCGAGACGCGCCGTCGGTGCCCGGGCCGCTCGGGCCGCTGCTGCCCCGGGAGTCGGACGAGTCCCGGAAGACAAGATCACGGGGCGCTGAACACGTACTGAACACTTGATCTTGCTTGGGAAGACTCTGGCCCTTCACCGCTCGCGGTGAAAGGCCAGGTCAGGTGGGGTGCGCCGCCAGGGACTTGAACCCCGAACCCGCGGATTAAGAGTCCGCTGCTCTGCCAATTGAGCTAGCGGCGCGCGTCGTGCAGGCGAGAACGATAGCAGTCC
>JAABUN010004051.1_pt1 | contig 20955 bp, 24 predicted proteins | sample 5559311 | NCBI WGS metagenome assembly JAABUN01 (sample SAMN10711877, study PRJNA513370) | rock metagenome | isolation source: Antarctica rocks | place: Antarctica: Victoria Land, Siegfried Peak sud
AGCCGGTAAAGTGCTCCAACCAAGCTCGCTCGTCGCTCGTTAGCTTTAGCTCTCGTCGTTTCATCACTACAGCTTAGGGCTACGCTATAGACCTCATGCTGATCTGATCGGTGGACAATGCACTAGTGTACTCAAAACATTCATCGCAAAGTAGCCGAATTCAAAGGATTAAAGGTCTTTCCCAAGACTCGGGAATGTAAGCTTTCCAATTACTAACTTTATGAAGAACCCGTTTTGCTCAATGCAGCTGTTGTACCAACGGCGTACGTTTGTGGATTTGCTCACGGATACATTGTAGCAAGTTTATTGAGTCGAGCTTCAGAGTGTCCCCTCACCTTGACGCCACCCCGCCCCACACGCCATAGTAGAGGTTCAGCGCGCCTGTATCCGGCGCGCCCCACACGAGCAACCCAGGGACCTGGCCCCACGACGTTGCGGCAACCGGCTTTCATTTAGACGGGTGTTTTCCAGCCAGCAGCAGGTCACGATGACCCCGGCTGGGATGGGAAGAGCCGTCTTCTACGTCACCACCCCGGAGGATGTATGCCCAGCACCCCGCGCATTTCTGTCGAACTCGTCCCCCGGGACGCCGCCACCCTGACCCGTGAACTCGGCGTCTTAAGCGAGCACTTCCCTTTTATAGATACCGTCAACATCCCCGACCTGACGCGTTTTTCGTTTCGCAGCCTCGAGGCGTGCAAATTTTCCCAAACGCACGTTCGCCGCGCGATTCCGCACCTGCGGGCGGTCGGTACCGATCTCCGGAACCTAGACCCGTTGCTGCATTTTCTGGACACGTCCGAACTGCACGAAGTCTTGGTCGTGACCGGCGACGCGCCCGCCGATATGAGCCAGCCGAGCTATCCGACCTCGAGCCTACAGCTCATCCGCGCCCTTAAAGCGGCGCTACCCCACGTGACGGTCTACGCCGCTCTAGACCCGTACCGGAACTCGCTACTACGCGAGCGCGACTACGCTTTTCAAAAGCTCGAGGCCGGGGCTGACGGACTTTTTACCCAGCCCTTTTTCGACACCCGGTTGATGCGCGTTTACTTTGAGCTGCTGCCGAACGTCACGCTCTTCTGGGGCGCGACGACGATTACCAGCAAACGGTCTCTCGGTTACTGGCAAAACCGCAACCACGCAGTCTTTCCGGCACATTTCGAGCCGACGTTGGCGTGGAGCCGCGCGTTTGCACGTGAAGCTCTGGCGTTCGCCCAGGAAACCGGTACGAATCTCTACTTCATGCCCATCAAGGCCGATACGCGGGCGTATCTTGAGGGCATCTTGACGCCTGACGTGCGCCGTTCCGGGGTAGCGGTATGAGCCGAAAGATACGTGAAAAGGCTTCAGCTCAACCCTTGCGAGACGCACTGAAAAAGCGTGTGCTCGTGCTGGACGGGGCGATGGGTACGATGATTCAGCGTCACGAACTCTCCGAAACCGATTTTCGCGGCGAGCGGTTTAAGCACCACGCCTCACCCCTTCAGGGCGCGAACGACCTTTTGGTGCTGACGCAACCCGACATGATCGAAGAGATTCACCGGGAGTATCTGGAGGCCGGGGCCGACCTGATCGAAACCAACACTTTTTCCTCGACGGCGGTCGGGATGAGCGAATACGGCGTAGACGACGCCATTTTCGAGCTGAACGTCGAAGCGGCCCGTATCGCCCGCCGCGCCGCCGACGCCTTTTCTACACCTGAAAAACCGCGCTTCGTGGCGGGCGCGCTCGGCCCGACGAACCGCACCGCGAGCATGTCGCCGGACGTCGACGACCCCGCCTTTCGCGCCGTCGATTTCGACGTTCTGGCGGCGTCTTACGGTGAGCAGATTCGGGGGCTGCTCGAGGGCGGCGTAGACGCGCTCCTGATCGAAACGGTGTTCGACACGCTTAACTGCAAAGCGGCCCTGTTCGCCGCCGAATCGGTGTTTGAAGAGGCGGGCTTGAGAGTGCCGCTGATGGTTTCGGGGACGATTACCGACTCGAGCGGGCGCACCTTGTCGGGGCAAACTTTGGCGGCCTTTTTGATCTCGGTATCGCACGCCGACCTGCTCTCGGTCGGGCTCAACTGCGCGCTCGGACCTGCGGAGTTGCGCGCCTACGTTCAAGAATTAAGCGGTCTGACGCAGGTCTATACGAGCGCCTACCCGAACGCAGGTCTGCCGAACGCCTTCGGCGGCTACGATGAGTCGCCGGAGTCGATGTTGGCGGTCATGGACGAGTGGCTGCGGGGCGGCTGGGTCAACATCATCGGTGGATGTTGCGGCACCACACCGGAACACATTAAAGCCTTTGCCGAGGCCGCAGCCAAGGTCGCACCGCGTGTGCCGCCAGAAGTGTCGCCGTATCCGAAATTTTCCGGACTCGAGCCCCTCGTCGTTCGGCCTGAAACGAACTTCGTCAACGTCGGCGAACGCACCAACGTCACCGGCTCGAAGAAGTTTTTGCGGCTTATCAAAGAAGAACGTTTCGACGACGCCCTGTCGGTCGCACGCGAGCAGGTCGAGGGTGGCGCGCAGATTATCGACGTCAATATGGATGAGGCGATGCTCGACGCCGAAGCCTCGATGACGACGTTTCTAAACCTCGTCGCCGCCGAGCCTGACATTGCCCGAGTCCCGATTATGCTCGATTCGTCTAAGTTCGCGGTTTTAGAGTCCGGCCTCAAACGGGTGCAGGGCAAAGCTGTCGTCAACTCGATTTCGATGAAAGAGGGCGAGGAGACGTTTCGGCAGCACGCGCGGCTCGTCCGGCGTTACGGCGCGGCGGCTATCGTAATGGCGTTCGATGAAGACGGTCAAGCCGACACCTTTGAACGGCGCACGCAGATTTGCAGGCGCGCGTACCGCATTTTGGTAGATGAAGTCGGGTTTGCGCCGCAAGACATCATCTTCGACCCGAACATCTTTCCAGTCGCTACCGGCATCGACGAACACAACAATTACGCCGTGGATTATTTCGCTGCGACGCGCTGGATTAAAGACAACCTGCCGGGGGCGCTCGTGTCGGGCGGCGTGTCGAACGTGTCGTTTTCGTTTCGGGGGAACAATCCGGTGCGCGAGGCGATGCACGCGGTATTTTTGTATCACGCGCGGCAAGCCGGGATGGATATGGGGATCGTCAACCCGGCGATGCTCGAGCTCTACGAAGATATTCCCAAAGACCTGCTCGAGCGCGTCGAGGACGTGATTCTAAACCGCCGGGGTGACGCCACCGAACGCCTTTTAAGTTTCGCTGAAAACGTCAAGGGCGGCGGCAAAAAAAGTGTCAAAGACGAGGCGTGGCGGGCCGAGAGTGTGGGAAAAAGGCTCGAGCACGCCCTCGTGCGGGGCATTACCGACTACATCGAAACCGACACCGAAGAGGCGCGCGCGGCGCTCCCGAGTTCGCTCGCGGTGATCGAAGGGCCGCTGATGGACGGGATGAACATCGTCGGCGACCTTTTCGGCAGCGGCAAGATGTTTTTGCCGCAGGTGGTCAAATCGGCGCGGGTGATGAAGCGGGCAGTCGCTTATTTGGAGCCTTATCTGGCGGCGGAAAAGTCGGCGGGCGCGCGCAAGAGCGCCGGTAAAATCCTGCTCGCTACCGTCAAAGGCGACGTTCACGATATCGGTAAAAACATCGTCGGGGTGGTGTTGGCGTGTAACGGGTTTGAGATTTTAGACCTCGGCGTGATGGTCCCTTCGGAAAAGATTTTGGATACCGCCGAGCGCGAAGGTGTCGATGTCATCGGGCTTTCGGGTTTGATTACACCGTCTCTGGACGAAATGGTCTACGTGGCTAAAGAACTCGAGCGCCGCGGTTCGCGTACCCCGCTGCTGATCGGCGGCGCGACGACGAGCCGGGTGCATACGGCGGTTAAGATTGCGCCGCAGTACAGCGGGCTGGCGATTCACGTTTTAGACGCCTCGAGGAGCGTCGGCGTGGCGGCGCGAGCCGTGAGCGATAGGGACAGGCCGGGACTCGAGGCCGATACCCGCGCCCAATACGACGAGGTACGCAAAAACTTCGCCGGTCGGCAAGTCTCAAAACATCTCGTAAGTTTAGCGGGGGCGCGGGCGAACGCGCCGGTGTTGACGTACGGCGACGTGATCCCGCCGAGCTTTTTAGGGACCCGGGTGCTGGACGACTATCCTCTGGAAGAACTCGCCGCTTACATTGACTGGAACCCGTTTTTTCTGACCTGGGAGTTGTCCGGGCGCTACCCGGAGATTTTGCAAGACGAGGTGGTGGGCGAGGTCGCGTCGAGACTTTTTGAAGACGCGCAGGCGTTACTCGAGCAAATTGTCAGCGAGAAACGCTTCCGGGCGCGGGCGACGTTCGGATTTTTTCCGGCGGCGCGAGTTGGCGACGATTTGGAGGTGTACACGGACGACTCGAGAACTCTCCAAACGCGGCTTCACACCCTGCGCCAGCAAAGCGCCAAACGCGCGGGTCAACCCAACTACGCGTTAGCTGATTTCGTCGCGCCCAAAGATTCCGGCGTGCAAGATTACGTCGGCGGGTTTGCCGTCGGGATTCACGGGGCGGACGCCTTTGCCCGCGAGTTTGAAGTTGCCCACGACGACTACAACGCGATCTTGGTCAAAGCCCTCGCCGACCGCCTCGCCGAAGCCTTCGCCGAACGGCTGCACGAACGCGTCCGCAAAGAGTTTTGGGGCTACGCGCCGGACGAGGCGCTCTCGAGCAGCGAGCTGATCCGCGAACGCTACCGGGGGATTCGCCCTGCCCCCGGCTATCCGGCTTGTCCCGACCACACCGAAAAACGTACGCTGTTCGGGCTTTTAGACGCTGAGAAAACTGCCGGTATTACACTTACCGAAAGCTACGCCATGCACCCTGGCGCGGCGGTATCGGGCTTTTACTTCGCGCATCTGGAGGCGCGCTACTTCGGTGTGGGTAAGTTGAATAAAGACCAACTCGAGGATTACGCCGCGCGCAAAGGGATGACGCTGACCGAAGCCGAACGTTGGCTCGCGCCTAATCTGGCTTACGACCCGGCTCCGGCAACCCCTGCGGCGGCAGCTGCGCTACGGCTCGAGGCGGCTTCGTAAGCGGCAGCCGAAACAGCACGATAAGCGCCGACAACACGAAAAACCCGCTGCTGAGCAAAAAAACCACGCGGTACTCGAAAAACTCGAACCCGAGCGCCTGCATCAGCACCACCACCGCCGCCCCCAAAAGCGGCGCGACGGTACGTGACGCCGACACGATAGCGTTGTCGAGGCCATACACCGACCCCTCTTGCCCCGCCTGCGTATAACGCGACAGCAAGGCCGCCACCGAAGGCGTCAGGCCGCCCACCGCGATCCCCGTCAGGGCTTGCAGGGCCAAGAGTTGCCAGACGTGGGTAACGAAACTCTGCGGCAGATACAAAAGCGCCGCCGCCGCCGCGCAAACGGTCAGGATGGGCCGGTGACCGATACGGTCGCCGAGCCGCCCGAGATAAACGGCGCTGACCGTCCCGGTCGCCGCCGCAATCCCGACGATGAGGCCGATGGTGGTGTTTACGCCCGACGCGGCGAGCGGCAGCGTGGCGATAAAAAGCGGCAAGATGGGCGTCAGCAGGTTGCGCCCGAGCCAGTTGAGAAAACTCAGGCTGTAGAGCGTCCCGACCTGCGGCGTACGGAGGATACGCCCCCAGTTCGTCAACATGCCTGTACGCGGCTCCTTTTTGCGAACGGGCCGGACGAACGTCTCTTTGACGCCGAACGTGACCAGCAGCCCTGAGAGCGTAAGCAGTCCGGCGGTAACGATAAAGGTTGCGCGGTAACCGAACGCGTCGGCGAGCAGCCCGCCGATAAAGGGGCCGATAGCGACGCCGCTGCCGAGCCCGAGCTGAAGTAGTCCCATCGCGTAACCGACCCGGTTGCGCGGCACCGACGCCGCCACCAGCGCGTTGCCCGCCGAGACCGTCCCGGTTAGAAAACCCTGAATCGTCCGGAGCAAAACCAGCATTTCGGCGTTCGGCACGAACGCCATCAAGAGCAGCGTGACCGCGCCGCTGTAGGCCGCCCGCTCGACCATCGGTTTGCGCCCGTAACGGTCGGAAACCGCGCCCCACACAGGCGAGGCCAGCGTCATGGTGAGCGCCTGCGCCGAAAAAACGAGCGCCGCCAACAGCTCCAGGCTCGTCCCGGTAGACGACCCTAAAAATGCCACGTAACGCGGCAGAAACGGAAACATGATGGAAAATCCGACCGACGACATCAGCTGCGCGAAGATCATGATGTAAAGGGTGCGCCGCCAGGCCATCCGCCGAGCATAACGCCGGAGCCGGATGAGGATGTCGCGTACAGGGCTTCAGGGCAAAACAGAGCAGCTCAGGGCTCGAGCCTTAACGCCTTCAGATTCTCCCCTGAAGGCGCGGTTCATATCTATCGGAGCAAGCCTTTTGCGGAGAACACCTATCTGGGCGTCAGCAGCTGAAGTGTCCCCTCACTCACGCATCACCGTCGAGACTTTCCAACCTCTGCTTCACCAGTTCGCTGCCGATACTATCGCTTAAAGCGTGTGGTAGGCTCTATTTTTTCAACTTGCCGTGACTCAAACCGGATAATGTCTGCTAGTAGTACACAAAACGTAGTGAGTCCAGCAGGCGAGACTAGACTCGAGCCATGCCCCACACAAACCTCCCGGATAACCCACTGGCAGACATTCCGCTGTCGGTACTCGAGCTCTCCCCCGTCGCGGCGGGGATGACGAGTTCGCAGGCACTACAAAACACTGTGGATTTAGCAAAACATATCGAACGGCTCGGCTATAGGCGCTTATGGCTCGCCGAACACCACAACATGCCCGGTATCGCCGCCGCCGTCCCCGAAATCCTGATCGGACAGGTTGCCGCCGTCACCCAAACCCTCCGCGTCGGTTCGGGCGGGGTGATGCTCCCAAATCACGCACCGCTGCACGTGGCTGAAACCTTTAAGACGCTGGAGGCCCTCTATCCCGGTCGCATCGACTTGGGGATCGGTCGCGCGCCCGGTACGGACGGCCTGACCGCGCTGGCGCTGCGCCGGAGCCGTGAAGCTCTGCACGCCGACGATTTTGACGAACAGCTGGGCGAGTTGTTTGCTTTCGGCAGTGGCGACTTTCCGGCGGATCATCCGTTTCAGGCCGTTCGGGCAGTACCGACCGACGTAGCGTTGCCGCCGGTGTTCCTGCTGGGCTCGTCTAGCTACAGCGCGCGGCTGGCCGGACAGCTCGGCCTCGGTTTTGCCTTCGCGTATCACTTCAGCCCACACGCGCTGCTGCCCGCGCTGCGCGCCTACCGTGAAGGGTTCACTCCCGGCGCACTGGAAAAGCCGCACGCCATCGTCACCGTGTCGGTGTTCTGCGCGCCCACCGACGCCGAAGCCGACTATCTGGCGGGACCCATGCGGCTTACCTTCCTCAAGCTCCGCAGCGGCGAACCGATTCAGTTGCCGTCACCTGAAGACGCCGAGAGTTACCCCTACACGCCGCACGAAAGGGCCGCGCTGGGGGCCATACGCGCCACGCAGATCGTCGGCAGCCCCGAAACGGTGCGTTCGCAACTCGGTGAATTGGTCGCCAAAACGGGGGCCGATGAGCTGATGGTGACGACGATGATGCACAGCCACAAAGACCGGCTGCGTTCGTTCGGACTCGTCGCTGAAGCCCTGCGGGGCGTTTCTGTTTGAGCCTCCGAAGCCTAAGCCTCGAGCCTGAAGTGTAGCCTACGGTAACGTTCTTTTCACCTCGCTAAACTAGGTTATGAAACTTAGCAAACTTTTTCGTTTGGGCAAACAGGGGTATGGCGCGTACCGTTCGTACAAGGGCAAAGGGCGGCGCGGGTCCGGGTACGGCGGGCAGTCGTTCGGGGGCGGACGGTCGCGGCGCAGAGGGGGGACGCTCGAGCGCCTTATTCGCGGGTTTTTTAGATAACCGGGATTTGGAGAGAACGACGCGGCTTTCGGGCCGCGTTCTAACTTGTCTGCTTTAAGGTTGGTCAGCAAAATCATTCGGGTGAAGAACCTGCTTAGAACGTGCTCACTTCATCTTGTGGTGCCACCGCCAAACGAACGACGTAAGGCTTTCCCTGATCGTCGTACAGCTTGCGGTACTTTAGGCCGAGTTCATAAAGGTCGCGTTGAAGCGATTTAGCAACGTCGTCGGTAAAGCGTAAACCCAGCCACATGTCGATGACAGCGGGCGCGTCCGGCTCCAGGTGGTCGCTTCGGTCTTCAGGCGACGCCACAAAACCACTCGTGACTTTGCCCTCGTCGCCCAGCGCAACCCGTACTCCGCAGCCGTGGTCGCTCCCCGCCTCGGCCCTGAGAATCCCCCGGACGAGCTTGTCCTCCCACGACCGCGTTACCCGCCCCAGCAACGTCTCGCGCGTTTCACCGTGGAGCAGTTCTAGCGGTACGAAAAAGGCGGTAGCCGAAACTCGGTAGACCTTGACCGCCCGCCCTGCCCTGGGCCGTTCGTAAGCGACCTCGAGCAGACCCGCCCGGTAAAAACGCTGCACTTGCACATAGGTGGCGTTGAGGGTCAAACCGAGCAGCGCGGCAGCCTCCTTGACGGTATAAGCGCCCGCGAAAAACGGGCAGAGCAGCGGGAGCTTGTCCGGATCGCTCAGCAATTGTCCTGCTTGCACGTCTGTAACGACGACCGTTCGGCTACTTGGCTCAGCCTCTTTCATCCCAAGCAGCATACCGTCAGACTAGGGGCATGAACCTCCTCATCCTCGGCGGTACCCAGTTTATCGGCAGACACCTCACCGAAGCGGCGTTGACCGCAGGTCACAACGTCACGCTTTTCAACCGCAACCGGCGCGGCGCAGGTTTGTTTTCCGACGTAGAGACCTTAGTGGGCGACCGGCAAGGCGACGTGAGCGCGTTGGCGGGCAAAACGTGGGACGCTGTGATCGACACGAGCGCCTACACACCCTTAGCGGCGCGGCGCACCGCCGAACTGCTTCAGAACGCTGTAGAGCACTACACTTTCGTCTCGTCCGTGTCGGTCTACCGGGACTTTTCAGAGGCCGGGATAGACGAGAACGCGCCGGTCGGCACCATCACCGATGAGGAAGCCGCCGCCGCCGAGACGACCGAGCGCCCCGACACAGGCACGGTTGCCGCTGCCTACGGGCCTAAGTACGGCCCGCTCAAAGTCAGGTGCGAACGCGTCGTCGAGGAGATTTTTCCGGGCCGTACGCTGGTGGTGCGTCCCGGTCTGGTGGTCGGCCCCTACGACTACAGCGACCGCTTCACCTATTGGGTGCGGCGCGTCGGTCTGGCGGGAAAGGATTGGGCGACCGAAGTTCTGGCTCCGGGTACACCCGGGCAGCGGGCGCAGTTTATCGACGCGCGCGACCTGGCGGCGTGGATGTTGGACGCCACCGTCGCCGGGGTGACGGGAACCTTTAACGCGACCGGCCCGGATTACGCGCTGAGTTTCGGCGATTTTCTCGAGACCACCCGCCGCGTCCTCAACGAAGACGCTGAATTTGTCTGGATGGAGAACACCTTTTTGCTCGAGCACGGTTTAGAGCCCGCCCTGCTGATGCCGTGGCATCCCCCCGAGGCGCTACCCGGATGGGAGGGGTTTTACCAGCTCGACATCGGCAGGGCCGTAGCGAACGGTTTGAGGTTCAGGCCGCTGGAGGAAACCATCCGTGACACCTTCGCTTGGGACGACACTCGAGGGGGCGGCGAACTGCTGGCGGGGATAACAGCAGAACGTGAAGCGGCGCTCCTGGCGGCGTGGAGAACAGCGTCACACGATTAACTGCGCGTGACCGCGCGTCGAAATCATGATTTAATTTTTGGCACAGGTTGCCGCTTGAAGCGTCACCAGCCGCTATGAGACCATGAATTTACCTACCCCTACTATCCGTATGCTTGGACCTGACGACGCCCCGATACTGGAACGGGTCGCGCCGGGTGTTTTCGACAATGCCGTCCACCCGCGCTGGACGGCGGAGTTCTTCAGCGACCCACGCCACCATCTGGCGGTCGCACTCGGCGGCGAACAGGTCGTCGGTATCGCCTCGGCGCTGCAGCACTACGTTCACCCGGACAAGCCGCCCGAACTGTACATCAGCGAGGTAGGTGTGGCTCCGGCATACAGAAATCAGGGCGTCGGTCGGGGATTGTTAAAAGCTCTTCTCGCTCACGGCAAGACGTTGGGGTGCGCCGAAGCTTGGCTGGGTACCGAACGAACGAACACGGCGGCCCGGCGTATGTACGCGGCGGTCGGTGGCGAAGAAGAGGACGAAGACACGGTGATCGTATGGTTCGATCTGGAGCTGTAGCCTCGAGCGTAGTTAGGCCGCATAAGCGCGTGCGAAAGTTCTGAACTCTCACAGGTCGGTCGTCAGCAAACTGGAAAACGTCCTCATCGTACAGAACTCTTTACAGCGCCTTCACAGCTACCAGAAAGCGTCGCACATCAGACCTCTCGCCCCCGAGCGTAGAGCGCCGCCTGCGTCCGGTCTTTAAGCTCCAACTTTGCCAGCACGCTGCTCACATGCGTTTTGACGGTTTTTTCACCCACACCCAACCGCTTGGCGACGGCCTTATTCGATAAACCTTCAGCGAGCAGGCCGAGCACCTCCGTTTCGCGTGGCGTCAGGCGTTTTAGCGGGTCGTCTCCCAGGGTCGGCAACAGCGCCGCCGCCGCCGGGTCGAGGACGCGTTCACCACGCAGCGCAGCCCGAATCCCGTCCACCAGCGCCCCCTGTCCCGCGCGTTTGAGCAGGTACCCGGCGGCCCCCAACCGGAGCGCCTCACGCAAGTAATCTTCGTCTAGAAAACTCGTCAGGAGCAGCACTCTGGGGGCCGCCTCGGTTTCGTGCAATTTCGACAGGAGCGACAAACCGCTCTCACCCTCGAGCTTTACGTCCAGGAGTACCATATCAGGCTTCGTATCTCCGATAAGAGAGAGCGCCCCCACCACGTCCGCCGCTTCTGCGACGACCTCGAGGCCCGGTTGCAACGCCAGATACGCCCGTAACCCTTCGCGCACGATGGGGTGGTCGTCTACGAGCAGAAGGCGTGCGGGTGGGTTCGGGCTAGTCAAGGGGCAGCTCCAGCTCGAGCCGGGTTCCGTGCGGCTCACGCGCGCTCAGGCGCAGGCTGCCGCCCAGCTTTTCGGCGCGGGCGCGCAAACTGCGGAGGCCGAAGCCTTCGGTAAGCGGGTCGGGCAAACCTACGCCGTCATCTTCTACGGTCAGCACGACGCCCGTGGACGTGCGCGCGCAGCGGAGCCGGAGCGTCTCGGCGCGCGCGTGCCTGAGCGCGTTGTGGACGCCTTCTTGCGCGGCGCGGTAGAGCGTTTCGGCGTGCTGCGCGCTCAGCTCGGGCAGGTCGGTCTCGAGCTGCACCGCGACTACATCGGCGGTGCGTTCGGCAAGTCGCGCGAGCGCCCCCTCGAGGCCACCCGAAAGGTCGGCGGGGCGCAGCACCTCGACGAGGGCGCGAAGTTCGCTTTGCGCGCCCGCCACGAGTTCCCCGGCCCGCGCCGCCGCGCCCGTTTGGAGCGCCAGCTCAGCGGAGAAGAGCAGTTGCGACACCGAATCGTGCATCTCGGCGGCGAGCCGTTGGCGTTCGCCGAGGGCCGCCAGATGCCGCGCCGCCTCGGTGCGGGCTGCGAGCAGCGCGTCGCGTTCAAACGCCGTCCCGAGTTGCCGCCCCACAGCGGTTAAAAAGGTCAGCGTCTCCGCGCCGAACGGCTCCGGGCCGGTCGCTGCCAGGTTCAGAATACCGACCGGCCCCGCCCGGCCCAAAAGCGGGACGCTGGCGTGCAACTCGAGCCCCGCCCGGTCGCCGGTAGCGGCGTCGAGACGGCTGCACCGCACAATATTGACGCCGGTATCGAGCCGCCCCTGCCGCAGCAACCACTGGCAGTCGCAACTCCCGGTACAGAGCGGGCGGTTCTCCCCTTCGCTCAGCGCCGGGGGCAAACCCGTCGTCGCCGCCACCCCGAACTCGCCCTGATGACGGTCGCCCCGCACCACCCTCGAGACGAACACCCAACCCGCGCTCAGCGAGAGCAGTTCGACGAGTTTTTGCAGCGCAAAATTCAGCGCCTCGGAAAAGTCCGCCTCGCGGTTCAGAATGTCGCCGATAGCGTTCAGCGTCGAGAGTTCCTCCACGCGGCGCTCGAGCGGGTTCAGGTCGGCTTCGGTCATAGCTCTAGCGTGAAGGGTGACCTTGCACCGACGCACGCGGCCCGTGTGCTCAGCTCGAGAAACCGCTGTTTAGTCTGCACGTTGACGAAGCCTCGAGCGATGGTTGGAAAGAGTTTTTGCACCACACCTCGCCTTTCGTAAAGAGGATTTTGCAGCTGAGCGCAGCCGCGTCTCCAAAAATACGACTGCGGCGTGCGCTGCGCCTCGGCCTAAAGGCTGAGCACCGGTTCGTCTCCGTCCCCGGCGCAGGGTGAGGCTCGAGCATCGCTCTCAAAAACGTTTACACGTACGGCGTCTGGACGTAAATGTCGTTCATCGTCATTTCTACCTCGGCACAGGGAACGGGAATAACGTCGTCCTCACCGAACACCCGCTCGTCCCAGCCCGATTTGCTCCGGTAAAGTCCCCAGACGAACCGGCGGCGGCTGTCTACCAGCAAGTAAAGTTGCAAACTCGGCAGTTCCAGGTAGGCGTAACGTTTTTCGTTCGTATCGGTACGCACCGTGCTCGGGCTCAGCACTTCGGCGATCACGCAAGGTTTGTCTTTGTAGTAGGCGTCGGGGCCGTCGTCGCAGACGAACATCACGTCAGGATAGTAAAAAACATCGTCGGCCCGCACTTTCATATCGCTCATATAGACGCGGCAGTCCTTCCGGCGCGCCGCAAGTTTGAGAACTGTGTGGATGTTGCCCGCAACCGTATTGTGGTGATCGCTGGCTCCCGCGAGCGCGAACACCTCGCCGTGGACGTATTCGTGCTTGACGGGGGCGTCTTTTTCGCCCTCCAAGTAGTCCTCTACACTCAACTGTAACCAGCTCTTCGAGACGTCCATGCGGGCATTGTAGCCGCTTTTGAGAGGGTAGGGGCTGAGCGCGACCCGTCGAGACGAGATTTTCTTTTAGTCGGATGATCTATTTTGCATCTGTACATATTGTACACTGACGCATGGAAAAGCACCTCCCCACCGAGGTAACGATGACCGAGTTTCGTGAAAATCTTGCGGCTTACCTCGACGCTGTCGAGGGCGGCGAAACCATCACCATCACCCGCCGGGGCCGACCGAGCGCGCAGCTGGGGGCCGCGCGTGAGGAGAATCGGGCGATAGCTTTGGACGAGTTGCGGGCGTTTCGGGAATCGTTGGGAGTACGCGCCGAAGACAGCGTAATCGTACGTGCACGGCGGGGCGAACGCTATTAGCGACACGGTATGAGATGCAGGTTATGAACTACAAGGTGTGAGCTACGGGGTATGAGATATTACGACACCAGCGCCGTTTTGCCGCTCTATCTGCACGAGCCCGCTTCCGAGGCGGCGCACGAGGCGCTGGCGCGTGATTTCGGGCAGCTCGTCACCTCGGTGCTTACGCCGGTAGAGCTGCGCTCGGGCCTCGCCCGCTACCAGCGCGAAGGCGTGCTCACCCCAACTCAGGCCGAGACGATTTAGAAGCGGGTACAGCTTGACCTGGAGCGAACCCCGCGCAGGCTCGAGCTTGGCAGGGACGTTCTCGCCGAGGCGCTCAGGCTTCTGCAAAACCATGTGGCTTTGCAGGTCGGGACGCTAGACGTGCTGCACGTAGCGACGTGTTTGCGTTACGGCGCAAACGGCTTTGTCACAAACGACAAACAGCAAGCGCGCTTTGCGAAGGCGGTCGGGCTCGAGACCTGCTGGCTCGGGGGGAGCCTCGAGCCCTGATGGAATACATCAAGCATTATCCGTGAGTGCTTTCAAGGCCAGAGTGCGTCAGCAGTTTAGTCTACAAGTGACCGGGCAGCTTACCAGTGCTCAGCGCCCGCTTCCTCCAACCCTTTTTCCCGCCAGCAGGTGACCTCTAAAAAGTTACCGTCGGGGTCGCAAAAATACACGCCGGTTCGGGAGCGGTGAGGTGTGACGCCGTGTTCTACCAGCCGTCTTTCAAGCTCCACTAGAAACGCTTCGGGCGCAGCAAAAGCCAGATGTGCCGAGGTATTCAGGTCGGTTTCCAAGCCGAGCGCCTTGGGTGTGCGTTCCGGGGCCAGCGTGAGGTTCAGCGTCTGACCGGGGCCGAAATTAAGCCAGTGGCTCGAGGTCGCCGGGTCGCTGGTGTCTACCGGGCGCAACCCCAGTACGTCACGGTAAAAAGAGACGGCGCGGGGGAGGTCGGATACGGCGAGCGCGGCGTGGTCGAATCCTTGAATCATCAGGCTCGTTCTCTACGACGCTCGGCCTGGGCCAGCGCCGACTCGAACGAACGCCGCAGCAGCGCGGTCGCGCGCGTCACGTCGTTTTCACCAAGCAAGTAGACGCTGACCCAGCCACTTTCGGGCAGGACGTGATGGGCTTGCGCCTCGCCGTTAGCGACCAGCTCGTCGCGCACACGCTTGGGAAAAGGAATGTCTACGAGCCGCTCGCCGTGAACGTGACCGATCTCGCGCCGACCCAGCCGGTATTCGGTACCGCCAAAGCGATGAGGGTGCGCGCTCACGCCCGTCCAGCTGCCCACTTGGTTACGGATGTACTCACTGTTTTTTATATGGCTGGTTTTCATACTTTTAAGGGTAGCGCGCCCCTGCCCCGCTTGCCTCCGCCTTTGAGCTTAGGCGAACCCGGTGGCTTGTGTGCTCGTGAACCCCTCTCAAGTCGGGGTGTGGTAGCGAAAAATCTTGACGAGATAACCGTTCGGGTCGGCGACGAAAAACCCGTACGGCCCCTCCGCGTGCCGGTACGTCTCTCTCAGGTCACGGTGAACCGGAACGCGCGCGGCGAGGTGGTCGTGCGTCCGGTCTAGAGCTTCAAAGCTCGCCAGCTCGAGCCCCAGATACTGCACCGCTGAAGCGTTCGGCGCATCCTCCGAACGGTCGAAACGAAGCACGAAACCATCGTCGAAATTAACCCAGAGGTGTCCGGATTCGGTGTCGCACCTTCCCGAAAGCCCCAGCAACTCGGTGTAGAACGCGTGAGTCGCTTTCAAATCGTTTGTTCTGAGCGCGATGTGCTGAAGGCGGGTCATGTTGAGTCTCCTGTATCACTTTTTAACGCGACTTCGCCAGCAAATGTCTCGCTCGAGACCACGATGTTTTCCTGTTTCTCAGCTAGGCGCGCCCGCGCAGCGGAGGCTCTAGGTATAGCCTGTGCGAGGTGTTCCTTTGTCTCCCAGGTCTGGATGATCATCGTGCTTTCCTCACCAAGCTTGACGACCTCGTAGGAGATAAAACCGGGCTGCTCGCGGAGCAGATTGGGGAAGCTGTGCCCGCTCCGGCAACGCTCGATCTCTACGTCAGCTCTGCCGGGCTGGAGCTTAAAGACAACAACGAATTTGTAAGACATCGGTTTTCCTCTTTCCTACGATGAAGTGTGGTCTGTATATGCCTGACCTAACCTAAACCTCGTACCTACCTCCTGTCTTAGCCTCTAGACCTGGAAGTGGGCAAAATTAGGTGGCTGTCCCCGAACTCGTGCCACAAGTAACCTGCGTGCAGCGCCTCGGTGTAGGCGTCCCGGACGAGCGTCTCCCCAGCGAGCGCGTTGAGCATCTCCAAGTGGCTCGCCTCGGGCGCGTGAAACCCAGTCAGGAGGCCGTCCACGACGTTTACTTCACGTCCGGGCCGCAGGTAGAGCCGGGTAAAACCCTGTGCGGCGTGGAGCGCGCCGTTATAAAAGGCGGCCTCGAGCGCCCGCACCACCGTCGTCCCGACCGCCACCACGCGACCGCCCGCCGCTCTGGCCTCCGCAACCGCCGCGACCGTTTCGGGGGGGACGCTGAACGGTTCCGGGTAGAGGGTGTCGCCCGCGTCCAGACTGCTGACGCCGGTGTGCAGGGTAATGGCAGCGCGCCGTACACCTTTGGCCTCGAGGCAATCCAGCACCTTTTTGCTGAAAGGACGCGCCGCCGACGGCATCTCGGCGCTGCCGGGACGGTCGGCGAAGACGGTCTGGTACCTTTCCAGCGGAAACGGCTCATCTACGTAACCGTAACGAACCGGACTACCGTGCTCGAGGGTTGCCGCCATCACGTCGCCCTCGAAACGGACGAACCAGAGGCGCTCCAAACCGGGATACGGGCGCAAAAACGTTCCGGCGAGTCCGGCGGCGGTAAACCGTTCGCCCGCACTCAGCGGCAACGGCCCCGGTTCGTCGAAACGCCAGCGCGGTTCAGCGAGCCACACGCCACCGCCGTAATCCGACGAGAGATTGAGGACGAACGCTCCGGGTTGCCCCGACGCCCGCAACGCAGCGTTCAGGGTTGCGCTGCGGTTGACGACCAGCAGGTCGCGTGGGTCTAAAAAGTTCGCCAGTCGGGTAAACCGGCTGTGATGATGGCCAGCCGGTGTGCTGACCAAAAGGCGCACGGCGTCTCTCGAGCCCTCCCGCAGTTCGGGCGGTTCGGTCGCCACCGGGGGCGTGTAAGGCAGAGCATTAGTCACCGGCAACCTCCCAGCGTTCGCCTTGCGCCCCAAACCGCGCGCCGGAAACCTCCAGCGGGTCTCGGCCCAAAAGCCACGCCCAAAACGGCAGCGTCACGCCAGGTAGCGGTCGATCCGAGATATCTTCACCGGGGAAGGCGTCCTGATGCATCCGCGTCCGCAGGTCGCCGGGGTCGACGGTGACGAGACCGACGCCTTCCACTTCGGCGGCGAGCGTACGGGTGAGGTTATCTAAGGCCGCTTTCGATGAGCCGTACCCGCCCCAACCGGGATAGGCGTTGGTGGCGGCGTCCGATGAGATGTTGACCACCAGACCACGCCGCGCTTTAAGGAGCGGCAGCGTCTCCTGAACGAGACCCAGCGGCGCGACGACGTTGGTGTCGTAAAGCTCCGCGAGACGCCCCAGCGGATACTGCGCCAGCGGCGGCAGCGGACTTACGCCCAGGTCCGACGCGTTGTTGACGAGCAGGTCCAGACCACCCTGCTCGGCGGCGCACTCTGCCAGCGCGCGGCGGTGCGCCGGGTCGGTCACGTCACCGGGGAGCGCGTAGACCGGATAGCCGTAGCTGAGCCCAGCTGCGGCCTCCGCAAGCGCCTCTTCTCCGCGCGCGGTGAGTATAAGCGTGTAACCCTGCGCCGCCAAAAAGTCAGCCAGGGTCAGCCCCAGACCCCGGCTCGAGCCGGTAATCAGCGCGACTTTGGGGGCCGGTTTCTCTGGGATCATCGGCTTGCCCATTCCTCAAAAGCGGTATGTCGGGTCGTCATATTTGCCTCCTGTCCCTACCCTAAAACCGGGGCGGGGCGGCGTCCTCAGCCCAAAGACCGAGTTTGAATCCGGAAACCCGTACGGTCTCGCAAATCATCTGCTAAGCTCTAGGCCAAAGGTGCAAGGGGGAAACATGGCAACCAGAGTCGTTTTTCATAAAGTCGTTCAGGACGGGCTCGAGTTCGGCAGCGACGAGACGCGTTCGGTCTCGAGGGTTTTTTTCGACCTCGAGGTGGGTGGTGAACTCCATGAAGACCTGTTCGTCGATGTGGAAGAGCCTGCGGACGGTACCCACAAAACCGAAGACATTGTGGTGGGCGAACCGCAGGGCGTACCCACGGCCCTCGATTTTGCAAGTTTCGAGCACGCGGTCTGCGTGTACTACCAGAACCTTGTCACCTCGGCGGGCTACGGCAAACACCTCGCCAAAGACAAGGGGTTTCGCTCACACGGCGACGAGTTGGGGCTCCAGCAGGTGATAGAGCTTTAAGGCAGGCGGGGAACGTCTCGCTTTACGGCGCGGCCGTTTTTGAACGTCACGGTAATCGGGAAGGGAATGGAGTCGTACTTCCATGTGTTTAAGGTGAGTAGGCGCGCTTTGGTACCGAAGGTCGACGAGGGGAAACCCTCACGCCACGCGTACTGAGACCGGGTGAGGCCGACCAAACGGGAGCGCGGATTTAGTCCAGGTGGCGGCGTAAAGCTGTAGGTACGCTCTAGCTGCCAAGCGTCGGCAAAAAGCACCGTAAATGGTGGGCAACGTTGCAGCAGTTCGGCGTTCGGCTTGTCGGTCAGCTGTAGCAGGTCTTCGCCTCCCGAAGCAGACCCCATGTAAATCCTCTTCGGTTTCTCAAATTGGACGACGAGGGGTGTTACGCTCCTCACGTCACCCAAGTCGGAAGCAAAGCCCCCACCTCTACCGAACCCGCCAGCCAGCCTTAGGTCGCTCGGGCGCGCGACGCGCAGCACCCGCCGGACACGCAGGCTCTTCCGCGGTGGACCCCCGAAGCTTAGGGACGTACCCGGCGCGGGTTCACAAGATACATCCGGGCCGCCGTACTGCCACACGCGTTTACCGACGTAAGCACGTCTCACGGTGGCGAGGCCGGGATCGCCCAAGATCGGGGCGAGCCCGGGAAAGTCCCGCGAGGCCGAGCGCAACGTGGCCTTGCCCAAACCCTCGACATCAAAGGTAGCGCGTCCCTTTTCGTGAGTCGTCAAGGTGAACACGCGCCCGTAAACCTGCCGGTGCCGTAGCGGACGGGAGGCACGGCGGTAGTCTTTCGAGGGGTTCCCGAGGCCATGACCGCCTAGGTAGAGAAAGCGTTGTCCGGTGCGGTGGCTGCGGGGTACATGCAGATCAGGGATGTACGTGAGCGGGTAGTCTACAACGGGCGTGTAACCGGGTGGGTTGTCGTAAATGCCCGGCAAGTTGGTCTCGAGCGCGTACACCCCGCGCGGCGCGTCCGTCTCGAGGCGAAAAGGTAGGGTGACGTCTCTGCCACGTCGCGGCAACGTGACCGTCGGCGGTGTACCCGGTGCAAAGACAAGTTGCGCTGCCGCCGCCTCGCCCAAACCCGGCGCAACCGGATACAGGCGGGCGCGAAACATCTTTGAGCTGGACGGTACGCGAGACCTCGGACTCGTTTCTAAGCCACAATTTGTAGGGGTAGCGGACGTTTTCGCTGGTACTGGAGAAACTGACCAAACCCTGCGCCAGCACAGCTTGGCTCAGCATAAGCATCCAGACGAGCAGACGAAATACCACTTGTTCCCTCCGTAAGGCGTTCTTGCGTTCTAGTGTACACCGGAGGTGCGGCTTACAATCGCTTTTGGAGGAAACGTTATGAACTACCGTCAACTCGGCAAAACCGGCTTCGAGGTCTCGAGCATTTCTTTCGGGGCGTGGGCTATCGGTTCGGATTGGGGAGAAGTTTCAGAAGACGACGCGCTCCGGGCGCTCCATCAGGCCGTAGACGAAGGTATCAACTTGTTCGACACCGCCGACGTATACGGCGACGGACGCAGCGAACGCCTGCTGGCTCGGCTTAAAAAAGAACGCTCCGAAACGCTCTATATTCCGACCAAGGCGGGCCGCCGCCTAGACCCGCACACCGCCGACGGTTACACCGCCGAAAACCTGAACGCATTTGTCGAACGCAGCCTCGAGAACCTGGAGACCGACTCGCTCGACCTGTTGCAGCTGCACTGCCCCCCCACCGAGGTCTACTACCGCCCGGAGGTCTTCGCCGCGCTCGACGACCTTAAAACCAAAGGCATGATTCAGCACTACGGCGTCAGCGTCGAAAAGGTCGAAGAGGCACTTAAAGCCGTCCAGTATCCCGGCGTCGCGTCGGTACAGATAATTTTCAACATCTTTCGGCAACGGCCCGCCGAGCTGTTTTTCCGTGAGGCGCAGGCCAAAACCGTCGGGATTCTGGCGCGCGTTCCGCTGGCGAGCGGGTTACTCACCGGCAAGATGAGCCGTGACAGCACCTTCGGCGCGGACGATCACCGCACCTATAACCGCCACGGCGAGGCGTTCGACCAGGGCGAAACCTTTTCGGGTGTCGATTTCGAGACGGGTTTGGCGGCGGTCGAAGAGCTGCGCGCGCTTTTGCCCGAAGGGATGAGCCCGACGCAGTTCGCGCTCCGCTGGATTCTGATGTTCGACGCCGTAACCTGCGCGATTCCGGGCGGCAAAAATCCGCAACAGGTCAGTGACAACGCGGCGGCTGCCGACCTGCCCGAACTTTCAGACGAGGTGATGGCGAAGGTCGAGGCGGTGTACGACGCGCACATCGCGCCGCAGGTGCATCAGCGTTGGTGAGCTGCCGGAGGGGTCGCGTGTGATTCGAGCGGTTTGTTTCGACTTCGACGGGACGCTGGCGCACTTCACCGGCGACTTTAAGGCGTTGCAAAGCCGGTCTGGGCGCGAGTTGAGGTTATCACCAGGAGAGGTAGATAAGCTCGAGACCCTCCGCGCCCAGATAGAGCGTCAAGACGGCCCGATGACGTTTTACGACACCGTGCAGGCCGCATTTGGTAAAGCCGGGTTCACTCAGCTCGACAACTTATAGAGGTTAGCTGGAAAAACAATAGCCGACTACTGCACGCATATGAAGCTGCTACCCGGGGCGCTCGAGGCACTCAGCCTCTGCCAAACCTACAACTTGCCGACTGCACTTATCACCAACGGCCCCGAAGATATGCAGCGGGCGGCGGTTCGGGCTGTGGGTTTGGAGGACTACTTCCAGATTATCCTGATTTCAGGCGACCCGGACGTAGGGGTTCGCAAACCCCACCCGCGCATTTTTGGGCTGGCGTGTGAGGCGCTCTCGAGCCGACCGGCAGAGACCCTGATGGTCGGCGACGATCTGGAGGCGGACGTGCGGGGGGCGCTTCAATACGGGATGCAGACTGTGCATTTGGGCGCTGGGGCGGGGCCGGGTTATGAGACTGTGGCTGACGTGCAGGCGTTCGGGATGTGGTTGAAAGCGCGTATCTAGTGCATCGTCAACCGGTCATTTCTGGGTAAAGCCGCTTGAGTTTGATGCGCGCGTCGGAAGTGGTGAACTGCCAGTTGATCTTGACGGCACGTTCTCGACGATCTTCGAGCCAGTGAGTGA
>JAABUN010004052.1_pt1 | contig 20938 bp, 19 predicted proteins | sample 5559311 | NCBI WGS metagenome assembly JAABUN01 (sample SAMN10711877, study PRJNA513370) | rock metagenome | isolation source: Antarctica rocks | place: Antarctica: Victoria Land, Siegfried Peak sud
TGAGCGGCTGTCCGAACGAGCCCGCCCCGACCGGGGGCAGCCCCACCACAGCGGCGGTCCCAGCCCAGACAACGAGCAGTGCGCCGCAGCCGCCCGCGTCTCAGGCGGCTCCGGCGCCAGTAGCCGCAGCACCCGAGGCCCCGGCGCCCGCGGCGCGACGGTTCGCCAACTGCACCGAGATGCACACGGTCTACCCGCACGGCGTTGGCATGCCAGGGGCAGTCGACCGTGTCAGCGACACCACCAAGCCCGTCACGACGTTCGAGCGGTCCAGCGCACTCTACGAAGCCAACCAGGGCAGCGACCGCGACAAGGACAACATCGCCTGCGAAGCGTGAGGCGCTCGCTACCTGCCGCCTTCACGGTCCTGGATCCACGCGCCGAGCGAACCCAGCCCGAGCGCACCGGTCACAGTGGCGAAGGCCAGCCCGTTCACGTCGCTGTTCGGCACCGACAGGACCCTGCGCCAGCTCAAGAAGACCGCCACGACAAAGACAACCCAGGAGATGCCGAAGGCGACTCGGGATGACGGACGCACGGCGTGAACGTACAAGCCCGCAGTGCATAAAGTAACGACGGCAACCACCGCGGCCCTGATGCAGTTCGCGGAGCCGCCGCACCGCCAGATCCGAGCGCCCTGAAGCCTGCACCGAGGGCAACAGGCCTTAGCGCCGCAGGACTCGTCTGAGACGATCAGGGCTGGGTCTGAGCGAAGGAGTCGAACGTGGCTGTGTCCGCGGACCTGTCGAAGTACCTGGACAAGGCCTACGAAAGTAAGGGGCTGGAGGAAGTGCTCGCCGCTCCCGTCAGCGCCCTCGCTGGGGTCACCGATGACGACGCGGAGCACCTGCGCGCCGCGTTCAACATCAAGACCGTCGCCGACCTCGGTAAGAACAAGTACTTCGCGGCCGCGCAGGCGATGCTCGCGTTGGCGACGTAGCAGTCCAACTTTACTGTCATCACCGGCCGGTGGCGTCGGCCGGTGCGTCGTGCCACAACGGCAGTTGTGCGGTGTCCAGGTGAAGACCTGAGCTGATCGCGGCGGTGATCTCCGCCGCCGCCGCGTCGCCCCGTAGCAGGTCGCGGATGACTGTGGACCGGCCGCGCGACCCGCGGTTGTCCCGCAGCGGGTTGCCGATGGTGTGCCGTCTCGCGGCCCACGCCCGGGCGTTCTCGACTGGACTGGACCGGGTGACATGCCGGCCGGTCAGGCGTTGGCACAGGGGGTTGTCACATCGGTGACCCAGGACCGGGACGGTCTGCAGGTCCTCAACTCCGAACGCCAGGGCCCAGGCGAAGCGGTGCGCGATGACGACGATGTCGTGGCCGTCGATGTTGTCGAGCCAGAACCGGCCGTGGCCGCGGGCACTGACCGCACCGGTCCACCACAGACAGTCCGATCCGATGACGTCTCGGGTCTTGGCCTGGTAGCGGGTGACGGTGTCGGGGTCGGTGACCGCGGATCGCAGCACGGCCAGCGACACCTCACTGAGCCCGGCGCCCGGCACCTGCCGCCTCTTCCTCAGCGGCAATAGCAGCGGGCTGGCTGCCGGCCGCCGGGTCACCGGGCTGCGGTGGCGTGGACGGTCGCAACTGCGTCACACTCGCGGCCTCGGCCGGGGCCGACGTCGCGGTGCGGACCAGCCGGCGGACCTGTCCGACGTCGAGCTCGCACAGCTCCGCGACACCGGCGAGGCCGATGCCCTCCTCGAGCAGTTCGCGCAACGCCTTCCCGACCTCGGTGTTCGTTTTTTGCATCGCCTGCGCAGCTGCGGCGTGCTGCTCGCGCAGGACGAACACTCGGGCCGCGGCCTGCTCCACCCGGTTGTCCCGGGCCGCCCGGTCCCGGTCCAGTGCGACCCGGCGTTCCCGAGCCCGGCTCAGCGCCGCCTGCTTCGAACTCGCCATCGGTGTTCTCCTCGCCGCCGGGGGGCGTCACCGCCGCCCAGCTGTGCCGGTTGTGTCTCGGTCGGGATCAGAGCACGCACCACCGACACCACGACGGCGGCTGGGCGAGGAGATCTTCCGGCGCCGGCCGGAGCCCGCACCGGTGGCGGGCCCGAGAGCCCTCGTCCCGTCGCGGCTGCGAGGAGCACGACGGTCCGCGTCGGTCACCCGGTCACCGCGCCGACGGCCGTGCGGCTCCGGCAGCACCGGCCGCCAGTCCGCATCGCAAGATCACGAACCAGGCAACGTCGATCAACTACTGGCTTGAGGTTCATGATCACGAACTGATCGGACCTACACACCTCTTGCACCCTGGTCACAAAAGCGTAACGACGAGTTGATCATGGTCGGCGGTGACGTCTTACCCGCTTGCGAGAGTCCGGGGGTGATGTCACTGCACAAGCTGACCGCGGGGGATGGGTACACCTATCTGACCCGTCAGGTGGCTGCGCAGGACGCGACCAGCCGCGGCCACGACGGCCTGAGCGACTACTACTCCCAGCGCGGGGAGTCCCCGGGCCGCTGGTTGGGTCGTGGCGCAGACGGGTTGCCAGGATTTCCTGCCGACCCGCTGGTAACCGAGGACCAGATGGTCGCGTTGTTCGGGGAAGGACGGCACCCCGACGCCCTGCGGATCGAAGCCGAGCTGGTCGCCGCCGGCCATGACGTGCCGGCGGTGCTGGCCGCGACCAGGCTCGGCAGCCCGTACAAGGTGAGCACCGAACCGGGCCAGTGGCGCACCGGCCTGGCGATCCGGTTCGAGGCATGGAACGCTGCGGCCGGGTTGCCGCGGGACTGGCCGATCCCGCCGGACGAGCGGGCCCGGATCCGCACCGAACTGGCAGGTGAGATGTTCACCGCGCAGTTCGGTCGGGCGCCGCTGGATGCCCGCGAGCTGTCCGGGTTCGTCGCTAAGGCCAGCCGCCAGCCCACGACCGCGGTCGCCGGGTATGACTTGACGTTCACCCCGGTCAAGAGCGTCAGCGCGCTGTGGGCGGTCAGCTCCCGGGCCGATGCGCAGACGATCGAGGCCTGCCACACCCAGGTCGTCACCGAGACCCTCGCCTGGTTGGAGGACCACGCCGCCTACAGCCGGCTCGGTCGGGGTGGGGTCCGCCAAGTCGACGTGCGCGGGGTGATCGCCGCCGCCTTCGTCCACCGGGACAGCCGGGCGGGGGATCCGAACCTGCACACCCATGTCGCGGTCAGCAACAAGGTGCAGACCGCTCACGGGCAGTGGGTGGCGCTCGACGGTCGGCCGCTGCACAAGATGGCCGTCGCTGCCTCCGAGCGGTACAACACCCGGCTCGAGGCGCTGCTGACCGACCGGCTCGGGGTGCGTTTCACCGAACGAGCGGGCACCGAGGCCGGTAAACGAGCCGTTCGGGAGATCGTCGGCGTCGAGGAGAAGCTCAGCAGCAGCTGGTCGGCCCGGCGGGCCAGCATCGACGCGGCCCGGGCCGTGCTGTCCGCGCAGTTCCAACGCGATCACGGGCGGCCACCCAGCCCCGTCGAAGCGCTCAAACTCGCCCAGCAGGCGACCCTTGCGACCCGGCAGGCCAAACACGAACCACGCACCGAGGCGGAGCAACGCGCCAGCTGGCGGGCCCAGGCACTGGGTGTGTTGGGTGGGCCGGAGCGGCTCGAGGCGATGCTGCACGCCGTCCGAACCCCCGCCGGCCGGCCAACAGCTCCGGTGGTGGTGACCGCCGATTGGGTCGCGGACAGCGCCGAGCTGGTGCTCGGTGCGGTGCAGAGCTGCCGGGCGACCTGGCAGGAAACCCATGTGCGGGCCGAAGCCGAACGCCTGGCCCGCGCCGCCGACCTGAGCCTCGAGCAGGTCGACGCGGCGGTCGAGCGGGTCGTCGCGGCGGCGCTGTCCCCAGCCTGCTCGCTGCCGCTGGGGGTCGCCGAACCGGTCAGCGAACCGGCGGTGCTGCGCCGGCGGGACGGCAGCAGCATGTACTCCGGCGCCGGGATGCAGCTGTACACCTCACCGCAGGTCGTCACCGCCGAACGGGCGCTGATCGCCTACGCGCAACGCCACGACGGCCGGATCGCGAGCGGCGAAGCGGTTGAGCTGGCGATCGCCGAGTCGGCCGCCAACGGGGTGCAGCTCAACCCCGGGCAGGCCGCGCTGGTGCGGGAGCTCGCGAGCTCCGGCGACCGGTTGCAGCTCGCGCTCGCCCCCGCCGGCACCGGCAAGACCACCGCGCTCGCGGTGCTCGCCCGGGCCTGGACAGGTGACGGCGGCACGATCGTGGGGCTTGCGCCGTCCGCCGCCGCCGCCGCAGTGCTCGGCGGTGAGCTTTCCGGCGCTCCGACCGACACCCTGGCCAAGCTGATCTGGTCGCTCGAGGAGCTCACCGGCCGTAGTGGGCTCACCGGCAGCAGTGGGGGAGTGGACCCCAGCGGTGCGCGACCGGCCGGCCCGGTGCCCGACTGGGTGGCCCGGATCGGCCCGGACACGCTGCTGGTCGTGGACGAGGCCGGGATGGCCGGAACGCCGCAGCTGGCCCGGGCGGTCGAGTTCGTGATCGCCCGAGGGGGCAGCGTCCGGCTGATCGGCGATGACCAGCAGCTCGCCGCGATCGGCGCCGGCGGCGTGCTGCGCGACCTCGCCGAGACCTGCGGGGCGCTCACCCTCAGCCAGGTCGTCCGGTTCCACGACCCGGCCGAAGGTGCGGCGAGCCTGGCGCTTCGAGCCGGGGACCCAGCGGCGGTCGGCTTCTACATCGACCACGCCCGGGTGCATGTCGGGGACGCCGGCACCGTCACCGAACAGGCCTACACCGCGTGGACGACCGACCGCGCCGACGGCCGGGACGCCCTGATGCTCGCGCCGACCCGGCAGATCGCCGCCGAGCTGAACAGCCGGGCCCGCAGCGACCGGCAGGCCGCCGTCGGCGGCCAGGTCGGCCGGCAGGCGCAGCTCGCGGACGGCTCGGCGGTCAGCGCCGGCGACACGATCCTGACCCGCCGCAACAACCGCCGGTTGGCGATCACCAGCACCGACTGGGTCAAGAACGGCGACCGCTTCCACGTCAACACAGTGGGGGAGGACGGGGCGCTGCAGGTGACGCCATCTGGCGACCCGCCGGCGACTGCGCTTGCCCGCGGACTACACCGCTGCGCATGTCGCGCTCGGCTACGCCAGCACCGTGCACGCCGCGCAGGGCAGCACCGCTGAGGTCTGTCACACCGTCGCGACCGGCGCCGAAACCCGGCAGCTGCTGTACGTCGCGATGACCCGCGGCCGGGCCGGCAACCACCTGTACCTGACCAGCGCCGGCGACGGTGATGAGCACAGCGTTCTCACCCCCGACGCGCTGCTGCCCCCGTCCGCCGTCGACCTGCTCAGGCGCATCGTGGCCCGGGACGGCGCGCAGACCTCCGCCACCACCGCCCAGCGGGAGCTGACCGACCCGGCCGGACGGCTGAATGCCGCGGCCGGCCGGTTCTACGACAGCCTGATTGTCGCGGCCGCCCAGCATCTCGGACCGCAGCAGCTGACCGCCCTGGATGTGGCCGCCGAGCAAGCCCTGCCCGGGTTGACGACCGCGCCGGCCTACCCGAGCCTGCGTGGGCACCTGGCGCTCCTGGCCGTCGACGGCCAGGACCCGGCGGTGGCGCTATCCGCCGCGATCGGAGCCGGGGAGCTGGGTAGCGCCAGTGACCCGGCGGCGGTGCTGGACTGGCGGCTCGAGGCGACCGGCACCCCCCGCACCGGCAGCCACTGCACCGGCGCCGGGCCGCTGCCGTGGCTGCCGGCGATCCCGGCCGGGCTGACCGCCGACCCGGCGTGGGCCGGCTACCTGTCCGGCCGGGCGGCGCACACCCGCGAGCTCGCCGACCGTGTTGACGACCGCGCCGCCGGCTGGACCCCGACCAGCGCTCCGGCCTGGGCGGCGCCGCTGCTCGGCGCCGACCCGGGCGGTTCCACCAGCTCGCTGATCTGCCGGCTCGCGGTGTGGCGGGCCGCGAACGGCGTCGACGCCGCTGATTTGCGCCCGACCGGACCGCCGCGACTGCCGGCCGCCGAGGTCCGCGAACAATGCGCCCTGAACACCGCCGTCCGGCAGGCACTGGGCCGGCCGTCGGCCACCGCCACCAGGTGGCGGGAGCTGGCCGCGGGCATCGAGGGGCGGCTGCTGTCCGACCCGTTCTGGCCCCAGCTCGCCGACCGGCTCGCCGCCGCCGACCGGGCCGGGATCGACATTCCCGCCCTGGTCCGCACCGCCAGCGAGCAAGGACCGCTCCCGGACGAGCTGCCCGCCGCCGCCCTGTGGTGGCGACTGTCCCGGCAGCTGTCCCCGGCCACCCTGGACGCCCACCACAGCGACACGACCGGCGCCCCCAGCACTCTTCGTCCGACCTGGACCCCGGCGCTGACCGAGCTGATCGGCGCCGCCGCCACCCGGCGGGTCCTCGCGGATCCGGCGTGGCCGGCGCTCGTCGCCGTCGTCACCGGCGCGGCCGGCAACGGCTGGACCCCCGAGCAGGTCCTGCGCACCGCCTACGGCCTGCTCGGCACCGGCACCACCGACGCCCCTGACAGGAAGGACGCCGACGATGAGCAGACCGCCCGGGCGCTACGCCCGGGGGAGCTGACGACCGCGCTGGTCTGGCGGATCGGGATGCTCACCGACCCCGAACCGTTCGACAGCTTCTCGAGCACTGTGCCGCCGGACCCCGCCGAGCAGGAACTCGAGCCGCCCGAGGACCTGTACGACGGCGTCGACCCGGCCGCCACGCCGCTGCCGACCAGCCCCAGCCCGACCGGGCCCGAGCTGTGCGAGGTGGACTGGCTGCGCGGACTGCAACCACCCGCCGACCCGGCCGAGGATCCGGCCGAGACCGAGGACGTGGCTTGGCTGCCGCAGGAACTCGACCCGGCGCAGACCCCCGGGCAGACCCGACTGTGGCAGCCCGCCGCCGCCGACCGCGACCGGCAGCTCGAGCTTCACCGGCACGCCCAGCAGTTCTTCGCTGGCGCCTACCCCGACTCGTGGGCGGCCGCGCACCTACGAGAGCGGCTCGGCACCGACCTGACCGACGACCCCCGCTTCATGCCCGGGTACGCCCCGGCAGCCTGGACCACCCTGACTGATCACCTGCGCGGGCTCGGTGCCAGCGAGGCGGAGCTGCTCGCCGCCGGCCTGTCCAGCACCGCCCGGACCGGCCGGCTGATCGACCGGTTCCGGGACCGGCTGATCCTGCCGATCCGTGACGCGGACGGGCAGATCCTGGCCTTCATCGGCCGGCGCAACCCCGACACCCCCGATGCCGGACCGAAGTACCTCAACACCGGCGCCACGGAGCTGTTCACCAAAGGCGCGCAGCTGTACGGGATGGCCGAAGGCGCCAGCGAGCTCGCCGCCGGCGCCACCCCGGTCCTGGTCGAAGGACCCCTGGACGCGATCGCCATCACCCTCGCGTCAGAGGGCAACGCGGTCGGTGTCGCGCCGTTGGGCACCGCGTTCACCGACAGCCAAGCCGACCAGCTCTGCCGCTACCTCGGCCCTGGCCGGCCCGGTGTGATCGTCGCGACCGACGCCGACCCTGCCGGTCACCAAGCCGCTGGCCGCGCGTTCTGGCAGCTCACCGCCCGCGGCGGCAACCCCCGACACCTGCTCATGCCCGACGGACACGACCCGGCCTCGGTGCTGCAGAGCGCCGGACCCGAGGTGCTGCGCAAGGCCCTGACCGACCCACCGACCCTGGCCTGCACCCTCATCGACGCCCGGATCGCGCAGTACGCCGAACGGATGCACCAGGTCGAAGGACCAGTGCTGGCCGTTCGGTCCGCCGCCGAAGTGATCGGTGCGCTGCCCCCCGAACACTGGCTCGAGCACATCGACTACCTCAACAGCGTCGTCCAGACGCTGCCGGGGGAGTCGCACCTGGCCGTGCTGGACGCCGGGCACGCCTGGACCCAAGACCCCGACGGCCTGACCCGCAAACACCTCGCCGAACGTGAGGTCCCCCCAGCACCACCCCGGGCATACACCGACCCGGCCGTCGACAGCCCCGTCAGCACCGATCCAACGGCGTCAGCGACCGGCGCCGGCGACACGGCCACATCCCAGGACACGGTCGTTGAGCAATGGGCAGCCGATGTGTGGGTCGACGTCGGCCGCAACATCGACCCTCGGCTCGTCGCCGGCGCCGACTGGCCCGGCCTTGCCGCCGCCCTCGACCGGGCCCACCGGGCCGGCTACGACGTCCAACAGCACCTGCCACGCCTGGCTGCCCAACACCCGCTACCCGACCTCCGGCCGGCCCGAGCATCACCCCGATCCCGGCCAAGGTGCAGCGCGACGACGACACCGAGCGGACCGCCGGCGCCACAAGGCGACTGCGCTCAGAGGCCGAGCGGCTAGACAACCAGCGCAACCACACGACCGCCAACACACCGGCGCCCGACAGGTCAGCCGCTGCCGACCAGATCAACAAGCTGCCCCGGCCAGCTGCGGGACCGGTTCGACCAGCAGTCCCCGAACGGCGCGGACCCCAACGCTGAGCACGCCGGTAGGGGAGTCCCCCGAAAGCGCGCGTCACCGGCGTTGCGCGTTCCCGCGGAAACAATTTCTCCACAGGAGTAGCCGGCGTTACCGGTCGAATCACACCTGACCAAGATCGCACACGATTTCGCTGCCCGTCGCGGGGCAAGGTTGGGAACCCAAGAGGAGGCCGCTATCGGTCCGCACGCTGCTTTGGTCGAGACATCGTCCGAAGCGGCCAGGTTTGGCGCTGCCTTCTTAGTGGGGCGTGAGGGGATTTGCGCCGTGAAGGGGATCGTCAAGGAGCTGCTCACGGAGCGGGCAGGCCATCGCGTGGGCGTCCTGCGCCTTGAGTGTCTAGCCACAGCTCGAGGCGACGTCATCCGAATGCACCTCGATAGCGAAGTGCCGAGGATCGGGTCGAGTGTTGTCGCCAAGCGACGGGCGTTGGGCGAGTGGTCGAGCAGCAGCGCGGAGACTGAGCGGGCGGCCTTGTTGGCACTCGCGCACAGTGGCCTCGCCCCCGTCCTGCTCGGGGGGCCGACGATGTGCTGGTGATGACTGACGTCGGCGCGACCACGGTGGAGCAGCTCCTCTTCGGCGCGGACCCCGAAGCTGCTCGGCAGGGCTTGCTGGCGATGGCGAGCACGACGGCCGCGCTGCACCGCTGCGAGCCGCCTCCGCGCGGGCGCCGCACTTGGACGGTCGGGACGCACGGCCTGGACTGGTCTGCTGTCTCGTTGGGGGTCACAGCGCTCAACCTTCCGTCCCCAGCCGCAGCCGAGCAGGACGTCACTGAGGTCCTGCGAGAGCTGGCGGTTGGCAGCAGGTTCGTGCACGGAGACCTCAGGCCGAACAACGCCGTCATCGGCACTGACGGTCGCTGCCGACTTGTAGACCTAGAGGGTGCCAGCGCCCAGCACCTCGGAGTAGACGCCTGCATGCTGCGGTTTCCGTTCGCCTGGTACGGCCGCTGGGCTCAGCTTCCGACCTCGGTCCTGATGGAGATCCAGGCGATGTACCAGCAGGAAGTGCAGCTGCCGCCGCACGTGGTCACGGACGCAATTGCCGTCGGCTGCGTGGCCATGACAATCCTCAGGCTTGAGCGCCTGCCCGTCATCGCGGATCCCGAACAGTCACCCGAACAGCGGCGCCGCCGACTGATCCAAATCGTCTCCACCCTCGACGCCGCAGTCCATGCTCTCAATGAGGCCGACCGCCTCACGGGCCTGAGCAGCTGGATGGAGAATCTCAACAGGGCGCTGCGGGACCGGTGGGACGAGGCACGCCTTGAGCCGCCATTGTTTCCCGCTTTCGCAAGTTGACGAGGGGCCCCGCTGCAGACCGCTGAGAACGCCGCCTACCTCGCGGTCTCCGGTCGTTGCGGGGAGTGCCGGATGCCATTCGAGGAACGGCACTACTGCCTGTTGCGTCACCGTCAGCTCTGGGTCCCCACACTCCACGGCAAGCGCCATCATCAGCGGTTCCGTCTCCACCAGCGAGTCGAGCACCCAGTCGGCACCCGCATCGGCTAATTCCTGCTCTGCGTGTGAGCCGGTTAGGACACCCACAGCACGGACGCCCGTTGTGTGTTGGTGACCTGCGGCGATGGGCACCGCGCCACCACCCGTGGTGGCTCTATCGCAACCGGTCGTTTGCGATAGACCGGCGACGCGGCCGGCCAAGGCGCCGACGATCGTTTCGGGGGGTCGTGCGCCGTCATGAGGTCGGGGTGGAAGGCCGAATCGATGCGAGCACGCGGTCCTGGGTCTGGCGCATGTGATCTTGCATGGCTTGACGAGCCTGAGCTCCGTCACCTCGCCGGAGTGCATCGAAGACGTCGACGTGCGCACCGATGAGGAAACCGACGCACAGGAGGTTGGGGTCCAGCGACTGAATGCGCTCATCCTCGTCGAGCAGCCGCCGGATGATCTCGTACAGTCGCTTGTTGCCGGCGAGCGTCGCCACCATGAGGTGGAACCGTCGATTGGTGGCGATGGCAACCCTACGCGTGCTCGGGTCTTCAGGAGCATGGAGAAGCGCCTTCTTGCGGACCTCCGTGTCGATCAGCTCGAAGTCCTCAATCTCGGTCGGAGTAGCACGCGTGGCCGCTAACTCGGCGGCCAGGCCTTCCAAATCCAATCGAAGCTCGAAGATCTCTCTCACATCGTCGATGGTCACTGATGTCACCAGGTATCCGCTTCGGGGCAACGCCGTAACCAGCCCCTCGGTGACCAGTAGAGACAGAGCATCGTGGACCGGCGTCCGGCTCATGCCAAAGGTGGCGGCCAGATCCGGCCCCTTCAAAAGTTGGCCCGGCACCAACCTGGAGCTGAGGATGCCGTCCTTGATCTCGTCGTAAGCCTTGGCGACGAGTGAGCCACCCGGTTGCGCCGGAACGCCGCGAAGGCTCATCCTGGCTGGGCCGTTTCTGGCCGTCGGGAGCAACGGTCGGTATTGCGCTGTCGCACTAGTGTTGCTAGCATGTCTCAAACATGTTAGCCCCCTCGCGGGCTCGCGGGGATGCCGGGCCGCAACTAAAGGGTCGTCTTCCGAACGTCCGTTCCAATGCCCCACTTCCTCAGGAGGAGTTGCGCCATCACTAGCGGACAGACAAGGTATAGGGCCTTCCTTCTGGCACTCCTCTTCGTCACGCTCGCCGCGTGCAGCGGAAGTGGGTCGCAGAGCCAGGGCGCCAACAGCGATCCCAACACGGAGGTCAGTCCGCGTCCGACCATCGGGGAACTGGCCGCCGACCAGGTACTTCGGGTCCACAGCTTCGGCCAGCTCAAGAACTTCGATCCGGCCAAGCTCGGCGCCACGACGGCGGGGGCCGGCGCCCTCGGTCGCCAGTACACTGAGCCGTTGCTTCTCCCGAGGCCCGGCACGGCGCCGCCCTATCGGACCGACGGCGCTGCCGCCGAGAAGTTCGAAGCTTCCCCTGACGGGCTGACGTACACGTTCTACCTCCGGGCGAACGGCAAGTACAACGACGGCCAGCCTGTGAAGGCGGCCGACTTCGTCTACGCGTGGCGCCGGCTCATCGATCCGAGGCAGGCGGCTCCCTTCGGGCCGCAGTTCGCCAGGGTGGTCAAGGGTGGTCAGGCTGCGGCCTCGCTGGGGCCCGAGGCCGACGCGACGGCGGTCGACGCCTCACTCGACCAGCTCGGCCTGGGCGCGCCCGACGACCGGACCTTCGTCGTCACGCTGGCTCAGCCGCTCGGCTACTTCGAGTGGATTGCCACCCTCGCCCAGGGCGCACCCGTCCGCAAGGACGTGGTCGACCGCTTCGGCCAGGACACATGGGCCACCAAGGTGGACTCGCTCATCACCAACGGCCCGTTCAAGGTTTCTGACATCGGTTCGGACACCACAACGTTCGTCCCCAACCCCAACTACTGGGGGCCGGTGAAGCTGCAGAAACTTGTCGCCTACTACGGCCTCGACCCCTCGGCCCGATGGACCAAGTACCTCAACGGCGAGATAGACATCTCGAATGGGCCGCCCGCGGCATCCACGGACGCTGTCCTCGCCGACCCGACCTTCACCAAAGAGCTGCTCAAGTTCCCTGAGTTGTCCAACAACTGGCTGGAGTTCAACACCAAGAAGCCACCGTTCGACAACCCCAAGGTGCGGCTCGCCTTTGCGCAAGCCATCGACCGCGAGGCGTATCTCAAGGTCGCCACTAACCCCATGGCTCACGCCCTGACCTCCCTGATCCCCGAGGGCATTGCTGGCTACCAGGGGGCCCAAGGGGGCGCCCAGCAGTTCGATCCGGCAAAGGCCCAGGCCGCTCTGGCCGCCGCCGGGGTCACTCCCGAGCAGATCGGCACGGTCGACATCCTGACCTTCGCCTTCCAGGAGCGTGACGCCGTCTTCATCAAGGATCAGCTGGAGAAGAACCTGGGCGTCTCGGCCAACGTGACCTCCCTGAGCGACGGCGGGGCGGTGACCAGCCGCGTCAAGGAGGGCAACTTCACGCTCAAGACCACCTTCCTGGGTCATGCCGCGAACTACCCCGATCCCCAGGACTTCTTCGACGTGCTGCTGTCGAGCAGTCCCGACAACCGGACCGGCTGGTCCAACCCCGACTACGACCGGCTGGTAACCCAGGCCGACACCACCGTTGACCCAGCGGCCCGTCAGAAGCTCTACGACCAGGCGCAGAGCCTCCTCGTAGAGCAGGCACCCGTCGCATTTCTCGCCCAGCCGCTGCGTAACTACTTCCTCAAGCCTTGGGTGCAGGGCATCACCCGAACGGCAGTGGACTCCGCCTGGATGCCAGGAGACCTCTACAGCAAGACTTTGGTAATTGGCAAGCACTGAGGCGGCTCCCGGCGTCACGGTGGGACGAAGGCGCCTGACGTGGACCGTCTCCGACCGAGCTGTGGCTGTTCGTCGGTTGGTTGCCAGGCGGTTGCTTTCGCTGCCGGCAGGCTTGCTCGTGGTCGTGCTGATCACCTTCGGGCTGATGCATCTGGCGCCCGGAAGCCCTTGGGATCCGGAGCTGGGGTCGGGGGCCGGCGGGGTGCAGTTGTCGCCTGTGGCCATCCGCCAACTCGACGCCCACTACGGTCTCGACAAGCCGTTGCTTTCCCAGCTGGGCATCTACTTGGTTCACACGGCCCGTTTCGACTTCGGCGAGTCCTACCAGTACCGGGGCCAGCGCGTAAGCGAGCTCATCGCCCGGCGGTGGCCCCGAACGGTCGGGTTCGGCCTGATCAGTCTGGCCTTCATCGTCCCCACGGGCATCGGCCTGGGTCTGTTGGCAGCGCTGCGCAGGAACTCGTGGATCGACTACACGGTCACCGGGCTGGCAACGCTGGGAGCATCGATCCCCAACTTCGTGGTGGGCCTGTTTCTCATCATCGTGCTGGCGGTGAACCTGAACCGCCTGACCTCGGGAGCGTTCCACCTGCCCTCTGGAGGCTTCGGGCTCGACGAGCACCTCATCATGCCGGTGCTGACCCTCAGTCTGCTGCCGGTGGCCTTCCTCGCCCGCCTCACCCGATCGGGAGCCATCGAAGCGCTGCAGCAGGACCATGTGCAGGCGGCCAGGGCAAGGGGGCTGGAGGAGCGTCAGATCGTCGTCCGCCATGTGCTCAAGAACGCGCTCGTGCCCGTGGTCAGCACTCTGGGCCCTCTCACCGCCACCCTGGTCACCGGGACGGTGGTGGTGGAAACCCTGTTCGGCATGCGGGGCCTGGGCGCGACCTTCGTCGAGGCGGTCAGCGGACGTGACTACCCGATGATCATGGGCCTCACCATTCTGTTCGCGGTGGTCATTGCCGTGGCCAACCTGGTCGTTGATGCCCTCTATGTGGTGATCGACCCCCGGATCCGGTCGAACTGATGGTGGCCGTCCCGACTGCCGCAGAGTCGCGCCGATTGGGAGTCGCCACCCCTTCGGCGGGCTCGTTGCCGGGTGTGTGGCGCCGGTTCCGCCGGCACCGGCTGGCGGTTCTGGGGCTGGGCTCGGTGACGATCCTTGTGGTGGTCGCTCTGGCTGCGCCGCTGCTGAGCCGGGCAGGCGTGTTGGGCGATCCCTACAGGGTCGCCCTGGACAGTCGCAATGCCGGAACAACGTTGAGTCACCCCCTCGGGACCGACTATCTGGGGCGAGATCTGCTGGCCCGGCTCATCTATGGAGCCAGGATCTCGTTGTCGCTCGGCCTGCTCATCCAAGTGGCGGTCGTCGCCATCGGTGGCGCGGTCGGGCTGGCTGCCGGCTACGTGGGTGGCTGGGTGGACAACCTGCTCATGCGGTTAGCCGACGTGACCTTCGCGCTGCCCGACCTCCTCTTCGTCCTCGTCATCGTTTCCGTGCTGGGCCCGGGTTACTGGAACATCGTCATCGCCGTCGGGTTGGTCAATTGGGCGTTCCTCGCCCGACTTGTTCGCGGCCAGGTTCTTGTCATCAAGAAAGAGGACTACGTCGCCGCGGCGCGTACTATGGGGACCCGGCGCATGCGGATGCTCGGCCGCCACGTCATCCCCAACCTTCTCGGCCCCGTGATCGTCACGGTCACCTTCGGCATTCCCGCCGTAATCTTCCTGGAAGCGTTCCTGAGCTTCCTCGGAGTCGGCCTTCGACCGCCGGTTCCAAGTTGGGGCGTCATGATCCGGGAGGGCTACGAGGCGATCTTCGCCTACCCCCAGCAGGTGACGTTCACGGCCATCTTCATCTCCGTGACCGTGCTGTCCTTCAACTTCATCGGCGACGGGCTGCGCGACGCCCTCGACCCCCGGTCTGACTGAGGCCGGCCACCCTTGACGAAGACCGTTCTGCGAGTCACCGACCTTCGCACGCAGTTCGTCCGCCGCAACGGACCTCCAGTGCGGGCCGTTGAAGGCGTGAGCATCTCCGTTGCTGCGGGCCAGACGGTCGGCGTCGTCGGCGAGTCGGGGTGCGGCAAGACCACCCTCGGTCTGTCGATCCTGAGGCTGGTGCCCGAACCAGGTCGCATCGTGTCCGGGTCAATCGAGCTCAACGGTCGTGATCTCCTGGGGATGGACGATGGCGACATGCGACGGGTGCGAGGCGATGAGCTCGCGATGAGCTTTCAGGACCCCACGGCCGCCTTCAACCCCCTGACCCGAGTGGGGGCACAGATCAAGGAGGCCATGACCGCCCAAGGAAGGTGTTCGCCCGACGCAGCCAGCACCAGGACCCTCGAGTTGCTGCGCGCCGTGTCCATCCCCGACGCCGAGGAGCGCGCGCGCGACTACCCGCACGAGTACTCGGGTGGGATGCGCCAACGGGCGATGGTGGCGATGGGCATCGCCAATCATCCGGCGATCCTGGTGGCCGACGAGCCAACGACCGGCATCGACGTGACGGTCCAGGCCCAGGTGGTCGAACTGCTCCGACAGCTCAACCGTGACCTCGGCATGGCCATCCTCCTGATCACCCACGACATGGGCCTCGTGGCGTCCCTGTGTGACCGGGTCGTGGTGATGTACGCAGGAAGGGTGGTCGAGGAGGGCGCCGCCGACCGCATCTTCCACGACCCCCAGCACCCCTACACCTGGTCGCTGCTTCGTTCGGTGCCCAGACTCGGGCTCGACCGGCAGGAACGACTGATGGACATACCCGGCCTGCCTCCAGACCTCGCCCAGGTCTCACCCGGATGTACGTTCCGCGACCGTTGCCAGTTCCGACTTCCCAAGTGCGAGGAGGAGCCGCCGCTGGCCAGTCTGGACTCGACGGCACACCGCGCCCGCTGCTGGGTGCTCATGGGCAACCTGCTCGAATCCGACGTCCAGCCGACACGCTCCCAGTCGACTCGCCGGGGTGCCGGTCCGGACGGGGCGGGTGCTGTCGAGGAGCTCGGGGGGCGGAACGGGCGCCCCGTCGGCACCGACACGCCTCTGCTGAGCGTCAACAACGTGTTCAAGCACTACAGTCGCGGGTCTGGACCCGTGGTTCGGGCCGTCGACGGAGTGAGTCTCGCGATAGGCTACGGGGAGACCCTTGCCCTCATTGGAGAGTCCGGGTGTGGGAAATCCACGCTGGCCAGAGTGATCACCCAGCTTCTCCCCGCCAGCTCGGGCAGGGTCGCCCTCGCCGGCCGGGAGCTGGCGGGCCTTGACCATCGTCGGGACCGGCACGTTCGCCGAGAGATCCAGATGGTGTTCCAAAATCCGGCGTCGTCCCTCAATCCGCGGATGAGCATCGCCCGCAGCGTGGCGGAGCCACTTCTGAACTACCGGGTGGCCAAGGGCAAGGATCTGCGTGACCAGGTCAACGATCTGCTGGAGCTGGTGGGACTCACGCCCGACATTGCCCAGCGACACCCCCACGAGGTCTCAGGCGGCCAACGCCAACGGGTCGGCATCGCCAGGGCATTGGCGCTCAGACCCTCGCTGATCGTCTGCGACGAACCGGTCTCGTCCCTCGACGTCTCCGTTCAGGCACAGATCATCAACCTTCTCCAGGACTTGCAGAGCCAGTTGGGATTGGCCTACCTGTTCATCACCCACGATCTCAGCGTCGTCCGTCATCTCGCCGACCGGGTGGCGGTGATGTACCTCGGCAAGATCGTTGAATCGGCCACCTCGGCCGACCTCTTCGGATCTCCCCAGCATCCCTACACCCAAGTCCTCCTGGACGCCGTGTCCCCACCCGATCCCCGCCTGGCCCGTCCGCGGACACCCCTCCCGGCAGTGGGCGACCTCCCCTCGCCCACTGCTCCGCCGACAGGATGCCATTTCCATACGCGTTGCCCCATCGCACGGGCGCCGGGTGTCTGCAGCGACGAACAACCGGTCCTCGGGCCTCACGGCGAAGTTGGGCAGCAGGCTGCCTGCCACTTCGCGGGCGAGTTGTTGGCCGGAAAACACTGACCATCGAAAGGCGAGGCGCCATGCGCTCCATCACATCCATCCACCACGTGAGCCTGTCGGTGCGGAATCTCGAAACAACAGCCCGCTGGTACAACGAAGTCCTCGGCCTGGCGCTCCTCCGACATTCGAATGGCGCGTCTTTTGAGCGGGCGATTCTGGGGAGCGGCCAAGGGACTCCCGTATTCGGGCTGACCCAGCACCGCGGTAACGAAGGTCGGCCGTTCTCGGAGACGGCCACCGGGATGGACCATCTCGCTTTCTCCGTAGCGTCCCCAGGCGAGCTGCGCGCCCAGAGGGATCGTCTGGATGAGCTGGGTCTGGCGTATGGCGCTCCGCGCGAAGGGCTCGTCGTCCTGCGGGATCCCGACAACATCCAGGTCGAGCTTTGCTGTCCGTAGGGCCCTGACGTCGCTCGATTTCCGGTTGCAAGAGCAGCCGAGCAGCCAACGCCGACCCCGGCCATGCCGATGGAGGAACGATGCGCTATTCGGGATTCAGCCTTTGCGACGGTGCCGCCGGCTACACCCACGTCGAGACTCTGAACCACTTGCTGCGCCAGGTCGAGATAGCCGATCAGGGCGGCATGGATGGATGGTTCTTCGCCGAGCATCACGACAATGCCGTGTACTCCCTGACGCCATCCCCAAACCTCCTCGTCGCAGCGGCGGCGTCCAGGACGGAACAGATCCGACTTGGCACCATGGTCACCGTTCTGCCCTACCACCATCCGTTGCGGGCGGCGGAGGAGATCCGGCTCCTTGACGCCCTGACCGGCGGACGTCTCGAGGTAGGGGTGGCCCGCGGTGGTATCCCTCACGAGCAGGCCGCTTTCGGGATGGAGCACGCCGACAACGAGTCGATGTTGGAGGCGGGAATTGGGATACTCCTTCGACTGCTGACCGAGGAGAACGTCGACTTCGACTCCCCCTACTGGCATGGGAAGGCTGCCACCGCGGTCCCCGAGCCGACCCAGCGGCCGCACCCCCCGATGTGGATGGCTGCCGTGAGCGACCACTCCATCGAGATGGCGGCTCGCTTCGGAATGGGTTGCGAGACGGGGATGGCCTACCCGGAACTCCTGCGGCTACAGCGCGACATCTACGGCGAGGCGTGGGCGAAGCATCATGGGGCGGGGGCAACTGGGCCGTTCGGCCAGTTGATCTTCACGGTCGTCGCAGAGACGGAGCGGGACGCGACGAGGCATGGCAAGGAGCCCATGCAGAAGAAGATCGGCGCCTTCCTCAAGAGCTTCGGCAATCCGCGTCCCGGCACCGAGCACCTGCCCGCGGCCAAGAGCCGTCGCCGGATCTACGACCACCTCTCGAAGCTCTCGTTCAACCAGATGATGGACGAGGGCCTGGTCGTGTTCGGGTCTGTGGACCAGTGCATCGAGCAGGTCGCACGGTTGCGAGCGACGGGCATTGACTTGCTCACCCATTGGCTGCAGTTCACCGACCTCGACTTCGCGTTCGGCGATCGATCGCTGCAGCTGCTGTGTGAGGAGGTGATCCCCGCGGTCGAGGGAACGGCGCGGCGGTCCGCATCCTGAGCTGTGCGCGTTCAAGCGAACAGGAGCGATCCTTGGGCTCTCGATCGTCGGCCAGAAGGGTTCTCACATGACCGCCATGAAGGGATCAACTCCACATGCGACAGGGGTCTCGCACGCGTTCACAACCCCGCCCAGGCGACACCGTGGTCGTGTGGCGCCTCGATCGCCTGGGCCGCTCCCTGCGCCACCTGATCGACACCAGCGCGACCCTTCCGGCGTCGGCGCGCTCAGGCGCAGCCCGGTCTGCACCAGGGTGATGACAGCCATCACCCGCGCCGCGCGGGCCGACACTGCCGGCGGAGGCCAGCGTTACCGTCCGGCCGGCGCTACGGCACGCTGAGGGCTGACCGGACGGGTCGTCGAGCAGGAAGCCGCCGGACTGGCGGGCCCACAGCCGCGCGTAGGCGCCGTCGGCGGCGAGAAGTTGTTCGTGTGTGCCGGTCTCCACGACCTGGCCGGCGTCGAGCACCACGAGCCGGTCGAGCTGGGCGACCGTGCTGAGCCGGTGCGCCACGACCAGCGCCGTGCGCCCGGCCATGAGCCGCCAGACCGCCTCCTGCACCAGCGCCTCGCTCTCGGAGTCCAGCGCGCTGGTCGCCTCGTCGAGCACCAGGATCGGGGCGTCGCGCAGGACCGCCCGGGCGACCGCGACCCGCTGGCGCTGGCCGCCGGATAGCTTGACGCCTCGCTCACCGACGAGGGTGCCGAGGCCCTGTGGCAGCCTGCCCCAAGCGCGAGGAAGCGGCGCTCCCAACCGTGATCATCCAGGCCTAAGGTCCCCACATGACGCACACGGACGAAGTCGATCTCGATTTGATCGATGCCTCTGCACCTGGCGGTGGGCCCTCTGACGTGATCTTCGTGTTCGGCTCGCTGCACATGAACGCGGCGGACGTGGCGGCCGACTGCTATCACCGAGGTCGTGCCCCCTGGGTCATTGTGGCGGGAGGGGAGTCACCTGCCCGGCCGGGACACTTCGAGGCCGAGAGACTGGCTGAGATCTTACTTGGCCACGGTGTTCCCGATGACAGGATCATCGTGGAACCACGTTCCACAACGACCATGGAGAACGTCGCCTTCGCCGTCCCGTTGTTGGGCGAGAAGGTGGGTCATGTCCGTCGGGTCACTGCGGTCGTGAAGTGGTTCCACCGACGAGCCCTGGTCCTTCTCGCCGCTGGGCTGCCAAGCGTCGAGCGCATTTACGCGGTCGACTATGAGCCCCTCGATGTGTTGACCGGGAAGCATCTCCTCCGTCGAACCTGGGCGGAGACGAGTCCGAAGAGTTGCTGCAACGAGACGATGTACCTACGCAAGATGGCCGAGGCGGGCTTCGACCTTTTGGTCCGTGATGGCGATGGGTGGGTCAGGTCCACCACTCGTTCGCTTAGCGGTATCGGCACCGAGGGCGATCGGTAAGGGCCGATACCGGTCGGCGCGTCTTGCGCAGGGCGTGCTCACCTGCCGAGTTGCCTGCAACACCGGATGGCCGCCACACACCCCAAGAACGGTTGCTCCCCGGGCACGGCACAACCCCGCCTTGCGGCAGAGCCGACAACGCCGCGCGCGCTGAGCGCACGCCGCGAGCAAACGTCCACAGGTGAGAACCGGCATTAGCCTGCGTCGCTGTGGCGAAGGGTTGGTGGTCGCACGAGGACCGGCGCGCCTTGTCGTCCGCCGCTCGGACCGTGAGCAAGTACCTGGACGGTGTACGACGCCCTGACGAAGGTCCGCCGCCCGGCGAATACGACGACCTTGTGTGGCCGATCATGCGGCTGCTGGTAGACGGTGCGCCCCCCGCGGCCATCGCCGCGTATCTCTACGCAACCTTGCCGTCCGACTACGGCATCGCGTGTCCGCCCGACGCGGACGCTCTCGCTGAACGGCTGCGTCAGTGGTGGGACGCCCACGACAGGTAGGTGCCGTTGGTCGATGCCCTAACGGGGCGCGTCCGGCCCGCTTGCAGCGGTCGCGTCGGTCGGCGCATGGTCCGCTGAGGCCGTAGCCGGCTGCCCGTCTCGCCGGCGGACCGGCCAGCGCAGGCCCCGCGGCCGAGCCGACCGCATCCCGTCGAGCCGTCGGAAGCCGGTCCGCTGGTCGGAGCCGACCCGCTCCGGCTGCCGGAACTGCTGGCGCACTGGGGTCCCGCAGGCGAAGCAGAACTCAGCGCCGGGCATGGTCGAGGTGTTGCACTTGGGGCAGCGGCACCGGGCCGGTCGCGCCGCAGCCGCAGCCGCAGCCGCCTCCTCGCGCAGGGCCGCGGCGCTGGGGGTGCCCCACGGTTCGAGCAACAGGTGCCGGCGCAGGTAGAGCACGGTCTCGCGGGCGATGGCCGCGATCGGCAGGGCGACGATCGCGCCGACGATTCCCTCCAGGTGCCCGCCGACCAGCAGCACGAGGATCACCACGAGTGGGTTGATGCGCAGCGAGTGGCTGAAAATCTGCGGCGCGACCACGTGACCCTCCAGTTGCTGGAGGACCAGGAACAGCAGCGCCAGCCACAGCGCCGTCAGGGGCTCGCCCTGGAACAGGGCGACGAGGATGGCCGGGGCGCTCCCGATCACGGGTCCCACGTATGGGACCAGCTCCATGACCC